>Ga0308157_10010043_pt1 | contig 10361 bp, 12 predicted proteins | sample PhyBR1_FD_201035 | JGI IMG/M metagenome (GOLD analysis project Ga0308157, IMG submission 201035) | Phyllosphere microbial communities from UC Gill Tract Community Farm, Albany, California, United States - DLSLB.R1 | ecosystem: Host-associated > Plants > Phyllosphere > Unclassified | place: USA... | reverse complement strand
ACGGTTCGCCAAACAAAGTAAGAAGCGATCCTCTAAACCTCGCACTTTCTTCACCTTCATAAATGCCGGGATCAAGAAATTTCGAGAATCCTAATGTTAAATCTTCAGAAATAGCTTTGTAGGTATACACTTCATTTAGCTTCCCTTTCAAATGATCATCATTTATCGGATTACCTTGTTCGAGGTTCTTACGTGTATGATCCGAACAGCCTAGTAAAACCACCAAAATCAACAAAGTTATTAATTTATACATGCTTATCCTTTCTGGAAGTCAGTAGGCTTTATAAAAGTTCCTCATTAATTTCAGTTAACGTTCCTGTATTCATGACTCGACGTATGTCGGGTGTCCAGAGAATGCCGGGCCAAGGACGAATGTCCGCAGCATGAATATTGTGTTATGTGCTGTTCCCTTCTTCCTCGACTCTACAACCTAATATCTTTAATTCATTTTTGATTGTCAAATATCTTTCCGATCCTAAAAGCAATTCGTTGTAAAAATACATGTAGTTCCCTGGGTATTCCTTTATGTCTCTTTGATAATCTTTCGAAAGAATTTCAACATGCTCCTTATAAAAACCTATGATTTCATCTGTCCTTCTATTCGCTTTAATCGTATTTAAATACGCTTTCAATTCAGTTAATCTTTCTTTCGTATAATCCCAAACTTCGTGAATAGCTGGTTCGCGCAGTGAAAGATAAGTTTCTGATCGGGCTTCCCAATGGTTGATAAAAATCTCTTTCCGGTCCGTCATGATCTCGAATATAGGCTTCACTATTTGTAGTTCTTGCTTGAGTCGATATATTTTAAAGAAAGAAAAAATTTAGAAGTAATGAGGATTCACCTCGGTTTGAAAAATTTTTTAATCGTCTTTGGGAGTTACACATAACGTTCCTGTATTCACGATTCAGCGCATATCAAGTGTCGGGTGAATGCCGGACTAAGGGCGTATGTACGCAGCGTGAATATATTATTATGTGATGTACCATCATACATTGATAAGCATTCAAATTTCTTATTCTTTTACCATTCTCTCCATTGTTCAGTAATATCAAATCCAGTTTCGATTTCTAATCCTGCTGTTTGAGCTATCTTCTCTATAAATTCAGCTAATTCTTCACGTTCCATTGTTTCTATAAAGTATTCATTCTCTTCATTTAGTTCATTAAAAACTATGACTACTTCTTTTACACCATTCATTATTTGTTTATCTCGGTCACTTCTGTTCTGATCTATTTCTTCCAGTCGGCTAATAAAGTTATTTAACGCCTTGTTACATAATTCCAATCTATGCTCTGTAAAAATCTCATCATCGTATTCCAACATTCTATCTCGCCATTGATTTGTAGGACTTTCATTTAGAAGATATTTAAGATTCATATGGATTTCCTTCTTTATTTGATGGTTTCATGAATTTATGGTACTTCACATAACGTTCCTGTATTCACGACCCAGCGTATGCTGGGTGTCCGGCGAATACCGGGCCAAGGGCGTATGCCCGCAGGGTGAATATTATGTTATATGATGTGACCTCTTCACCGTATAATCGTTCAAAATCTTTAAATGTGCTTATACAAAGTTTTCTCAATTAGTTCTTTAGCTTCTTCCTCTGTTAGATCTGCTAATACGCCTACTGATTGATCGCTATGTCTTTTATATTCACTTCCATAATTCAAAATCTCTATGCCTTTAATTTCAATCCGTCTTTCTGCTTCATCCGTTTTTAAATAGTCTCCGATCTTAATGGTAGTGCTTGGATCTTGAAGCACGCCCACTAATACATAGCCCCTACCTGTTACTTTAAATGTTTTTTTGACTTGTAAGGCAACCATACTAACTCTCCTAGAGTTTCTATTTTGTTTAGCCTTATCCTATTCCCTTTATTGGTTTGTATAGCTTTAGGTCATGTCATATAACGTTCCTGTATTCACGACTCGACGTATGTCGAGTGTCTGGCGAATGCCGTACAAGGACGAATGTCCGCAGCGTGAATATTATGTTATACGGAATCATCTTCTTCACGAGAAACATATACTAATGTCCATGCACTTCTTGAAAAAGCATTATCAATAGCTATGATATTTATTAAGTTATCTATTTCCATCGGAGGAGAATACAATTCCATAAATTTATTAACTTTAATAGGCAAGAAATTCTTAGTAGATGCGTGCCACGACCACATATTCCTATCTTTAAATTCTTTCATAATATTCGATTGAGTTTCGTATATAAACCTGTATGAGTCTCCCCTCCACTCTTGCGGAAGATGAGTTAATATTTCATTTAATCCAGCAGCAATCCAAATCAAAGCTTGTTTCTCAGTATCATCTTTAGCGCCCCATAACATTTCAGCGGTTCGGTTAAATCCTACTACTGTGTCCCAATCAGCACCTAGGATACCTCTATCATTCAACTTTTAGTTCTATATTTAATTTCATTAGTCGGCCACCAATCTATGATTTCAGTTCCAATATTAAGATTAGGATTCGAATGTGATTCTATTTGAACTTGTTTAAAGATTGGGTCTTCGATAGATTTATAGGTGTAGTCTTCAATAAAATATTTCCAAGATAAATAGACATCTTTCCATAAGAAGCCTTTAGAATTCAAACTCATTTTGAATCTCCTTTTAGTGGAATATTTTCTTCTATGGGATGATTTCGGATAACGTTCCCGTATTCACGACTCGACGCATGTCGAGTATCTGGCGAATGCCGGATCAAGGACGACTGTCCGTAGCGTGAATATTATGTTAGGCGAAGATCTAATACTTCTTTGAATAGCTTTCAAAATTCTAATTCCTCATTAATAAACTCTTATTACAATGAATAAATAAACAAACAATACATCGGCATACCTACAGAGATTGTCATAGCCGGGTAAATGAAAATAGGACTGTTAATTATCTTGAATACTCTTAATCTTTTAGAATTTTTATGAGGTTTCAAATATTCAATTCGAGCAGGTCCTATATACTCATTCGTGTAGCCAACCACTAAATCTTGAGTTCTATATGTTAATTTAGTAATGTCTAAACTTGAAACAGGAATTGTTACTTTAATCTCTTTTGATGTAATTGCATTTTTAGATAAATTCCATAAGGACGGTTCTCCAACAAAAAACCATAACGTAGGTTTTTTACCATTAGTATAGTTGGAAACTTCAGTACCACTAGGCTTTAAATGAACAGTGTGTGCATCAATAATAACTTCCTCAGAACAATATCTAACAAGTTCAACTCCTGGTAATTCCTCATAGCTCGTTATTTTTTTAGCTTGTTTCGATCTCAAAAGTAATAAAAAAATCCAAAACAAAGCCACTAATACTAATGTAATTGAAATTGAGAGAATATACTTCATTGAATACACATCCTGATCTCCATTGAGTTTCATCACTTATAACTATTAGATTTTCGCCTACCGTTCCCCTATTCACGACCCGACGTATGCCTAACCAAGGACGAATGTCCGCAGCGTGAATATTATGTTATCAGAAGTCATTCTATTTCTAAGAGATGCTTCACGCCATTATATTTTTGAAATTTTGAATTTTGAATCATATCAATTATGATTTCTCTATTATTCGGAATCAATCTTTTCCATTGACCATACCAAATCTCAAATGCTTTCCATGATTGTCCCACGTACTGCTCTTTACTCATACTTTTAAATGAATATTTCACAAAATATAAATATTCTTCTGTTATTTCAGACTCGCTAAGGTCAATTAGTTCTCCCATTTCAACTAACCAAGTTGCAAGGTGTGCATATTGTTCCCAGGCTTGATCTTCTTTAGTAAAGATATGCTTTCGATCAATTAACTCAATCAAAAATCTCTGAATATGATCATCATTTAAGCTATATCCTGCTGCTGTGATTCGTGCTAATACTATCGAGAAGGTTTTCCCTAATTTTAAAAATTCGTCTTTATAATGTCTTGCTCCAGATAGTAGTGAAGAAATCTTAATAGCTCCATCTACAATTTTCTCCGCATCCTGTGCTTTTGCAGAAAGACGATCGAAAAACTTATCAATATCCATTTCATCAATAACTTGAATCCCAAAAGTACTATAATAATAAGTTTTATATACATCTTCGATTTTGCTTCTTGAGATATAATAAATATCATTTTTTCTAGATGCGTTGGTTTTAGAATATTTAGATTCATTCAGTATCCTGTTAAGATTAAAGTCATTTAAAGAGTAACCAAGAATGATAGTTGTGTTCTCTTGCAATAAAGTATAAAACTTTCTAGAAATATAAGATTCCCTATGTTGAAATTTAAAATAATCATCCTGAGTCAGAATTAATGACTTTGGAAAAGCAGTAGAACCATGAATATGATATATATTTTGAATTTGATTAACCTTTGGAAGATTTATACCTTCTACATATACTCGGCTTTTCTCAGGAAGCAAATAATCACTTATGAGGTTATCGTAATTTGTAGTAACAATATTCATTGGACCGTAAGACGAAAAAAAGTCAACTAGCCTATCGACTTTTTTCTTATCTACTGATTTTTCATTAATTTTGCTTTTTATAATTTGGCACACTGTTTCCCTTATGTCTTTGTCCAATTTTCTGTATTCATCCTCAAGAATTTGAGCACATATAGTTAAATCAAAGTTGCAATTTCCACCTTGGTCGAACAACTCATCATATAGCTTTTTATTTCTTAATTTTTTCGCACATTCTTTTATCAAATCTAACCAAGAAGGTGCTTTTCTATCAGTTAAGTGCATACTAAAACCTGTACCTATAAACAAACAAAGCGATCCACCAACCAATGATGTAGCTAATTCAAGAAAAACAGTATTTAATTCTTTAGAATTCATTTTTACCCACCTCTTTTATGATTTCTAATAACGTTCCTGTATTCACGACTCGACGCATGTTGAGTGTCCAGCGTATGCCCGCAGCGTGAATATTATGTTATAGGATGTATCCATCTTCTGCGAACTTATTTCTTAAGTTTTTTCTTTAAATCGAATTTTCAATTTACTTCTCTCAACTGTACCTTGGTAATTCGGAATTATTTTACTTATATAGTTACTCAGATCAAGAAAATCTTTTTCACTCGCAGCTGGTCCTAGAACAAAATTAGCATTTTTCAACCTTTCAATATCAAAAGTCAAATCAATAAAATCTATTTCATTCACTTGCGTATATACATCTTTATTAATATATAAATTCATAAACTTTTCAAATAATGTATCTCCCCTTTTAAGGTGTTTCTTACTACATCCATATAATCTAAATCTTATTTCTTTTTGGAACTCCCATGAAATAGGCTTAACTCTTCCAACGTCATAAAAGTTTGTATTAATATACCCTCGCCCTCCCGTAATGCTACTGGAAACATGATCTTGGTATATCACTGGTGTTAAAAAATCATTATTACTACTTCTAACTTTAAAAATAACTGCCGCTGGATTAGTTACATTGATAACTCTACTTTGCTCATCTTCTTCTATTTCTAAAAAGTCAAAATCAGCTTCGATTCTAACTCCTTTCATCCTATCGGTATACATATGCCAAAGAGGAATATTTTCTTCTGATGATTCACTCCAACTGCTCACATAGTAATTCTCAGCAACATTTGCGAAATCAGGATTCATTCCTTCTAGTAGATCATCCATTTTATTCAATGCAGTCAACCTTATAGTTTTGTTTTCTAATATGCATTTTAACGAGTTTAAGGTTGTGTAATGATAAATTCTTTTATTCACGACTAATTCCTCCATCTATTATTTTATTAAAATAATGGTAGTTATTTATTTTCATAATTTGGATTTTTCCTATAAAGTTCCTTTATTCATGACCCGGCGTATGCCGGGTGTTCGATGTATGTCGGACCAAGAGCGAATGCTCGCAGCGTGAATATTATGTTATGTGATGTTGACTAGTTCTTAGCCTTACCCTCAAGTATTTCTTTAAGCTTTTTTATGGTTTCATTCTCTAAGTCTTTATATAAAAAACGAACGTATTGCTTATCAACACGTTCAAACCATAAATACAAATCTATTATTTTCTTTCCATCTTTTATTCTTCCCTCAGAATATTTTTTGAATAGCGGATATTTCTCTCCACTTTCACTGTAAAAATTGCCTGTTAAAATGGAAATTAAATCGACTTCGTCCGTTCCAAACTCATGATTAACTAGAGCTAAAACATTTAAGTATTCTTTATCCAAGTTTATGCTATTAAATTGTTTAACTGCCTCATGTACTTTATTCTGAATCTTGTTGTATGTCGGATCTTCTCTCGCTCCTTCAACTCCATCTTCAAAAATCGATTTGACCTCACAATAAAACACTAAACGATCATCAAGATACACCTTAAAATCAGGAGTTTTTTGAGTCATCTCTGTATCATCAAACCGCTCTACACGAAGACCTTTCTCTTCAAAAAAGTCCTTTACCGTGTTCTCATCTGGCTTCACAGAAAAGCCTCCTTATCAAAATGTCAATTTCACATAACGTTCCTGTACTCACGACCCAGCGTATGCTGGGTGTCTGGCGACTACCAGACCAAGGACAAATGTCCGCAGCGTGAATATTATGTTATAGGATGTCAATGCTTCTTTATAAATATATTAGCTTTTTTGCTAATTAGCTTTCTTCAACTATTCAACAAAACCTTCAGCAATAAAATTAAAACTTCCCATCTCTGAAAAAAATTCAATATGTTTTTGTTTTCTATACTCCAAATCCTTCAACTTTTTGTCCTGCTCTTCTTTAGTAATAATTTTCAGACTTTTTATAACGTTACATTCGTAATCAATTATAAGGAGATGGCCTAAATAAAACACCAGCTCTGATATATCTAATAAAGTTCTTGATAAGTTATCTAACCTCCCTACTCTTTCTTTTTTTAGACTATCTACAATGTGAGGGGTTTCTTCTAAGTAATGAGTACCTCCTTCAAAATTAGAAGTATCTTTTATTATCTGATTTCTATTCTTAAATTGCATAGATCCAAAAGCAAAAAAGTCGTTAACCATCAACCAATCTTCCAATAAATACTTCTGAAATCCGTCTCTAGGTATAGGCGACCATGTTTTACCTATCACTGTAGAAGACGATTTCTTTTGATCATCGCTACCTGTAAGGGCATAGAACTCTAATTCAATATGCAGCTCTTTTGAAAGATTGATTAGCAAAGGATGCATACTTTTTCCTCCAATCGCAACTAATCCTCTTAGCTGTGATTGGATAGTTAACAAATAAGATTGATCCCAATGTTCTTGAAAATGGTTGTTTGCATTCTTCATAGCATTCAATCCTAACTTTAACGCCTCTATCATTTTGGAAGTGTTTTTCTTTAATTTCGTCATTTTGTAACGCTCCTTTAATTCTATTTCCCGGAAAGTATTTAAGTTTTTTGATTACCATACTACTTTCATTTTGAATGTTAACAATCAATATTACTTTTCTTAACCAAGTTAGTGAAAAGAAAATTTAACTTTGAACTTTGCATTGATTTCCTATAACGTCTTATTCACGAACTTCGCTTACACCATTTCATTTATAATATTCACGAATTTCGTATATCTAGCACTTCTCGGATTATTTACGAACCTCTTTTTCTTTCGTACACTCTCTTAAAGCCTAATCGCTTACTTTTTCCATTTTAGCATCCTTAGGGAAATTTGGATATAAAGTTTCGCAGCAAAAAGAGGCCTTAAGATGGATAACCATCTCAAGACCTCAATCCTTTATACCTAAACGTATTTCTTATCCGACTTACTCTCGACGAAAATCAGCCTTTCCCCGCCTCAATCTGCTCCGCCAGTTCATTCAAGTAGGTCCAACGCTCCATCAGCTCTTCCAGCTTCGCTTCCGCCGCTGCCTGCTGCTGCATCAGTTCCTGAAGCTTCGCGGAATCGCTGGCTGAGCGTTCCATCTCGGCAGCGATGTCCTCGATCTTCTTCTCGGCGGCTTCGATCGTCTCGTCGATCGAGTCGTACTCGCGCTGTTCGTTATACGTGAACTTCGCTTTTTTCGCAGCAGGTGCAGGAGCGGCGTTATCCGAAGGAGTCGACGTACCGTTAGCACCGTTACTTTTCCCGGCATCCGAAGGGCCTTTAGCCGCCGAACTCGCCCCTTTCCCGCCTTCCGAAAACCCATCCTTCAACGAGCCTCCGCCCGTACGTTCCATATACTCGCTGTAATTCCCCGCATGAATCGCCACTTTCCCGCCGCCTTCAAAAGCAAACAGCTTATCGCACACCCGATCCAGGAAGTAGCGATCGTGGGATACGGTAATCATGACGCCCGGGAAATCGTCCAGATAATCTTCCAGCACCGTCAGCGTCTGAATATCCAGATCATTGGTAGGCTCGTCGAGCAGCAGGACGTTCGGAGAGGCGATCAGGATGCGCAGCAGGTACAGGCGACGGCGTTCACCGCCGGACAGCTTGCCGATCGGCGTCCACTGGGCGGTCGGCGTAAACAGGAAGCGTTCCAGCATCTGCGACGCGGTCACGGTGCCTTCTTCCGTTTTCACCGTCTCGGCCGCTTCTTTGATATAGTCGATCGCCCGCATGCTCGGGTCCATCTCGGCGGCTTCTTGGCGGAAGTAGCCGACGCGGACGGTGGAGCCTTTATCCACGGTGCCGCTGTCCGGTTCCAAGTCGCCCGCGATCAGATTAAGCAGGGTCGATTTGCCGCGCCCGTTCGGGCCGACGATGCCGATCCGGTCGCCCGGGACGGTCATGTAGGTCAGGTCGTTGATCAGCAGGCGTCCGGCCATCGACTTGCCGACGTGGTCGAGTTCGAGCACTTTGCGGCCCAATCGAGCAGATAACGTCGCCATTTCCATATCGCCGGCTTTTTGCTGCGGCTTGTCGTCTTGAAGCTGTTCGAAACGGTCGATCCGCGCTTTCTGCTTGGTCGACCGGGCTTTCGCGCCGCGGCGGATCCAGGCCAACTCTTTGCGCAGCAGGTTTTGCCGTTTGTCTTCGGTCGCGGCTTCGCGCTCTTCGCGTTCCGCTTTTAGTTCAAGGAAACGGGAATAGTTCGCGGTATAGCGGTGCATTTTTCCGTAATCCAGTTCCAGCATAACGTCCGCGACCCGATCCAGGAAGTAGCGATCGTGCGTCACCATGAGCAGCGCGCCGCGGCGTTTTTTCAAATACGTCTCCAGCCATTCCACCGATTCCGAATCGATATGGTTGGTCGGCTCGTCCAGGATCAGCAGCTCGGACGGCTGCACCAACGCCGCCGCCAATGCGACGCGTTTGCGCTGACCGCCGGATAACGTCCCCATTTTCACGTCAAACGTATCCAGACCCAGCTTGGACAATACGCTTTTGGCTTCGCTTTCGATGCTCCATGCGTTCAGCCGATCCAGCTCTTGTCCGGCTTTGAGCAGACTTTGCTGAAGCTCATGCGAATCCGGCTCCCGTTCCAGCTTCAACGCCGTTTCGCTGTAAGCGCGCGCTGCCGCCAGCTCGTCGCCTTCGCCATGCAGAAGCTGCTGGAGCACCGTCAATTCCGGATCGAAATCCGGATTCTGCGCCAAGTAACGAATCCGCATGCCGCTGCTTTTGACCACCTGCCCCGAATCCGGCTGCTCGATGCCCGCGATCACTTTCAGGAACGTCGATTTGCCCGTGCCGTTCACGCCGACGACGCCGATCTTGTCCTGATCTTCCATGCCGAACGAAGCTTCGTCGAACAGCACCTTTTCCCCATAGCTTTTGGATATACGTTCAACGGTCATGATATTCATCGCCGTTCAGTCCCCTTTCATGTTCACGCTCTTTTTCTATAAAAAAAACGGACCCCGCTGCCTGCGGAAGCCCGTTCGTCCTCCAAAATCTCAGTTCAATTCCCCTTCGCTGCCGCGCAGGAACAATCGGACGGTCTGATCCACCCGCAGCTCCAATTCTTCGCGCGTGAATTCGCCTTCGAACAGAATGTCCATTTTCAAGCGATCCAGCATCCCGATAAAAGCTTTGGCGTAAAAGTCCGGATCGGGCATGCCCGCTTCTTCCAGCACGTCTTTCACCGTCGCCATATAGCGGGTCAGGAATCCGTGCATCATCTTCATCAGCTCGGAATCGTTATTAGGCGCGTGGAAAAACAGCTTGCCGTGCGACTTTCGCTCGTAATAATACTCCAGATGGTGCTCGGCGACCTGTTGCAACTTGGGCAGCAGCCCGTCCGCCTGCTTCACCCGATAATTCAGGTTGCGCAAAAAGGTATCCCAATCCCGCCGGGTCACCGCAATAAATAGTTCTTCTTTGCTTTTAAAATATAAATACATCGTCCCTTTAGCGATTCCGGCATGCTCGGTAATATCCGAAATTTTGGTTTCATAGAACCCTTTTTGACCGAAAATCTCAAAGGCCGAGT
>Ga0308157_10010042_pt1 | contig 10361 bp, 8 predicted proteins | sample PhyBR1_FD_201035 | JGI IMG/M metagenome (GOLD analysis project Ga0308157, IMG submission 201035) | Phyllosphere microbial communities from UC Gill Tract Community Farm, Albany, California, United States - DLSLB.R1 | ecosystem: Host-associated > Plants > Phyllosphere > Unclassified | place: USA... | reverse complement strand
CATCACCTCGGAAAAAGGTAGTTATTATTGGGTCAGATATTCGAAATCCACAGTTACAGAGATATAATGAAAGCAGAAGAGGATTGATTGGTCTTTCAGAATTTATGTATGATGACCAGATGGATGTATCAGAAATTATTCATCCCACTTCATTCAATCCGTATTGCGATGTGATTTATTCAGGTGCTATTACTCCCAATCCAACGGAGCTTTTATCTAACGGAAGATATGAGGAACTGGTAGAATCATTAAAACCGTTGTATGATTACATATTGTTGGATACAGCTCCTTTAATGTTGGTAACAGATTCATTCTTAATTGCTGATGTAGCAGATATTACAGTATATGTTACCCGTTCTGGTTATACAGAAAAAGAACTGATAAGTTTTATCAATAAGCAAATCAAGGATAAAAAAATAAAAAATGTAGGTTTGGTGCTCAATGATGTGAGTAAAATGAACAGCGGATATGGTTATGGTTACAAGTATGGCTATGGTTACAGTGCTGATTCTGACAAATCATGGTGGAAGAAACTATTTAAAAAATAAAATTAATTAAAAAACATGTTTATAAGTTGATATCCATCAGCGGTAAACAGATAAATATGCCCAAATTATTATTTGTCAATATTCAGTAATAATTTTAGGTCATTAAAAGAATGGAAAAAGAGAAAAAAATTGTAATAATTGGTCTTGGCTATGTAGGGTTACCTTTAGCCAGACTTTTTGCAACCAAATATCCTGTTGTTGGATTTGATATAAATTCGGCCAGAATTCAGGATCTGCAAAAGGGAAAGGATAGTACTTTTGAAGTGGAAGATGCGGTATTACAGAAGGTTTTAGTAAATGAAAACCCTTTCTCTAGTAATAATACAAAAGGTCTTTTTTGTTCTGCAAACATTGATGATATTCAAGATGCAAACATCTATATTATTACGGTTCCTACTCCTGTAGATAAACATAATCATCCAGATTTAACGCCTTTATACAAATCTAGTGAGACAGTAGGAAAAGTTCTTAAAAAGAATGATATCGTTATTTATGAATCTACAGTTTATCCTGGTGTAACAGAAGAAGAATGTGTTCCTGTTTTAGAAAAAATTTCTGGGTTGAAATTTAACAAAGATTTTTTTGTAGGTTATTCACCGGAACGTATTAATCCTGGAGATAAAGAACATACAGTAGAAAAGATTTTAAAAGTAACATCTGGTTCAACTCCGGAAATTGGAAAGGTAGTAGACGATTTATATAAGTCTGTCATTATTGCAGGGACTCATTTGGCTCCTACAATTAAAGTTGCGGAAGCTTCAAAGGTGATTGAAAACTCACAAAGAGATATCAACATTGCTTTTATGAATGAGCTTGCCAAGATTTTTTCTTTAATGGATATTGACACGCATGACGTATTAGAAGCTGCCGGAACAAAGTGGAATTTTTTAAAATTCAAACCCGGATTAGTGGGAGGGCACTGTATAGGAGTAGATCCTTTTTATTTGGCTCAAAAAGCTCAGGAAATAGGTTACTATTCTGAACTGATATTAGCAGCAAGAAGATTAAATGACTCTATGGGAGCATTTGTAGCTTCTCAGGTCGTTAAGCTGATGATAAAAAATGACATCAAAGTAAAAGGGGCGAAAGTTTTAAACCTTGGAATTACTTTTAAAGAAAACTGTCCGGATATTAGAAACTCAAAAGCGATTGATGTTATAACCAACTTGCAAGAATATGGAGCTGAAGTGATCACTTTTGATCCTTGGGCAAATTCTTCTGAAGTTCACGAAGAATATAATATCGACTGTTATTCAGAATTAGAAAATGCGTCTTCCAACAAATATGATGCTGTAATTCTTACCGTAGCCCATAAAGAATTTCTTAATATAGATTTACATCAATTAATTAAAGAGAAAGGTATAATTTATGATGTAAAAGGTGCTCTCGAAAAAGAGAAAATAAGTAAACGTTTGTAAATGAAAATGAAAATTACAGTAGTAGGAACAGGATATGTCGGGCTATCTAATGCTATTCTTTTAGCTCAGCATAATGAAGTTATTGCATTAGACATCTTAGCAGACAAAATAGATTTGCTAAATAATAAAATTTCACCTATTGAAGATAAAGAGATTAGTGATTTTTTGGCTACAAAAGATTTACATTTTAAAGCAACCTTGAATGAGTTTGAGGCTTATAATGATGCTGAATATATAATTGTGGCGACCCCAACTGATTATGATCCTGAAACGAATTATTTTAATACACAGAGCGTAGAAAAAGTAATACAGAATATTACGAATCTTAATCCTAATGCAATAATTATAATAAAATCTACAGTTCCTGTTGGTTTTACCGAAGGCTTAAAAAGTAGATTTAACTGTAAAAATATCATTTTTTCTCCGGAGTTTTTACGTGAAGGTAAGGCTCTTTATGATAATCTATATCCTTCCAGAATTATTATTGGAGAAAGATCAGAAAGAGCACGCATATTTGGAGACCTTCTGAAGCAAGCTGCTATTAAAAGTGAAATTTCCACCTTATATACAGAATCTACAGAAGCAGAGGCTATAAAATTATTTTCGAATACTTATTTGGCAATGAGAGTTGCTTACTTTAATGAATTAGACAGCTATGCACAGATACATCATTTAGATAGCCGTCAAATTATTGAAGGTGTAGGGCTAGATCCTCGTATAGGATCTCATTACAATAACCCTTCTTTTGGTTATGGTGGATACTGCTTACCTAAAGATACAAAACAACTTCTTGCAAATTATAACTCAGTTCCAAATAATATTATACAAGCAATTGTAGATGCAAATCGTACTCGTAAAGATTTTATTGCAGACTCTATTTTAGCGAGAAAACCTAAGAAAGTTGGGGTTTTTCGATTAATTATGAAATCTGGATCAGATAATTTCAGAGCTTCTGCTATACAGGGAGTGATGAAACGGATAAAAGCAAAAGGAATTGAAGTAGAGGTATACGAACCTGCTTTAACAGAGAATGAATTTTTCGGCTCGAAAGTAATTACGAATTTGGAATTGTTTAAAAGTGGCTGTGATGTTATTATCTCAAATCGTAATTCTCCGGAACTAGCAGATGTTATTAGTAAGGTTTATACAAGAGATTTATTTGGAAATGATTAGAACTTCGAATTGTGAAATTGAAATAGTTGTGATAAAATTTCAATCTTATAGCGATATAGTTTGAAAATAATATTATAGAGAAGTAAATTTTGAAAAATCTACAAAGTGTATTAAATTCTAATTTTGTGATATTTCACGAATTTAAAAATTAGATATCTCAAACAGTTAATCTTTTTTCAAATACTTAAATTATAAATGAGTTTAACTAAGAATTTTTTTTGGAGTGCAGTAGAAAGATTCTCAACACAAATTATTCAATTTGTCATAGGAATACTATTAGCTAGACTACTTGGTCCGTCAGAATATGGAATTATAAGTATTTTAATGGTAATTAATTCGTTTTTGCAAATTTTTATAGATTCGGGTTTCTCCAAAGCTTTAATTCAAAAAAAGGAAAGAACAAAATTAGATTACAGTTCTGTTTATCTCTTCAATATTGGAATTGGTATTATATGTTATATTATCTTATTCTTATTTTCTCCATTATTAGAAACTTTTTACGAAATTAAAAACTTATCTATTTATACAAGAATCGTCGGTATTAGCTTGGTGATAAACACTTTTTATACTGTCACCCAAACAGATTTGATTATCCGGTTAGATTTTAAATCCATTGCAAAGGTTAATTTTATAAGTAGTTTAGTAAGTGGACTGTTAGCAATTTGGGCTGCTTACTTAGGCTTTGGAGTATGGGCTTTAATTATACAAATACTCCTAAAATCATTTATATCATTAATTATATATCAATTTTTTAAAAAATATGATTTTGGTTATAATTATTCACAAGCCTCTATACGAACATTGTATCGATTTGGATCAAATATTTTATACGGATCAATACTAAATACTTTAGTTAATAACTTTTCAACAATTTTTATTGCTAAAATGTACAATACACAATCTTTAGGTTTTTATACGAGAGGAACACAATTTACAGATGTAGTGTATAATACATTCAGTTCAATATTAGATAATGTTCTTTTACCAAGTTTTTGTCAATTGTCTGGAGATATAGAAGCTATAAAAAATGAATTCATCAAAGTTTATCGTTATGTTGTTTTGTTACTATGGCCTATATTTTTATTGCTAGCATTATTAGCGGAACCTATAATTCGCTTATTATTAACAGATAAATGGCTGATGTCTGTTCAAGTAATGCAATTGTTTGCAATCGCACGTTTTATTTCTATATTATCAGGACTAAACATTAGTGTTCTTTATTCAATAGGAAAATCTAATTTAGTATTAAAACAACAAATATTAAAAATTTTGGTACGATTAATTTTAATAGGAATGGCTCTACCTTTTGACATTTATTATGTTGCTTTGGCAGAACTTGTGAGTACAGGAATCCATTTCTTTATTAATACATATTATCCTGGCAAAATTCTTAAAGTAAGTGGATTTAAACAACTTGTAGCAACTTCTAAAATATTTATTTCATCAATAACCATTTTTGTTACTACATGGATAATTAATTATTTGTTTTCTAATAGTTTAATAATAATTTTGTTATCATTAGTTTTAGGACTGTCTACTTATATAGTGTCACTCAAATTATTAAAAGTTGAAGAACTTAATTATATATTAAACAGAAAAATATTAAAAAAATGAAAGCTCAAAAAAATTATGTTTTAATATATAATTATGCTCAGCACTATAGAAAGTCAATTTTTAAAAAAATGGATGATAATTTAGCTATAGATTTTTATTTTGGGGATTATCTCGATTGGGCACCGGATATAAAAAAAATGAGTGTTGAGGAATTAAAAGGATTCAAAAAAGAACTTAAAAATATAAGATTTTTTAAATATTTTATTTGGCAAAAAGGTAGTTTCAAAGCTGTCTTTAATAAGAAATGTACACATGTATTATTATATGGCGATGCTTTTTATATATCAAATTGGCTAATTTTAATATATTGTAGATTATTTAACAAAAAAGCTGCAATTTGGACACATGGTTTATATAAAGAAATGAAAGGAATTACAAAGCTCTTCAATATTACATTTTATAAGCTATCAAACTATGTTTTTCTTTATGGAAATTATTCGAAGAATAAAATGATTAATTTAGGTTTTAGTCCTTCAAAATTACTAGTTATATACAATTCTTTAGATTACGAAAAACAAATAGAGATCAGAAATGAACTTAATTCTAATAATATATTCATCAATCATTTTGAAAATAATAAACCAGTATTTTTATATATAGGGCGTATTCAGAAAATAAAAAAATTAGATATGGTTATTTACGCTTTGGAGAAACTGAAAAATACAGAATTTGAGTTTAATTTTGCTATAATTGGAGAAGATAAAGAAGGAGTTGGACTTGAGAAATTAGTATTTGAAAAAAAAGTTGAAAAAAACATTTGGTTTCATGGAGCATGTTACGATGAAAAAATAATAGGAAATTTAATATTTAATGCAGTTGCTTGTATTTCTCCAGGTAATATTGGTTTAACTGCCATGCATTCTATGGTGTATGGTACACCTGCTATCACTCATAATAATTTCGCTAATCAGATGCCTGAATTTGAAGCAATTGAAGAAAATATTACAGGAGGATTTTTTGATGAGGATGATGTTGAGAGTTTAATAAAAGTTATTAAGATATGGATTGATAAATCACAGGAAAATAAAGAAAATATTAGAAATGAATGTTTTTCAAAAATAGATACTTATTATAATCCGAACTATCAGTTATCAGTTATTAAATCAATTTAGAATGAAAAAAATAATTAGATATGTTTTAACTTATATTTATAGTCTTTATTTAAAAAATAAAAATATTTTTTTAGCTCCCTCTTCAATCATAACAAAAAAAACGATTTTTGAAGGAAGGAATAAAATAAACAAAAAATGTTTTATTCCAAATTCAAGAATAGGAAAAGGTACTTATATAGGTTCTAATAGTATGCTTCCAAATGTAAGGATTGGGAAATATTGTTCAATAGCAGCAAATGTCAAGGTTTTACCATACACTCATCCGACAAATACATTTGTTTCGACGCACCCATGCTTTTTTTCTACCTTAAAGCAAGCCGGTTTTTCTTATACTAGTGAAACATTGTTTGATGAAACGTCATATGTAGATCCAGTTAATGAAATAACAGTACTAATAGGAAATGATGTATGGATAGGAGAAGATGTGAAAATTTTAGGAGGCGTTAAGATAGGTGACGGTGCGATTGTCGCAGCAGGAGCTATTGTTACAAAAGATGTGGCATCATACTCTATTGTAGGAGGTGTGCCTGCAAAACATTTAAAATACAGATTCACACAAGAAGAAATTGATTTTCTTAAAAATATCAAGTGGTGGGAACAATCTGAATATTGGCTTAAAGAAAACGTACTTTTGTTTAAAGATATAGAAAAAATGACGCAAATACTTAATGTTAATAGATAATTATGTTGTTAAATATTAAAAATAAGAAAATTTGTTTTATTATTGTATGTATTATATTATTTTTAGTATTTACAAATTACGATTATGGAACAAAAATTTTATTATTAACCCCAGTTATTTTTCTAATTAATCCTAATTTATTTTTATTAACAGATAAAAATGTTATTGTGATATTTTTATTTTCAATATTTTTTTATTTTAATCAAAATTTAAAAATTGATTATACAAGTAATTTTTTAAGCAATATACATTTCTTATTTTATCCTACTTTAAGTTATATTATTGGAAAGTATATAGTTTTATATTATAATAATGAACGGAAAAAAATTATTTACTTCTATATTTTTATCGCTGTAATATTTGCTATAATACCAACTTTATCGATACTACAACAATTAGGAAATTTTACTGATGGAAAGAGAAGCATGTATTTGATTACAAATAAAGATTTTCTAATCTCAGCGACTATTTTGGGACAATTTTTTGTTCTAACAACAATCATGATTCCATTTGTGTTATTTAAATATAAAAGTTATTTTGTTAATCTATTATTGATTGTAAGTTCTATTTTAAGTATACTATGCGTTTTACGATTAGGAAATCGGACACAAATAATTTTATTATTTATATCTTTCTTTTTAAATATTATTCTAAACTATAAGTTTAATACTTTTAAGAGTAATATATATATAATATTTTTACTATTTTTTAGTATTACTACATATAATTTTATTGATATAAATTCTAAATATTTTAGTCAGTATTCTGATAGATTAAATAATAAAGAGGCTGGTATTGATTCAGCAGGAGGAAGATCAGAAAAGTGGACTAACTCTTTGGATTTATTAATTGATAATCCAACAGGATGGGAACTTGCTAAGACAGGCTATGCTCATAATTTATGGTTAGATATTGCCCGCGAAGGTGGAGTTATAAGTCTGGTATTTATATGTATTATTACTATTAGCTTTTTCATTAATTTTTATAGGTTTATAAAAAAAATTAATAAAAAATCAAATGAGAATAAAAATTTGAAAAACTATATAATTATATTAGGAGTATGTATACATTTTTATTTTTTTGTAGAACCAATTATAGATGGGATGCCAATTTTTTTTAGTTTTTTCTTGATTTTTTTTGGGAATCTTAAAATGATGAATAGTTTAAATACTTTACAGAACATATGAAATCGAAAATAATATTCATAGGTGGTATTTTTGATCCTCATAATGAACAATACATTTTAAATAATAGTAAAGGTATTATTCAGAATGCGGCAGATGCATTACAAAAGTCACTTATAAAGGGAATCAGTAAATTTTATGATGATTTTTTTATCTTAAATCTACCTTTTATAGGTTCATTTCCTAATTTATTTAATGATTTTTATTTTGAGATACCGAATTCATATTATAGTGGTGTTTTTGTGAAAAATATTTCATTTTGTAATCTTAAAGGATATAAAATTCTTTCTAGATTTATTCATACTTTAATTGCGATTACGAATGAAAATAATTCGGTATTTGTAATATATTCTATTAATATCTCTTTTTTATTAGCTGCTTTTTTTAAAAAAATAACCAATAAAAATAGTAAGATTATTTTGATAGTTCCTGATTTACCTGAGTATATGAATTCTAATAATTCATATTTAAAAAAACAAATCCTTTATCTACAAAATCTATTTTTAAATAAAATTATCTATCCTAAAATAGACGGATTTGTTTTGCTTACGGAAGGAATGAATATAAAATTAAAAGTGAATGAAAACAAAATTATAATAATTGAAGGTATATTTAGTGATGAAATTTACAAAAAGGAAGTAACTAAGGAGGAGAAATTCAAAATTTTATATACTGGAACTTTAGCAAAAAGATATGGTATTATTAACTTAGTTAAACAGTTTCATAAAATTGAAGGGAAGGATTTTGAACTTTTAATATGTGGAGCAGGAGATGGAGAAGAAGAAATTATTGAATACAGAAATAAAGATAGTCGGATTAAGCTATTAGGTCAATTACCTCGTAAGGATATTCTCGATTTACAAAGAAAAGCATCTTTATTGGTAAACCCTAGAATGCCAGAGGAATTTACGAAATTTTCATTTCCTTCAAAAACAATGGAATACTTTGCTTCTGGAACTCCTGTTTTAATGTACAGACTAGAGGGAATACCTGCAGAATATTTTAATCATTGTTATACCTTGGAATTGTCGGATGAAGATAATTTATCTAAGAAAATTGTAAGTATCAAAGAAAAAAGTATAGTAGAAAGAAATAAATTAGGCTTAATGGCACAAGAGTTTATTCTTAATAATAAGACAGAAGATAAACAAGTTAAAAAACTATTTGATTATATAAAAAGTTTATATGAAAATTAAAGATAAAGTATTATTAATAACCGGCGGCACCGGTTCTTTCGGAACCGCAGTTCTAAACAGATTTTTACAAACAGATCATTTCAAAGAAATCCGTATTTTTTCTCGTGATGAGAAAAAGCAGGATGATATGAGAAACCTTTATAAAAACGATAAAATAAAATATTATATCGGTGATGTAAGAGACTATGCTAGTGTAGAACCAGCAACAAGAGGTGTTGACTATATTTTTCATGCAGCAGCGTTAAAACAAGTTCCATCTTGCGAATTTTTTCCAATGCAGGCTGTGAAGACTAACGTTGAGGGAACTCAAAATGTAATTCGGGCAGCTACTGCGAATAAAGTACAGAAAGTAATTTGTCTTTCAACCGATAAAGCCGCATATCCGATCAACGCAATGGGGATTTCGAAAGCGATGATGGAAAAGGTAGCCGTTGCAGAATCTAGGAATACATCTGAAACCGTGGTTTGCCTTACCCGTTACGGAAATGTGATGGCTTCAAGAGGCTCTGTAATTCCATTGTTTTTAAATCAGATTCAAAAAGGAGAGCCTATCACAATTACAGATCCTAATATGTCAAGATTTTTTATGTCATTGGAAGATGCTGTTGATTTGGTTTTGTTTGCTTTCGAACATGCAAATCCTGGAGATTTATTTGTAAACAAAGCTCCGGCGGGAAGTATTGGTGATTTGGCAAAAGCATTAATTGAATTAACAGGTAAAGAAGTTCCTGTGCAGGTAATCGGAACACGGCACGGAGAAAAATTATACGAAACTTTGTGTACTCGTGAAGAAATGGCAAAAGCAGAAGATATGGGCGATTTTTACCGTGTTCCTGCAGATAATAGAGACTTGAATTATGCTCAATATTTTTCTGAAGGTGAGGAAGAGGTTGCACAAATTGAAGATTACCATTCACATAATACTGAGCAGCAAGGTGTAGAAGGTTTAAAAAAACTGATTTCTACTTTACCTCTGATCCGAAAAGAAGTTTTTGGGGAAGATGTAATGCAGTATCCTTATTAGAAAGTAAAAGGTAAAAGAGCCAAGTAAAAAGTTAAAAGGAAATCGATGCTGTTAGAAGGTAAAAAACATCAGGACGAGAGAGGAGTCATTACGTGCAACAATGATTTCAATGCCTCACAGATCAAAAGGATCTATACAATCGAAAATCATTCGACAGATTTTATTCGTGGTTGGCAGGGGCATAAGGTTGAACAGAGATGGTTTGCTTGTATGAAAGGAAGTTTTAGTATTTCTCTGATTGCTGTAGATGATTTTACAAATCCTTCGAAAAATTTAACAGTACAGAAATATCTTTTAACAGATGATGTCTTAACTTACCTTCATATTCCGCCAGGTTATATTACTGCGATTCAGGCGAAGGAAGATAACAGTAAACTTCTGGTCTTAGCTGATTTTGATTTAGGAGAAAT
>Ga0308157_10010041_pt1 | contig 10363 bp, 11 predicted proteins | sample PhyBR1_FD_201035 | JGI IMG/M metagenome (GOLD analysis project Ga0308157, IMG submission 201035) | Phyllosphere microbial communities from UC Gill Tract Community Farm, Albany, California, United States - DLSLB.R1 | ecosystem: Host-associated > Plants > Phyllosphere > Unclassified | place: USA... | reverse complement strand
CCCAGCCATACAGCGATTCTTCCAGCTGAGTGCGATTGAATACCCGCTGCGGATTTTCCGCCAAATGCTTGAGCAGCATAAATTCCCGACGCACCAATTCGACTGGCTGGCCGTTCCAGATCACGGCTAAACCGGCCAGATCCAGCTCCAGCTTACCAAGCTGGAGTTTATTCACGGTGCCGCCATTACGTCGACGTTCCAGTACCCGCAAGCGGGCCAGTAACTCGCCCAGTTCGAAAGGCTTGACGAGATAATCGTCAGCGCCGAGATCCAGTCCGAGTATGCGGTCTTCGGTCGAATCGCGGGCTGACAGTATCAGTACCGGCAGCATATGGCCGGTATTGCGGATGGCGCTGAGCACTTCGGTGCCATCCATCAAAGGCAAACCGAGATCAAGGATAAGCAAATCGAAGGTGTTGTCACCGAGCGCACGTACCGCACTCCGGCCGTCCGCCACATGCTCGACGGTATAGTGCGCTCGCTGTAGCGCTAGCACCAGGCCCGAAACCAGCAGAGGATCATCTTCGACCAGTAATATCCGCAATTTCGGTTCCTTTTTTATTTTCGCTTGGCTGCAATCTTATCAAGTAATTGATTGATTTCGCCACGGCGGCCTTCATCTGAAATCTTGCGTCCACTGCGTGGTGCTGCCTGCAAGGCTTTACGCAATACGCGTTCGGCATTGTCCAGATCCCCGGCGCGGAACAGGAAATCGCCGTAAAAATAGTTGGGATCAATACCATCCGGATTAAGCGCCAGGCCTTTTTTCAAAAAGACCAGTGCTTTCTTGTCGTCGCCGAATCCGATAGGCCAGCCAGGAACCTGATAGTACAACGAACCCAGGCTCGTATACGCTGATCCGCTCAGCGCATTCGGATCAATTTCCAGCGCCTGCTCGAACGCGCTCTTGGCACTCTTGGCCATGGACAAGCCACCCAACCCACCTTTGGCACCGGCATAGCTCGCCTCGATAATGCCATGCCAGATCAGGGTTTCCGCACGATTCGGATTTTGTGCGACGGCTTTATCTGCCTCTTTCAGCAATTGCTCATAGTCTTTCTCCTGTTCGGCTTTTGGCGTCTGGTACTTAACGCGTTCCCAATCGTGCTGCAGTTTGGCGACGTCGTCTTCGACACCTGCAAATGCAGGGGCGGCCAGCAGGGTCATGGACCAGGCAAATGCTGTCAGGAGTTTGGTGATGTTTTTCATGGGTCTCTCTTGATTAGTTATTTAGGAAGATGTTTGCGGATGATGCTGAGTTGACCGCGGATGGCACGTTCCGGCAATACCGGCAGCAACTTGTTGATGAAAACAAAAAAGGATTCTTTGGCACCCAGCGTATGCTCACGCGCAACGCCTTTTAAAAAGGCGGCAAATGCGCGTGCGACCGCTTCCGGTGTGTCTTCTGCCGTCTTCAGTTCGCGATTCATCGAAGCAGCAGCGGCGCTGTTAATCGATGTTCGTGTGGCGCGGGGTGCAAAGTGGCGCACATCAACCGACGTATCCGACAATTCTCGACGCAAGGACTGGGTAAATCCACGCAATCCCGATTTGCTGGCGCAGTAAGCCGCATAACCCGGAAAGCCGATAAAGCCCATGATGGAACCGATGTTAATGACTTGCGCACGTGCTTCTTTTTTAAGCAAGGGCAGGAGTCGCTGCGTCAGCAGCATGGGCGCCAGCAAGTTGATGTCTATCATGGCGCGTATGGCATCGCCCGATTGCGTTTCAAAGGCATGGAAGTCATTGCTGCCTGCGTTATTGATCAGCAGATTGACCCCACCCAGGCCGCTTGCCAATTCCGCTATCCGGTCCAGCGTAGCCTGCTGCGTCAGGTCGCCGTCAACAATGTATGCCTTGCCTGCTCCCAACTTCTTTTGCACGTTCTCCAGCGCCTCACGATTGCGCCCGACCAGTATCAGATAGTCCGCATCAGGCAATAGCGCCATCGCAATTGCCTGACCGATACCACCGGCGGCACCAGTCAATACCACACGATATGCGTTGCTCATATCAGTTCTCCTTGATCACGGCGGCAGATTTATCAGGCAGGCTTCTGAAGATATCTCCATACAACTTGTAAATCATGCTGGCGCAATGCACGACAGCCTGTTGGTCATCCGCTTGCTCAAGACGGTTCATCAGGCTGGCAAAAAATTCCACATGTCCGATATCCAGGCTACCGTGGGAATTCAGGTAGCTGAAGGCAGCCGGTGGCAATCCGAGTGCGCCTTGTATGGTGGATGCAGCATTCGTCGCCAGTGCTGTGCTGGTGCCTTCAAGCACATGCACCATGCCAAAGAACCCGACCGGATTACGCCTGTCAATTTGATGATAGGCATAGGCCACCATGGTTTCGGTTGCGGCATGCGGTTGCGAATGGCGTACACGGTCTGCATCACCGCCGCAGGCAGCGATGTCGGACAGCACCCATTCCTCGTGCCCCAACTCTTCCTCTATGTATTCGGCAATAGCGGTACGCAACCACTCATGTCGGCCATCGAGACGACTTCCGCAAGCCATCAGAAGCGGCACGGTATGGCGCACATGGTGATAAGCCTGGGTCAGAAAAGCGATGTACTGTTCGACGACGATCTCGCCTCTCAATGCATCCTGTATCACCGGCACGCCAAACAAGGCTTGTCGTTCCATGCTGGTTTTTTGCTGCAAGGTATCGAAGAAATTCAAATCATGCTCCTGACTGTTCGAATAAAGGGGTGACTTGCTGCTGATAGTGTTGCCAGATCAATTGCCGGCGTAAGCGACCGTTGGCAGTGGACAGACCACTGGCGGTAGAAAAGGGGGCGACGGCCAGCCAATGGCGTACCCGCGCATAGTCAGGCAAGACACGATTGGCAGCATCTATGGCGGACTGCATGGTGGCGGCATCTATCGACGGTGCCAGCGGCACCACCAGCGCGATCAAAAATGGCTGCGCATCGCCAAATACAATCGCTTGTGCAAAAGCACCTGTGCCCAGCAAAACGGACTCTGGCCATTCGGGTGAAATATTGCGACCGTAGCCGGTAATCAGGATGTCCTTCTTGCGGCCATCGATGAAGAGATAGCCATCGTCATCGATATGACCGATGTCACCAGTCGGCATCCAAGCAGTGTGGACAGGTGCCTGCCCCAGATAGCGCGCAGCCGACATGCCGCCAACTTCGATTTCATGGTCAGCCGCGATACGTATGCTACGGTTCGACAATGGCTTACCCACGCTGCCTACCCGATCTGCACCGGGTACATTCAATGAGACCACCGAACTGCACTCAGACAATCCATAGCCTTCATACACCGGAAAACCTTTACGGCGTGCGGCCTCTATCAGTCCAATCGGTGTTTTGGCGCCGCCGACGGCGACAAACTTAAGCGAGGCGATGCGCGCATCATGCGGACTGGCAACGGCAACCAGCGCCTGCAACATTTGCGGCAGCAAGATAATGCTTTCAGCCTGGTGTTGCGCAATCGCATTCAGGCATTTCTCCGGATCGAAGCCACTGGCGCCATGCAAACCGACTTCAGCCAATGGCGGACAGATGACTGTCGCGCCAGCCAGCAAGACGGTATAAATACCGGCGATGTTTTCAAGCAAGACGGCAAGCGGCAGCAAACTGAGATGCCGTTGTATGTGCAGTGAGGCAAGGCTGCCGTGCAGCGCATGTGCCACATCCCATTGCTGTTGCGTGCTCAGGCATACACCTTTGGGGTCAGCCGTTGTGCCGGAGGTAAATGTCACCTTCTGGATGCCCTCCAGCGCAGCGATCTCTTGCACCGCCTCACGCTCACACAAAGCCAGGCGGCCCAGATGACCGACGATATGGGTAAACCCGAGTTGCGCCGCCACCTCCGGCTGAGCACAGTAAACCGCCTGCACACCACTGCTCGTAATCACATGCATCCATTGCGCCGGGGTGAAAAACAAGGGTAAGGGGATCAGGGTGAGGCCCAGATTTTGCGTCGCCAGGTCGATTGCAATCCAGTCTGGTGCATTGTCGGCCAGTATCGCGACCGGCGCCTGTGGCATCCTGCGTGCCTGCAACGCCTTCTCCACCATTGCTATATGCGACAACAGATCGCTTTGTTGCCAGGTGGCGCCACCGCCCTCGATATGTACCCCGGACACGGGGATATGTTCAAGCCAGCTGTGCATAACCGGCCCGGATATCACCAAACATGACGCGTGGCTTGGTTTCGTAATAACTACCCCAACTTTTTCCGCCATCCGGCAATCTGCCGGGATCAGCGACGGTGAGGACATTGGGATTCAAGCGCAGGCGGACAAATGAATTCAGCAAGCCCTGGGTTGCCGTGAACACGACCCAGATCAGCCCTTGCTGATGTAAATACTTGGTCATGCAGATAATGAGTTCACGCGCTGCGCCAACATGGGTCGATGCCAGATTGCCGACTTCCACTATATGTGCACGCGACACTGGTATGCGTACATGGGCTGCAATTTCATTTTCCAGCGGCGCATCCAGATACTGCTCCAGGAAAGTCTGGCCGTTTTTGGCGAGGGAAAATCCCAGCGCCGCTATCCATTGCCCGTCAGCATTTTTACAACCCACCAGAATGTCGCAAAAGTTTCTGACATGCGCACCGTAGGTGTTGAAAAAAGATGTCGCGATGAAATCCTGCAAACTCTCCCGCTCAGGGTGATCGCGCGTAATCCATACGCTGGTATGGTCGCGTCTGCTCCCGGACAAACAGGAATCCCCTGCCGTATCGGGTCCGGATAGTGCAAGCTGCATCGCCATGTGAGACTCCCACATTGTTAGGATGCAACCAGCTTATGCAGCGAACATTAACTGGACATTAAGGCAGCAAAATCATTTTGCCGCTGACCAGCTGGCATTTCTGCAACAAATCCGCCTCTCCGCATTTCTCTTAACAAGCCCTTAACTATCGGGGTGGCACAGTGGCGCCTTCAATCTGCACGAAAGGCGACATGCGCTGGAAAAATACTACCGATGGCTATGGATATATCGCCATTACCTTGCACTGGCTATCAGCTGCTGTGCTGGTCGCCACATACGCGTTGATGGAGCTCAAATCACTGGCTACGCGAGGGTCTGAACTACGCAGCAATATGCCGGGCTGGCACTACATCGCGGGCCTGACCTTATTTTTCCTCACCTGGCTGCGCCTGCTGATGCGCCAGGCAGGCGAGACTCCGTTAAGCACTCCCGCGCCGACACCTCTCAAAAAATGGCTGGCCGACGGCATGAAACTCGCACTCTATGGAATCCTGATAGGCGAGCCGTTACTGGGATGGTTGATATTGAGCGCCAGCGGGACACAAATTAGCTACTTCGGTTTATCCCTGCCAGCGTTGATCAGCAAGGATCTCGTAATCGCCGGAACATTAAGGGAGTGGCATGAAGGAATCGCAACGGCAGGCTATCTCCTGATCGCGCTGCATACGCTCGCTGCACTATTTCACTACTACATAGATCAGGACAACACAGTGCAAATGATGTGGTTCCGGGCGGACAAGTCATAAAAAAACGGAGCGTGCCATCGGCAACGCTCCGTTTTCACTGGCTTTCAGTGGCTATATGCTTCAAACCAAATCAAACACCAACACTTCCGCTTGCTGACCGTCACTGATTTTCAGGCTTTGCTCATCAGTCACTTTCAGTGCATCACCAGTTTTCAGCGCAATGCCGTTGACGGTGACCGAACCGCGGGCAACGTGAACAAAGGCACGACGTCCTTGCGCCAACGTGAGCTCCGCCGTCTCAGCGCCATCAAACAAACCGACGTACAGCTTCGCGTCCTGATGGATCAGCACTGAACCATCGGCGCCATCCTCACTTGCTATCAGGCGTAAACGACCGCGTTTTTCCTCTGCAGAAAAATGCTTTTCCTCATAGCTCGGTGGTATGCCATTTACATTCGGCTGGATCCAGATTTGCAGGAAATGCGTGGTCTGGTCTTTGGAATGATTAAATTCCGAATGGCGTACGCCGCTGCCTGCACTCATACGCTGCACATCACCCGGACGAATGACGCTACCGGTGCCCATGCTGTCTTTATGCGCCAACTCGCCTTCCAACACATAGCTGATAATTTCCATATCGCGATGACCATGCGTGCCGAAACCCTGTCCTGCATGCACGCGGTCTTCATTAATCACGCGCAGCGGGCCAAAGCCCATGTGTTTATCGTCATAGTAGTCAGCGAAGGAAAAGGTATGGTGCGAATCCAGCCAACCGTGATTTGCGTGGCCCCGGTCTTCACTTTTGCGAACTTCAAACATGATTTCTTCCTTTCGGTGAGTTTTATTGTACGACTAAATTTTTAACCTATGAGTGACACTATAGACGTTCAAAATGGATTAAATAAGGGCATAATTCAGGACAAGTCGTTCAATTTTTTTGAACAATAGAAAATCTGATGAATCTGACACTAGAAGCCATACGCATACTCGACACCATAGACCGCAAGGGCAGCTTTGCAGCAGCGGCTGTGGCACTGGATCGCGTGCCGTCGGCGCTGACCTATAGCGTACGCAAGCTGGAAGAAGACCTAGATGTCCTGCTATTCGACCGCCGCGGCCATCGCGCCAAGCTAACGGCGGCCGGGCAGGAGTTGCTGAGCGAGGGACGCCACCTGCTGCGCGCCGCAGATGAGCTGGAGCAAAGGGTCAAGCGCACCGCCAGTGGCTGGGAAGTCGAACTGCGCATCGTGCTCGACAGCATCATTCCATTTGAAAAAATGCTGCCGCTGATACGGGCATTCGATGCCGAAGGTTCAGGTACCCAATTACGCTTCTCCACCGAAGTCTTATCTGGTGTATGGGAAACCCTGACCAGTGGTGCGGCGGATCTGGCCATAGGCGTATCGTCGGATGGGCCGGACATCGTACGCGGCAGTGGTGATTTCCGTGTACGTCCACTGGGCGAGGTGGACTGGGTCTTTGCAGTAGCACCCGACCATCCATTGGCGACTGTCGCCGACCCGCTATCGCCACAAGTGGTACAGCAACATCGCACGGTGGTCGCTGCCGATAGCGGACGCTTCCTGCCCAGCGTCAGCGTCGGCCTGTTGACCGGTCAAGCAACGCTGACCGTCCCCGACCTGCAGGAAAAATTAAAAGCACAACTCGCCGGACTCGGCTGCGGCCACTTGCCACGCACATGGGCAGCACCCTATCTCGCGTCAGGCGCATTGATAGAAAAAACCACCATAGAAACCAAACCCACCGGATTACCGCAATATGCATGGCGCAGCTCATCACGCGGCAAATGCCTGAAGTGGTTCCTCAACAAACTGGCAGATCCTGATGTGCAACGCGCATTGCTGGCGGAGTAAGGCATGACAAACAACAGAACGAAATATATAGGACGCTTTGCACCGTCACCAAGCGGCCCCTTGCATGCAGGCTCGCTGGTCGCGGCGATGGCCAGCTACCTGGATGCGAAAGCACATCAGGGCAAGTGGCTGGTGCGTATAGAAGACATCGATGAAACTCGTACCGTCGCTGATGCCACGGCTGCCATCATGGAGGCACTGGCCGTATTCGGCATGCAGTACGACGGCGACGTGGTCGTGCAAAGCGAGCGCAAGGACTTGTATCAGGCCGCATTCACGCGCCTCAACGGACTGGTTTATCCATGCGGCTGCACCCGCCGCGAAATTGCAGATTCACGGCTGGGCATCGCGGCTGACGGCGCAGCCATCTACCCCGGCACCTGCCGCCATGGCGTCGCGCCCGGCAAAACTGCCCGCACCTGGCGCGTGCACGTGCCGGATATAAACGCAGCGAACGAAACCATACAATTCAACGATCGCTGGCTAGGGCCACTGACACAGCATCTGGCGACGGAAGTTGGTGACTTTGTTTTAAAGCGAGCGGATGGCTTCTGGGCTTACCAAATCGCCGTGGTTGTCGATGACGCTGAGCAAGGCGTTACCCACATCGTCCGCGGCACCGACTTGCTGGAATCGACAGGCAGACAAATCTATCTGCAACGTATGCTGGGCTATCCGACGCCGCAGTACATGCATGTGCCGGTGGTGTTGAATGATGTCGGCGAGAAGTTATCGAAACAGACTGGCGCACTCGCGCTTGATCTTGCACATCCTATGGATGAGTTGATGAAGGCGGCTTCGTTTCTTGGGTTAGAGATGGATGCTGTGGCGACTGTGGGGGAGTTTTGGGGTGTGGCTACTGATGCTTGGGAGAGGCGGTTTTGCTTGCGGTGAAACTTGGGTATTAGGTTGCTGATGCTGTTTGCTCTTCGAGTTGGCTCAGTATGCCGGGGGTGGCCCGGCGGCCACTCACTTTTCTTGCTTCGCCAAGAAAAGTAAGGCGTCAACCGCAAGATTCGTTGCACACTAAAGTGTGTCACCCAAGGCAACGCCAGATGCGGAACGTCAAAAGCAACAGCCTTGTTGAAGAAACTTATATGCCTCACCCCAAAGAGGCTGTGCTCGGTGTTCCACTGTGCAGATGCCGTTTGTGCGGGGCAGAAAATGGAAAAAGAAGTGGGTGTGTCTGAGCGCAGCGAGTTTCGCCCACTTCCCATTTTTTGTCCTGCACAAACGGGGACCCCGAAGGGGCAGCGGCGCCGTGGTCGCCTTTCTTTGCTTACTTTCTTTGGCGAAGCAAAGAAAGTGAGTAGCCGCCCGGCTACCCCGGGCAACGCACTCCCCCACGGAGAGGAACACTCATTAGCAACATCAAGACGTCAGCAAATCAAACAACCAACAAAAAAGCACGCCTATAGCGTGCTTTTTTTTCAACAACCCCAAACAATTTACCGCTTAGGCGCCCCACCCAATAAAGCTGCCATCTTATGCTTAGGCGCCTTAGCCGGAGCCTGCTCCACAGGCTTGGCTTCACTAACAGTCGATGGTGCAGGCTCATAAGGCTTGGTAAAGAAAGGATCAATCTTCTCTTTACGCGGTGCTGCGTATGCACTACGACTGGAAGTATCCCGGCCACCCGAAGAATCACGTCCAGACGAATCACGACGATCCGAATTACGACCACGTGATTCACCTTCATCACGACGCGGGCTGCGTTCCTTGCGTTCGCTGACACGCTGGGCAGCAGGAACAAAACCAGCCAGATGCGCTGATACGAATTTGTGTTTGATCAGTTTTTCAATATCAACCAACAGACGCGCATCCTTGTCCGAGTACAGCGATATCGCATCACCGGAAGCGCCGGCACGACCTGTACGACCGATACGATGGACGTAGTCTTCGGCGTTGTATGGCAAGTCGTAGTTGATGACGCATGGTAGCTCGGCGATGTCCAGGCCACGTGCGGCAACGTCAGTCGCAACCAGTACTTCTATGCTGCCGTTTTTGAAAGCATCCAGCGCCGTCATACGCTCAGCCTGCGATTTGTCGCCGTGAATGGCCGAGGCTTTCACGCCTTCGTTTTCGAGTTGACGTGCCAGGCGCGAGGCACCGATTTTAGTGTTGGAAAATACGATGACTTGTTTCAGGCCACGCTCACGAATGATGTAGGACACTGCATCAGCCTTGTCGGCCTCTTCCATCTTGTAGACGATTTGCGTTACGTTTTCGGCGGTTGCATTGCTACGCGCCACTTCGATGGTGACCGGATCTTTCAGGAAGGTCGATGCGAGCTTTTTGATTTCCGGCGAGAAGGTCGCGGAGAACATCAGGTTCTGGCGTTGCTTAGGCAACAGGTTGATGATGCGCTGCAAGTCCGGCAAGAAGCCCATGTCCAGCATGCGATCCGCTTCATCCATCACGAGGATTTGCGTCTGCGACAGGTTCAGGGTTTTCTGTTGTACGTGATCAAGCAGGCGACCTGGTGTGGCAATCACGATTTCGACGCCGGAACGCAAAGCCGTGGTTTGCGGTGCCATATCGACACCACCAAATACCACCAGCGAACGCAATGGTGTGTAACGCGAATACGCTTTGACGTTGTCAGCAACCTGGTCCGCCAATTCACGTGTCGGTGTCAGGATCAAAGCACGTACCGGATGACGCGCCGGAGACGCACTGCTGTTTGCATGCGCCATCAACAACTGGATGATAGGCAGGGAAAAACCTGCAGTCTTGCCGGTTCCGGTTTGTGCCGCACCCATGACGTCGGTACCTTGCAAAACAACTGGGATCGCTTCCGCCTGAATCGGCGTCGGATGAACATAACCCTGGTCGCTCAGGGCGCGCAGGATTTCCGGCGCCAGGCCGAAATCTTCAAAACGAACGGCAGGATGTGCATCGGCCACAGCGGCTGACGGAGTGGTGGGCTGGATTACAGGCTGACTATCAGACATGATGTTTAGCAGGTCTTGCCTCTGGTAAGGCGACATGATCGATATCGGTGTGGATCATAAAACCGCACAACGAATCCGAAAAAGACCTG
>Ga0308157_10010040_pt1 | contig 10364 bp, 6 predicted proteins | sample PhyBR1_FD_201035 | JGI IMG/M metagenome (GOLD analysis project Ga0308157, IMG submission 201035) | Phyllosphere microbial communities from UC Gill Tract Community Farm, Albany, California, United States - DLSLB.R1 | ecosystem: Host-associated > Plants > Phyllosphere > Unclassified | place: USA... | reverse complement strand
GATATGCCTTTGGGAGATTATGAAATAAGAATTGTAGATGAATGTGGCAAAGAGTATGTTGTTCCGGTTACTATATTGCCTTTTGAGGAAAAGGATTTTATCGCATCTTCAATCTCAACTTGTATTGTTGGTAGTGGAGCAGCCCGTATAACGAGTGGAAATGGCAAGCTGGTCAGCCTTATCATGACGAGTGCCCCGGATGAATTTGAAGGTGATTTACCTCTTGATGTGAGCGAATACATTGATGGGAACGGTATTTTTTTTATGGATGGATTGCCGGCCGGAGATTATACTTTTACAGGGACAGATATTTGTGGTATAAACAGAATTGTGAGTGTTACTGTTGTTTCCAGCGGCCCTCCGGCAAATGCGTTGGTATTCACGAGAAAATGCGGAAACTTTGATCTAGGGATAAATGATAGCGGTACAAATAACTTAGGCGATCCGCCTACTTATTGGCTGCAAAAGTTGATTGATCCGCAAAATAATATTTGGGGGCATCCAATAACAGGTGTAGCTTTTACTGAAGGTACTGAGCCTACAGTTACTAATTCTATGGGATTGATGAACGGGCAAACGCTTAGTAATCTTGAATATGAAGGAGTCTTTAGGGTCATTAAATATTTTGAAAGTTATGTGAGCCCGGAAAATATTATATCCTGTTCCGGCGAACTTGGTACGTTTGAATATTTTGATGGGGTTACTATTAAAGCAGTATACAATTTATCATGCTACAATGCAGGCGATGTTTATGTTGATGCTGCCGGTATGCCTCCTCTGCATTATACCATCTTGTCTAAAGATGGTGTTCCTTTTAATGTTGATAATGGGAACAATAATATCTTTTCAGGTCTTGAGCCGGCTAAATATGTATTCTTTGTAGAAGATGCATGTGGTTTTGCAAAGACAGGCGAGTTTGATATAAGAACGCTCCCTGATCTGACAAATGCGAATGATCCTGGTGATATGCTGTTCTGCGTGCAGCCGGATGGTCCGCAATCAACGGAATTTGATCTCGAGTTGCAAAATCCGGCTATTTTGGATAATCAGCCGGCATCGGTGTATACCATAACATATCATTTAACAGCAGAAGATGCCGATAATGGGGTTAATGCTATACCTACATTGCATACAAATACATCGAATCCTCAGCAGATATTTGCGCGCCTTGTGCATAACCATATACCGTTATGCCACGATGTTGTTTCTTTTAACCTGAGGGTTTCTGAGTATCCGGTGTTAGAAATGGAACTGGATTACATATTATGTAAGGATGAAAAAACAAAAAGACTATATGCCGATCCGGGTTTTAATAGTTACGAATGGTCTACAGGAGAGACAACACGGGCTATTACTGTAACCGAAGCAGGAAATTATTGGGTGAAAGTGGGGAATGAATATGATGGTATCGTTTGCGAAACTACGGCTGATATTTCGGTAGTACTGTCAGGTCCGCCTGAAACATGGTCGCTTAATATTCAGGACTGGACTGATAATCAAAATTCAATTTCTATTTCAGCAACAGGAGCCGGAACTTATGAGTATTCAATTGATAATATAAATTATCAGGATGATCCGTATTTCGGGCATCTTAAAACAGGTGTCTATACTGTATATATAAGGGATAAGAATGGTTGCGGAATGGCATCCCAGGAGCTGGCTCTCCTCAATTATCCTAAGTTCTTTACACCTAACGGAGATGGCATAAATGAAAAATGGCGCCTTGAATATTCCTGGTTTGAGCCGGAAGCACTGATTTATATCTATGACCGTTACGGAAAATTGCTTTCATCATTCACAGCTAAAGATCCGGGATGGGATGGGAAGTTTAATGATAGAAACCTGCCTGCTACAGATTATTGGTTTGTTGTAGAAAGGAAAGATGGGAAAATTCATAAAGGACATTTTTCAATGATACGATAACAGCTTTTAAAGTGTAGAAATTCTACACAAAATTGTGGAATTCCACAGTTTTCTACAATCCATTATTTTATGGTAAAATTTGTAAACCCTTTAAAATTAATATTTTAAAGGGTTTTTTGTTTGTCGTTGAAATTTGGTACAATTATTTCATATAGTTATATATCAGACAATGATTGTAATACGCTGAATAAGCTTAAAGATATATAGTAAGGTGATTGAAGAATTTATTCTTCGAACGAAGGAGACGGGAGCGTCTCCTTTTGTTTTTTATTAACATATACCGAAAGGCAAATGGATTACATTTGTAGATAATATTTTTATACTGATGAGTTCTAAGATCCTGGTAATTGATGACGATACTGCTTTTTGTGTAATGCTTAAAACCTTTTTGCAAAAGAAAGGCTTTGAAGTTACCAATGCTTTTAAAGGGCAGGAGGCTGAAGAGCTGATTACCAAGCAGGACTTTGATGTAGTATTAACAGATATAAGGCTGCCGGATAGCGACGGGCTTAAAATTCTCAAGCTGGTAAAAGAGGTATCACTTGATACACAAGTTATTCTTATGACCGGTTATACTGATATAAAAACTGCTGTAGACGCAATAAAAAATGGCGCTTTTGATTATGTAGGAAAGCCCATTAACCCCGATGAAATACTTCATACAATCGGATTGGCGCTAAATAAGAAATCTTCAAAGGAACAGGTGCCGGTTAAAATTCAACAAAAGAAAGCATCAGCTTCCCCGTTATCATTTGTAAAGGGTATAAGCAGCGATTCACAGCGGCTGCATGAGCATATAGAGCTGGTGGCGCCAACCAATATGTCGGTGCTAATTATAGGCGATAGCGGTACAGGGAAAGAATATATAGCGCAATCCATCCATGTTCTCAGCAAAAGGGCGGAGAAACCTTTTATTGCGGTAGACTGCGGCGCAATTCCAAAAGATCTTGCCTCAAGTGAATTCTTTGGTCACATAAAAGGTTCTTTTACCGGAGCTGTAAATGATAAGACAGGGCATTTTGAAGCTGCTAACGGAGGAACATTATTTCTTGACGAAGTGGGTAACCTTTCATACGAAGTGCAGGTACAGCTCTTGAGGGCATTGCAGGAACGTAAAATAAAACCTGTAGGGAGTAATAATGAGGTTCAGGTAGATATCAGGGTTATTGCTGCAACAAACGAAGACCTGAACGAAGCTGTGAAGCGCGGCGATTTCAGGGAAGACCTGTACCACAGGCTAAATGAATTTTCTATTAAAGCGCCAAGGCTTGCCGAAAGGAAGCAGGATATAATGATGTTTGCCAATCATTTTCTGGCGCAGGCCAATGATGATCTCGAAAAAGATGTTGATGGTTTTGACGCGGAAGTTACCGATTTCTTTAAAAGCTATAGCTGGCCGGGTAACCTCAGGGAGATGAAAAACATTATTAAGCGCTCTGTTTTGCTGGCAAAATCGAATTTGATAAGCCTTGAAGTGCTGCCTCATGAAATGCAGGAGGTATCGCGAGCTGAAAACGCTCTTTCCGGTTATGCTAAAGCTGATGAAGAACAGGCGATACGACAGGCTCTTGAAAAAGCAAATTTCAATAAATCCAAAGCTGCAATTCTGTTAAACATTGACAGGAAAACCCTTTATAATAAATTAAAGCTCTATAATATCGAGCTTTGATTTATCTCTGCGGTAAAAGCCTCACAAAGCGCTTCTGCTTTTCTGCATATGATATCAATATGATCCTTAAGAGCCGGCCAGTCCATCGTGTGGCTGCGATCTTCAAGAGGTTCTAAAAGTTGTACGATGCTATATACTTCCATTTGCTTTAGCATAGGAATCATCTTATGGGCAGTCTCGGCAAGCTGCTGTTCATTTTCGCTGTTTACCGCATCCTTCAATGCATCACAGTTCTCTTTGGCACTGTCAATAAAGGTTCTTAGAATCGTTTTAAGTGATTCGGGGTCATTATAAGTAAACTGCGCAAGGCTTCTCAGGTTGTAAAATCTGTTAGCTTCAGTGGTGCTTTCATTTATGTTTGCGGTTGTTTCGCTAACAGTAATAGTACCATTAAAAATTCCCGAAATAAGTTCCAGTAATTGCACCAAATGCACAGGTTTTGGATGGTGTGCAGTAAATCCTCCGTTGGTAAAATCTTTTGGTGTAAGGTCTCTTTTTCCCGATAGTGCAACAACAGGTAATGCAGCAACTTGGCTGTTTGGGTTATTCCGGATTAACTGCACTAGCTCAAAACCGTCTATTGATGGCATTTGTATGTCAGTAAGCAAAAGGTCGAAAGAATCGCTCTCAAGCCTTTTGATTACCGAAGCCGAATTGATTTCTGTTTGAACAATTACAGGATATTTTAAAAACAATTCCTTCATTAAAGTGAGCTGCATCTTGTCATCATCTACGATAAGAATTTTTTTATCCTTTAAGAATAAGAATTTTTCCTGATTGTCAGCATGAGAATGTTCTTCAACGAAAGGGCTTCCGGCAGAGGTTATACACGGAATTATGATTGTAAAGATGGATCCCTGGCCTTCTTCGCTTTCGAGTATGATTTCGCCATCCAGCAGTTCCAGTATTTTTTTTGAAATAGTAAGGCCAAGGCCGGTACCTCCGAATTTTTTTTCGATGCCCGAATGCGCCTGGGTAAACTCTCTGAAAACATCGGTATGTTTTTCTTTAGAAATACCAATACCTGTGTCAATAACTGAAATATGAATGTTATTGCCTTCAATTTTGCCCGTGACTTCGACTGATCCTTCAGGTGTAAACTTAATGGCGTTGCTGACAAGGTTAGTTAAAACCTGTTTAATGCGGTAAGGGTCAGAAATAAAATTGGCATTCAGTTCTTCGTTTACATCCCAATTCAGTTCAATTCCCTTATTGGTAGCCATTGGCTCAAGTGTTTTACAGGTGTTTTCTATTACGTTTTTAATATTGAAAGCTGTTTTCTCGATTGAGATCCTGTTGTTTTCAAGTCGGGAGAAATCCAATAGGTCATTTACAAGCTTAAGGATGTAATTGGCCGATTCATTAATGTTGCTTAGATACTGCTTTTGCTTCCCTGTAATACCCGAATCTTTGATAAGGTCATGAAAACCTATGATGCTGCCAAGAGGTGTCTGCAGGTCATGAGTTACCGTTGCCATTAGCATGGACTTGGTTCTTAACAGTTCTTCATTTTCCTGATTAAGGATTTCGAGTTGTCTCCTGTGTTTTTGGTTTATACTGATGTCACGAATAATAATCCAGGCAAATAAGATTAGTATAAGCAGCCCTATGGCGCCTATCCATGCAACTTTTTCAATGGTTTTTTGAACGCCGGCTTCGGCCTGCCTTATCTGCTCATATGATTTATCGAAGAATTCTTTTTCAACGGATCTCAGAATATCTCTTAACTGATCTGAAATAATGCGGTTTTCATCCAGTAATTGCTGCTCTTTTCTGAGAAGCATATTGTCCAGATTTTTTTCTTTTTTGCTGAGCGTAGTCAAAACCTTGTCGTAAGCCATCGCAAGAGAGTCGTTAGGAACCTTGGTTTTGCCTAAGGATTCTTTGAGCCTTGGAGTCAGTATTGCATCAATCGATTTTTGACCCGGATACTTCTTTGTTATCTGAACGGGTTTACGTTTCCTTACTATTGAGTCTTTCGTGTGATGAATTCCTTCAATGGCTTTGGAATAGGTATCGCGACGCGGAAATGCCTTATGATGCGCTATTATTTCTCTTATACTGTTTCTTTTGCGGTCTATAAGCAGTTGAATAGAGTCTAATTTGGGCAGCTGGTTCTTGTCTACATTGTTTTTTATGCTGTCAATTTCCAGGTGAATGTTGTCTATCAGGTCGCTATATTTTTTAAAATCAGCATCCGATTCGGTTAATATGGAATTCCGCCCGATGGCCTCGGATGCATAAAGGTCAGCAATAGTATTGCTGATTCGTATGATTTTTTGATTTTCCTCGCTATTCTGCCCCGAACCGGCAAGTTTTAAGATTTCGGTATATACCAGCCAAACGGATAAGACTGCCATTGCAAATAGCAGTATATATCCGGCAATAACTTTATATTTTACAGCTTTTGGCTTTTGTACCATCAGATAGAAGTAGTAGAATTTGTTATCCTATAAAAACGGTACAAAGATAGTTAAAGTATAATTTACGAGTATTAGCTTCTTACCATAGCCCTAAGGAAGCTGATTTCATCTTTAAGATGCTGTATTTCTGCTCTCAGGCTTTCTACAAGAATGTCATATACTTCTTTGTTGCTGTTACTGAATGAAGAGATTTCTTCTTCTTTTATTTCGTTTATTACTTCATTAAAAATATAAGAAATATTTACATTTAGTATTCTTACTATTTTTAAGAGCTTTACGACATTCAGTCTTCTGTCATCTTTTTCAAGACGTCCATAGTTACTCTGGGTAACGTCAAGCTGTTGTGCCATCGTTTCCTGTGTAATGCCTTTTTCTTCTCTTAATTTTTTAATGCGTTGTCCAATAATGTTCATGATGGTTGTGTTTTAGTATTTAGATGTATTATTTGATATAAAAGTAGGAAAGATGTCTTGCCGTAGAAAAGTATCTGTTAAATTTTCGATGTAATGCTCTTTTTACCCCATGAACGGTAGATAAATTATAATTATATATCTATTTTTTAATAGTTACGATTTAATTAGGAGATATGTGATTAAAGAAGAATTAGAGTTTGGAGACTGAAAACCTAATTTCATTTAATTATTCTTGTTTTTTTGTTGCAGCAAGAAAGTTTTTTGTGAATTGCAAACTTATCCAGTTTTCTTAAAAACAGGTCATAATGCAGGTTTTCAATAACTTTTAATCTTTATTGTTAATGTTTTAAATAGGCTTTCTCAATTCTGTTTATTCAGCGGTTAAGAAATTTATTTTTGGACTTTTGGATATTCGAATGTGAAGCTTTTGGTGTTGTAGGCGACATTAATATTCAAATTCTAAATTGGCAAAAGCTTAAAAATGAATTTATCAGTTGTTATTTAGTTTTAAAAGAAAGGTTGATATAAAAAAACCCGCTTTAAGCGGGTTTTTGAATTATTGAGCGATAATCGATCTTGAGATTACGATTTTCTGTATTTCAGATGTTCCTTCATAAATTTGGGTTATCTTGGCATCACGCATAAGTCTTTCTACGTGGTACTCTTTTACATAACCGTTTCCACCATGAATCTGTACAGCTTCTATGGTTGTATCCATAGCAACCTGAGATGCATAAAGTTTAGCCATCGCTCCACTAAGGTCATAGTTATTGTGCTGATCTTTGTCCCACGCTGCTTTAATGCAAAGGTGACGTGCAGCTTCAATGCTTACAGCCATATCTGCTAGTTTGAAGGCGATTGCCTGGTGGTTGCATATTTCAGTTCCAAAAGCTTTACGCTCTTTAGAATATTTTAAAGCAAGCTCATAAGCGCCAGAAGCAATACCTAAAGCCTGAGATGCTATACCAATCCTTCCGCCGGCAAGTGTTTTCATTGCAAATTTGAAACCGAATCCGTCTTCACCGATCCTGTTTTCTTTAGGAACCTTTACATCGGTAAACATAAGTGAATGCGTATCAGATCCACGGATACCAAGTTTTTGTTCTTTAGCTCCTATTTCGAAACCTGGCATACCTTTTTCAAGTATAAGTGCATTGATTCCTTTATGTCTTTTGTCTGCATCAGTCTGAGCAATTACCAGATATACATCGGCAGTACTACCGTTAGTAATCCAGTTTTTTGTACCGTTTACAAGGTAATGGTCGCCCATGTCTATAGCTGTTGTTCTTTGCGATGTTGCATCACTGCCTGCTTCAGGTTCAGAAAGGCAGAAAGCGCCGATTATTTCTCCTGTTGCAAGTCTGGTAAGATATTTTTGTTTCTGCTCTTCAGTACCAAAAGTCTGAAGACCCCAGCATACAAGTGAATTATTAACTGACATAACTACTGAAGCAGAAGCATCAACTTTTGATATTTCTTCCATAGCCAGTACATAAGAAATGGTATCAAGGCCGCTTCCTCCATATTTAGGGTCTACCATCATACCAAGAAACCCAAGCTCTCCCATTTTTTTAATTTGTTCGGTGGGGAAAATTTGTTTCTCGTCTCTTTCTATTACACCCGGAAGAAGTTCATTCTGAGCGAAATCACGCGCAGCTTGTTGAATCATCAGGTGCTCTTCAGTAAGTTTAAAATCCATACTATTTTGAATTATTATTTTTTGTTTTATTGCGCCCAAATGTACTTATTAAATGTGAATTTGTCAATATGAATACGTAATTTTAGCCTCGCGATGAAAGAAAACTATAACGTTATAGGAGTAATGTCAGGAACTTCGCTGGATGGCGTAGATCTGGCTCATATATTTTTTACTGAAAATAATGGTAAATGGAATTTTACGATAGCCGAAGCGGTGACTGTTCCTTATTCATATGAGTGGGTTAAACGTCTTAAGGCGGCTGTAGGTTTCTCTGAAGCGGAACTGGTGCTCCTTAATAAGGAGTATACTCAATTGCTTGCCGGAATCATTAAAGCATTTATAAGTGATAATAGCATTAAAGAACTTGATGCGGTTTGTTCGCATGGGCATACCATTTTGCATCAGCCGCATAATGGTTTCACGTTGCAGATAGGTAATCTGCCTGAAATAGCTTCGCTTATTGGCGAAAAAGTGGTTTGCGATTTCAGGGTGCAGGATGTGCAGCTGGGCGGGCAGGGAGCTCCGCTTGTTCCTATTGGTGACAGGATGCTGTTTCCGGATTATCGCTATTGTCTTAACCTTGGCGGATTCTCTAATATATCGTTTGAAGAAAAAGGGAGCCGTATAGCCTTTGATATATGTCCGGTTAATACTGTTCTTAACCATTATGCAAATCAATTGGGTCTTGATTATGATGACGGAGGTTCTATTGCGCGTAGTGGTGCTGTTGTGCCGCTGCTTCTTGACGAGCTTAATGCGCTTGAATTTTATACTTTAGGGTATCCAAAGTCGCTTGGGTTTGAGTTTGTGAAAGGAACCGTGCTTCCGATGATTGAGAAATATCCTGATTCGGCACAGGATAAGATAGCGACATTTACAGAGCATGTGGCAGTTCAGATAGCTGCTACTATTAAAGGTATAGGTGAAGGTGAACTGCTGGTTACCGGGGGAGGTGTTTATAATGAGTTTCTTATCGGCAGGATGAGACAGCTGCTGCCTAATACATTGATAGCAATTCCTGATGACAAAGCCATACAGTTTAAAGAGGCGTTGATATTTGCTTTGCTTGGAGTGCTAAAGCTGCGTGATGAAGTAAATGTACTGAGCAGTGTTACGGGAGCCAGTCACGATCATAGCTCAGGATTTATTTATCAGCCTTAAAGGATTCCCATTTTTTTAATGGCTTCAATAAGTTCGTGGTCATCACCACCTTTGCCTTGAAGCAACATGTTTTTCATCTGGGCTTTTCTTTTTTCTATGGCGCTCAGCGATAGCGGTACATAGTTAGGGATGTTCTTGGTAAGGATGCCTTCTGAAAGTCGCATGAGTATCTGCTTGTCGTAATTGTCAAGCTTATAATTGTCAAATACTTTGTCCTTAAGAGATTTTACAATTTTATTGCTAAGATAGGTGTCGCCGCCAAAAACAATTTTAAAGGCATTAAGAAATTCGTCAATATCAATATCGCTCTTGCACAAAATTCCCTGAGGGTTTATTTCTTTTATCAGCCTGTCTACAAGAGAGGCTTCGCTGTGCATGGTGAGGATAATGATGGTGCAGTCAGGAATTGTTTTTCGGATAAGCACACCCAGGTCGAGGCCCGAAAAAATATTTTGCTCGGGATAAGGCGGCAGACTAAGGTCGAGGTAAGCTACATTAAAAACAGTTCCGCCGGTCTCTGAGGCCTTAATCAGTTTGTAAGCCTGCTCACAATCCAATGCTTTTGTGAATATAAGATTGTGGCCTTCAAACTCTTCTTCCGATAATACATTGATGTATCCATTAACCGTCATCGGATGGTCGTCAACGATTAAAATGTTTAGATCCTCTTGCATAAGTTGGTTTATAGGTTATACAAAATTAACAATTTTTACGGGAAAACCGTAAAATCAACGAGGCAAATATTTATATATTGCACAAAATTTTCTCTAATAATTCCGTGCAGTATTCATACTTAATAGTAGACGATAACAAGGATAATATTCAGGAAACCTTAAATAAATTTGAGGCTTTCCCGGAATTCTATTGTGCCGGAATTGCCGAAAACAGGGAAGATGCGATTAATAAAATTCTGGAACTGCAGCCTCAGTTGGTCTTCCTTGAAATCTGCCCGAAAAATAAAAAAAGTAATCTGTCGCTTACTATTATTACGGAATTATATCGCTTTATTGACAATGTTCCTTATTTCATTGCCCTGACTGCTACACCAAAATATGCTTTTGAAGCTATACAGGCAG
>Ga0308157_10010039_pt1 | contig 10364 bp, 8 predicted proteins | sample PhyBR1_FD_201035 | JGI IMG/M metagenome (GOLD analysis project Ga0308157, IMG submission 201035) | Phyllosphere microbial communities from UC Gill Tract Community Farm, Albany, California, United States - DLSLB.R1 | ecosystem: Host-associated > Plants > Phyllosphere > Unclassified | place: USA... | reverse complement strand
TCACGGCGTTCTCGTCGTCGAACAGGCGGTCTGCCAGCGACTTCGCCAGCTCGGTCTTTCCGACACCGGTCGGTCCGAGGAACAGGAACGATCCGACGGGGCGACGCGCGTCGCCCATTCCGGTGCGGCTGCGGCGAACAGCACGAGCCACCGCGGCCACCGCGTCGTCCTGACCGATCACACGGGCGTGCAGATCGGCTTCGAGGTCGGCGAGGCGTTCGCGCTCGTCCTCCGTGAGACGGCTGGCCGGGATGCCGGTGGCGCGCGCGATCACCTCGGCGATCTCGCGCTCATCGACGACAGCGGCTGCGTCGTCGGTGCGGCCAGCGGATGCCGCGTCGATGCGCGCCTGGGTCTCGGTGATCTCGTCGCGCAGCTGCGAGGCCTGCTCGTACTGCTCGGCCGTCACCGCGGCGTTCTTGCGTGCTTCGAGATCGGCCAGATCCGACATCAGAGCGGAGGCGTCGACGGGCAGCCCGAGCTTCAGCCGCAGCCGTGCTCCGGCCTGATCGATCAGATCGATCGCCTTGTCCGGCAGCACGCGATCAGGGAGATACCGTGCGCTCATCGCGACGGCGGCGCGCAGTGCGGCGTCCGTATAGGTCACCGCGTGGTGCTCCTGGTACGCGTCCTTCAGCCCTTCGAGGATCAGCACAGCATCCTCGATCGACGGCTCGTCGATCTTGACCGGCTGGAACCGGCGCTCCAGAGCGGGATCCTTCTCGATCTGGCGGTACTCCTTGAGCGTGGTGGCGCCGATCATGTGCAGTTCGCCGCGCGCGAGGCGGGGCTTGAGGATGTTCCCGGCATCCATCGCGCCTTCGCCGCCGCCAGCCCCCACGACCGTGTGCACCTCGTCGATGAAGACGATCACCTCGTCCTTGCGGGCGGCGATCTCGTCCATCGTCTTGGTCAGACGCTCCTCGAAGTCTCCGCGGTAGCGGGCTCCGGCGAGCATGCCAGGCAGGTCGAGCGTGATCACGCGTCGACCTTCGAGCTGCGCAGGCACAGCGCCGTCGACGATCGCCTGGGCGATGCCGTCGGCGATCGCGGTCTTTCCGACACCGGCCTCACCGATCAGCACAGGGTTGTTCTTGGTGCGACGGCTGAGGATCTCGATGGTCTGCTCGATCTCGTCGCTGCGCCCGATCACGGGGTCGAGCTCGCCTGCGCGAGCGCGAGCAGTCAGGTCGAGACCGTACTTGTCGAGCATGGGCGAATCGGATGCCTCGGCATCCGCCTCTGTGCTCTCACCGCCGACCGAGGTGGAGACGTGCTCGCGCACGCCCTGCGTGAGCGCCTCTGCTGTGACACCGGCGCGAGCCAGGATCTGCCCTGCGGGCACGTCCTGTCCGAGCACGAGCGCGAAGAACAGGTGCTCCGGCTCGATGTAGGTGGCGCCGGACGACCGGGCGACCTGATACGCGTGGAACAGAGCACGGCTCGCGCTCGGCATGATCGTCGCTGCATCCGAACCGGCGGCCGCGCCGGGGAGAGGCAGTCGCGTATCGACGGCCTCGATGATCTGCTCGGCGTTCACGCCGATGTTCTCGATAGCGCGCACGACCGCGTCGTCTTCGACGATCATGCGCAGCACGTGCAGGGCATCGAGTTCGGTCTGTCCGCGTTCGAGTGCGAACCGTCCGGCCCGCTGCAGGATGCGCTGGGTGCGCGCAGTCAGAAAACGGCTGAGGTCGATCGACCGAGCCTGCCGGGCCTGCTCACCCGCGAGGTACCGGGTGAGGAAGTCATCGAACGAGCCGGATCCGGCGTCGCCGAAGTCGTCAGTCCCGTTGAAGTCGTTGGACATCTACATCCTCCTGAAAGTTGAGTGTCATTCACTCAGGTTTAAAGTTGAGTGTAATGCACTCATGTTCAACACGGGCCGTACGCGGATATTCCCGACGGCACGAATAGAATCGTGAGGTGGCCTCGATCCTGTACGTCTGCGTGAGGCCGGAGCAGGGCGCGGCGGATGCCGAGCATCAGTCGTTCCGGCGCGCCCTCGGCGTTCCCTCGCTCGATCGGTGGGACCTCCTCGACCGTCCGCTGGATGCTGTCGTCTCCGACGCGTACGACGGAGTCGTCATCGGCGGATCGCCGTTCAACGTCGTCGTGGACGACCGCACTGACCTGCAGCAGCGCGTCGAGGACGACCTCGAGAAGATCGCACGAGAGTCGCTCGACGGCTCGCTCTCGGCGATGTTCACCTGCTACGGGATCGGCGTCGTCACCAGGATGCTCGGCGGAACGGTCGGCACCGCAGTCCCTGAATCCACTCGCGCGACGAGCATCCGCGTGACCTCGGCTGGCGCGGAGGACCGATTGTTCGGGCCATCGGCCCCCGGCATGTCGGTGCTCACTGCACACAAGGAGGGCTCGATCGAGCCGCCCCCTGGGTCCGTGCTGCTCGCCACCAACGACGACTGCCCTGTGCAGGCCTACCGCGTGGGCGAACGGCTCTACGCGACGCAGTTCCACCCAGAGGTGACGCCACGGGACTTCGTCGACAGGATGGCGTACTACCGGACCACGGGATACTTCGCGCCGCACGAGTACGACCTGACCGCACAACGCGTGCTCTCTTCATCGCCGACGGGGACTGACGTGCTGCGCCGGTTCGCCGACGCCCTCACTTCATGAGCTCGATCTGCTCGTGCAGATAGTCCTCCAGCGGCCGATACGATCTGCCCGACCAGAGCACCGACACCACACCGTCGCGCATCGCGAGCGGTCCGGACGAGCCACCGGCATCCACGGCATCCGCATCGATCACCGACCAGCCGACGTGCACGACCTCACCCTCAGCGAATCCGCCGCGCAGCGCCATCTGCCGACGCGCTGCCCGCTCGCGGGCCGATTCGGCAGTGTAGCCCCTGCGCCCGGGGTCAGCCGCGCGCAGCACCTCACCCGTCGCGAGAGCACCGTCATCGGTGAGCAGCAGGACCCCGACGTGCCAGGCTTCTCCGACGCGCACGATCCGCTCTCCGCGCCACCGCGACGAGCGCTCCTCACCGAGTCCTTCTTTGGCGATGCCGGCGACCGCGGTCCGCGCCGCAGCCAGCAGGTGCGCCGTCGAGGTCATCCGATCAGGCTACCGATTCGCCACCTCCGCCGCAGAAGCGGCAGAATCGTTGCACACCCCTGCAAGGAGCATCCATGTCTCACACCGATACCGCTCGCCTGCTCATCGCATGCGATGACCAGCCCGGAATCGTCGCCGCTGTCGCTGGCGTATTGGCCCGGCACGGCGCGAACATCATCTCGCTCGACCAGCATTCGACGGATGCTGCGGGCGGACGCTTCTTCCAGCGCACGGTGATCCACCTCGACGGCCTCGCCGCAGCACGCCCTGCGTTGGAGGCGTCGATCGGCGAGGTGGCGGAGAGGTTCGGCATGGAGTGGTCGCTGCACGATACGGACCGCCGCAAGCGGGTCGCGATCTTCGTCTCGAAGTACGACCACTGCCTGATGGAACTGCTGTGGCGACAGCAGCGAGGGCAGCTCGACATCGACATCACCATGGTCATCTCGAACCACCCCGATCTCGCCGAGGCCGTGCGCATGTTCGGCGTACCGTTCGTGCACATCCCCCGCGGAACCGGAGACGACGCCAAGGAGGCGATGGAGGCCCGTCAGCTCGAGCTGCTGCAGGGCAACGTCGACCTCGTCGTGCTCGCCCGGTACATGCAGATCCTCACGGATGACTTCATCGGGCGGGTCGGCGCACCTGTGATCAACATCCACCATTCGTTCCTGCCGGCGTTCATCGGCGCCAACCCGTACGCACGCGCCAAGGAGCGCGGTGTCAAGCTCATCGGCGCGACAGCGCACTACGCCACAGCAGACCTCGACGAGGGTCCGATCATCGAGCAGGACGTCACCCGTGTCACGCATTCGGAGTCGGCTGCGCAGCTGCAGAGCCGCGGTGCCGACGTCGAACGCCAGGTTCTGGCACGAGCGGTTCAGTGGCACGCGGAGGACCGCGTGATCGTGCACGGCCGCTCGACCGTCATCCTGTAGCGCGTCGGCGCGAACCGCGCCGACTCCTCACACTCCAGCGACGAGCTCGGCGAACAGCTCATCGGCCGCGCCGAACCGCGCGAGCGGCGCCGCCTGACCGAGCCACAGGGACTGCAGCTCACCGAGGTTCTGCTCCCCTGCCGCTGCTCGGAACTTGCCGGTGAGCCAGTTCTGCATCGGGAACGGCGCGATGGTGCCGCTCGCCTCGATCGCTCGGACCGCACGGTTGCGAACACCGCGCCCGAGCCGTCCGCTCATCGCGCGGGTCAGAACGCTCTCGTCAGCCGCAGTGGAGCCGATAGCGGCGCGATGGGAGTCGTTGGCCGCCGATTCCTCGGTCGCCAGGAACGCCGTCCCGACCTGCACTCCGGCAGCACCCAGCGCGCGAGCGGCTGCGACACCGCGCCTGTCGGCGATGCCGCCGGCCGCGACGACAGGGATGCCGACGGCATCCGCCACCTGCGGCACGAGGGCGAACGTGCCCACCAGCGACTCCTCTGCGGAGCGCAGGAAAGACACCCGGTGCCCCGCTGCCTCCGCGCCGGACGCGACGACGACGTCGACGCCGCCGTCCTCCAGGGCCACGGCTTCTGCCACCGTCGTCGCTGTGCCGATCACGCGGATGCCGCGACCATGCGCCTCGTCGACGATCTCTGCGGACGGTACGCCGAAGACCACGCTGAGAGCGGCAGGAGCAGCCTCCCAGATCGCCTCGAGCTGCTCATCCAGCGTGGGGACATAACGCTCAGGGCGATGCGGCACCTCCACACCGACGGCCTCGTAGAACGGCTCCAGCGCCTGCGCGAACACGGTGTGCTGGGGTCCTGGTTCGACTTCGTCGCCCATAGGCAGCCAGATGTTCAGTGCGAACGGCTGGTCGGTCGCCGCCCGAAGCGCGTGCGCGGTCTCGCTGATGCGTGCTGCGTCGTATCCGTACAGACCATATGCGCCGAGTCCGCCCGCGTTGCTGACCGCAGCGGTCAGTGCGACCGAGGACAGCCCGCCGAATGCGCCGAGAAGGATGGGATGCCGGATGCCGAGCGCGTCGCGCAGATCACTCATGCCCTCCACGCTACGCCTCAGGCGGGCGCTGGTATCGTCTGTGACATGGTGGACGCATTCGAGCAGCTGATGCAGCTCATGCTGTCTGCCCTCGGCTGGGTCGCCATGCCCGATGTGGCAGCACTCGACCTCGCGGCCCTCACTCTCGCCGTCGCACTGCTGACCGTCGCCGCGCTCGTCGTGGCGATCACGCTCGGCGTCGTCCGGGCGGGGCAGGGATCGTCTCCGCATCCGCTGCGGGCCATCAACGTATCGACGCTGCTCTCGCAGAGCGATCCGGATGCCGCAGGGCACCCGCGTCCCAGGGCGCCGGGAGTCGCGCGCGCCGTGTGACCGTCCGTACGTGACGGGAGCACGGCACATCGCCGACCCTCCCGACACTTCGAACGGACACTTCCTTGGACATCTTCGCCATTCCGCCGATCGCGGCGATCCTCGACTTCGCCTACACCGCACTGACCGCGCTCTCCGCAGCGCTCGAACCCCTCACCGGCACAGCGGCCGCTGCCGCAGCCGTGATCCTCGTCACCCTCCTCATCCGCGCACTCCTCATCCCCGTCGGCATCTCGCAGGCGAAGGCCGAGCAGACCCGCGCCCGGCTCGCACCGAAGCTGCGCGAGATCCAGAAACGCCACAAGAAGAACCCCGAGCGGCTGCAGCGCGAGACCATGCAGCTCTACAAGGACGAGAACACCTCGCCGTTCGCCGGATGTCTGCCGGTGCTCCTGCAGGCTCCCGTCGTCGGCATCCTGTACACGCTGTTCCTGCGCACCGACATCGCCGGCCATCCGAACGAACTGCTCACGCACGACCTGTTCGGGGCGTCGCTGGGAACCAGCCTCGTCCACACTCTGTCCGCCGGTCCGTTCTCACTGCCGACGCTGCTCGTGTACGCTGTGCTGATCCTCGTCATGCTCGGCGTCGCAGAGATCACCCGGCGCGTGTTCCGCCCGGCGGCTCCTGTCGACGACTCGCCTCTCTCATCGCCGGGGATGCTGCGCATGATGAGCGCACTGCACTACCTGACGGCGGTGTTCGCGGTCTTCGTGCCGCTGGCCGCCTCGCTGTATCTGACGGTCACGGTTGCATGGACTCTCATTCAGAGGATCGTCCTGCGACGGCGCTACCCGCTCCCAGTGACGACACCTGTGAGATAGTCCTCAGCGCGGGTTGATCGCGACGCGCAGCGGTGCCTGCGGTTCGGATGCTGCTGCGATCGCAGCATCCACGTCATCCAGGGGGAACACCTCGCCGACCGCCTCTGCGAACGGATACGCCCGTCCTCGGCCCACCAGAAACCCGGCGGCGGCGGCGAGGTCTGCTCCGGTGTAGTTGTGCACGCCCGAGATGGTCAGCAGCCGCCGAACGGCATCCTCCGCGTCGAATGCGACCGGGTCGGCGGGGAAGACGCTGCCGACCAGCACGACCGTTCCGCCGATGCCGACGCCGGAGATCGCGTCGGCGACTGCATGCCCCGATGCCTCGATTGCGACGTCCGCCGGTGCATCCGAGCCGCTCGCCGGCGCACCTCCGAAACGCTCGGCCAGCATCAGGCGTGCGGGCGATGGATCGACGACGGTCACCTCCGCGCCGGCATCCGATGCGATCGCGGTCGCGGAGAGTCCGACGAGCCCCGCGCCGTAGATGCGCACGCGTGCGCCTTCGAGTTCGTGGCGTTCGGCAGCCCTGCGCACCGCGGACCACGCCGTGGCCGTCGCACAGGATGCCGGGGCGAGGGCGGCCGCCGGCAGCGCCTCCGGCACCCGCACGATCGCGGTTCCCGCTCGGAGGTGCGTATGAGTGGCGAAAGCGCCGGTGAGCTCCCAGCGCGGCTCGATCCGCTCGTGCCCGTACTTGGCGAGGGTCTGGCACTTCTGCGTGAGGCCGCCGCGGCAGCGATCGCACGTGCCGCACGACACCGTGACCGACCAGACGACGCGGTCGCCGATGCGCAGATCCGTGCCGTCGACGGCTTTGACCCCGTCGTCTCCGAGCGCGATGATCCGCCCGACGCTCTCATGGCCGAGCACCAGCGGAGCGTGCGCCGATCGGTGCCCGGCGACCGTGTGCACGTCCGACCCGCACACCGTCGACAGCTCGATCGCGACCAGTGCGTCGGAATGACCCAGCGCCACTCCGGGAACCGCGACAGTCTCGTGCGGCTGCCCGACTCCGAGCCAGACCTTCGCGATCGCCGACGGCCTCAGATTCACGTCATGCCGCTCTTCGTGCGGCGCCAGCACTCGCGTCATGTCACGACGCCCGAGCGGGTGCCGCGAGCACGGCGTCGATCAGACCGCGCTCGGCGAGCGCGGCTGGCAGGTCGGCGACGCTCTCGAGCACGGCATCCGCCGCGGAGAGCGCATCGCGGTCGTGAGCACCGCTGAGAACGCCGGCGACGAACCCTGCACCGGCGCGCCGGCCTGATTCGACGTCGCTGCTCGTGTCACCGGCGACGGCCACTGCCTGCACCGATGGCGCCCCCGAACGCAGCAGCGCAGTGAGCACGAGGTCAGGGGCGGGGCGTCCTCGCCCTGCATCCGCGGGAGAGAGCGCGAAGTCGATCAGATCGCGCCAGCCGAGCGCGTCGATGAGGGCATCGCGGGTCACCGGCGCGAATCCGGTCGTGAGCGCGACGGTGATCCCCGCATCGCGCAGGCCGCCGATCATCTCGCCAGCACCGGAAATCGCCTCGACGCCCTGCTCTGCGATGATCTCGGAGTACGCGCCTTCGAAGGCCGCCGTGGCTGCAGTTGCAGCATTGGCATCTCCACCCGCGAGGTGGGTGAACACGTCGATCTTCGACATTCCCATCGTCTCCCGGACGTACTGCAGCGCCTGCGACCACGGCATCCGGTCGGCGACGCCGGTGCGCTCGGCTGCCCGCTGGAACGCCTGCTCAACGACGCCGTCATCACGGACGGTCGTTCCTGCCATGTCGAGAACGACGAGTTCGATGGCGGTCATGATGCTCCTTGTTCGGCGAGCCGCGGTGCGCGCTCGGGTACGGCGTTGATCGTGTGCTCTGCCAGCCCGAAGCCGGTGGTCATGCCGATCCCCGTCGTCGCGGCGATGACGTGCAGTCCGGGTTCTGGCTGTTCGATGAGGAAGTCGTCCGGCCCTGACGCGTAGACACCCTGCCAGCGCTCGATCACCCGGATGCTGTCGAGGTCGAGCAGCTCACGAGCCTCGGCGAGAAAGGCCGCGAACGCGCCCTCCTGCTGGAACGGCTCCGGTTGGATGCTGCGTGCGTGGGAGTCGCCGAGGATCAGCGAACCGTCCGGCAGCTGGGTGTACATCTGGTTCAGATCGAGAGCCGCCAGTTCCGGGCGCTCGGCGTGCATCCGCTCACGAAGCGCTGCCGTTTCAGCGAAGCCGGAGAATCGACCGTAGCGCAGCAGCGACCACGCTGTGAGCAGCGGGGCTTCGAGCGCGCGCGGCATCGTCGCGCTGATGCGCATCATGTCGAGCGCGCACCGCTCGACCCCGATTCTCTCAGCGATCTCAGGCAGCAGCTGGTCGATGTCGTGCCCGGTCGCGACCACCACGCGGCCGGCCGTGATCGCGCCGCGAGTGGTCTCGACTCGGAACGAGCCGGATCCGGTGCCGGCCACCGATGCGACGGCCGTGCGGAAGCGGAACTCCACCCCCAGCGCAGCCAGGTGCCGCACGACTGCTCCGGCCGCCTCACGCGGGTTCACCTGCAGATCGGTCTCGATGTGCGCACCACCGACCACGGCATCCGCGCGCAGAGGCGCGCTCTGACGCAGCTCTTCTGCCGACAGCATCCGCACATCGGCGTCGAAGGCGGCCCGCTCGAGGACGGCGAGTTCGTCGGCGTCTCGTGCGGCTATCAGCGTTCCGGACTCACGCAGCCAGAACCCGGCGTCGACGGCCAGCTGCAGCCAGATGTCTCGCGCGACGTCTGCGAACTCCCTGGCGAGCCCTTGTTGAGCTCCGATGCACAGGTGTCCGAAATTTCGAATGGTCGCACCGACGGGCTCTGCTGTGCGGTCGACCACGACGACGCTCAGCCCCCGACGAGCGGCCGCGAATGCTGCACCGAGACCGACGATGCCTGATCCGACGACAACGATGTCGGCGGCGCCCGGGGCCACGGAGTGACGCGTCATGATGGCCTTTCGGTGCGAGGGTGATCGAGATCAACTGTGACACCGCGGCAGAGGCGTCCCGCGCCGTTCTCGGAAGAGTTTCCCTCCCGTTTACCGGCTCTTCGTCCTCGTGAACACCAAAGAAAAACCGCGGGCACGATGAGTTCAAAACGTCGCAATCGTGCCCGCGGCTAAAGCGCTGGGGGACGCTTTTCTTGGGGTTGTCCTCAGATTAACCCTGTGCTGAGAACGGCAGTAAGGGCCAAACCTCCAGGGTCGGCCTGACTTTCGTCCAGGAACCGCGTACAGCTACGGAGCGCCGGACGTCGTCCGACCTCACACGATCGGCAGACGTGCAAGAACCTTCCACTGCCCGTCGTCTTCGCCTGCGCTGAACTCGCCGCTCGCCCCGAGCACGCGCTCTGCCATGCGGTTGAGGCCTGTGCGACTCGACGAGATCTCCCGTCGGGGCTGGGCGGGAAGCGGGCTGCAGATCGTCAGCGTCGCCGAATCGTCGACGACGCCGAGACGGATGCCGACCTCGCCGGCGCCTGCGTACTTGAGGATGTTCGTGGCCGACTCCCGCACGATACGGGCGAAGATGATCTCGGCGATCCGGGGGAGGCGCTCGTCGCGGGGGTCCCCCTCGCAGCGGACGATGTGACCCGCAGCCTCGAACTCGCCTCGTGCCTCATCGATGGCTGCGGCGAGATCGCCCGTCTGCACGCCCGTCGAGCGCGGCCCATCATCGGCGGCGAGGTCGATCACGAAGCGCAGATCGGTCATGGCCTTGCGTGCGGCGGCGCTGATCGCCTCCTGCGAAGTCCGGCTCGACGCCGCATCGTCGAGCATCTGCACGTGCAGGGCCACGACGGTGAGGTGGTGCGCGATGCTGTCGTGCAGTTCGCCGGCGATCCACCGGCGCTCGGCGAGAACCGCCTCGCGCTCCTGCTCTGCCTGACGAGCCAGCTGCTCCTCGAGGCGCTGGCCCCTGTCCAGAGCCGCACGCAGCGCGAAGCCGACCGCTCCGGACACGGTCGCGACGATGAGATAGATCCCGATGCCCACCGGGGTGCCGGCTTGGCCGATACCGACGAATGCCGCGCCGACGAGAAACGCACCGGCGTAGGCGAGGATCAGATAGGTCCGCCCGAGCCTGGTCACGAG
>Ga0308157_10010036_pt1 | contig 10365 bp, 11 predicted proteins | sample PhyBR1_FD_201035 | JGI IMG/M metagenome (GOLD analysis project Ga0308157, IMG submission 201035) | Phyllosphere microbial communities from UC Gill Tract Community Farm, Albany, California, United States - DLSLB.R1 | ecosystem: Host-associated > Plants > Phyllosphere > Unclassified | place: USA... | reverse complement strand
TGAAGAATTCTTTCATAATGTCTGTACTTTAATTATAAAAAAATGTGTTCTTAAAAATTGCTTCAAAGGTCTTGCCAATTCTGACTTTCAATTCTGCTGGAGGAGTATTGGTTTTTTTTATATATCGTTGAATTTCAATTCTTATTACAAGTTTAATGCAATGGGAATTCATTCATCTTTGGTCAATAGTAGATCTTCCGGTTAACGATTTTCAGGAGATTATCCTTCTCCATTTTTTTGATCGTTTTAATTGTTGTTTCCACACATAAACCTGTAAGATTCGCCATCTCCTGTCTTGTGAGTGGAACCATAAAGGAAAAAGGCGCTTTGTCGGGCTGTTTACTTTTAAGATGGTCCAGCAGCGCTATAAGTTTATGGGAAGAGCGCTGTGAGCCGCTTTTATCAATAATATTCCTGAAATGTATATGTTCAGAAATGCTGTTGTTGATATCAAGACCAAGGTGCGGATATTCCTGCAGCAGTTTTAGAAAAGCAGATTTAGGTAGTTTCAGAATTTTGCAATTGGTAATTGCAACTGCATTCACGGGACTGCGTGCTTTATCCAGAAATAAAAGGTATTCTCCAAAACTCTGACCTTCATCTATGTTGTTCTGAAGTATTTCCTTTCCGTCGTTCGTGTAATTATTAAGCTTGACCTTGCCTTCAATAATTTGGTAATAATACCTAATGATCTCATCTTCGATAAAAATAAGATCGTTAGCAAAGTACTCTACTACTATTGCACCTTTTGATTCCAATATATACTGATCGATAACCATAGATAAATTCTTTTAACTTCTATGGAATATCTTTTACTCTATCGAAGTATCGGACTTTTTAAGTATTTGGTCCTATTTAAATATGGTACAAATCTATGGCGGGAATTTGAGAAAATTTTATGATGCAGGTCATACAAATAATCTTCCGAATTTCTGGATTTATCAGTACAATCATATTGTAGTTGCTGAGACCTGATTCATCCTAATTTTTTTTGCCGAAGTTTTTTAAGGTTGATTTCAGATGATGCAATTATTTACATCAATGAAATTTCTTTTAGAGCTATTAGTAATAGATCTGCCGGTCTCTGATCTTCAAAACGTCCTGTTTTTCAAGGTTCTTTATCGTCCGGATAACGGTTTCAACCCTCAGTCCTGTCATAGAAGCTATCTGCTGTCTTGTAAGGGGAACTTGGAAAGAGAAAGGACTGGTGTCTTTGCTGAAGCTTTTGTGATAATCCAAAACGCCCTTTATTCTTACATCCGCGTACAGAGAAGCATTATTTTCTACCATAAGATATTTGTAATACAGCCGTTCCGAAAGAAATATATTGATGTCTTTGGAAACGCCGGGATTTTCGTCCAGCATTCTGGAAAAAACGCCCTTCGGAAGTTTCAGAACTGTTCCGGCTTCGATAACTACTGCATTTACCGGATATTTTTTGTCAATAAAAAGTAACAGCTCGCAAACACTCAGGCCTCGTTCCAAAATAGCAAGGATTAGCTCCTTGCCTTCATCGTTATAATGGTTCAGCTTTATCCTGCCGGTAACCACCTGATAATAATTTTTTGGCGTGTCGCCTTCATCAAATATAATGTCGCCACGGCTGAAATTCTCATTTTCCGCACCGTATCTTAAAAGCAGTTCCTCAGATATCAGCATTACAATCAAATTAGTTGTATGCAAGTTATGTTTTTTAAATAAAAAGTGCAGTTTTTTTAGATTGATAAACTATTTTTTGCTTAAAAAAAGCATAAATAATTGTAAGTCTGATACGGTGATATTTTTATGACTGAGGTCATAAATATTTACTAATCAAGTCTTTTAACTTTGGATATCACAAAAAATAAAATTATTATGAAAAAGTTTTTTTTAACCCTTAGTGTTTTAGCTATTATGAGCTGTTCAAAGAATGATTCGTCACAGACCAGTTCCACAAGCAGCGATTCTTTAGCATCGGACAGTACTGCAGCGATTCCAAATCCTGCACCGCAGACTGACAGTACGACAACTTCTGCATCAGGTACAACTTCCGGCACGATGTCAGACAGTACTTCAAATTCATCTTCAACAAGAAGAGATTCTGCTCGATAGCCAAGTTTTTATATCTATTCATAAGGTTTCATTCCTGATGATAGTGGTATTGATTGCGTACCTTTTATTTTTCAGACTAATAATATCCTGCAGACCGCTTTACTGCTTTTTTCGGAAAGGAACCTTTTTATAATTTTAGCCATATTCAACAGCTTGTATTGTACTGTGCTATATATCTTAAAATGATTGTGAATAAGATAGTAAAAGGTGGAATATTACTAATGTTTCGTTATTTAAAAGCTTAATCAATATTATGTAATTATATGTAATTATATAGATTCATTGTGATGTATTTATGCATAACTATTTATTTATATTAATTAATTAATTTTAACACATTTTTATTGCATCTAGGTATGGATTTTGAATGATACGAAAAACGCAATTAAAGGTGAAAATAATATTTCCAATTAATATATTTCACTTGATTGTACCCGGTTATTTGAGATTTAAATTAAGCTGTTATGGTTATCAAACAATGCATTCTAGAGTCAGTTGGCGCAACTATAGAACACTATGGCGCAGCTGAACACATTTTTTTGGAAAACGACGTTCCAAAATTCTACTACCAAATCATAGATGGTAAAGTAAAGCTTAACAATTATAATGCTGAGGGAAAAGAAGTGCTCCACAATATCCTTGAAAACGGACAAAGTGTGGGAGAATCTGCCCTTTTTCTTGAGGGAACTTATCCTGTGAATGCCATTGCTCTCAACCCGTGTACAGTTTTAAAGCTGCCGCGATCCGCCTTCATCGACCTTTTGTTGACTAATCCTGAAATAAGTATGGAAATCAATAAGCGCATCTCCAGTTTTCTTCACTTTAAACACGTGATGGGACAGATCGTCTGTACGCACAATCCAATGGTCAAGCTGATGGCTCTGCTGGATTATTTGAAAAGCATCCACAAAGAAAAAGAGCCTTTCGCTTTTCAGGTTCCGTTTACACGCCAGGAGATGGCCAACTTAACGGGACTTTGTGTAGAGACCACCATCCGAACGGTCAAAACAATGGAGAGGAATAAGATTGTCAAAATCAGAAACAGGAAGATACTTTACTAGAGTCATATATTCAAATTTTACATTCAGATCTTTTTCAATATGACGGAGGTCATAATGTATCGAAGCTTGGTATTCTAACTTTGATTATCACCGTACAGGTTTATCCTGTAAGATTTAAATTCAATACGATGGAATGCGAAAAACTACTCGATGCCGTAAAAAATGATTTTATCAAAATCACCAGCAAAGGCGAAATATATCAAAAAGGATCTGCGATTTATGTGAAAGAAATCAGGAAAGGTATTTTTCTAATATTCCACGTGCCGAAAAAAAAAGGTGAGGAGCCTGTTCAGGCCACGATAGCCAGTTTCGACAGTCTTGAAAGTGTAGGCATAAAAGAACCAATCCAGCTGTTGTTCCATTTAAAAATCAGCAACAGCGAAGATTTGCAGCATTTAAAAACGTATTTGTCATTGTCATTATAACCAATCATAAAAGTTACAATTATGAAATTTCCAGAAATACTATTGCAAAAGATCAGCTATTATTTAAGAGACAGAAATGAAAAGATCTCCATTGCCGAAAGTGTGACCTCCGGGTTCCTTCAGCTTGCCTTTTCGCAGATGCCAAGTGCAGAAGAATTTTTTGAAGGAGGAATAACTGTCTACACTATAGATCAGAAAGTTAATCACCTTAATATTGATCGTGATGAGGCAAAGGCTGTTAACTGTGTATCCAAAAATGTCACGGAGGCAATGGCGCTTAATGTCGCCAAGCTGTTCAGAACAGAATGGTCAATTGCTACTACGGGATATTCTACACCGGTACCGGAATCGGGCAACGATATTTTTGCTTTTTATGCTGTAAGTTATAAGGGAGAAGTTATAGTGTCGGACCGCATAGAACTGCACCCGCTTACAAAACCAATGGATGCTCAGAATTATTTTACCGAGTGTGTCTTGAGTTGCCTGAGATGCGAAGTAAAAAGACACTTACCGCAAATACACTAATAAAACAAAATAAATTATGGAAACTAAAACTAATTATGTTCTTATAACCGGCGCGACCAGTGGTATCGGCTATGAACTTTCAAAATTATTTGCAAAGGATAGTTACAACCTTATCATCGTCGGCAGAAATCACGAACAGCTTGTTCAGAAAGAAAAGGAACTGAGAAATTATGGCGTGGATGTGATATCAATTGCTAAAAATCTTTTTCAGGCAACCGATGTCTATTCACTTTATGCCGAACTGACGCTCAATGGTATAAGTCCCGAGATACTGGTGAATGACGCCGGGCAGGGCTATTACGGGAAATTTGAGGAAACAGATATTCACCGTGAAATCGATATTGTAAATCTCAATATCATCTCTGTCCTTATCCTTACAAAGCTTTTTATAAAAGATCGTTTAACTAAAGGTTCCGGAAAAATCTTGAACCTCTCATCTATTGCGAGCAAAGCACCAGGTCCCTGGCATTCGGTGTATCACGGTACCAAAGCATTCATTCAATCGTGGACAGAAGGGATTAGAGAGGAATTGAAGGACACGGGCATTACTGTCACAGCGCTGCTGCCGGGACCTACTGATACGGATTTTTTCAATAAGGCCAATATGAACCAAAGCAAAATTTTGGAAGACCGCGATAATCTTGCAAATCCTGCAGATGTCGCAATGGATGGTTACAGGGCTTTGATGAATGGTGATGACAAGGTCGTGTCAGGCCTCAATAACAAACTGACTGTAGCGATGTCCAACTTATCTACCGACAGTTTAGCGGCACACAGAATGAATGAAATGCAGAAACCGGTAACAGAAAAATAAATAATGATGTCAGATTTAGTATTAAAAGATAAAGTACTTCTAATTTCAGGTGCTGACAGCGGTATTGGGAAAGCTGTCGCATTGCTATTTGCAAAAGAGGGTGCGAATGTCGCCATCATTTATCATAATGACGATAAAGATGCTGAAAAGACGAAGTCCGAAATAGAACAATTGGGTAGGAAAGTGCTTTTGTTTCAAGGGGATGTTAATGATGCCCAATTCTGCGATTTAACTGTCAATAAGGTTATTTTGAAATTTGATAAAATTGATATTCTGATCAACAACGCAGGGATTCAGTTTCCATCGGATGATATTACAAAGCTTGAAGAAGACAACATACGGTCGACTTTCAATGCTAATATAATCGGAATGATATTGCTGACAAAATCAGTATTCCCTTATTTGAAATCAGGAAGTTCAATTATCAATACCACTTCAGCAGCAGCTTACCAGGGTCACAAAGAGTTATTGGATTATTCGGCAACCAAAGGAGCTATAGTCTCTTTCACAAGGTCGTTGGCACTTCAGGCAAAGCCAAAAGGAATCCGGATAAATGCAGTAGCTCCTGGTCCGGTTGCAACCCCTCTCACAAAAGAAACTTTTGGTGAAGAAGAGGAAGACCTAAGCAAGCCACCGCTAGAAAGGAATGCGTCCCCTGAGGAAGTCGCAGCAAGCTTTTTATTTCTGGCAACGGAAGCATCTTCGCAGATCACAGGGCAGGTTTTGCATCCGAATGGTGGATTAATAGTAAACGGATAAAATTTTAAATGATATGAATGGGGTTATTATACAGTTTTTCCATTGGTATCATCCCGGTAACCTTTGGAATGAATTTACAGAGAAAGCAGAAGAATTAAAAAATTTGGGTTTTACAGCGGTTTGGCTTCCTCCTGCGGTAAAATGTGCAAAAGGAACTGATGGCAGAGGATATGATGTCTATGACCTCTACGACCTTGGTGAATTTGATCAAAAAGGAAGTGTCGCCACAAGATACGGCACGAAACAGGAATATCTGGATGCTGTTAAGAAAGCTCACGAGTCCGGACTTCAGGTGTATGCGGATATTGTTCTTAACCACCGCCTCGGAGCAGATGAACATGAAACCGTGATTGTTCAGCAGGTAAATGGCGAAAATAGAAACGAAAAAATCAATGAACCTTTCGAAGGTAAAGCACATACCAAGTTCACATTTCCCGGCAGAAAAGGCAATTATTCAGAATTTGTATGGGATCAACATTGTTTCAGCGGGATCGACTGTATAGAGAAGGATGATCACGATAAAAAAGGAATCTTCAAAATTCATAATGAATATGGAACCGAATGGAACGATGCGGTGAGCCATCAGTTTGGCAATTATGATTACCTGATGGGCGCCGATGTAGAATTTCGTAATCCCTATGTTGTCCAGGAACTTAAAAACTGGATCAAGTGGTATATTGAAACCACAAAAGTCGATGGCCTGCGTCTGGATGCGCTCAAGCACATCTCCAGCGATTTTCTGAAAGAATTTATAGATCATATAACGTCAGACATTGACAAGGAATTCTTTTTCGTAGGCGAATTCTGGAAAGATAGGGTTGAGCCAATATCAGAGTTTTCTGAGAAGATGGGACATTCTCTTTCCCTGTTCGATGTTCCATTGCATTACAATTTTTTTAGAGCTTCCAAAGAAAAAAGCTCATATGATCTCAGACTTCTTTTTGACAAAACATTGTTTCAGCAAGATCCAGCAAAATGTGTCAGTTTCGTTGGAAACCACGATACTCAAAAGCTTCAGGCCCTGGAATCTACTGTGGAGGATTGGTTCAGACCGATCGCCTACGCGTTCATCCTGCTTTCCGAAAATGCGTACCCGTGTGTTTTCTATCCTGACCTCTATGGCGCCGAATATTTCGATAAAGATGAAAATGGAGTGGAGGTGAAAATAATGATGCCCAAGATGGAGCTCTTGCCGAAATTATTGCAGGCCAGACAAAAATTTGCCGTCGGCGAGCAGGTCAATTATTTTGACCATCCCAACTGCGTAGCCTGGGTCAGAACGGGTGAAACAGTCAAGGGCGGTTGTGTTGTTATCATTTCAAACAGTGAAGAGGGCTACAAGGAGATAGACCTTGGAAAAGAAAATGCGGGACAAAAATATATTGACTTTTTACAGATCCGACCAGAAGTGGTTATCCTGAACGAACAGGGCAAGGGAAGATTCTGGGTGAATCCTTCATCTGTCAGTGTTTGGGCCAAGAGTTGACAATCCTTTAAAAAAATAAAGTTATGAACAGAGACGGCGTAAGAAAGAGTATCTGGCAGGATGAAATCAAACAGCTTCCTGCTGCCATCAATATTAACGGTATTTATGATGTAGCCATCATTGGTGGCGGTATTACCGGAGTTTCTACAGCGTACAGGTTGCAGGGTTCCGGTAAGAAATGTATCCTGATTGAAGCTTTCAATATAGGATTTGGCACGACTGGCGGTACAACGGCACATTTGAACAATTTTTATGATACCACCTATGCGGAAGCGATAAGCAAATTTGGACTGAGCAATGCGAAACTTTTGGCAAGGTCTGCAAAAGAGGCAATGGAAATCATTGAGACCAATATCACCGACAATGATATTGACTGTGACCTGCAAAAGAAATCAGCTCATTTATTTGCCCTGGACGACAAGCAGAAAAAGCAACTGGAAGATATGATAGAGGGTTCTGAAAAAGTGGGACATCTGATGATTCCCATTCAAAAAATCTCATATCCTATTCCGTTTACAAAAGCAGTTGAGATTCCAGGGCAAGGACAGTTTCACCCCATCAAATATATCGGCGGATTGTCAAACGCATTCCTGAATGCAGGCGGAACCATCGTAGAAAATTGCCGCTGCGACAGCCATTCGGAAGAGGGAAATCTTATTGTTTTGAATACTTCACGAGGTGTCATAAAAGCTAAAAGTGTGGTTTACGCTACACATATTCCGCCGGGCATCAGCAGGCTGCATTTTACCAATTCGCCGTATAGAAGCTATGCTATGGCGTTCACGCTGCGAAATGGTGACTATCCAGCTGAATTAGGCTATGACCTGATGGATCCCTACCATTATTATCGTGTCCACGAAGTGAATGGTGAGAAACTCCTTATTGCTGGTGGCGAAGACCACAAGACCGGGCATGCTGATGATACTGGTGAATGCTTTTCTATGCTGGAAAATTATGTAAGAGAATATTTCGATGTCGATCTTGTAAAATACAGCTGGTCCAGCCAATATTATGAGCCCGTGGACGGCCTGCCTTATATAGGCAAATTACCGGGCACCAAAAATATATTTACTGCCACTGGATTTAGAGGAAACGGAATGATGTTCGGAACGTTATCATCCAAGGTAATAAGTGATCTTATTCTTACCGGAAGCAGCGACTACGAAAGGCTTTTTGATCCGTCCAGAGTAGATCCTATTGCGGGTCTTACTGAGTTTGTCAAAGAGAACATTTCGGTTGTGGGCGATTTTATAAAAGATAAGTTATTTATGGAAAAGATAGCTTCTCTGTCCGAAGTCAATGACGGAGCAGGCAAAGTTGTCAAATATGAAGGTGAATCTTATGCGCTGTACAAAGAATCTAAAGGGAAAATCCATCTCTTGAAAAGTACCTGTCCCCACGCAAGATGTGAGGTCCGCTGGAACGGGGCGGAGCTTTCCTGGGACTGTCCCTGCCACGGTTCCCGTTTTGGAATTGACGGTAAGGTTTTGACCGCCCCGTCGGTAAAAGATTTGATCAAGGTTAATGAGAAAAATGTATAAACAACTTAAACATGATGTCTAAACAAAATTTTTTTTATAAAAACAGCCTGAGTATTGTTTTAATCGCCTTGACGGTTATATTTCTTACTGCCCAATTTTTCACGGGCTGGAAGACGGAAAATAAGGAGCTTGCAGAAAAAGGGCAGAATCTGTTAAACTTTAGCCAGTATTTGCAGAGCGGGCATTTTATTGAAACCACATTTGAAAATTGGGAAAGCGAGTTTCTGCAAATGATGCTTTATGTTGTTCTTACAGTAAAGCTGCGGCAAAAAGGTTCCAGCGAATCTAAATCTTTAGAAGATGAAGAAGATGTTGACAAAGAACCAGTTGCTCATCCAAAAGCGCCTTGGCCCGTCAAAAAAGGCGGGATTTGGCTGCGTATTTATCAACATTCTCTCTCAATTGCTTTTGCAGTATTATTCCTGCTGAGCTTCGGTCTGCATTTTTTCGGCAGCCTGAAAGACCATAATTCCGAGCAGATAATCAATGGACAGCCGCCGGTAAGTGCCGGCGAATATGTGACCGAATCGAGATTCTGGTTCGAATCTTTTCAAAACTGGCAGAGTGAATTTTTAGCGGTTGCTTCAATAGTCTTGCTTTCGATATGGCTCAGGGAAAAAGGATCACCGGAATCCAAACCTGTGGACATGGCAAATGATGAAATACCTTAGTCATCAACTTTGTTATCTACAATCATTCATAATGACGTCATATAATTGGTTTATTTTATTTTAAAATTTAAATATGGAAGCAAAAAAATGCCCTGGAATTCCGTCGCAAATAAAAGGTGCCTTTCATGATACCGAAAGCCAGAAAAATTTCAATGTGCCCGAACTCGCTGCTCAAAAATATATTGAATTAAAGAAAAGATTTCTTAACGTCAATCATTGGAAAGATTACTGTGGTAAAGGTTCGACAGATTTTAAACTATACAATGACCTTGGCGAAGCTTTAGAGCGGCTGCCACAAGTTGGGGATTTTGTAAGGGTCGATATTCCCGGACCTGGAGATCGTCACGCAGGAGGTTTTGACTGGGTACGGATTGTCGATCTAAGTGCCCAATTTGTTAAAGGCGACGAAATCGAAAGCCAGCTGATGATCTGCAGACCTTCCAGAATGCCTGGTGATACCAGTGGCAAGATATCACATTTCTATTCTCAGGAAACAACCTCGTCATTCCGTATTGCAAGGGGTAGAGATTTTATAAGGGTGGGAATATATGGAAGGAATGAAATACCTAATTATTCCAAGACTGGTTTTATTAACAAAATTCGAAATTTTATTATAACACTCGGCGGTTTCGCGAAGGTTACCAAGATTCAGTGGAAGTGCCTGGCGGATGGTATGCTGGACTTTTAATGTAATTTCATTTTAGTTAGATTTTGATCAGATTTTACCACTGCTTATACTTGTTATGACTGATGTCATAAACGTAAAAGCGAATCCTAAATATCTTTGAATCAACCAAAAAATAAAATATTATGAAAAAGTTATTATTAATCCTAAGTTTAGGTTTTGTATTCAGTTGTACAAAAAATGATACAGCTCAAAATGAAAGCGGCACAATGATGAAAATAGACAGTTCTTCCGCTGACGATGCAGAAACTTCAAGAACAACAGACGGAACCACTATGAGAGATAGTGCTTCGGCTACAATTCCAAA
>Ga0308157_10010035_pt1 | contig 10365 bp, 7 predicted proteins | sample PhyBR1_FD_201035 | JGI IMG/M metagenome (GOLD analysis project Ga0308157, IMG submission 201035) | Phyllosphere microbial communities from UC Gill Tract Community Farm, Albany, California, United States - DLSLB.R1 | ecosystem: Host-associated > Plants > Phyllosphere > Unclassified | place: USA... | reverse complement strand
CTGCCGCTGTCGACAATGGCGCCGCCGACGCTGGTGCCATGGCCGCCCAGGTATTTGGTCAGCGAGTGCACCACGATGTCGGCGCCGAACTCGATGGGGCGCAGCAGATAGGGCGAGGGCACGGTGTTGTCGACGATCAGCGGCACGCCATGCGCGTGGGCGACATCGGCCAGCGCGCGGATGTCGGTCACATTGCCCAGCGGGTTGCCTATGGACTCGATGAAGATCGCCTTGGTCTTGGCGTCGATCAGCTTGCCAAAGCTTTGCGGGTCGCGCGCATCGGCAAAGCGCACTTCTATGCCCTGCTGCGGGAAGGTGTGGGCAAACAGGTTGTAGGTGCCGCCGTAGAGCGTGGCCGCCGAGATGATGTTGTCGCCAGCTTCGGCAATCGTCTGGATGGCGGCGGTGATGGCCGCCATGCCCGAGGCCACGGCCAGCGCCGCCATGCCGCCTTCGAGCGCCGCGACGCGCTTTTCCAGCACGTCGGTGGTCGGGTTCATGATGCGGGTATAGATATTGCCCGGCACCTTCAGATCGAACAGATCGGCGCCATGCTGGGCGCTGTCAAACGCATAGGCCACGGTCTGGTAGATGGGAACGGCGACCGCCTTGGTGGTGGGGTCGGGGCTGTAGCCCGCATGGACGGCCAGGGTTTCAATGCGCATTTTCTTGCCTCTTCAAGTTTTCGGATGGAAATGCCAATGGTATGCATCCATTGGGCGCGGGTTAAATCAAAACCAGGATACGAGTTAATCCAAATCAACCCGCTTCATAATGTCTGCGCAGTGATTTCAGCACACAGAATACGGCGCGCAGCAATCAACATGAAACCGCCGCGCCAAAATAACCACGTATTTCCGCCTCCAGGCTCAGCGCGGCCAGCCACGAGGTTTTCGGATTGTCGGGCAACGGCGCATTCGCCAGCCGGATCTGGAATTCGCCAAATGCGCCGTGCACTTCCAGTTCATGGCAGTTCTGCGTCACGCCGGGGTCGGCAACGAGCTGCACCCGGGTCTGAGCGAAGCCCACGCCGGCCAGTGCCACGGCGGCCGTCACATTCGCGTTCTTCGGGTAGGCCAGCGCGGACTCCGCGGCCGAGCCGCTGAAGATGACCGTCGGCTGCGTGAGTGCTGCCAGGTCAAAGGCGTAGTCTGCGGGCGTGCCGCTCCAGGCCAGCGGCGGCTTGCGGCCGATATAGCGGACGCTGTGCAGGCCTGCGCCGCGCGCGGCATTGAGGGCATCGAGCCCGCCGATCGCGCCCGACACGGTGATCAGGCGGCTGGCGCCGGCGCGCGCGGCGTCGCTCAGCTGCACGCGCAGATTGTCATCGGCCAGCGCGCCCACGGAGGTCAGCATCACATCGACACCGGCGCGCAGCGCACCCGGCGCATGCTCGCGCACCGCATCATGGCCTGCGCACTCGATCAGCAGGCCGGGCTGCCAGGCCAGCAGTTGCGCGGCGCCGGTCAGCAGCGTGATGCCTGCGGGCGCATCGGCCGCATCGCGCAGCACCAGTGCCAGTTCGGCCGCAGGCAGCAACTGCGCCAGCCGCGGCAGCAGATAGCGGCCCATGGCACCATGGCCAATGACGGCGATACGCGGCCGCGTTGGGCAATGATCAGCGCGCATAGGCGGTCGCGGCCGTGGGCAGCATCAGCTGCTGGCGCAGCTTGGCATCGGCCATGAAGCGCGCCGTGATCTCCAGGATGGCGTTCATTTCCACGGGGGTGTTGTAAGCACCCATGGAAAAGCGGATCGAGCCGGTATCGAGCAGATTGCAGACCACGCCCTGGGCGTAGAGGTATTTGCGCAGCGCAAATGCCTGTGGGTGGCGGATGCAGACAATGCTGCTGTTCTCGCCGGGGTGCACCGAGGACAGGATCTCGAAGCCCTGGCCGCGCAGGCCGGCATCGAGCTGCGCGGCCAGCGCCAGCGTCCAGGGCGCGAGGTTCTCGACCTTGGCCTCCTCTATCATCAGCAGCGCCTGGGCCAGGCCATAGACACCGGGGTAGTTGATGTTGCCGCCCTCCAGCACGCGCGCATCGCCGGCGCCCGGCTTGAGCTTCCAGCCGTCTACGCTCTTGTCGATGCGATTGGCAAACGAGGGCCCGCAATGCGCGGGCCGCAACTGCGCCAGCAAGGCCGGCGCGACATAGAGAAAGCCCAGGCCCAGCGGCCCGTGCAGCGCCTTGTAGGCACCACAGGACAAGGCGCTGATGCCCCAGCCCTCGACATCGATGGGCAGCAGGCCCACGGCCTGGATGCCGTCGACCACCAGGTGAATGCCCTGGGCGCGGCAGCGTGCGGCCAGCGTCTGGATATCGGCGCGCACGCCGGTGCTGTACTGCACATACGACACCGCGATCACGCGGGTATGGGCATCGACGCGCGACCAGATTGCATCGATGGTCACGCGCCGGTTTTCGGTGCGCGCCACGCGCACGTCGACGCCGCGCTCGCGCAGATGCAGCCAGGGCACGGCGTTGACCGGATGCTCCTGGTCGTCGATGACCACGTTGTCGCCGGGCTGCCAGGGATAGCCCTGGGCAACGATGTTCAGGCCTTCGGTGGTGTTCTTGGTGAACGCGATATGGCGGCTCGTGCCGCCGATCAGCCGCGCCACCTGGGTGCGCACGCCTTCGGCGGCGGCAAGCCACTCGGGTTTGTCGGCGCGCGCCAGGCTCAGGCTGGAGAAGAAATGCGCGATGGCGCCGCTCACGCGCGGCGCCATCGGACTGCAATAGGCCTGGCAGGTATAGATTTTTTCGGCCGTGATCGGGAAATGCTGGCGAAAAGCCTGTTGCCAGGCGGGCGCGTCGGTACTCGTGTGCATGGCTGAAATTCTAGAACCGCGCTGCGCGTGCGGCGCGGTGACCGCTTCACTTTTTAAGTCATATGCATAGTTAAAAAGCTTCTATATCAAAACACGCGATTGCGGAATTATTTACTTACAATGACTTCAAGCACCTACACCTCAACCGCGCCCCATATTCAACCGCTATTTATCGCGGCCACGGCATTCATTCGTCTTCGAAATATCAATCGTTATTCAATATGCGTAATTCCGTTTTGCGTCGATTTACCCTGGCCGCCTTCGGCACGGCCGCCGCGCTGAGCGCGCTTTGCGCGAGTGCGCAGACCCAGAGCTCGACGGTGGACACGATCAAGAAGCGCGGCCAGCTGGTCTGCGGCGTGAGCCAGGGCTCGGCCGGCCTGTCGCTGGCCGACAACCAGGGCCGCTGGAGCGGGCTGGATGTGGATTTCTGCAAGGCCTTCGCCGCCGCTGTGCTCAATGCCCCGGACAAGGTGCGCTATGTGCCGTTGAGCTCTCAGCAGCGCTTTCCGGCCCTGCAATCGGGCGAGATCGATGTGCTCAACCGCAACACCACCGTCACGTCGGGCCGCGACGCGGGCATGAATGTCACCGCGCCGGCCATCGTCTTCTATGACGGCCAGGGCTTCATGGTGCCGAAGAAGCTGGGCGTGAAGAGCGCCAAGGACCTCGACGGCGCCCAGGTCTGCGTGCAGCCGGGCACCAGCAACGAGCAGAACCTCGTCGACTGGTTTGCCACGCACAAGATGCAGTATCGCGCGGTGGTCATCGAGAACCTGGTGGAACTCGAGAAGGCGTTCTACGCCGGCCGCTGCGATGTCTATCTGTCCGATGCCTCGACGCTGGCCGCGAGCCGCTCGTCGCGCGCCGGCAATGCCGAGGACTTCGTGATCCTGCCCGAGCGCGTCAACAAGTCGCCGCTGAGCCCCTGGGTGCGCGACAGCGACAGCCAGTGGATCGACATCGTCAAGTGGACGGTGCACGCGGTGGTGACGGCCGAGGAACTGGGCATCACGGCGAAGAACATCGACAGCTTCAGCAACAGCCGGGACCCGCAGGTGCGGCGCCTGCTGGGGCTGGACGCCGGCATTGGCAAGAACTTTGGCCTGAGCGACAAGTGGGCCTACAACGTGATCAAGGCCGTGGGCAACTATGGCGAGATCTGGGACCGCAATGTGGGCCCCAGGACGCCGCTCAAGCTCGAACGCGGCCAGAACGCGCTGTGGAACAAGGGCGGCCTGTTCTACGCCCCGCCCTTCCAGTAATCCCTCCAGTACAGGCTGCGGCCCGGGCGCTGATGCAGTGCCCGGGCCGCACTATTTTCCATGGCATTGCTGGACTTCAGCTTTCTCGGTCAGCGCGCCGGCTTCCAGATGGCGGAGAGCCTGTGGACGGTGACGGCCGAGCACCCCTATTGGCAGCTCATCGTCGCCGGCTTGGTCAACACCCTCACGGTCGCGGCGATCGCGATTCCCCTGGCCACGGCGCTGGGGCTGCTGCTGGGCGTGCTGCGCCTCACGCGCCACCCGCTGCTGGCGCGCGTGCTGGCCTGCGGGGTCGAGCCGGTGCGCAATACGCCGGTGCTGCTGCAACTCTTCATGTGGTACGCGCTGCTGCTGCAACTGCCCGTGGTGCGCGAGGCCTGGCAGCCGCTGCCGGGCATCTATCTTTCCAACCGTGGCCTGGCCCTGCCCTTGCTGCAAGGCGCGGCCTGGTGGCCGCTGTGGCTGCTTTTGCCCGCCGCTGCGCTCTGGCGCTGGAGCCGCCGTGGCGCGCTGCTGGCCGCAGGACTGGTGCTGCTGCTGACGCTGGGCGTGCAGGACCATGCCGCCTGGCATTGGGATATGCCGCGGCTGGCCGGCCTGGGCCTGCGCGGCGGCTGGAGCCTGAGCCCGGAGCTCACCACCTTGCTGCTGGGCCTGACGATCTTTCACGCGGTATTCATCTCCGATGTGGTACGCGGTGGCGTGCTGGCCGTGCCCGTGGGCCAGGCGAACGCCGGCCGGGCGCTGGGCATGGATGGGCTGACGCTGGCACGCCAGGTGATCTATCCCTATGCGGTGCGCGTGGCCGTTCCGCCCTACGCCAACCAATGCCTGATGCTGGTCAAGAACAGCACGCTGGCCATCGCCATCGGCTACCAGGAGCTGATGGCCATCATCAACACCACGATCACCCAGACCGGCCGCGCGCTCGAAGGCATGACGCTGGCCATGGCTTTCTATGTGCTGCTGGGCCTGCTGCTGGCCGCGGGCATCGCGCGCTACAACGCGCATGTCAACCGCTACAGCGTCGACGCCGCGGGCACGCTGCGCCTGGGACAGGTGCTGCGCCTGCCCGCCTTCGATGCGCGGGGCCTGGCCGGCAGCGCGCGCCGCGCGGCCCTGAGCCTGTTGCTGGGTCTGGCCATTGCTTACCTGCTGTGGCGCGGGCTGCAATGGGCGGTGATCGACGCGGTCTGGACGGGCACGGCCGAAGCCTGCGCGGATGCAGCCGGCGCCTGCTGGGCCGTGGTGAGCCACAACGCGCCGCTGCTGACCTTTGGCACGATTGCGGCGGAGCAGCGCGGCCAGGCCGGCCTGGCCTGCGCGCTGCTGGCCGCCGTGGTCGTGGTGCTGGTGCTGCCGCGGCTCGCATTGCGCGCACGGGCGGCGCTGGTGCTGGCCGGCGGCCTTGGCGTCGTGGCCGTGCTGGCCGGTGGCGCCGGCCTCTGGCCCGCGCTGCCCGTCGTGTCCTGGGGCGGCCTGCTGGCCACCCTGGCGCTGGCGCTCATCGCCATCGTGCTGGCCCTGCCGCTGGCCGTGGCGCTGGCACTGCTGCGCCGCAGCCAGCGCCCCTGGCTGCGCTGGCCCGCGGCCGCGCTGGTCGATGCGGTGCGCAGCATTCCGCTGGTGGTGCAGCTGCTGGTGGCCTCGTTCTGGATTCCGATCTTCATGGGCGGCGACTGGTCCAACGCCAAGTTCCAGCTGGCGCTGTTCGCCATCGTGCTGCACACCAGCTGCATGCTCGCCGAAGTGCTGCGCGGTGCGCTGCAGGCCGTGCCCCATGCCCAGCGCCTGGCGGCCATGGCGCTGGGCATGGGGCCGGCCACGACGCTGGCCGCGGTGGTGCTGCCACAGGCGCGCGTGCTGGCCGCGCCCGCCGCGCTGGGTGTGTTTGTCGGCGCGGTCAAGGACACTTCGCTGGTGGCCATCATCGGCGTGTTCGATGTGCTGGCCGCGGCCAAGGCCGTGGTCGCGGACACCGCCTGGCGGCCGTATTTCGTCGAGGTCTACTGCTTTGTCGGGCTGTTCTATCTGCTGATCTGCCTGCCGCTGTCGCTGCTGTCACGCCGGCTGGCGCGGCACTGAAAGCCGCGTGGTGGCATTTCGCCGCCGGCCATCGCGGCGGCGCCGGTTGCGCTACGATCCCGGCTTATGAAACAGTATCTCGACCTCGTCCAGAACATCTTTGACAACGGCAGTTGGCAAGACAACCGCACGGGCGTTCGCACCCTGAGCCTGCCCGGAGCGATGCTGCGCTTCGACCTGCAAAAAGGCTTTCCCGCCGTCACGACCAAGAAGCTGGCCTTCAAATCGGCCGTGGGCGAAATGGTGGGTTTCATGCGCGCCTACCGCAGCGCCGCCGATTTCCGCGCGCTGGGCTGCAAGGTCTGGGACCAGAACGCGAATGAAAACGCGCAGTGGCTGGCCAATCCCTACCGCCTGCAGGAAGACGATCTGGGCTCGGTCTACGGCGTGCAGTGGCGCCAATGGCCGGCCTACAAGCTGATCGACCCGGTCCAGCCCCAGGGACCCGCGCAGATCGCCGATGCGCTTGCCAAGGGCTACCAGCAGATCGGCGTGCTCGATGCCGCGGCCGGCCAGCAGGCGGGCGTGCTGATGTACAAGGCCATAGACCAGCTGCGCCAGTGCCTGGACACCATCGTCAAGGACCCGGGCAGCCGCCGCATCCTGTTCCACGGCTGGAACTGGGCCCAGCTGGAAGAAATGGCGCTGCCGCCCTGCCATCTGCTCTACCAGTTCCTGGTCGACAAGAGCAAGGGCGAGATTTCGCTGTGCCTCTATATCCGCAGCAACGACGTGGGCCTGGGCACACCGTTCAACCTGACCGAAGGCGCGGCGCTGCTGCACCTCGTGGGGCGCCTGACGGGCTACAAGCCGCGCTGGTTCACCTATTTCATCGGCGATGCGCATATCTACGAAAACCACGTGGACATGCTGCAGGAGCAGCTCAAGCGCGCACCTTTCGAAGCGCCCAGGCTGGTGCTGTCGGACCGCATTCCCGACTACGCCGTAACGGGCAAGTACGAGCCCGAATGGCTGGAAAAGGTCGAGCCTTCGGACTTCTCGCTCGAAGGCTACCAGCACCACGCGCATATCACGGCGCCAATGGCGGTCTGAGACCGCGGCTGGGCCGCAGCACGGGCATGCGCTATCTGGTGATCGGCACAAGCGGAGCGGGCAAGTCGACGTTCGCGCAAGCCCTGGCGGATGCCACCGACGCCACCTATATCGAGCTCGACGCCCATTACTGGGGGCCTGACTGGCAGGCCGTGGATCCCGGGCAGTTCCGGCGCTGCGTGCTGGCGGCGACCCAGGGCGAGCGCTGGGTCGCCGATGGCAACTACAGCGCCGTGCGCGACAACCTCTGGCCGCGCGCGACCCATGTGGTGTGGCTCAACTATGGGCGGTTCACGGTGTTTTCGCGCGTGCTGTGGCGCACGCTCAGCCGCGGCCTGCTGCGCACCCGGCTGTCCCATGGCAACCGCGAGTCGCTGCGCATGGCGTTCCTGTCCAAGGACTCGATACTGCTGTGGTCCTGGACCACCCATGCGAAAAACCAGCGCAAGTTCGCGGCCCTGCGCGCGCAGCCCGAGTTTGCGCATCTGCAGTGGACCGAACTCACCCAGCCGGCCCAGGCCAGCGCTTTTCTTGCGGCGGTGGCCAAGGCGCCCGGCCCTGGCTGAGCCGGTCGCAGCTTAGATCATCAGCTCGATCAGGAACGGCCCGTTCCTGCCAAAGCTGGCCTGCATCAGCACCGCCAGTTCCTCCAGCGAAGTCGCGCGTGCGGCCTCCACCCCCATGCCGTTGGCGAGCCGGGTCCAGTCTATGGACGGGTTGCCCAGGTCCAGCATGCTCATCGCCGTGTCGCCGGGCGTGGCGCCGACGTTCTTGTACTCGCCGATGAGGATGTTGTACTTGCTGTTGTTGAGGATGATGGTGGTCACGGGCAGCTGTTCGCGCGCTTGGGTCCACAGCGACTGCAGCGTGTACAGCGCCGAGCCATCGGCCTGCAGATTGATGACGCGGCGCTGCTTCTTGGCGCCGATGGCCGCGCCCGTGGCCACGGGCATGCCGTCGCCGATGGCGCCGCCGGCCAGGTGCAGCCAGTCGTGCGCGGGCGCGGCGTGGGTGAACTTGTAGAAGCCGCGGCCATAGGACACGCTTTCGTCCGAGATGATGGCGTTCTCGGGCATCAGCGCCGCCACGGTCTGCGCCAGGCCTTCGGGCGTGGGCGTGCCGCGCGCGGCTTCGGGGCGCGGGCCCGGGTCGGGAATCCCGGCTTCAGGGGCGTCGAGGGCCTTGACCAGGCCGCGCAGCGCTTCGACCGGGTCCTGGTCAGGGCGCGACAGCACATGGAACTGGGCCTGCGGGTTGGCCTGCTGCGAGGGCATGCCGGGGTAGCCGAAGAAGCCCACGGGTTCGGTCGCGTTCACCAGGATGATGTGGCGGTACTGGTCCAGCGCCTTGATCGCCTGGTCCATCACGTAGGGTACGCGCTCGAGCTGCAGGCGGCCGCGGCCACGCGCCAGATGCGAGGTCACATAGCTGGCCATCACGGCCGCGCCGGTGGCGCGGCTGACGCGCTGCACCAGGGCCTGGGCGTCGCTGAACACGGCCGGGCCGGCCAACAGGATCAGCACATCGCGCTGGTCGCGCAGCGTGCGCGCCGCCTGCTCGATGGCAGCGCTGTCGATGGCCGGCGGCAGCGGCGCGGCAAAGGGCTGGCCCACGACACCGCCCTCTTCCCAGGACACATCGGCCGGCAGGATCAAGGTGGCGATCTGGCCCGGGTAGACCTGGGCGGCGCGCACCGCCGCGGCGGCGTCGCGGCCCAGCTCGGCGGATTGGGTGCTGGTGCGCACCCAGGCAGAGACGGTCTGCGCCATGCCGGTGGTATCGGCCGTGAGCGGTGCGTCGAACGGACGGTGGTAGGTGGCCTGGTCGCCGACGATGTTGACGATGCCGCTGCGCGCGCGGCGCGCGTTGTGCAGGTTGGCCATGCCGTTGGCAAGACCCGGGCCGCAATGCAGCAGCGTGCAGGCCGGCTTGCGCGCGATGCGGTAGTAGCCGTCGGCCATGCCGGTGACCACGTTTTCCTGCAGGCCCAGCACGCACTGCATGCCGGGCACCTGGTCGAGTGCGGCGACGAAATGCATCTCGCTGGTGCCAGGGTTGGCGAAACATGTGTCCACACCGGCCGCCAGCAAGGTCTTCACCAGGCTCTTTGCACCATTCATCTTGTCCATCCTCCTAGATCACTTCGGTTGAAAAACTTCAGGCCGCCGGCTTCGCGCCGGCGCCCGCAGCCCGAGCCATCGTCGGACTGAGCATATAGGCCGCGATGCCGACCAGCACCATGGCGCAGGCAAACGCAAAGATGCGCGTGTATGCGGCCGAGGCTACGCCGCCCGCGGAAAGGTTGGCGTCAGCGATCAGCCCGAAGATCCACGCCGCCGCGGCGGAGCCGAGAAACACAAAGGTATTGAGCAAGCCCAGACCCCGGCCAATGACTTCGGGGGCCAGCAGCAGGCGGCCGTGGGCCATCACCAGCGGATGCAGCACGCCGATGGTGCCCAGCAGCGCCAGCAGCGGAATGTCCAGCATCAGGCCCACATCGGGCAGCAGCGCCAGCACGCCGCCGGCCGCCAAGGCCGCCAACGCCCAGGCCAGCACCGTCTGCCGCACCGAGAACCGGTGCACGAACCAGGGCAGCACCGCCGCCGCGCAGATCGCCGCCAGGCTCAGCACCGCCAGCGCCAAGCCGCGCGCGCCCGCTGGCAGGCCAAAGACATCGGCCAGGTAAGGCCCGCCCCAGGAATTGCGGAAGGTCGTGCCCACGGCCAGCGCCGTGCACATAGGAATCAGCGTCCACAGCGCGGGCACGAACAGCAGCCGGCCGCTGGCACGCAGCATGGCGGCCGTGCCCTCCTCACGGGCCTGGGCGTTGCCGCCGTCGCGCACCTCGGTGGCCACGAAGTAGCAGGCGACGGCCATCAACAGGCCCGCGACCAGCAACGGTGGCCGCCAGCCAAACGCATGCACCGCCCAGCCCAGCGGCGCCGTCGCGCACAGCGCGCCAACCATGCCGGCGGCGTTGGCCCGGCTGACCGAGGCGGCGAACTTGTGCGTCGGCAGGGCCAGCGCCGCGAAGTGCATCAGCCCCATGAAGACCGGCGCGCAGGCCAGGCCCAGCCCCACCTGGGCGACCATCGCGGTCGCGCCGTTGGGCGCAAACGCAAACAGCGC
>Ga0308157_10010034_pt1 | contig 10366 bp, 8 predicted proteins | sample PhyBR1_FD_201035 | JGI IMG/M metagenome (GOLD analysis project Ga0308157, IMG submission 201035) | Phyllosphere microbial communities from UC Gill Tract Community Farm, Albany, California, United States - DLSLB.R1 | ecosystem: Host-associated > Plants > Phyllosphere > Unclassified | place: USA... | reverse complement strand
ATCGACCTGGTGTCCACGTTCTACCAGCTCGACCACTTCGGCAACCCGTCCGGCATCAACGAGTCGCCCGAGATCAACGGCACCATGGACACCAAGATGACCAGCCAGGAATTCCGCCTGACGTCCCCGGACAGCGGCAACTTCCGCTACCTGGCCGGCCTGTGGATCGCCCGCACCAGCATCGACCGCTACTACCGGCGCGGCAATCCGTTTGTCAAGGAGACCAGCTGGACCAATTACGACACCACGTCGTCGGTACTGAACCGGGCGCTATACTTCAACAGCACGTGGGACTTCATGCCCAGGCACACACTGACGACCGGCGTGCGCTTTACCCGCGAATCGAACGACTACATGTTCCACACCATCGACAGCCTGCTGTCGTCGGCGCCGAACAACGTGCACACCGGCGAAAATCTCTACATCGCGCCGAAGCACCACGAAAACTACGTGACCGGCAAGCTCGGTTACGGCTACAAGCTCACGCCCAACACCATGGTGTACGGCACCGCGTCCACCGGCACCAAGGGTGTGGCGTACGACATGACCAGCGGCGCCAACAACGTCAACGTGTTCAAGCGCCTGCCGCTGGCGCCGGAAGAAGCGACCAGCTACGAAGCCGGCTTCAAGGCCAACCTGTGGAACAACCGCGCCACGCTGAACCTGGCCATATTCAAGACCCGCTTCCGCGACTATCAAACGTCGGCCACCGAGCGCTTCTCGGACGGCAGCCAGGCCAGCGTGTTGTACAGTATTCCCAAGATCCAGACCCAGGGCTTCGAGGCCGACGCCACGGCACTGATCACGCGCGAATTCCTGCTATCCGCCAACCTGGCCTACACCCGCGCCACCGTCGTCAACTGGCGCCAGGGTCCGTGCTACAGCGGCGCCACCGATTGCACCGTGCCCAACGAACTGGTGCCGGGCGCATTCCTGCGCGATGCCAGCGGCGGCATGATGCCCAACTCGCCCAAGTGGAAGAGCAACCTCGGTGGCGAGTACACGCTGCCGTTCAAGCGCTTCAAGACGGCCATCAACGCCAACGTGCGTGCGCAGTCCAAGGTGCAGGGCGCCATCAGCCAGGACCCCAGCCTGAAACGGCCCGGAGTTGCTATAGTTGACCTGGGCACGTCGATCGGCAGCCGGGATGGCAAGTACAAGCTGTCGCTCGGTATCAAGAACCTGTTCGACCACCACTACTCGGTGGGCAACGGCGGCAGCTTCCTGAACTTCAAACAAACGACGGGACCCGATATTCGTTCGTACGGCTGGCAGCCGGCGCGCGACGCATTCCGCTATTACACCGCCCGGCTGGACGTCAATTTCTGACCAGCTGATCAACGAAGAACCAAGGAAAACATGAGCGAACCAAAAATTCAGGATGTCGCGCGCCTGGCGGGGGTGTCCCCGTCCAGCATCTCGAATTTCCTCAACAACCGCATGGGCCAGATGCGGCCGGACACGCAAGCCAAGATCCAGCAGGCGATCGAGCAGCTGGGCTACCGGCCCAACAACGCCGCCCGCCAGCTGAAAACCGGTGTGGCGTCGATGGTCGGGTTGCTGGTGCCTTCGCTGGCCAACCAGTTCTTCGGCGCGCTGGCCTGCGCGGTGGAGGCGGCGGCCGCCCGCCACCACTGCCATGTCATGACCTTCAGCACCTTTCGCGATCCGGAACGGGAACGGGCCGTGATGGCCGACCTGCTGGCCTACGGCGTCAAGGGCATCATCACCGGTTCGGCACTGAGCGACACCGAGCACCTGGCGGCGGTCACTTCCCGCTGCCCGGTGGTGGCGTTCGACATCAAGCGCGACGACGAATCGCACAAGCGCATCGCCACCATCTCGATGGACAACGCGGCTGCCACCACGCAGGCCGTCGAACACCTGGCCATGCTCGGCCACCGTTCGATTGCGCTGGTGACGCCGCCCCCGTACACGCTCAATCGCCAGGAACGCATCCGAGGCTTTCAGCAGGCTGCGTCGGCCGCCGGCATCAATGGTGAACTGATCATCGCCGACGCCACCGACGGTCCCACCGACCTGCATGGCGACACCCGGCTGTTCGAACTCGGTCGCAGCGCGGCGGCCCGCATTGTCACGTCGTCGGCGCGCCCCACTGCCGCCATCGCGATCAACGACATGATGGCCATCGGCGTGGGCGTGGGACTGAAACAGCTGGGACGGCGCATTCCGGCCGATATCTCGCTAATTGGCATCGACGATATTTTCTTTTGTGCGGCCCACGATCCGCCACTGACCACGCTGCGCCAGCCGATCCAGGCGATGGCCGACGCCGCGCTGCAACGCATCCTGACGCCGGACGATACCGCCGACGGCGCGCTGTTCGCGCCGGAGCTGATCGTCCGATCATCCACCGCAACACCCCCGCAATCCTGACCCTACAAATCTACACGGAGACAAACATGGAAACCAAGCAAACTACGGAACTGAACGGCAAAAAGGCCCTCGTCATGGGCGGCGCCTCCGGCATCGGCAAGGCCACATCGCTGGCACTGGCCGCTGCCGGCGCCGACGTGGTGCTCACCTACTGGAGCAGTGCCGAGGAAGCGGAGCAAGTGGTCACGCAAATCCGCTCCCTGGGTCGCCAGGCCCACGCCATCCGCGCCGACGTGGCCGACGCCGACGTGGCCGAGCAGGTGTTTGCCCAGGCAGAAAGCGCCATCGGCGAAATCGACACGCTGTTCGCCAACATCGGCGGCCTGATCCAGCGCTGCCGCGTGGTGGACATGCCGCTCTCGCTGTGGAACGAGTCGGTGAACCTGAATCTCACCAGCACTTTCCTGATCTGCCAGGCCGCCCTCAAACGGATGGAACCGCGCGGTCGCGGCGCCATCGTCACCATGTCGTCACTGGCCGCGTTCGATGGCGGCGGCCCCGGCTCCGCGCACTATGCGTCGTCCAAGGCGGCCGTGGCCACCTTTACCCGCGCGCTAGCCAAGGAAGTGGGACCGCTGGGAATCCGCGTCAACGGCGTGGCGCCAGGCCTGATCGCCACCCGCTTCCACGACACGTTCAACACGCCCGCCAACCGCGCGGCGATCGCCGACCGCACGCCGGCCAAGCGCGAAGGTCAGCCAGATGACGTGGCCAACGTAGTGGTATTCCTGGCGTCGGACCGCGCCGCCTTCCTGGCCGGCGAAATCATCCAGGTCAACGGCGGCCTCGCCCTCTACTGATCCTCCGATACAGGACCCCACATGAATCCATCGATCACACGACGCCGTTTTCTGGGCGCCGCCGCCATTGCCTTGCCTGCTTTTTCTTCCGGCAGCCTGCTGGCGCAGGACTCGCGCGAGGCGCTCGGCCCCAAGCAAGGTAAAACCAAGGGTGGCCCGCACCCGCTCGAAGCCGTGATGAAAGCGCATCCGGCCCCGCTGCGCGCCGAACTGCGCGGCGTGCATCCGCGCGTATTCATCACCAGCGCCGGCCTGGCCGACCTCAAACAGCGCGCCACCACCACCCACAAGGATGAATGGCAAAAAGCGCTCGCTGGCCTGGTCGCCATGCAGCAGGAACCAGCCGCCTCCCCCGCGCAAAAGCGCCGCGCCCAGAACACCGTGGCCATCGGCATTGCCGGCGCCGCGATGGCGTACCGCATCGAGGGCGACGAGCGTTACCTGGCCGCTGCCCGCAAGTACATGGAAGCCGCCGTGAGCTACCCGGTGTGGGGCTACACCTACAGCAAACCGAACGTGGATCTGGCCGCCGGCCACCTGCTGTACGGTCTGGGCATGGGTTACGACCTGTTGTTCGACGTGCTGACCGAAGAAGAGCGCAAACGCTACCGCGACAAGCTGGCGCACCAGGCGCGCCTGCTGGCTGCGTATTTCACGCCCAAGCCGGGCAAGACGTTCTCGTACAGCCAGAACCACTGCTTCATCCCGATTGCCGGCCTGGCGATTGCCGCCTACGCGATCTGGGACGAAGAGCCGGAAGCCGCAGCCTGGGCCGCGCAGTCGCGCGCCATCTTCTCGCGGGTGCTCGACGTGGCCTCGCCCGACGGCTATTTCTACGAGGGCGTGGAATACTGGGTATTTTCGATGCCGTGGATTATCCACGCACTCGACGCCTTTGCCCACGCTGCCGGCGACGACCTATACGATCATCCGGCGCTGCAGAAGGCCCACCTGTACATGGCCCACTCGCTCACGCCGAACGGCCAGGACATCTTCGACTTCGGCGATGCATTCGAAGGACCGCTCACGCGCTCGCGCCACGGCGACGAAGCCGCGCGCACCCACCCGAACGGCAAGCTGCATTCCAACTACAACCTGATCTACCGCCTGGCAGCGCGTTTTAAGAGCGCCGAAGCGCAGGGCGTGGCGGACTGGATGAAGTCCCTGGGCCATGTGTGCGCGGAAGACTTCTGGACCTTGCAATGGCGCGACGCGTCGCTCAAGGCAGCACCGATCACCGCACTGGCCCCGCATCACCATTTCGACGACCTGGGCACCGTGTACTGGCGCAGCGACTGGACCGACAAGGCCACCGCATTCGCCTTCCGCGCCGGCCCGCCGGAAGGCCACCATGCGGCCACGCTGTTCGACAAGCTGCCGGACTGGCACCTGTCGATGGGCCACTCGCACCCCGACGCCGGCAGTTTTATCCTGTACGCCAACGGCACGTATTTGTCCGGTCCGATGGGCTATGCCGGCATCCCGCGCAGCAACCTCAGTAACACGGTGCTGATCGACGGCCAGGGCCAGGCCAACGAGGGCCACGGCCACGACGCCTTTGCCGACTATCCGTACGCGCGCCTCGACAGCATCCGCCTTACCACCGTCAACCTGGCATCCGACCGCGCCGAAATCGTGGCCGACCTGGCCGGGGCGTTCAGGCCGGAACTGGGCGTGGAAAAACTGGAACGCCGCTTCACGTTCGAGGGCGGCGCCTGGACCACCACCGATACCCTGCGCGCCGCGCGGCCCGTGGTACTGACTGCGCAAGTGCATGGCGACACGACGATTGCCGGCAACGGCAGGCAGCGTTACCTGGTCGCAGGCAAACCGGCGGCGCTGCAGGTGGACGTAAAAACCGCCGGCGCCAAGGCCCTCATCGAGAAAGGCGTGGTGACGGCGGCCGGGCCACCGGGCAACGTGGACAAGGGCCCGCGCGAGGAACGCGGCTCGGTGCTGCGCATCTCTCTGCCAGCCGCGCGCGAGTCGTCACTGGTTACCGTCATGAGGCCGGCCCGTGGTTGAGCGCATACACGATGTCATCACGGTCGGTGAAGCCATGGCGCTGTTCATTGCGCGCACGGCGGCGCCGCTGGCCGAGGTGCGCGACTTCGAGCGCGCCACGGCCGGCGCCGAACTCAATGTAGCGGTGGGGCTGTCGCGGCTCGGTTTGCAGGTGGGCTACCTGTCGGCGCTCGGGGACGATACGCTGGGCGCCAACCTGCTGGCGTTCATGGACGCCGAGGGCATCGACCGCAGCCGCGTAAGCATTGACCCGCACCACCCCACCGGCTTCATGCTCAAGGCGATGACGGCGGACGGCAGCGATCCGCAGGTGGAATATTACCGGCGCGGGTCGGCCGCGAGCCACCTGTCGCCCGCTGCGCTTCTCGCTGAGTTATCCGATACCGATCCGTGGCACCAGGCGCGCCTGCTGCACCTGACCGGCATTTCGCCAGCGCTGTCGGACGGCTGCCGCGAACTGGTGTTCGCCATGGCGCGCGATGCACGCGCTGCCGGTCGCATGGTCACGTTCGATCCCAACCTGCGGCCGCGCCTGTGGTCTTCGCAGGCGACCATGATCGAGACGTTGAACGCAGTGGCGCAACTGGCCGACGTGGTGATGCCGGGACTGGCCGAAGGCCGGCTGCTCACCGGTCGCAACGACGCCGCCGGCATTGCCGACTTTTACCTGGAACGCGGCGCGCGCCAGGTGGTGGTCAAACTGGGCGCCACCGGTGCGTACTACGCCGACGGAACGGCACGCGGCATCGCCCCCGGCTACCCGGTGACCGCCGTGGTGGACACGGTGGGCGCCGGCGACGGCTTTGCCGTGGGCGTGATCAGCGCCCTGCTGGAAGGCTTGCCGCTGGCGCAAGCTGCCGCGCGCGGCAACGCCATCGGCGCGCGCGTGGTGCAGTTCCGTGGCGACTGCGAAGGCTTGCCCACGCGCGAGCAGCTGCAGGATGCGACAGCACCGCCGGTTGCACGAACGTAAATCGACTGCCCCATTCATAGAAACCATAAGGAGACAAGGGCATGAAGACCAAGAAAGGACTGCGCTGGCTGGTAATGACACTGGTCGCAGCAGCCACCATCATCAACTACATCGACCGCTCGGCGCTGGCCGTCATGTGGCCCGGCATCGCGGCGGAACTGGGCCTGGACAAGCGCGATTACGCCAACATCATCACCGTGTTTTTGGTCGGTTACGCGATCGGCCAGTCGCTGTTCGGGAAAATATTCGATGCACTGGGCACGCGGGTAGGATTTTTGCTGTCGATCCTAGTGTGGTCGGTATCGATCGGCCTGCACTTCGTGGCCCGCAGCGCGCTGTCGTTCGCGCTGTTCCGCGCCTTGCTCGGCATCGGCGAAGCCGGCAACTGGCCCGGCGCCACCAAGGCGATTGCCGAATGGTTTCCGGTGCGCGAACGGGCGCTGGGACAAGGGATCTTCGGCGCCGGCGCCTCGGTAGGCTCGATTATCGCGCCGCCGCTGGTGGCGTTCCTGTATGCGTACGTGGGCTGGAAAACCACCTTCATCCTGATTGGCGCGCTCGGTTTTATCTGGATCGTGCCGTGGCTGATCGTGTACAAATCCGGCCCCGACACCCACCCATGGATCACCGACGAGGAGCGCGCGTATATCCTGCAAGGCCAGCAACCGGCGCAAGCCGCCGTCAAGGTAGACGAATATGTGCCGACCATGGGTCAACTGCTGCGCCACCGTCAGAGCTGGGGCGTGATCGCCGCGCGCTTCTTCATCGATCCGGTGTGGTGGCTGTTCGTGGGCTGGCTGCCGCTATACCTGAACGAAAAATTCGGCTTCGATGTCAAGCAGATCGGCCTCTTTGGCTGGGTGCCGTACGTGGGCGCCGGCATCGGCGCGCTGGCCGGAGGCTGGTTCTGCGGCCGGCTGTTGCAGCGCGGCTGGTCTGTCAATCGCGCCCGCAAATTCGTCATTGCGCTGGGCCTGATCGTGATGTTCCCTGCCCTGCTGCTCACCACCGTGGCCGCCACGCCGCTGGCGGCCGTGCTGTCGATTGCCGTGATCCTGTTCGGCTTCCAGGCCGCGATCACCAATATCCAGACCCTGCCCAGCGACTTCTTTTCCGGCCGCACCGTCGGCTCGCTGGCCGGCGTGAGCGGCACTGCTGCCGTGCTGGGCGTGATCGGCTGCATGCAGCTGGTGCCGGTGCTCACGGCCGGCGGCAACTACACGCCGTTCTTCATTCTGGGCGCGGCGCTGGTGCCGCTGGTGTACCTGTCGATCTGGCTCGGCGGCACCGTCGAACCGGTGCGCCCCCATACCAATATCTTGAACAAGGAGTTTCCATGAAATTCGCATCAATGCAAACTGCCGCCGGCGCACTGCTGGCAATGGCGCTGCTGGCCGGTCCGGTACACGGGCAGGCAATCAGCAATCCGAAAGAAAGCGCGTCCGTCGCCGTGCCCAAACAAGACGACGGCAAATTCCTGAAAAAGCACGAGATCAACCTGGCGCGCGCCAGAAGCGGCCCGGTGGGCCTGCTGTTCCTGGGCGATTCGATCACCGACAACTGGCGCAAGGCGCCCGAGATCTGGGACAAATACTACGGCAAATACCAGCCGGCCAATTTCGGCATCGGCGGCGACCGCACCCAGCACGTCATCTGGCGCATCGAACATGGCGAACTCGATGGCATCGCGCCCAAGGTAACGGTGCTCATGATCGGCACCAACAACAGCCTCGATTACAGCGCAGCCGATATCGCCGCCGCCAACCGCAAGATCATCGACATGGTGCACGCCAGGCTGCCAAACACCAGGGTGCTGCTGCTGGGCGTATTTCCACGGGGGCCACGCGACCGTTTCGGCGGCCCGGTCACCCCGGCCTTCGTGGCGGAAGCGGCCCAGCGTATGGACACCATCCGCGCGGTAAACGCGGAGCTGGCACGCATGGACAACGGCAAAACCGTGCGCTTCCTCGATATCGGCAAGGTGTTCCAGGGGCCGGACGGACGCATTCCCGATGCCGTCATGCCGGACCAGCTGCACCCGGACGCCGCCGGTTACCAGCTATGGGCCGACGCCATGCAGCCGCTGCTCGAAGAAATGATGAACGCGCCGTAAAGCTGCGATTCTTGCAGCTGCGGCAAAGGTACTTTGTCCGCAGGCCTCTTGGTCGATGGACCGAACGTCCGCATACTGGTCGTCTACCCATCGAACCAGGAGCACAGCATGAAAGTATTCGTCACCGGCGCAGCAGGCTTTATCGGCGGCTCGATCGCCGCAGGGCTGGTCAAGGCAGGCCACGAAGTCACAGGCCTGGTGCGCAACCCGGACCAGGTGGCGGAAGTGGCCAGCATCGGCGTCACAGGCATCGTCGGCACCCTGGCCGACCACGATTTGCTGGTGGCGCAGGGCCGTGCAGCCGATGCCGTGATCAATGCCGCCAGCAGCGACAACCGCGCGGCGGTGGAAGCGATCATCGAGGGCCTGGCCGGATCGGGCAAGCCGTTCCTGCACACCAGCGGGTCGAGCACCGTCGGCGATGCCTCCGGAGGCCTGGGCACCGACAAGATCTATCATGAAGACCATCTGCCGGAACCCACGCCCGACAAGGCCGCGCGCGTGGCCATCGACCACCTGGTATTGAGCGCCGCCGACCGGGGCGTGCGTTCGGCGGTCCTGTGCAATACGCTGATCTACGGTCACGGCGCGCTGCCGCGCGACAGCGTGCAGCTCCCACGCCTGCTCAAGCAGGCGCGCAAGAGCGGCATCGTGCGCCACGTCGGTCCCGGCTTGAACATCTGGTCCAATGTACACATCGACGACGTGGTGGACCTGTACCTGCTGGCGCTGGAAAAAACCCCGGCGGGCACCTTCTATTTCGTGGAAAGCGGCGAGGCGTCGTTCCGCGACATGAGCGCGGCGATTGCCAAGGCGCTGAACCTGGGCCCAGCGCAGGACTGGCCTCTGGACCAGGCGATAGAAGAATGGGGCTACGAGATGGCATCGTACGGTCTCGGCTCCAACAGCCGCGTGCGCGGCCAGCGCGCCCGCACCTTATTGGGCTGGCAGCCGCACCGGCCGGCGGTGCTGGAGTGGATCGCCAACGATATGCTGCGTTAAAAGATCGCTGCAACAGCTTGCCGATTCCGGCACGCGCGGCTGGGTTTTACCGGGTTAGCGTCAGGCAGTAAAAGCGGTCCGCGCCACTTTCCGGCAGCGGGTCCGGGCCACGAACCCATCCCAGGGACTGGTACAGGTGCACCGCCGCCCCCATGCTGCCCCAGGTCTCCAGCGTCACTTGCGTGAAACGATGGCTGACGGCTTGGGAGATTGCCTCGCCCAGCAGCGCACGGCCAAGGCCCTGCCCGTGCATGCTCGCATCGACGTGGAAGCCGAACAACTTGGCGACAGCCCCCTCTAGCCGCTGAATGGCAAGGCAGCCGACCAGTTTGCCATCTACCTCTGCCACCAATTCGATATCGTTCGGAGTGTCGGCCTGGCCAAGCGCACCAACGGCGGCATCGAGGGTGTCGAAATCCGCCACTAATCCGAAAGACGCCAGTGATTTCAGGACCAACGCCCGTGCAGCAGCATTATCGGTGGGAAGCGCTTTACGAATCAACATGAGCTGGCATCACTCCAGCATCAGGATCGATGGTACGGTATGCCTTAACTGTGCAACCAGTTCGGCATCCATGTACTTGTAATCGTCGGGGATATCAAGCACGTGGATGGGTTTAGCATCCAGAACCCGCGTGTATTCTGCTTTCAGCCGCGACTTATGCTTTTCTTCCATCACCAGGATGACGTCGGACCACCGAATGTCGTCCACCGACACGTGGTGCCGGGCATTCGGGCTCGTTCCTCCAGACCGCACATTCAATTGCGGATGACCGCGCCACACTGCCTCTGCCGTCGGACTGCGCCACTGGTTTTTGCTGCAAACAAAAAGCACATTTAGTCGGCCACTGGTGTGGGAAACAGCTATTTTCCCGGGCTCAGATTGGGAAATTTCAGAATATCCAACACCAAGTTGATCGCCGCGTGCGAGCTTTGGTAACTCGGCACGCAACTTTCTCCGATTATTTGTGTGTTTTTCTTCTTCGTTCATCTGATCTACTATTGCCCGGGTAAATTTATGGTTGATTCTGGCGGAGCTTGTCGCTGGCTGCCGCC
>Ga0308157_10010032_pt1 | contig 10370 bp, 6 predicted proteins | sample PhyBR1_FD_201035 | JGI IMG/M metagenome (GOLD analysis project Ga0308157, IMG submission 201035) | Phyllosphere microbial communities from UC Gill Tract Community Farm, Albany, California, United States - DLSLB.R1 | ecosystem: Host-associated > Plants > Phyllosphere > Unclassified | place: USA... | reverse complement strand
CCCCAACAGGACATATAAACCAAATTCATAAAGCCAATGAAAGACAGGCACTAGATATAGTATGCCAATTTCTTCAAGTCATCCATAAAAAATGTTGAAATTTGTCCCGTTGAGGTCACTAAAAAAATCCTTAAACACACTGTAAAACAGGAGTTTAAGAATTTTTTGTTTTTAATTTGTCCGACACATGTCCGACAATGTATTACAGAATTAAAAATTACATGAAAAACAAACGGATTTTATATTTGTTTTTCAGATTCCATTTATTCAATTATTTTGACACTCGCTAAAATTAATTGTCTTAGTTGTAATTGTTTTCACTTTTACCATAAATTATCAAATATAAAGCCTCCAAAATGCATTCACTTCAGAGGTTTTTAGATCTTATTTTTTATAAGCTATTCAGGAAGTTCTTCAATGCTTGTCGGTTCAACTCTTGCCTTAGCGTTCATCTGGTGCCTGTATCTGCTTGAAGTTTCATAGGCCAATTTTCTAACCCTCATAATGTTTCCCAGAGGACGGTGCTCGGGTAGACAGTGAAACGGATTAAAACTGAGCGTGTCGTCTGCATAGACACGGCGCTCTGGGCTAAAAGTCTGCTGTGGAAAAAAAGTAAGTTTGGCCACAGGTTTATATGGACTTTTGTCCTCTGGCCATTGTACAGACCCGTCTTCAACGGGCATAATGTCCAGATCGGTGCACAGCTGTACGCCAATTTCATATTCAGCTGTATTTGACTGGAAAAAATTATCTATAATTTCAGATAAAAAACCATGCTCATTGGCTTGGATAATATCCTTATTAATTGGCTTTCCAGATAATTCCTTCACATTTTCAGACAAAGGTTTTATATTTAATTTGGCTACATAATCACCATACCGAAGTGCTGCCATACTGAAATACGTATCGCCCAGAATGTGTGGCCCCGGCGCACTCAGTTCATTAGTATTGTCAGCAAGACCTACCGCTGCCAGTACATTCTGAACGCCAATGGCTGTCTTTTGGGCAATTTCCTGAAAGAGTTCCCCGCTGTCGGCCTGCTTTTCCAATCCCTCCTGCATCTTGAGATATTCCCTTATTGTACCAGTTGGAATTACTGGATAATTCACCATAAGAAAGTCCTGTGTCAGGGCATCTGAGAGTTCGGGGAGAAATTTTGCGCCTTCCACTCCAATCACTTTTATGGCCATGCCGCGAAAAGCAGACATTTTATCAGGTACAATAGATCCTTGTGCTGTAGAGAAACGCACAATTACCGGATAGGTTTTTGCCTTGGCAAACAAACCTTGCGCTAAATGTTCGGGTAGGTTTTCGTATACCTGCAGTTCACCTTTCAAAACGGCATGACTTTTGGCATGAGCGTCCCGTATGGCATGGCGGTATTTCTCATACATCAGGCGGTTTACCCTGGCCATCGAATCCACAATTTTTTGGCTGATCTCTTGCTCATCGGGCTGTATAACTTCAACTGAGTCACTATAAGGTACGTAAGGGCTGTATTGTGTCATGTATTTATCTTTTATTGGTTCAAATCTTGATTTATTTTTTTACCGGAGTAAATACAGCCTGCTGTAGCGAGAATTTTTTGGATGGTACATTATTGCCTTGAACAAGTTCACTGAAATTCGCATTCATAATCCAGGTTTCACTTCCTGACGTTGTTGCCGTAGAGGGGAAAGCAAATCGATCTTCCACTGAAGTAGATTCACTCACCTGTGCAGTGATCCAGTTATCAGCGGTTTTCAATTTGAATATTTTGTCTACTCCACCATTCTGCACAAGAGTTAGTGTATTATTATCATTTAACAACAGTCCGTCAGCACTTGGGAAAAATTGGTCGATTTTAACCTTTTCTCCTTTTTCTGGATTAGCAAGAGGTAGTTTCACTAGTGCTCCTGTTCCATTATTGGCTACAATCAAAAACCCTTCGGGATGAAAAACAATGCCGTTTGGTCCTACTCCAGCTGATTTCAGCAGTTCGCTTTTACTGAAGACAGAAGCGCTGCCTTTCGAATCCACTTTATAGATCACATCAGCGAAACTATCTGTAATGTAAACACTACCGTCGTTGCCAAAAACCAGGTCATTGGGAAAATGTTCTCCGGGAACCAATGTCGACAAATCAATATCGGCTAGTTTTTTTCCGGATTTAAGATCAATGGAAATAAGTCTTGCCATTTTCTTTTTGGTTTCGGGCGTGCTGAATTTGCTGTAATTGGCATCTCCCACACATACAAACAGTCTTTTTCCGTCAGGATGTACTTTAAGTCCATAGGTGGATTTAAGTGTGCTGTCGGAATATAATTCCGAATATTTTCCGTCTTTCGTAACCTTTCCAATAGTCCCCAAGCGCGCTGAGGACACGTAAAATACATTGGTAGCTTTATCGAAAGCCACTCCTTCAGGATAACTTTCAGGCGCTTCAAATTCAATACGTTTCGTCGGTCCCTGTGCCCATGTCAATTGAGCCGCAAGTAGGAGTATAATATACTTTTTCATATTTATTTTTGTTTAAGAGCATAAATAATACCATTTGCATCATCTGATATATAAACCACACCAGAACCGATAGCCAGTCCTGCTGGTCTTCCGAATCGTTGGTTTCCAATTAGGAATCCCGTTAAGAAATCTTCGGATCCTGTGGGATTTCCTTTGTTGTCAAACTTAATATGCTCTACTTTATAGCCGCTTGGATTCTTTCTATTCCATGATCCATGCCAGCAAACAAGAGCATCTCCTTTATTGCGTCCATTGTCAAAAAAAGCAAAAGCAATTGGCGCACTGTGCGCGGGAAAATCCATTATAGATGCCTGCGTTGGTTTTGCCCATCCTTCTTTGGTATTGCCCGCAGGATCTTCCCTGCTTTGATCGACCACTTTCTTGCCGTAAGCAAATGGAAATCCGTAATTACCTCCCATAATAATTTTATTTAATTCTTCAGGCGGCCAATCGTCTCCCTTGGTGTCTCCTCCATTGTCAACTCCCCACATTTCATTGGTATCAGGATGCCAGTCAAAACCGATTGTATTACGAAGTCCTGAAGCATAGAGTGTTCTTTTCCATGTCTTAGGATCAACCTGCAACATCGCGGCGGTTTCCTTATCACTTTCCTTGCAGTCATTGCAAACACTTCCCACAGAAATATACAATTTGCCGTCAGGTGCGAAATCCATCGTACGGTTGGCATGCTGGCCTCCGCTTGGTAGATCTTTGATAAGGGTGTCGGCTACCTTTGCTAAAGTTCCGTCTGTATTTAGTGTATATCGCAGTACCTTGTTGTTATTGCACAAGTACATAAAATTATCTTTAGATGTAATGCCGTGTACACCAGGAAAATCAGCTACCCGAATCATGTCATCAAACTTGCCGTCATTATCAGTATCGGTCAGCATCAGCACATCACCTGCATCTCGTCGCGTTACATATAATTGTCCTTTCCTGCCGATATACAGCATCCTTGGCTTTCCCAGTCCGGTTGCTACTGGAGTTACCTGCCAATCTTTTTCAGTTTTTAGGCCTGATACTAGTGCTGTATTAAACTCCAGATGGGTTGGAAAATTGGTTATAGTAGTTTCCCTGGTGTCTTCTTTAGGAGGAATGCCTTTCTGACTGTAGGACAGAAGTCCCACTAAACACAGAAATACTGAGAGGGTGAAATTTGTTTTCATACATACAAAATTGATAGTTAATATTGCAACACAATCAGTGGATTGAAATCCGAGTCTGGATTTGAGTTAGCCAAAATTATTAACAAGAAGTATGAAAAAATTACAAAATATCGCGTAGGACTTATAGGATTTAAACCATACGGCAGCGCATTAACATAATAAACAAACTGTTATTAAAAAGATGAAATATATAATCACTTTATCCGAACATAAACAAATAGACTTTAAACAAAAAACCTTCAATTTAGGTAATACTTAAGGCGCAACTGTAATTATTTATTTTTTTTATACTTGTCAAGATGGTAATCAGTTTTTACAATGTTTCCGACTATTTTATCCCCTTTAAAATCATTTAAAGTTAGTTTTGCTGGATTCTTATAATACTTTTTTTCTTCTTTTTGCAGTAGCTTCATTTTTACCTACACAAGCACCTAAAATTATTACGCAGAAAATTATTGCTATTTTTTTCATCTGTTTTTTTAAATTAATTTTAGACAATTTACTTTTTCAGAAATAATAGACCAATTGCAGTCGATCAATTTAGCTCTTGCTTTTACTTTTTGATATTTAATATCACTTAAAATCAACAAGTTTTGCTACCCCATTATTAAATCGAACAATAATTCCTTCTTTAGTTTCCTTAATACTTTTTATCGGAACCAATTCATTTTCATTCCATTTCTCTCCTGATTTTTTCCATAACATCAATGTTGCATAAATATTCGATTTTGATTTTTCAGGACTATAATTTGCAGTCAAATCAATTACGGAACTCTCGTTACTTTCTGCGTTTAATCCTTTTGCAGTAACAACTTCTGATTTTTCCCACCCCAAAAGTGGAATCATTGCCAATTGGTATTTGCCATTATCAATAATGATAACATCGTAACCTTCAACTTTTCTTTTAGTGGTTATAATGTCTTTATTCAATTTTGGCAAAGCATAATGCCCTAAGCGCATCGAAATAGCTTTATCCGAATTGTGTTTGTCTACTCTTAAAATTCCATTTGCTAATGGAATATCTGCCAAATTAAATTTAATATTCTCGTCAGTTTCTAAAACAACATCCCGATAATATATTTCGTTTTCAAACTTTTTAAAAGTATAAAGTCTAAAAGCTTCCCATTTATTGTCCTTATTTTTGATGACATAATTCATCGCAACTTCACCATTTTCACCATCAGCCTGCCAAGTAAAAGCACTATTATAAGACAATCTATTGTAGTTTTCCGTTGATCGAAACTTTTGCCAATCGTCTTTTACCTTTTCATGACACCAAGCTCTTACTTCTGAAGCTCCTATGTTTGGATAATCCGTTATTAAAATTTGAGAATCTCCTTGATATTTATTGTAAACATTGTCCTTTTTAAACTTTGTATCCCAATCGCCATTGTTTTCTTTTGCTGTCCAAAATGGATTGTTTTCGGGAACAAGTAACCCTAAAAAAGCTTTTCCCATCCAATATACACTTCCTCTACAACTGTAAATTTGAACTGCTGGTTCAAAAGCTCCGTAAAAACCAAGTGTAGGGACATTGTCTTTCATTAGATCAGGATGCGTTAAAAATTGTTTAATCACTCCCGATGAAATTCTGCGCATCCATCCATAATTTATATTGGGATCATTTTGAAAACCCATTAGAGGGAACGGAACAATAGCGCCTGTTCTATATGTGATACTTCGACCCCACATAATCATTTCGCCATTTTTGCTAAATAAATCCGGGTAATTGTTATTCATATCTTTAAAATTACTTTCAAACTTAGCTGCAATCTCTGGGTAATGTGTTTTTCCAAAATACTCCGACCAAATTGTCCCGTACATCTGAAAAGCCCACATACTGTAATAATCATAGGCCGGACTGTCATTATACCAACCATTACCTCGGTAATTTTTTAATGATTTTTCTAAATATTCAACCAAAAGTTTTTCATTTACAGCATAGCCTTGTTCTTTAAAAAAACTGAGTACAAAAACGTTGAAAAACTTCCAGTTAGAATCCACTGTTGGGCCATCGCCGTAACTCAGCATTATTTTGGCTAATGCATCTTTTTGATTTTGTGGTAATGGTTTCCATAAAACGTCAGGGTTGGTGAGCATTGAAACAGCAAGGGCTCCAAATTCAACTAATTTTTGACTTGGTCCTCCATTTTTAGCACGAGGTTCAATATAAGATGGACTTGAGGGATTTACTAAATTCCCTATTTGGTGTCTATAGTAATCGGCTACTTTTATATTATTGATCACTAAATCCGGATTCTCTTTTAATAATGGAGAAGCTATAAACAACGTTCTGCAAAGACCTTCTAGTTTTTCTGTGGGAATTTGATCCTCTTTAATTGGATAACTTTTTCCCTCTTGTTTAGGAAACTTCATCGGATCATCCAATGCATGAACATAACTAAATGCTCCTTCTAACAAATACATAGCGGCGTCTTTCCAATGCTGCCTTGTCATTCCAGTATAAGGACTCACTTTGTAATCTGGCTTTTCAATTTTAAAAACAGCCTTCGTTTTCTCTTTTTGTTGTGAAAATAAAGGTAAATTACATACGATTGCCAGAAATAAAAACAGCTTTAATTTGTCCATATTTTGATTCTTTTATTGGTAAGTGAACTACAATTATTTAACATTCAATTTATAACTTCCTTAATATCTTTTTTTTTAAACCTTTTACTAAGTATCTTAAAATAACAAATTCAGTTGGTTTCTTATTAGCTTTTGTCATTTCACTTCTTTACAACGTACCTATAACTATTATTTAATTATTTTTTTATATCTCAAAAGCGCTTCTACCAAATAATAATCACCATAACTAAGTGGTGTATCTATTTCGGTTTTGTTTGGCATATTACCGACACCATGCTTTAGCAAAAAACCTCCATTGGTTTTAATGTCTGCAAAATATTCTTTGCTAAGAAGTGTATCGATCATTGTTGTTGCAGCTAATGTATATTTTTTTGAAAGCTCATTGTCTACATACCCTCTTAACTCCAACAAAGCCGAAGCAGTTATAGCCGCTGCCGAAGAATCTCGCAATGCATTAGGTATTCCCGGAGCACTGTAATCCCAATATGGAATTAAATCTTTTGGCATGTTAGGATGGTTTAAAATATAATTGGCAATATTCTTTGCTTGTTCCAAATATTTTGGATCTTTGGTTTCTCGGTACATCACTACATAACCATAGAGTCCCCAAGCTTGTCCCCTGGCCCATGAAGATTCGTCCGCAGCACCTTGATTGGTTATCTTCTTGGTTACTTTTCCAGTATTTATATTGTAAAAAATTTCATGATACGAACTGTAATCTGGTCTAAAATGGTTAGCCATTGTAGTGTTAGCATGATTTATGGCAATATCTCTATACGTATTATCTCCACTGTGTTTGCTTGCCCAAAAAAGCAATTCAAGATTCATCATATTATCAATGATTACTGGCATTTCTTCTTTGGAAGCATGGTTCCAAGGCGCACTGTCCCACGACTTAATGCATTTTGCAATAGGATTGTAACGAGTTATTAAACTTTTTGCGCTTTGCATCAGGATTGCCTCATATTCTGGGCTAGGATTTTGTCTTTCTGCGTTACCAAAACTGCAATACATCATAAATCCTAAATCATGCGTTGTGGTATTAAATTGTTCGCTTTTTAGATTATTTAGAAAACCCAAAGCCTCTTTCTTCAATTCAGGACTATTTTGAGCTTCGTTCAAATACAATAAAGTACCTGGATAAAACCCGCTACACCACCAGCCAGCATCACTGGTTTCTAATTTTTGATCCTTTTCATGCCATGTCTTAGGATATTTTCCAGGTTCAACTTTAGTCGCTAAATATTGGTATTGCTCTACCGATTTTTTTAACGCTTTATCTATTTTCCCATTAAGATTCTCTTTGCTTTTCTGAGAAAAACATCCGATTGAAATGCTTGCCAGGACGATTACAAAAATTAACTGTTTTTTCATTGGAGTAAATTATATGTTGTTTGCTACGTATTTTATGTTTTATAAAGTTGATGTTCTTTTGATAGTCACATTTCGTGATAAATAAGGTACACTTTCCTGAGAATCTAACTGACCTGAAGAACCTTCCATCTGTAAATTAATAATCAACCACAAAGGCTGGTTAGTAAAATTTGTCCAGTGATCTCCCATTTTTTCTCCATCTAAAAAATAAGAAACCTGTGTATACGTTTCGTCAATATATTTTAATTCAACACTATATTGATGCCATACGTCAGGAGCATTAGGTATATTTTCTTTTATAGTAGTACAGTTTTGAGGTGTAATGAATGTATTTTGCCAATTGAAAGCATCTCCTTTAAATTCTAAAATATCAATTTCAGGTGGCCATCCCTTAACTGCAGTTAACCAAAAAGCAGGCCATGTTCCTTTCTTGATGGGCGCTTTAAATTCTCCTGAAATGATATATGCAGGATATTCCTTCGTTACTGTTACCTGTTGTTTTGCATGTATTGCACCACTACGAAAATTAATCTCGTAATTAGGTTTTGATTTACTTTTTCCTTCTTTCTTTTTTACAGGATCGGCAGTCAATTTTAAGATTCCATCATTAATTTTGATTTGGCTTTTATACATCCGCGCCGAACCATTATGATCCGTTCCCCATGGATAAAATAGGTTCCAATTTTTATTAAATGCAGATTGATTTTGAAAAGAATTAGTATCTAAAACTACTTCCCATTTTCTGGTATCTGTATCCGGGTGATCACTATAAGCATGATCTGTGTATGCTTTTTTTCCACTCCAAATTTTTTCTTGTGTATAAGGAACATCTGGAGCCTGCCAAAAAGGAGTCTGCAGTGGTAAACCTAAAGGCAAAAAAGCTTCAGTGCATAAATATAAACTACCTGTACTAATATAAGGCTCTGCAATTTCTGGCTGATGACCATAAAAACCAATTGTAAGCCATCCCTCATTGGTGAAAGTGCCTGGAACCTCCATTTGTTTTTTGATGATTGTATATAAAGCGCGTCGTACTTGAGCTGGATTCACTTCTTTAGGCAACTCTTGAAGAAGCGCCATTTGAGCTAAATTTTGAAATGCTCCAACTCTGTATGCTAAAGATCTGCCAATTGGAGGATAAGTGCCTTCTGGAGAAATTAATCTTTCCTGTATAGCTGCATATCGCTTGGCTCTTTCTGTAAACTTATCTGAATTTACGATGAAATCATTTTTATAACGCCAATCTTTAAGTTGATCTTTTTTATCTTTTAGAACGCCTATTATATCCATCATCATTGGTTGTATTACATAACTATTGTAATAATCAAAATGATAATCTTTTCCGTCGCCATAAGTTCCGTCTCCTAAGTACCACTCATCATGTTTTAGCATTGCATATTCTATTCGGACCATGTCGCAACTTCCTTCATATTTAAGTAAAGCGGCCTCAACCATCCCTGTAAAAAGCAACCAATTCATATAAGCTGGAGAAATAGTCCTGGTGCTTTTGAGTGCAATTATAACATTTTGCTGTGTTTCTTTATCTAGTTTTTCCCATAACAAAGGAGCACGAATTAATCCTTGAGCCAAGAAAGCTGCATCGACAAGTGGTTGTCCACCTTCGGTAAAATTCATATAATCCTTAGCTTTTGGGTTTACGGCATTTTTGATACCGGCCGTCGCAAGCTTAATATATTCTGCACGCAATTTACCTTCTTCGGTATTATCAGCACCTAACTGCAACCAAGGCGCAATACCTGAAAGCGTTCTTCCAAACGCTTCTAAATAGGTTACTTTTTCACGATCTCCGTATGCATTTGGAGCTTTTTCAAGAGGCATTTTTATTTTCAAACTATCATTTGCAGTCGCATAAATAACGGGGCGGGCAATTTTTGTCAGCATCTGTACAAAGTACTTTCGCTGTTCTAAATTGTTAATTTCATTTTGCTGCGCTTCTGTATTAGAAACAAAAAGCAAAAACAATACTATACTTCTCCAAAAATTTTTCATAGTTATTCTTAATCTTTAAAAAAAATGGCCGCCACAATCATAGTTGGCAGACAGGAAATTGTAAAATTCTAATCAAAACTAAATCAATTTAATAATAAGTAGGACTCTTTCTATAGTTCATTTCTTAATTTGACTCATTAACTTAAACAAACCTCATAAGAAGAATTATGCGGATCTAATTTTGAATAATTTGATTTTTTCAAAATAACAAGTCTTTCACTATATAAGAAGGGGTATAAATAACAAAATTAAGGGGGTAAAAACATGATTTTGCATTTAAAGAACACACCTATAATTAACTAATAAAAAATATTCAAAAAAAACCACTTATGTTTTTTGTATAATATTTAGATCTGCATTAAATGAATTTCTATATTTTTTAATAAAATCAGAAGGAGTCATGCCATATAGTTTTACAAATTGTTCTCTGAAATATTTAACATCCTCCATTCCTACTTGGGATGCTGCATGAGAAATAAGAACATCTCCAGTTAACAATAACATCGCGGCTCGTCTTATTCTTATCGATCTAATAAAGCTATTTAAAGAGTGCCCGGAAATCTCTTTTATCTTAGTAAGTAATTTTGTGTGGCTCATTCCCATTTCTGATGCAAACTTTCGTGTAGAAAATCTTTCATCAACCATATTTTTCTCTACCACTTCAATACACTTATTCAAGAAATCTCTATATTCAACGGGAACTTTCTGTTTGTTTGCACTCAAAGTAAT
>Ga0308157_10010028_pt1 | contig 10372 bp, 10 predicted proteins | sample PhyBR1_FD_201035 | JGI IMG/M metagenome (GOLD analysis project Ga0308157, IMG submission 201035) | Phyllosphere microbial communities from UC Gill Tract Community Farm, Albany, California, United States - DLSLB.R1 | ecosystem: Host-associated > Plants > Phyllosphere > Unclassified | place: USA... | reverse complement strand
CTGGTCCCAGGTCAGCGTGAAGGTCTTGAACACCAGCGCCGACAGGGGGATGAGCACGATGATGCTCAGATAGAAGATGGTGTAGCCCAGCGTGAGCCCGAAGCCGGGCAACACCCGCTTCGGACTGCGCCGGGCCGCGCCCGCAGACGCCACGGCGTCGCCGGACAAGGCAGAGGTCGCGGCGGCCATGTCTTACTTGGCGCCGGGCGTGTAGAGCTTGTCGAACTGGCCGCCGTCGTTGAAATGCACCTTCTGCGCTTCCCCGAGCGAGCCGAAATACTTGGACACGGTGAACAGCTTGACGGGCTTGAACAGGTCGGCGTGCTTCTTCAGCACCGCTTCGGAACGCGGACGCAGGGCATGACGGGCCGCGATCTCCTGGGCCTCGTCGGAGTACAGGTAGTCCAGGTAGGCCTTGGCCAGTTCGCCGGTGCCCTTCTTGGCGACCGTGCGCTCGACCACCGCGACCGGGTTTTCCGCCAGCACGCTGCTGGAGGGATAGACCGCATCGACCTTGCCCTTGCCGAATTCGCGTTCGATCGACAGCACTTCGGATTCGAACGTGATGAGCACGTCGCCGGTGTTGCGCTGCAGGAAGATGCTGGTGGCGTCGCGGCCGCCCTTGCCCAGCACCGGCACGTTCTTGAACAGCTTGCCCACGAACTCTTCGGCCTGCGCGTCGGTGCCGCCCTTTTCGCGGACGCTGCCCCATGCGGCCAGGTAGGCGTAGCGGCCGTTGCCGCCGGTCTTGGGGTTCACGACGACCACTTGCACGCCGGGCTTGGCGAGGTCGTCCCAATCCTTGATGTTCTTGGGATTGCCCTTGCGCACCAGAAACAGCATGGTCGAGGTGGTGGGCGAGGCGTCATGGGGGAAGCGCTTCGCCCAGTCCTTGGCAACCACGCCGCTGCTCGCGAGGAAATCGATGTCGGTGGTGGTGTTCATGGTGACCACGTCGGCGTCGAGGCCGTCGTTCACCGCGCGGGCCTGGGCGCTGGAGCCGCCGTGCGCCTGGTCGATCTTGACGTCCTTGCCGGTGGTCTTCTTGTAGTGCGCGGCGAAGGCGGGGTTGTAATCCTTATAGAACTCGCGGGCCACGTCATAGGAAGCGTTGAGCAGCGTGGACGTTTGCGCCGAAGCCATGCCGCCAGCAGCCAGGGCCAGAGCAGCCAGGAAAGTCTTGAGTTTTGTCCGGGAAGTCATGTGTGCGTCACCCAGGTTTCTAAAAGTTGAAACCGATTGTGGGCGGCGCTGCTTAAAACTCAAAAGAATATATTCTTGTTAATTAATCGATTTCAAGAATATAGAAAGCCTGGAAACTCATCCGATGCAAGCGCAGGGTTTGAGCAAAAAAGGCCTCCAGCGCAATAAGCACTAGGGTTTATAGCTATTAAATATATAGCAACACCGTCAAGCTGCTGAGCGCACCTCTGCGCTGCCCTGGCCCAAGCCCCACTCGGCGCCGTCCACCAGCGAGTGCAGCAGTGCCCAACCCAGAGGCCACTCACCATGGCCGGACTCGACGTTCACGTGCCCTGCCTGCGGTAGCCGGACGAACTCGCTTCCCCAAGCCCGCGCGTAGGCGCCGGCAAGGCGGATGGGGCAATACGGATCGTTGCTGCTCGCCACGAGAATGCTGCGATAAGGCAGCGCGGCATATGGCACGGGCGCGAAATCGCTGAGCACCGCACGCCGTTCGGGGTCGGCCGGGGCGACCAGCAAGGCACCCCGTACCCGTGCCGCCGCTTCGTCACCCATGTGCGTCGCCGTGATGCAGCCCAGGCTGTGGGCCACCAGCACGACCGGGTGCGGCGCGGCCAACACCAAGCGTTCGAGCGCGCTCACCCAGGACAGACGTGAGGGGGTGACCCAATCGTCCTGCACGACGCGCTGCGCGCCCGGCACCCGCTCCGCCCAGAGGCTCTGCCAGTGGCCCGGACCGGAATCGCGCCAGCCGGGCACGATGATGACCGACACCGGCCCTGCCGCTGGCGCCGGATGCGCACCAAGGGCCGAGGGCGCGGCCGGTGCAGACGGCTGGAGGGTCGAATCAGGCCCCGTCGCCGAACGTTCGCGGCGGGTGATGGGCGTCGGCACGTTGCTCATGGGTGCAACGGCGCTGCGGCCGAGGGGTGTGTGCGGGAAGAAATTCGGACCCGACAGGAGGTCCGGAGGAACGGTGCATGGGCCATGGGAACGGGCTCCTCAACGGTGGATGCAACCCATTCTGCGATTCGCCCTTTAAAACCCAAACGAATATATTCTTTTGAATTAATGGCTAATTGATCTTAAGGACGGGCTGGGGCGGTCGCTGGCGGAGTCTCCGCCTCGACGCCTTTGCACACTCCTCCAGGGCCTTCCCGGGCGAATTGCTCCGTCGCCCCTTTCATCGCTTCGCCCAGAAAATCCAGAAATTGGCGCACGGCGGGCGACAGGCCCCGGCGCGACGGAAACACGGCGTGCATCAAGCCGCGGGGTGGCGACCATTCCGGCAGCAATTGCACCAGGCGGCCGCTGCGCAACTCGTTCTGGCACAGGTAATCGGGCAGCCAGCACATGCCGACACCAGCCACGGCAGCGAACTTCAAGGTGAGCAGATCGTCGGCCACATAGCGCGGGCTGTGCTGCCACAGCACCTCTTGACCGCCCGGCCCGAGCAGCAATCGCGAGTCGCGGCCATCGATGGCCGACATGGACATGCTGTCCAGCCGCGCCAGATCTTCCACGGTGTTAGGAGTCCCTTGCCGAGCCAGTTGGTCGGGGCTGGCCACCAGCAAAGAGGCGCCGTCATCCAGCCGCTTGACCACCATGCTGCCGCTGTCGTCCAGCGTGGGCCGCACGCGCAGCGCCACGTCGATGCCCTCTTCCACCAGATTCACGACGCGGTTGTGCACCTGCAGTTCGACCCGCACCAGCGGGTAGCGGGCGAGGAACACCGGCATCACCTGCCCCAGCAGGGTCTGCGCGACCGTGACCGGGCAAGCCACTCGGATGGTGCCGCGTGGTTCGGCCTGCACCTGGGCCACGGTGTCGGCCGCCGCCTGCGCCGACTCGCGCATCGCCTGGCAGTGGCGCAGATACGCCTTGCCCACTTCGGTGAGCGACAGCTTGCGCGTGGTGCGCTGCAAGAGCCGCACCCCCAAGTGCGCCTCCAGATCCGACACGCGCCGTGACAGGCGCGATTTGGGAATGCCGAGCGCCCGGCCGGCGGCAGCGAAACCGCCGCGCTCGACCACTTCGGCGAAGTACAGCATGTCGTTGAGATCTTGCATGGAAGGCGCCCCGATTGTTCTATCAGCGGAACAATCTATCGCAAATTGCCTGACTTATCAATCAATGTAGCCATCAGCACAATCTATCCAACGCCGCACACCGTGTGAGGCACTGTTCAAAGGAAAACCTCCATGCAATTGCTGCACATCGATTCCGCCATCACCGGCGACCAGTCCGTCTCACGCCAACTCACCGCCCGCACCGTGGCGGCCTGGGTCGCCAGCCATCCCGGCACGCAAGTGCAGCACCTCGATCTGGTGGCCCAGGCGCCCAACCACTTCACCATGGACGCGATGGCACCCCGCACGGGCCAGACCGAAGGTCTCACGGACGCGCAGCGCCGCGAGAACGCCGTCTCCGAACAGCTCGTGAGCCAGTTCCTTGCGGCAGACGTGATCGTGGTGGGCGCACCGTTCTACAACTTCGGCATTCCGACCCAGCTCAAGGCCTGGATCGACCGCCTCGCCCAGCCTGGCCGCACGTTCACCTATACCGCCGCCGGTCCCCAGGGCCTGGCCAAGGGCAAGACGGTGATCGTCGCCTCCAGCCGCGGCGGCGTGTATTCGACGAGCGATGCCGGCCGCGCCATGGAGCACCAGGAAAGCTACCTGCAGACCGTGTTCGCCTTCTTCGGCATCACCGATGTGCGCTTCGTGCGCGCCGAAGGCGTGGCCATGGGCCCTGACGCCAAGAGCAAGGCGCTGGACAGCGCGGACGCCGACATCAAGGCGCATGTGGCGCAGTCGCGGCAGGAATCGCTCGCCGAAGCGGCCTGATCAAAACGACAACGGCGGCCCCTGCCATCAGTGCAGGGGCCGCCGCTTCGATCAAAAATCACAAATCCGGCCTTGCGCCGGCTTCGTCGTTTTTGAGATTAGAGCTTGGCGTGCAGCTTGACCCAGGCGGCGTATTTCTCGACCCAGCCTTGCAGGAACTGGCGGCTGGCCTCGCCGATGCCGCCATCCTCATCGAACAGACCGTCCTTGGCCTGGATGAAGGCTTCGGGCTGGCCCAGCGTGGGCACGTCGAGGTAGGCGAGGATGTTGCGCAGGTGCTGCTGCGCCATGGCCGTGCCGATGGCGCCGATCGACACGCCGATCACGCCGGCAGGCTTGCCGCCCCAGGCGCTCTGGCCGTAAGGGCGGGAGGCATGGTCCAGCGCGTTCTTGAGCACCCCGGGAACCGAGCGGTTGTACTCGGGCGTGACGAACAGCAGGCCCTGGGACTGGGCGATCTCGGTCTTCAGGCGCAGCACGGCAGGCGACGGATTGCCGTCGTCGTCCTGGTTGTACAGCGGCAGATCGTCGATGCGCAGTTGCGTGAAGTGAAAGTCCGGTGGCGCGAGCCGGGCCAGCGCGGTGGCCAGCTTGCGGTTGAACGAATCCTTGCGGAGACTGCCGACGATGACGGCGATCTGGTATTGGTCCATGAGCACTCCTTGTGGTGAAAAGACAGCCAGAAAAGGCATGGCCGCGTGCGGCCGCAGCGGGCCATGATAGTCACGGCCTGCGCCGTTTCAGAGGGGTGCGCGATGCGCGCAGGGCCTTCACGGCGCGGGCAAATGTCAGGCATTTGCTACTAATTTAATAGCACATTCCCCTAGTGGATATTGCGCTGGAGGCCTGAAAGGCTTCAACCCCCTCCAGGCGGCATGCGCGTACCGCCCGGAGAGGAGTGAACCGCAAACGCGCGCTTGTCCTACCCGGCGCGCCGCTGGCTGGCAAGCTGCTGCACGACCTGCACCAGCCGGTCGATTTCGTCGAACGTGTTGTAGAACGCGAGCGACGGCCGCACCGTGGTTTCCACACCGAAGCGCCGCAGGATCGGCTGTGCGCAGTGGTGGCCCGTGCGCACCGCGATGCCCTCTTCGTTCAGCGCCTTGCCGACGGCCTCGGTCGAGTAGCCGGCCAGCACGAACGACATCACGCTGGCCTTGTCGTCCGCCGTGCCGATCAGCCGCACGCCCGCGATGGCACCCAGGCGCTGCATGCCGTACACCAGCAGGTCGTGCTCGTAACGGGCAATGTTCTCGATGCCGATCCGGTTCACGTAGTCGATCGCAGCGCCCAGGCCCACCGCGTCGGCGATGTTGCCGGTGCCGGCTTCGAACTTGTTCGGAATCGGCTGGAACACGGTCTTCTCGAACGTGACGTCGGCGATCATGTTGCCGCCGCCCTGCCACGGCGGCATGTCTTCCAGCACCTCGCGCTTGCCCCACACCACGCCGATGCCGGTGGGCCCGAAGACCTTGTGGCCCGAGAACACGAAGAAGTCGGCCCCCAGGTCCTGCACGTCCACCCGCATGTGCGATACCGACTGGGCGCCGTCCACCAACGCCTTGGCGCCCGCGCGGTGCGCCATCGCCACGATTTCCTTGACCGGCACCACGGTACCGAGCGCGTTGGACACCTGCGTGACGGCGACGATCTTCGTGCGGTCGTTCAAGAGCTTCTGGTATTCGTCGAGCCGCACCTGGCCCGAGTCGTCCACCGGAATCACGCGCAACCTGGCACCCTTGGCGGCCGCCAGCTGCTGCCAGGGCACGATGTTGGCGTGGTGCTCCAAGTGGCTCACGATGATCTCGTCGCCCTCGCCCACGTGCTGGCTGCCCCAGCTCTTGGCCACCAGGTTGATGGCCTCCGTGGTGCCGCGCACGAAGATCACCTCGTTCACGTCCGGCGCGTTGATGAACGTCTTCACGCGCTGGCGGGCGCCTTCGTAGGCGTCCGTGGCGCGCGCGGCGAGTTCATGCGCGGCGCGGTGGATGTTCGAGTTTTCGTGCTCGTAGAAGTAGCTGATGCGGTCGATCACCGCTCTCGGCTTGTGCGTGGTGGCGGCGTTGTCGAACCACACCAGTTGCCGGCCGTTCACCCGCTCGGACAGCACCGGAAAGTCGCGCCGGACCGCGTGAACGTCGAATGGCGGGTTGCGCCCCTGCCCCGCCGCGGGCGCCGCACCGTTGCGGTCTCCCTGCGGATGGGGCTTGGCCGGGGTGACGTAGCCGCTCGGCAGCTGGACCGCATCGACGAAATAGAACGCCGGCGCGCCCGAGGGTGCGGCCTGCGGCAGGCTGCCGCCCAGCCGCGGGGCCGAAGCCTGGGGGGCTGCCGGCGGCGCGAGCGACAGCCGGGCGAGCGCATCGAGGGGGTCGGTTGCGGCCGGAGCCGTACGCTCGCCCACGAAGTAGTACGGCGAGTGCGCAGCAGCCGCCCCCTGCGCAGGCGACGGCGAAGGCAACGGCCCCTGCACCGGCGGACCGGCGACAGCGCCCGAAGCCTCGGGCACGCCCAGCACGCCGCTGCCCAGGCGCGGCTCGTAAGCCGGCAAGGCGCTGACCACCGTGTCGGGCAGGCCGTTGGCTGCCGTGGCATGCGGCAGCAGCGCGGGCGCGCGGTGGCCGAGCGACAGCACCTGCGTGGGCGACGCGGGCAGCACGTTGGCGCCCGGAATCTGCCCCTGCGGGATCGGCGTGCCCGGCACGCTCGGCCCGAAGCCGGCAGGGCTGGCCAGCGGCGACCCCGGCGGCGCGATGTTGCCGGGCGCCTGCACACCCGGCGGCACGGCGCCGAGGCCCGGCACGGAGGACGGCGGCGTCGACGGAAATCCGCCGGCGGAGTGCACGCCGGCGGGCGCCGCCGCCTCGCCCGGCAAGGCCGAGAACATGGCATTGGCCATGCGCGCGATCAGCGCCGGATCGATGGGAGCACCACCGGACGCATCGGCGCCCGGAGAGAAGGAAGCGAGGGTCATGGCCGCTCCTTGCGCTTCACTTGTAGGTGTCCGGATAGTCGTGGTACTTGTTCACCTCGACATCGTCCAGCACGGCCAGCGCGTCGCTGGTGAGCACCGCGAGCGAGCAGTACTGCGAGATCAGGTACGACGCGATGGCGTGGTTGTTGATGCCCATGAAGCGCACCGACAGGCCCGGGCCCTGCTCGCCCGCCAGGCCCGGCTGGAACAGCCCCACCACGCCCTGGCGCTTGTCACCCACGCGCAGCAGGATGATCTTGCTTTTGCCATCGGCCACCGGCACCTTGTCGGACGGAATGAGCGGAATGCCGCGCCACGTGATGAACTGCGAGCCGAACAGGCTCACCGTGGGCGGCGGCGTGCCGCGGCGCGTGGCTTCGCGGCCGAACGCGGCGATGGCGAGCGGGTGGGTGAGGAAGAAGGCGGGCTCTTTCCAGACCTTGGTCAGCAGCTCGTCGAGGTCATCCGGCGTGGGCGCGCCGGTCAGCGGAAAGATGCGCTGCGCGTCGGTCACCTGGGCCAACAGGCCGTAGTCGGGGTTGTTGATCAGCTCGCTTTCCTGGTTCTCCTTGATCGTCTCGATCGTCAGGCGCAGCTGCTCCTTGATCTGGTCGTGCGGGCTGCTGTACAGGTCGGACACGCGGGTGTGCACGTCCAGCACCGTGCTCACGGCATTCAGGAAGAATTCGCGCGGGTTTTCTTCGTAATCGACGAAGGTGCGCGGCAGCTGGTTCTCTTCTTCCTTGGCCGTGCAGGTGACGCGGATGGATTCGGGGTTCTTGACCTTGTTCAGGCGATAGATGCCGGCTTCCACGGGCACCCACTGCAGCAGGTGCGTGAGCCAGCGCGGGCTGATCGTTTCGAGTTGGGGGACCGTCTTGGTGGCATTGGCCAATTGCCTTGCGGCGTTGTCACCCAAGGCGGTCGTGCCGCCCACAGTTGCAGACATTGAAGAACTCCGTGCGTTGTTGAAGAAGCCTAGGCAGTGTCAAAGCTTCCAACGCCGCACTCAACAGGCTATAGCCGTCAATTGCAGTCCCCGCACCAGATTCGCGTGGCCGATCGCCTCGCCCCGCGTGACGAGCGCCGAGGGCCGCACGCCCAGCGCGCCCGCGAGTTTTTCGACCGTGAGCAGCGAGGCGATGGCCGCGCCCCGCTCGATCTCGCCCACATACGAGCGGTTCAGGTCCGAATGCTCGGCCAGCCGCTCCTGCGACCACCCGTTCGCCTCGCGCGACTGGCGCACCGCCACCCCGAAATTCCGGATCAATATCGACATCGCTTTTCCCTTGTTATTCATCCCCATCGCCCAAATGCCCAAGCGCCCAAGTGCCCAGGCGCACGATTGCCCGGGCACTTTTGCACCCTGTGCGCGCACCGCGCTTGCAGCCCGTGCGCGCGCCTACCCTTCGCGTGAAATCGCCTGGGTCACGTTTCCGCCCGCCGGCACGTCGTGCGTGACCCACACGTTGCCGCCGATGACAGCACCCCGCCCCAGCGTGACGCGGCCCAGCACCGTCGCCCCGGCGTAGATGACCACGTCGTCCTCCACCACCGGGTGGCGCGGCAGGCCCTTTTGCAGGTGCCCTTCGGCATCGGTGGGAAAGCGCTTGGCGCCCAGCGTGACGGCCTGGTACAGCCGCACGCGCTCGCCGATCACCGCCGTCTCGCCGATCACGACACCCGTGCCGTGGTCGATGAAGAACCCCGCGCCGATCTGCGCGCCAGGGTGAATGTCGATGCCCGTCTGCCCGTGCGCCAGCTCCGCCACGATGCGCGCGAGCAGCGGCAGGCCCAGCGTGTACAGGCGGTGGGCGATGCGGTGGTGGATCATGGCCAGCACGCCGGGGTAGCACAGCAGCACCTCGTCCACGCTGCGCGCGGCGGGGTCGCCCTGGTAGGCGGCGAGCACATCACTGTCCAGCAGCCGGCGGATGCCCGGCAGCGCCGCGGCAAACGCCTGCGCGGCGGCCAGCGCCCGGGTCTCGATGGCCTCGCCGTCGGCTCCGCCGTGCTGTCGTGCGTCGTAGCGAAGCTCCAGCCGGACCTGGCCGAGCAGCGTGTGCAGCGCCAGATCGAGCGTGTGGCCCACGTACCAGTCCTCGCTTTCCTGCCGCAGGTCATGGGGGCCCAGGCGCATGGGAAACAGCGCGCCCTTCAATTGCTCCAGCATCTGCGCCAGCGCATCGCGCGACGGAAACTCGCGCCCACCGGGCTCCTGCGAGCGGTTTTGCGAATCGCGCCACTCGCGGCGCACGGCGTGCAGCGACTGCACGATGTGATCGATCTCGAAGACAGCCATCAAGGCCTCCTGCCTGGAAAGGGGGTGGAGCCGCCTGCGGTGCAGGCGTGCGGGTGCATGGGGCCAGTCAGTCCTGCACCCAGGGCAGGCCATGGAAGCGCCACCCGTCCGATGCGCCGCGCTGCTGGGCCGCATCGATCTCGCCTTCGAAGCCTTCGGTCACGTTGAAGACGTTCTGCAGACCGGCCTTGGCCGCGGCCTCAGCCGCCAGCACCGACCGCTTGCCGCTGCGGCACAGCAGCAGCACGGGCGCATCGCGCGTGGCGGCCTTGGTGATGGCGGCTTCCAGTTCGCGGGCGAAGCGTGGGTTGCGGTTCAGCGCCGTGCCGGTGGCCCAGGCCACGTGCAGGCTGCCCGGCACGTGGCCGACGAACTTGCGCTCTTCGCCCGAGCGCACATCCACCAGCAGGGCCTGGCCCGAAGAAAAGAGGCTCCAGGCCACGGCGGGCGGCACGCCGCCGGCGTAGGCAAGGCCCGACGATTGCGCCTGCTCATGGGCGGATTGCAGCGCGGGCGGTAATTCGGTGTCTTGCACGGCGTTGGACATGGGGGACCTTCCTGTGGGTGTGGTGGCTGGAGCCGCCCGTCTCGCGGGGCGTGGCCGTCCAACCCAATGTAGAACCGGCGCCGCTTCCATTCAACGAATAAAAAATCCGTTCCTATGTCGGAAAACATCTAAGCCGCCAGCCTCTCAGCGTTTGCAGACCGCCGAGCCATGAAAAAAGCCGCCGGCACCGGAGACCGGCGCAGGCAGCTTTTGATGGACGTCGCGAAGAAAAAAGGCTCAGAAGCCCGGCAGCACCGCGCCCTTGAATTCGGTCTGGATGAACTGGCGGATCTCTTCCGATTGGTAGGCCTTCACCAGCTTGGCGACCCAGGGCTTGTCCTTGTCGGCCTCGCGCACGGCGATCAGGTTGACATAGGGGCTCTTGGCGTTCTCTTGCGCGATGGCGTCCTTGGCGGGGCTCAGGCCCGCGGACAGCGCGAAGTTGGTGTTGATGGCGGCAGCATCGAGGTCGTCCAGCGAGCGGGCGAGTTGCGCAGCGT
>Ga0308157_10010027_pt1 | contig 10373 bp, 9 predicted proteins | sample PhyBR1_FD_201035 | JGI IMG/M metagenome (GOLD analysis project Ga0308157, IMG submission 201035) | Phyllosphere microbial communities from UC Gill Tract Community Farm, Albany, California, United States - DLSLB.R1 | ecosystem: Host-associated > Plants > Phyllosphere > Unclassified | place: USA... | reverse complement strand
GTCGAGATCTCGTCCGAGTCGCACCCGTTCTACACGGGCAAGCAGCGCATCCTCGACTCGGCCGGTCGCGTCGAGAAGTTCAACTCGCGCTACAAGAACTTCGGCAAGTAAGCACCAGCTCACGTGCCGGAACGGGGCGGTCCACTTCGGTGGGCCGCCCCGTTCGCCATGCCCGGCACCGGTGAGGTAGCCCATCGGCAGGGGCCCATGAACGACTGCCGTCGGCAACCGTGCCGACGGCACGCCACGCCTCGGCAGGCCTGACCGGCAGCCCGGGAGGCGCGGTGCGGTGGTCGGTTCAAGCGAACGGCAGCGGGCGGTGCGGCCAGTCGCCGTGGGCCGTGAACGTGGGGTCTTTCGCCCGACGCATGTACTGCTGGAAGCTCTCGGCCTGGGTCGAGCACCACCCCACCTGGAGGTCGTGCAGCTCGGTCACGGGGACGTCGAGCCGGTCGGGGTACCGCTTGGCCATGGCCTGGGCGACCCGCCCCGCGGCGACGGCGTCGGCCCCCGCGTCGTGGGCGTCGTCGAGGGAGATGCCGTAGACCGCGGCCGCCGCCTCGAGCGTGCGCTTGCCCTTGCGGTAGGTGTCGACCGCCTTGTCGATGACGAGCGGGTCGACGACGCAACCGATGTCGCCCACCTCGCCGAGCGGCTCGACGCCGTGGCGCCTGGCCTCGCGGTCGAGCAGGGTGAGGTCGTAGGGGGCGTTGTAGACGACGAGCGGCACGCCCCGGGCGAAGACGGCCCGGATGGCCGCGACGATCTCGGCGACGACCTCGGCCGCCGGGCGTCCTTCGGCGCGGGCCTGCTCGGTCGAGATGCCGTGCACGGCGCTCGCCTGCTCGGGGATCTCGACCCCCGGGTCGGCCAGCCACTCACCGTGCGCGACGGTCGCCCCCGTGGCGTCGATGAGACCCACGTGCGCCGTGACGATGCGGGCCGTCTCGACGTCGATGCCCGTGGTCTCGAGGTCGAAGACGCCGAGGGCCTGCCACCACGAAGCCGGCGGTTCGCCCACGGCCGTGAGGTCGGGAGCGGTGCCGGTCGTCTCGGTGTCAGTCACGCCACGAGTTTAGGAGGCGCCACCGACAGCGGGCGCCGCCGCGACGGGCACGTCGCCGACGTGCAGCCAGAAGAACGCCTGCGTGCCGAGCGTGAGCGTGACCTTGCCCTCGTCGTCGAACGACGGGAACTGCGCCCCGCCGAACAGGTCGAACAGCGTGCGCCCGGCGAACTGCGGAGCCACGATGTCGACCGAGGTCGGGTTGTGACCGAACGAGAAGACGCAGAGGATGTCTTCTGCGGAGTCGCCGAACTGCGTGCCGGCCCCCTCGTACGAGCGGACGAACGACAGCACCGACTCCTGGTTCGTCTCGAGCACCTCGAGGGTGCCGAGGCCGAAGGTCGGGTGGGCCTTGCGCACGTGGATGACGTTGCGCACCCAGTGCAACAGCGACCTGGACTGCGCCAGCTGGCTCTCGACGTTGACCAGGTTGTAGTTGTAGACGAGCGACTGCACGACCGGCAGGAACAGCTTGCCCGGGTCGGCCGTCGAGAAGCCGGCGTTGCGGTCGGGCGTCCACTGCATGGGCGTGCGAGACGAGTCGCGGTCGGGCAACCAGATGTTGTCGCCCATGCCGATCTCGTCGCCGTAGTAGAGGAACGGGCTGCCCGGCAGGGAGAACAGCAACGCGTGCACCAGCTCGAGCTCGGCGCGCGAGTTGTCGAGCAGAGGGGCGAGGCGACGTCGGATGCCGATGTTGGAGCGCATGCGCGGGTCGTAGGCGTACCAGCCGTACATGGCCTGGCGGTACTCCTCGCTGACCATCTCGAGGGTGAGCTCGTCGTGGTTGCGGAGGAAGACGGCCCAGGCGGCCCCCGGCGGCACCTCGGTGGTCTCGGAGAGGATGCGCTTCAGCTCGTCGGCGCTCTGGGCGCGCAGCGAGTAGAAGATGCGCGGCATGACCGGGAAGTCGAACGCCATGTGGCACTCGGGCTCGTCCTCGGTGCCGAAGAAGGCCGCGGTCTCGGCGGGCCACTGGTTCGCCTCGGCGATGAGCACGCGACCGGGGAACTCCTCGTCGACCATCGTGCGCAGCCGCTTGATGAAGTCGTGGGTCGCGGGTTCGCCCTCGCCGTTGCCCTCTTCGGTCTCGAAGAGGTACGGGATCGCGTCGAGCCGGAGCCCGTCGACGCCCATCGCCAGCCAGTGGCGGACGACGTCGAACACGGCCTCTTGCACGGCGGGGTTCTCGAAGTTGAGGTCGGGCTGGTGCGAGAAGAAGCGGTGGAAGAAGAACTGACGCCGCACCGGGTCGAAGGTCCAGTTGCTCTCTTCGGTGTCGACGAAGATGACGCGGATGTTCGAGTACTCGTCGTCGGTGTCGCGCCAGACGTAGAAGTCGCCGTACGGGCCGTCGGGGTCTTCTCGGCTCTGCTGGAACCACTCGTGCTGATCGCTCGTGTGGTTCAGCACCATGTCGATGACGATGCGCATGTTGCGCTCGTGCGACTTGGTCACCAGGTCGCGGAACTCGTCGAGCGTGCCGAACTCGGGCAGGATCGCCTTGTAGTCCTGGATGTCGTAGCCACCGTCACGCAGGGGCGACTGGAAGAACGGCGGAAGCCAGAGGGCGTCGACGCCGAGCCACTGCAGGTAGTCGAGCCGGGTGAGCAGCCCCTGGAGGTCACCCGCCCCGTCGCCGTTGCTGTCGACGAACGACCGCACCATCACCTCGTAGAACACCGCACGGCGGTGCCAGTTGGGGTCGAGGGTCAGTCCGGGCTGCTGGATCGGGGCAGTGAAGCTCACGCGCCCACCCTACGGGCGGACGCCGTGGGGCGCGCACTCCGATCAGCGCGTCGCTCGTAGACTCGGGCGCGTGATCGTCCGACCCCCGCGCGTGAAGTCGCCGTACCGTGCCCGCCTCGACGCCCGACCGGTGCGCGACGACGTCGTCGAGGTCGCCGGCAGCACCACCCGGTACTGGACCTACGAGCCCCCCGAGGGCCAGGAGGCGCGGGTGACGATCGTCGCGGTCCACGGCTTCCGCGGCGACCACCACGGCCTCGAACCGGTCGTGGCGCACCTCGAGCACGCCCGGGTGGTGATGCCCGACCTGCCGGGCTTCGGCGAGTCCACCCCACTCGACGGCGAGCACAGCGTCGCGGCCTACGCCCGCTGGCTGACCGCCTTCGTGGCGGCCCTCTCGCTCGGTGACGACGTCGTGGTGCTGGGGCACTCGTTCGGCTCGATCGTCACGTCGGCCGCGGTGGCCGACGGGCTCCGCGCCTCCCGGCTGGTGCTGGTCAACCCGATCGCCGCGCCTGCCCTGCAGGGGCCGCGCGGCGTGGTGACGCGCCTGGCCGTCTTCTACTACTGGGCCGGAGCGGCCCTGCCCGAGCGCGCCGGCCAGCAGGTGCTGCAGAACGCCGCCGTGACGCGGATCACCAGCCTCGCGATGGTCAAGACGCACGACCGGTCGCTGCGTCGGTGGATCCACGACCAGCACGACAGCTACTTCTCGCGCTTCTCGGACCGTCGCGTCGTGCTCGACGCCTTCCGAGCCTCCGTGTCGAGCGACGTGAGCACGTACGCGGCGCGCGTCACCGTGCCCACGCTGCTGGTCGCCGCCGACCGCGACGACATCACGGCCCTGCCCGCGCAGCACCGGCTGCGGGCGGTCTTCCCCGACGCGACCCTCGACGTGATCGAGGGGGTCGGCCACCTGATCCACTACGAGAAGCCCCGCCAGGCGGCCGCGGCGATCGAGGCGTTCGTCCGATGAGGATCGTCGTCGACTGCCGGTACGTGCGGGTCGGACGCCACGACGGCATCAGCCGGTTCAGCGCCGGGGTCGTCCGGGCGGTGGCCGAGCGTCACGAGGTGACGATGCTCGTCAGCGACCCGCGGCAGCTCGACAAGCTGCCCGACCAGCCGCACCTGCTCGTCAGTTCGCCGACGAGCGTCCGTGAGCCGCTCGTGGCGCTCCAGGTGAACCGGCTGCGGCCCGACGTGGTCTGGTCGCCGATGCAGACGATGGGCTCGTTCGGGCGTCGCTACCCGCTCGTGCTCACCCTGCACGACCTGATCTACTACACGAACCGCACGCCCCCGCCCGAGTTCGCGCTGCCGATCAGGCTGCTCTGGCGGCTCTACCACCTGGCGTGGTGGCCGCAGCGGGTGCTGCTCGACCGGGCCGACGCGATCGTGACCGTGAGCCGCACCACGCGCGACGAGATGCGACGCCACCGGCTGACCCGGCGACCCGTGACCGTCGTGTACAACGCCTCCGACCCGGTCGACGGCGCGACGCCCCGCCGGGCACCCGAACGCCGGGACCTCGTCTACATGGGCTCGTTCATGCCGTACAAGAACGTGGCCACGCTGGCCAGGGCACTGCCGTTGCTCGACGGCTACCGACTGCACCTGATGAGCCGGGTGTCCGAGGCCGAGCGCGCCTCCTTGGAGGCCGTGGCGCCCGCCGGCTCGCTGGTGTTCCACGACGGGGCGAGCGACGACGAGTACCGCGAGGTGCTGCTCGGTGCGACGGCCGTCGTGACGGCGTCGCGCGCCGAAGGGTTCGGCATCCCGCTCGTCGAGGGCATGGCGCTCGGCACGCCCGCGGTCGTCAGCGACATCCCGATCTTCCGCGAGATCGGAGGCACGGCCGCCCTGTACTTCGACCCGTCGTCGCCCGCGTCGATCGCCGCGGCGGTCCGCCGCCTCGAGCGCGAGTGGGAGGCGCGCTCGGCCGCGTCGATCGAGCAGGCCGCCCGCTTCAGCTGGCGCGACTCGGCCGACGTGCTGCTGCGCACGCTGGCGGACGTCGCGGCGGCGGGCAGCCATCGGCACCGGTCGCGCGGACGGTAGCCGGGCAGGCGGGCCTTCCACGGCGGCAGGGCTGCCACGACGGCGGGCCTGCCGCGCCGGTCGCCGCCCGGACGGTCACGCCGGGACGGTCACGCCTGGTCGGAGCCGTCGCGCTCGAGCGCGTTCTGGTAGTCGAAGTCGAAGGTGCCGGGGCGTTCGGACTCGACCTCGATCGGGTCGTCGAACTCGCGCAGGACGAGGGCGTCGCCGGCGAACTCGAACGAGTGCACCGACCCGTTGCGGATCGGCACGCCGAGGTGCGCGTCGGTGTCGGGGGAGACGTGGTTGACCACCGCACGGATGACGGCGCCGTGCGTGGCGACCACGACGGAGGCATCGGCACCGTGCCGGGCGGCGATCGCGGCCAGCGCGGGCAGCACCCGGGCGACCAGGGCACCGCGACTCTCGCGTCCGGGCACCGGCGTGCCGTGCGGGAACCTCGCCTCGACCTGCTCGCCGGTCAGGCCCTCGGCGTCGCCGTAGCGTCGCTCGGCCACCTCGCGGACGAGCTCGGGTGCGGCGAGGCCCAGGCGCTCGGCGATGATCGAACCGGTCTCGGCGGCCCGCGACAGGGGGCTCGCGACGACGGCGTCGAAGCGGCGACGCGCGAGGAGGTCACCGGCCTCGCGGGCCTGGGATCGCCCGAGGTCGTTCAGGGGGATGTCGGTGGAGCCCTGGATGCGACGGGCGCGGTTCCAGTCGGTCTCGCCGTGGCGGACCAGGTACAAGAGCGTCATCGTTCCTCCGGTGGGGCGGCCCCGGAGGCTACGCGCCCAGGTGCTCGGCCAGGGCAGCCAGGGTCTCCGACGTGCCGGCGTCCAGCTTAACCGTGGCGCGCGAGTCACCCTTGGTCGCACCGCGGTTGAGCACCACGACGGGCAGCTTGCGACGCGTCGCCTGGTCGAGCAGCCGGATGCCGCTGTTGACCACCAGCGACGACCCGGCGACGAGCAGGGCCTCGGCTCCGACCACCATCGACCGCGCCTCGGCGAAGCGCTCGGTGGGCACGAACTCGCCGAAGAAGACGACGTCGGGCTTCAGCAGCCCGCCGCAGACCGTGCAGGTCGGCACGACGAAGGCGTCGATGTCGTGCACCTCGACGTCGCCGTCGGGCGCGAGCCGCACCTGGTCGGGCTCGTCGATCCAGGGGTTCTCGGCGGCGAGGCGCGCCGCGACCATGTCGCGGGCGAAGGCCTGCCCGCAGGTGAGGCACACCACCCGGTCGACGGTGCCGTGCAGGTCGACGACGCGACGCGAGCCGGCACGCACGTGCAGGTTGTCGACGTTCTGGGTGATCACGCCGTTCGTCACGCCCGCGGCCTCGAGCCGGGCCAGGGCCCGGTGCCCCTCGTTGGGCCCGGCGGCGCGGAAGGACTTCCAGCCGAGGTGGCTGCCGGCCCAGTAGCGCTTGCGGTAGGTCTCGCTCGAGAGGAACTGCTGGAACGTCATGGGGTTGCGCGGGGGAGCCCCGGCGCCCCGGTAGTCGGGGATGCCCGAGTCGGTGCTGACGCCGGCCCCGGTGAGCACGGCCACGCGGCGCCCGCGGAGGGCCTCGACCGCGGCCTCGAGGGCCTGCTCGTCGGTGGGGGCCGCGGGGGCGTTCGACACGGGTGGGACTCCTTCGGGTGCGGTGACGCTAGCCTAAACGCGTCCCCCTCCGATTCGATTCCGCCGGCCGTCCGCGGTCCGCCGGGGCCGTCCCCCGTGGAGCACCGTGCACGTCACCCGCATCACCGACCTCGACCACGAGGCCCTGGCCGACTACAACCGGCTCACCGACGTCGCGCTCCGACGCGTGTCCGAGCCCGAGGGCGGGCTGTACATCGCCGAGTCGACGAAGGTCATCGAGCGGGCGCTCCGGGCGGGCCACGTGCCCCGGTCGGTGCTGATGACCGACCGCTGGCTGGCCGACATCGAGCCGCTGGTCGCCGACCACGACGGCGAGATCTTCGTCGGCGACGCCGCCCTGCTCGAGACCTTGACCGGCTACCACCTCCACCGCGGCGCCCTCGCCGCGATGCACCGACCCGAGCTGCCGTCGGTCGCGGCGGTCCTGCAGGGCGCCCGCCGGGTCGTCGTGCTCGAGGACATCGTCGACCACACCAACGTCGGGGCGATCTTCCGGGCCGTCGCGGGCCTGGGGGCCGACGCCGTCCTGATCACCCCGCGGTGCGCCGACCCGCTGTACCGGCGCAGCGTGCGCGTGAGCATGGGCACCGTCCTGCAGGTGCCGTGGACGCGCCTCCCCGAGTGGCCGTCCGGTGCCGCGCTGCTGCGCGAGGCGGGCTTCGAGGTGGCCGCCCTGGCGCTGAGCGACGACGCGGTGACCCTCGACGCCTACGCGGCCGCGCCTCCTGAACGGGTCGCCCTGCTGCTCGGCACCGAGGGCGACGGCCTCAGCCGGGCGGCACTGCAGGCCGCCGACACGGTCGTCACCATCCCGATGCTGCACGGCGTGGACAGCCTCAACGTGGCCGCGGCCTCGGCGGTGGCCCTGTGGGCCCTGCGGGTGCCGACCGACGGGGCGGCGGTGGCCTCGTGACCCGCGTCGGGCGTCGGCGCCCGGGGGCCGTCCGGAGGCGCGTGGGCGTGATCGCGCTGCTCGCGCTCGTCGTCGCGGTCGGCGGGTACGTCCCCCTGACGCTGCTCAGCCCGCTGGCCCCGGCCGCGGCGGACGTGGCCGCGTACACCGCGCCGGCCGAATCGAGCACCGACCTGAGCTTCCCCGGTTACGGTGCCACCGCCGTGGAGGCGGTCGGCTGGGACGACAGCCTCACGACGAGCGGCGACGAACTCCCTCGTCCGATCGCGAGCATCAGCAAGGTGGTGACGGCCCTCGTCGTGCTCGACGAGAAGCCCCTCGACGGGGGCGACGGCCCGACGCTGACCTTCGGCCCGGCCGAGGCCGCACTGGTCGACTCGTACCGGGCCCGGAACGGCAAGGTGGCGCCCATGGCGGCCGGGCAGTCCCTCACCGAGCGTCAGGTGCTCGAGGTGATGCTGATCGAGTCGGCCAACAACTACGCCGAGGTGTTGGCACGGTGGGCCTTCGGCAGCGACCAGGCGTTCGTCGAGGCAACGCGCGCGTGGCTGGCCGAGCACGACCTCGGCTCGACCACCCTCGTCGAACCCACCGGGCTCTCACCGCAGAACACGAGCACCTCGACCGACCTCGTCGCCCTCGGCCGCCTCGCTCTGGCCGACCCCGACGTCGCCCGCACCGTCGCCACCACGACGGCCACGGTGCCGGGCATCGGCGAGATCAGCAACAGCAACGAACTGCTCGGCCTCGACGGCGTGGTCGGCATCAAGACCGGCACGCTCGACGAGGCGGGCGCCTGCCTGCTGTTCGCCGCGGACTACACCGTCGGCGGACAGCAGGTCACCGTCGTCGGCGCCATGCTCGGCGGGGTCGACCACGACTCGCTCGACCGCGACGTGCAGGCCCTGCTCGCCAGCGTCGCCGACCGGTTCCAGACCGTCACGCTGGCCAGCCGCGGCGACGCCTTCGCCGGCTACGAGCTGCCCTGGGGCGGCGGCGCCCGGGCGGTCGCCGCCGAGGACGCGAGCGTCCTCGTCTGGGGCGACGAGACCGTCGAGGCCTCGGTCGAGACGGACGACGTGGGAGCGGCCGCGGCCGGCACACGGGTGGGTCAGGTGACCTTCACGGTCGACGGCGAGCGACACGTCGTCCCGCTCGAGCTCGACGCGACCATCGTCGAACCAGGCGCCTGGTGGCGGCTGACGCACCCGGACGAGGTGTTCTGAGGCCCGTCGCCGGGTGACGAGGACCGTCGCGGCGTGACGACTCAGGGCGCGTCGCGGTGCAGCATCGTGACGGCGTCGGGTCGCTTGGCCCGGATGAGGTCGCCCGACGACTGGTGGCGGATGCGACGGACCACCCACGGCACCAGGTACTCGCGGGCCCACCCCATGTCGTCGGCTCGGGCCAGCCGCCACGGGCGCCGCTCGAGCGGCTCGGGGTCGTAGGGCTCGAGGTCGTTCTCGACGGCCAGCGCCTGCAGCACCATGCGGGCGATCGTGTGGTGGCCGAGAGGACTGAAGTGCAACCGGTCGGGCGCCCACATGCGCGGGTCGACCAGCTGACGCAGGGCCCACATGTCGGCGACGACGGCGTCGTGCCGCAGGGCGATGGCGTGGACGTGCTCGTTGTAGATCGCGACCTTGCCCCGCAGGCGGCCGAGCACGGGCGTGAGACCGATGTCGGGCCCCGTGAAGACGACGACGGTCGCGCCGTCGGAGCGCAGGCGTGCCACGAGCCCCTCGAAGCCCGCGGCGACCTCGTCCGGGTCGGTGCCCGGGCGGATGATGTCGTTGCCCCCGGCCGAGACCGTGACGAGGTCGGGACGCAGGGCGAGGGCAGCCTCGGACTGCTCGTCGATGATCTGCTGCAGCAGCCGGCCGCGGACGGCGAGGTTGGCGTACGCGAAGTCGTCGGTCGAGGCGCCGAGCACCTCGGCCGTGCGGTCGGCCCAGCCCCGGTGGCCCCCGGGCGAGCGCTCTTCGGGGTCGCCGATCCCCTCGGTGAACGAGTCGCCGATGGCGACGTAACGGGACCACGGGTGTTGCTGACTCATGCGACCAAACTACTCTCGACGCGTGCCCGCACCGAAGCCCGCCCCCGCGTCCGACCCGACCCGCGCCTCCTGGTCGCCGGTCGACCTACTGCCCGACGACCTGCTCGCCCGGTTCCGCGACCGGGCCGCGGGCCACGACCGCGACAACACGTTCCCGCACGCCGACCTGGCCGAGCTGCGCGAGCGCGGCTACCTGCGGGCCTTCGTCCCGACCGACCGGGGAGGCGCGGGTCTCGGACTCGAACAGGTCGCGTCCCTGCAGTCCCGGCTCGCGACCGCGGCCCCGGCGACGGCGCTGGCGGTCAACATGCACCTGGTCTGGACCGGCTGCGCGGCGCTGCTGCACGCCCGCGGGGACGACTCGCTCGACCTCGTGGTCGAGGACGCCGCCCACGACGAGGTCTTCGCGTTCGGGGTCAGCGAGCCCGGCAACGACCTCGTGCTGTTCGACTCGGTGACCTCCGCCGTGCCCACGGGGGACGGCGGGTACCGGTTCACCGGCACGAAGGTGTCCACGTCGCTCTCGCCGGTCTGGACGCGCCTCGGCGTGTTCGGCCGCGACGACTCCGACCCGACCTCGCCGGCCCTCGTCCACGGCTTCGTCCACCGCGACCAACCCGGCCACGCCTCGCTCGACGACTGGGACACGATCGGCATGCGGGCCACCCAGAGCCACACCACCCGGCTGACGGGCGTCGAGGTGCCCGCCTCGCGGATCGTCCGTCGCCTGCCCGTCGGGCCGAGCGCCGACCCCCTCGTGTTCGCCGTCTTCGCGGTGTTCGAGACGACGATCGCCGCGGTCTACCGGGGGATCGCGCGCCGGGCGCTCGAGCTCGCGGTCGAGTCGGCGCAGGCGTCGACCTCACGGCGGGCCGGGGGAGCGGCCCGGGCTCTCGACC
>Ga0308157_10010025_pt1 | contig 10374 bp, 12 predicted proteins | sample PhyBR1_FD_201035 | JGI IMG/M metagenome (GOLD analysis project Ga0308157, IMG submission 201035) | Phyllosphere microbial communities from UC Gill Tract Community Farm, Albany, California, United States - DLSLB.R1 | ecosystem: Host-associated > Plants > Phyllosphere > Unclassified | place: USA... | reverse complement strand
GCATTTCTGAAATACGTCTCCGGCCCGTTGTTTTCCGGTGACACGAACCTCCCGGAGTGAGTATGAGCAAGCGCACTTTCCAGCCCAACAACCGTCGTCGCGCCCGTAAGCACGGCTTCCGTGCCCGCATGCGCACCCGCGCCGGCCGCGCGATCCTGAGCGCGCGCCGCGGCAAGGGCCGTACCGAGCTCTCCGCGTAGAGCACGAGCGGCACGTCGCACGTGCTCTCGCGATCGCAGCGCATCACCCGCGGCATCGACTATCGATCAGTCGTCCGTCGGGGCGCTCGTCGCGCGGGCGCGGTGCATGTGCTCCATGTCGTGGACACACACGAGGATCGGCTGCCCCGATTCGGTTTCATCGTGTCCAAGGCGGTCGGAAACGCTGTGACCCGCAACACCGTGCGGCGTCGCCTCAAGGCCATCTGCCTCGAGGCGACGCCGCAGGTGCGTCGGGGGGCCGACATCGTGATCCGCGCGCTTCCGGCATCGGCGACGTCGCCCTTCTCCGAGCTGCGGCACGATGTCGTCGGCAGTATCGAGCGCAAGGCGGCATCGTGAGCGTGCTTCCCGCGTCGGCCATGGGGTCGGCGCGGTTTCGCATACCTGAGCCAGCGCTGATCCCTCGCAATATCGGGATCCTCGTGATGACGGCGTACCGCGCCACGATCTCGAGGCTCTACGGCGACGTGTGCCGCTACTTCCCGTCGTGTTCTGCGTATGCGGTGACTGCGCTTCAGCAGCACGGCCTCGTGAGAGGATCGGGTATGGCTGTCGCGAGGATCGCGAGGTGCCACCCGTGGGCTGCAGGCGGCGAAGACGATGTGCGGCTTCATTCTGTTTTCTCGTACGACCTGACTCCGCGCGGCTTTGTGATGTCGCGTCGAAAGGACTGACCCTCCGTGGACTTCTTCGGAACAATCCTCTTCCCCATCCGCTGGGTGATCGAAGCGATCCTCGTCGGGTGGCATTGGGTGTGGACGGCCGTCGGTCTGCAGGCCGACGGCGGCCTGTCCTGGGTTCTCTCTATCCTGGGCGTCGTCGTCGTGGTGCGGCTTGCGATCTTCCCGCTGTTCGTGAAGCAGATCAACAGCCAGCGCAAGATGATGGAACTCGGACCTCAGATGAAGAAGGTCCAGGAGAAATACCGAGGCAAGAAGGACCAGCTCTCGCGTGAGGCGCAGATGCGCGAGACGCAGGCGCTGTATAAGAAGCACGGCACATCGCCGGTGTCCGGCTGTCTTCCGATGCTCGTGCAGATGCCGATCTTCCTGTCGCTGTTCTGGACGCTGCGCGACATCGCGACGTGGCACGCCGAGGGTCACGGAGGGCTGAACAAGTGGCTGTTCACATCCGAGAAGGTCGTGCAATTCGAAGATGCGATGCTCTTCGATATCGCGCCGCTGTCGAAGACCCTCGTCGACCACTTTCAGCACCCGATCGCCACCTCGACGGCCGCGATCGTCATGATGATCCTGCTGGTCGCGCTGATGATCGCGACGCAGTTCGTCACGCAGCTGCAGATCGTCTCGAAGAACCTCTCGCCCGAGGCGCGCCAGGGCCAGGCATACCAGATGCAGCGCATCATGCTCTACATCATTCCGTTCGCGATGATCTTCTCGGGCGTCTTCTTCCCGCTCGGCGTCGTGACGTACTGGTTCTTCAACAACCTCTGGACGATGGCGCAGCAGTTCTACATCATCCGCGAGAACCCCACCCCGGGTTCCGAGGCCGCGAAGGCCCGCGAGGAGCGCGTTGCCAAGAAGGGCAAGCGCATCAACGCCAAGGGCAAGATCGTCTCGATCGAAGAGTACGAGCGCGAGCAGGCCGAGCTCGAGCGCCAGGTCGAGCTCGAGCGCCGCGCGAAGGCGAAGCGTGTGCAGCCGAAGAGCGCGAAGCGCGCCAAGAAGGACGCGCAGGTCGCGGCGGAGCAGAAGAAGAAGGATCCGGCTGGGCCGGCGACGAGTTCGCCCGATCCCGCGTCCGGAGCGGATAAGCCTGCGAACGGCGAGGGGAAGACCGCATGACCACGGCAGACAACACTCCGACCGCAGAGCAGCTCGAACGCGAGGGCGACGCGGCGGCCGATTTCATCGAGGGCCTGCTCGATATCGCCGACCTCGACGGCGACCTCGAGCTCGATGTGCGGCAGGGACGCGCATACGTCTCGGTCCAGAGCGATGACGAGTCGCTGAAGTCGCTTGCCGACCCGAACGTCGTGCAGGCTCTTCAGGAGCTCACTCGCCTCGCGGTGCAGCGGGAGACGGGCGAGTTCTCGCGCCTGATCCTCGACGTCGCGGGATCCCGTGACGCGCGCCGCGGTGAGCTCGGCGTGCTCGTCGACCAGGCGATCGCCCGCCTCGAGGACGGCGCATCTCAGGCGTCGCTGCCGGCGATGAGTTCGTACGAGCGCAAGATCATCCACGACATCGTCGCCGAGCGCGGATACGTCTCGGAGTCGTACGGCGAGCGCGGCGACCGCCACACGGTGGTTCGCAGAGCGTGACCTCTCTTCTCGAGCAGGAGCCCGCGGCCGCCGGCGAGCTGTTCGGCGATCGCATCGACCTCGCGCGCCAGTTCGCCGGTGCGCTGGCCGAGCACGGTGAGCAGCGCGGCCTGATCGGCCCGCAGGAGCTGCCGCGGCTCTGGAACCGTCACATCCTCAACTCGGCGATCGCCGCACCGCTGTTCCCCGCGGGTCGCGTGGGCGACGTCGGATCCGGCGGCGGCCTGCCCGGCATCGTGCTCGCGATCGCGCGGCCCGACGTCGAGTGGATCCTCATCGAGCCCATGGAGCGCCGGTGCGCCTGGCTGAACGAGCAGGTCTCGTCGCTCGGCCTCGACAACGTGATCGTCGAGCGCGCGAGGGCCGAGGAGGCCGGTCGCTACGAGGGCATGCTCGACGCGGTGACCGCGCGCGCCGTGTCGGCGCTGCGCACGCTGATCCCTTGGACGGCGCCGCTCGCCAAGGACGGCGGCGAGCTGATCCTGCTGAAGGGCCAGAGCGTCGACGGCGAGATCGAGAAGGCCGCCAAGGTCATCCGCAAGCACAAGCTGACGAACTCGCGCGTCGAAATCATCGGCGAGGGTGTTATTGCCGAGCCGACCCGCGTGTTCCGGGCGGACGTTCGGGCGTAGCGAACGATCAACCGTTGCGCAGCGCGCGGCTGATCGCGCTCGTGAGTGCGGTGACCTGCACCCACAGGGTGATGGAGACGATGGGGCGTGCGAGGAATCTCGTGACGGGTGCGACGAGGCGCCGTAGACCCGTGGGGCCGGCCCCACGCACCCACGCAAAGCGCACCGTGATGCGGGATCCACCGGGCGCCGGATCGATATCGATCGATATCCGTCGACGATTCGCGCGCGGTGCGTCGGGATACCGCATCTCCCATGTCACGTGGTTCGGTTCGGTCGCTGCAGTGCGCAAGATCTGCTGACGCACCACATTCGGACGAACCTTCAACCGCTTGCCGTCAGGCGCGGTGGTGCGAGTCTCGCCGGTCCACGCGCCGTGCTCTTGCTGGATGCGGGCGAGGTTCATGTCCCACTCCGGCAACCGCTCGACATCCGAGACGAAAGCCCACACGTCGTCGACGGGGGCGGGCACGAAGGCCGTTCGTGTGCGCGAGAGGCGACCGTCGGCGGGCGGAGGAGTGTTCGGAGCGTCGGGGGCGTCGTCGAGACGAGAGGCGACATCGGCAGGTGTCGTGCCGAGCCGCTTGAGGAGGTCTTCGATCGTGCCGCTGCGCTCGACGAGCGCCGCACGGAGCACCGCCTCGGTGTCACCTTTCCTTCCATGCGAACCAGAGTCGTTGAGGAGTTTCGTCGCGCGATCCGTCCATTCGTGTCCGTTCTGGAAGGCGGCACGAATCCGGCCGTCGCCGGGTAGGTCCGTATCAATTCCGAGTGTCGCAAGCTGCTCGCGGTGCTGGTCGGCGACGGCGCTGCGCGCGGCATCGAGAGTGATGCCGGCGCTGCGTAGGGTGCGGCCAGCGTGGCCTTCGTCGAGCACGAGTGCGAGCAGAACGTGCTCGATCTCGATATCGCGCACACCGAAGCGGGACGCCTCCTCGCTTGCTGCGACCGTGAGATCGTAACTGGTTGCGATGATCCGGCTCATCCTGTTCATGAGGCCCTCCTCGGGACGTTGATCGTCGGGTCGATCCGCTTCGAATACTTCTTGTGCACGGCCTGCCGGCTGACGCCGAGCGCGTCGGCGATCTGCTGCCAGGTCATTCCCGCGCGCAGACCCGCCTCAACCTGACGCAGTTCCAGCGCGTCGGCGAGGGCGCGCAGCGAGGTGACGGCACGCAACCCCGCCCGCGGATCCGTCGTGTCTGCCGCCATTGCAGCGGCCTGCGTCGAGTTCATGGTGTCAACCTACATTGCTTAGGGACACGGTGTCAACTAACGTTGCTTATCCGTTCGGCGATGAGATGTGGGACGCTGAGGAGGTGATCCGCGATGTCGAACTGCACTATGACGAGCCGTGTGACGTCGCCGGTGTCTTCGCGTGGATGGCGCCCCGAGCGGTGGATGGCGTCGAGACGGCTGCGAAGGCGAGTTTCGAGCGAACGACGCGTTTGGCCGGCGGGCCCGCGTGGTTTCGGGTGCGAGCCGACCGTGGACTTGTGCTCGATGCTGAGCTCACGAATCCGGCGGATCTCGACGATCTGGTGACTCTCGTGCGGCGCGTCTTCGATCTGGATGCTGACGGGGCAACGATCGACGCATCGTTGCGCGAGATTCTGGAGATTGCGCCGCTCGTCGCGCGCACGGCGGGGATCCGCGTGCCCGGCGCGGCGGATCCGTTCGAGATGCTGATCCGCGCCATGATCGGGCAGCAGATTTCCGTCGCGGCGGCGCGCACTCACCTGTCCCGGTTGGCGCACGAGTTGGGCGAGCGCGCGCCGCTCGCCGGGCGCGAGCGGATCCTGTTCCCCACGGCCGAAGCGATTGCTGCGCGCGGCAGCGATGTGCTGCGCGGGCCCGCCACGCGCGTGCGAGCCATCGTCGGGGCCGCTGAGGCAGTCGCGAACGGCGAGCTGGTGATCGATGGATCAACGTCTCGCGACGCGCTGCTCGCCCGGCCGGGGATCGGCCCGTGGACCGTCGACTATCTGCGCATGCGCGTAGCGCGGGACCCTGATGTGTTGCTCACCGGGGACCTCGCGCTGCGTGCCGGTGCGGCGGCGGCCGGTCTTCCGTCGGATGCGCGCGGTCTGGGCGAGTGGGCTGGTCGCGCGGCGCCATGGCGATCATACTTATCTGCGCACCTGTGGCAACAGGCGCTGTTCGCCCCGAAGGAGGTTCGCTGATGACTGATGCAACGATCGATGTCGTCGATACGGCTGACGGGCCGTTCACGATCCTCGCGGCAGACGATGGCGCGGTGTTCGGGGCAGGGTGGCGGACGTCGGCTGAGGAGATCCTGCAGCGGATCCACCCGACGGTGCGACCGGCGTCTGTGCGCGCGGGGGCGCTTGCCGCTGCAGACGCTGTACGCGCGTACTACCTGGGTGATCTGACAGCGATTGGATCCGTCATGGTGCGACAGCAGGGTACTGACATGCAGATGCGCGGGTGGAACGCGCTTCGTGAGATTCCGCCGGGCGCACCACTGACGTACGCGGGGTTGGCAGAGCACATCGGACAGGGCCCGAGTGCCGTGCGCGCGGTGGCGGCCGTGTGTGCGAGAAACGCTGCGGCGCTGTTCGTGCCGTGCCATCGGGTGTTGCGCAGCGACGGTTCGCTCGGCGGCTTTGCGTGGGGCCTGGAAGTGAAGCGATCGCTCCTCGGCCGGGAGGGCGCGCCTGGGTTTGTGGCGTTGTTCTAGAGTTATACACGTGTCGAATAGAGTTTCCACAGGCTTGGCTTGAGTTGTGGATAACTCTCGACGATGAGTAGCGCTCACGTGGAGGGATCCGCGTAAACACGCGTGTCGTGTTACATTCGGCGGGCGGGGGAAGCACGTGTCGCGCCTGTGGATATCTCTTGGGTCACGTAAGGCCGGTCATCTACTCGCAAGCCCGCATTCATGATCCGTCCATATGGGTGAACGGGCTTTGTGAAGGCGATCTTGTTGCGCGGTGGGTGCGAGCGCGATGCTTACAGGGACGATGTTTCACGTGAAACAACTGCTGGAAAGGTGATCATGTACGAGACGATTGAAGAACTGGAGTCTCTTCAGGAACTATTGAATCGGTCCCGCGCGGGCGCTACGCAGCATCTCCAGGACATCGTGACGATGGATCATTCCCTGTCGGTGATCGACCTCCTCCCCCGTCTCGAGGGAATGAAGGTACTGAGCCTCGCGACGGTGACACGGCGCGGGGAACCTCGAGTGAGCGCCGTGGATGGTCATTTCATACATGGTTCGTGGACGTTTGGAACGGATGGTCGATCGGCAAAGGCCCGCCATCTCGCCGACCGACCCGCAGTGAGTGTGGCCTACGTTGATGGTGAGCGCCTGGGATTCTTCACTCACGGGATCGTCGATCAGTTGGACGGTGCTGACGCGCAGTACGAGGAGATCATTGATCACTGGTCGGCGCACTACGGCACGAGTCCGCTGTCGTGGGGCGAGGACATACGCATGTATCGGGTGCGGGCCACATGGTGCGTTGCCTATGCGGGCGAGTGACGTTTCACGTGAAACGTGTGTTGCGCGGCCAGGTCTGGATTCAATCGCGGATCGAGGACCGTCGTCCTCGCAAACGGCGGCGTGAATGGCGTAGTCGTGAGACCGCCGTTGCGTAGGCGGTTGGGCGCATCACGGGAGGCGGCTGCCCGCCCACGTCGGTGTCGTGAGAGAGCATGCGGCGCGCCTCGCGGGGGGCGCGAAGAGAGGGCGAGCCGAGGCAGGCGCGATTCCGTGTGAGCGCGTCGATGCACCACAGCGCACGTCGACTTGTCTCGGATGGATTGAAGTCGAGGGCGTGGGCTGTCGCTCCCCTGCGCGGACGGCGGACCTGGGGCGATGCGATGTCGGTCGCGCGGATTCACCGCGCAGCTGCACGCATGATGTTCTGTTTGACGGACGCATCGACAGACCGAGGATATCCGTTATAGGGCTTTAGTCGAGCGGCCGGCCCGCCTCGAGTCACGGTGCTCCCCTGACTCGATGACGTTGATGGTCGCGTGCGGCGACGCAGGAGGCACGAAGGAGCGCATATCGCTGACGGGAGTGGCGTGTGCAGTGCATCGCACGAGTTTGAGCGCACAACTGCGTGGGTCGCACCACGTGACGCGCACGATCGGTGCGTCGCGTGGTTGTCCGGGATGCGGGTGTGGCGGGCGGCGACGGCGGCTCGATGATGGATTCGGCGCACATGAGGATGGAGTTGCGGGAGTGTTCGAGCGGACACGGTTCTGGCGTGGTGGCCGTATGTCGCGTGGATACGTCCGGTCAGGGTGACGCGCGCCTGACGTGCGCGCATTGCGTGCGGTGGAGAGCCGGGCGGACGGATGCTCTGGCGTGACTCGTGCTTTGGTGTGGCCGCGTTTGGACGGGGAAGGTCCTTGTTGGGTGATGTGGGATCTCGGCGCGGAGAGGCGCCCGTGGGGTGCGTCGCGTGTCCTGTGAGGACGAGGTGGGCGGGTGGACTTCTCTCCCCTACCGCACGTGCGTGCCCGAGCGTTGCCATCTTGGTCGGCTGCCGACATCGATCGGAACGCGGGTACTTACTGCGTGGTCGTTTGTGAACCTGGTGCGACGGCGATTGCGGCGTCGCGTGTCGCGCTCGCGTGTGATGTGGGCGCGAGAGACAGCTTGATGCGTCTGTCATGGGCCGGTGTTGTCTCACGTGAAACATGGTGAATGATGGCGGGCCCGTGTGAGTGTGCGCGAGCTCGCACACAATGACGAACGTCTGCTCAGGAGAGCGCCTGTTGGGCATGTGAGCACGTTCGTCATCGGGCACTATCGCGACACCGCTTGTGATGTTTCACGTGAAACATCGGTGTGCGACCCCCTGTGCGCGCGCCTCATGACGGGGCCCGCCGTGTCGGGCATGTCGCGCGTGGCTTCGGATGCACGTGGATGTCATGGGTTCGATGCGCGGCGTGGTGGGCAAGAACGTGGTCGCGCCGTTTCACGTGAAACGCGTGTGGCGCCACCCGGTCGCTGACTGGTGATCGCACCGGGAGAGGTGGATAGTCAATCACAAGTTCTCGGGCTCAGATAGCGGGCCGGCGAATAGGTAGCGCACGGCGCCCACATGTTGTTGGACACTGCCGGGCTGCCCGTCGAGGATTGTGACCGTGCGGTGGCTGCACTCGCCTCGAGTGGCTGTGCGCACCGTGACGTCGATAGAGCGTTGGTAAGTCCCACGGCGGGTTGGATCTGCGGACCACGATTGATCCCGAGTTTGGTACGCGAACGCGCGGGACGGGTGTTTCTCGGCCCAGGCATGGTGCGTCAAGAGTGTCACGATGCTCCCATCGTTGATGTCCCGAATGCGAGGAGGCGGTCCTCCTGACGCAGCGATGTATTCTCGTGCGGCCACGTCAGCGGAGTTTCACGTGAAACGCTGTCCGAGATGAGTGCGGCCGCGGTGCAGATCGTCGCCTGCTCGACAAGGCCGCACGACACAGCGCCGTAGGCGATGGCCTCGCGACTGAATCGAGTCCGAGCGGGACTATCGCGGTCGACAGGTTATATACGATCATCCGCGATGGTGACTCGACGTCGCATGCGGATTGGTCACTGACCCCCTGATCGTGGCACCCCATGGCGGGCCTACGACCGGCGTTCACGCCGCCGTCATGGATGCTCTGTGAATTGGGTGCGGCGCGATTCTATTGCCACTTCCGCTGTGGACCCGGTGAACCGACGTGGTCGTGTGATTTCCACCGACGCCGGGACCGATGGCTGACACAGCACCCCTCTCGTAGGCGCTTCCCCGTCGTGTTTCACGTGAAACATGAGGTCGAAACCGCGGGAGACTTTTGCCCTTCGAAGCCCGCGTCCGGGCGTCTCTTGCGCGTCGCCACGCGCGTATGGCTAGTACTCCTGCACGGAGAAGACCACCGCTCGCGTGGCGTGCAGACTCGGGTGGGGTACCCGATTGACCTCATTCGGGCCGATTGCTCTGCGATTCCGGGCGATTGAGGCTCTCGGCGGTGCCGGTGACGACATGTTTCACGTGAAACATGTCGTCGTGCTTACGTTCTATGCGTATACGCTCTGCGACTGGGCACTCGGGCTCATGACCGCTTCACCTCTCGTTACCGAGCAATCTCATCCGTCCTCTAGTGCACGTCGACGAGTTGGTGGAGAGAGGCGGTCGCTCAACCGTGGCAGCAAGCAAGGGAAGCTCTGTTGACGGGGAATGGCGAGGGTAGTGCGCCGTCCATCTCGATGATCCTTCCGAGAACAGCCGGAAACTCCTCAGCCAGCCCGGTGGGACAAGCTAGTGCGAGGAGTGGAACGAGATGTTTCACGTGAAACATCAGGAGTTCGCTCGCATCGTAGTTCGGTTTGCAAGGCCGGTAGAGCACCGCACGATCACCCTTCGCGCGACCGCGTGAGGTGCACGGCCTGGTGTCGCACGGCTGCGACGTTCTCAGCCGCAAGCTGACAGCGACCCCGCGTGTCGGCGCACGGGGACGTGAGTGCGGGGGGCATCGACGCGAACACGACCAGCACAGCGCGACGGTCACCTGCGTCGGGGCACACCGGACGCTGGATGTGACCGCGCGCCCAACTGTCGTTCGTAGAACGAGCGGTCTCATCGCGATGGTGCCCCATCAACCCGATGGCATTCACCGACGCACAGGTCGTGAAGTGGGCGCCAAGGAAGGCGGGGACTCAGCGGTCGGCAAGCGGGTGTGTGCCATGACAGTTCGCACACGAAAGCGGCGGGATCCTCCTGGCGTGGGGCAGCCGCCGTGGACCGATGCGTGCCGGTACGAGGCCGCCGGCATTTCGCCATGAGAGACGAAGGCCCGGCGAATCCCGGATTGCGTCGTGATGCACTCGAACAAGGTCCGTGCTCGTAGGGGAGTTCGGCAGAGTGCGGTGCCGTGCGGTGCGCGGGGCGCTCGGAGCGTCCGACAACGCAGACGCGCACCTGCGGAGCGCCGCGTGCACACATAGCCGCCCCTTGCGACCGAAGCACGAGATCCTGTCGCTGATGTAAGCCGTTTGACGACCCCGGTCGCGGGGGAGTGGTGGGTCGACAATATGGAAACTGCGCGACACGACCGATGTTTCACGTGAAACGCAATGCGCAATGGAGCAGGGAACCAGTAGGCTAGAAAGGTCGAGCCCGGGACCGAAAGGACGCGCGTGAGCCATCACCCCAGCGATATCGCTGCTGCCTTCGATGACAGCCCGATCATGCGTCAGCTGCACGATCTGGGCGGTCGA
>Ga0308157_10010024_pt1 | contig 10375 bp, 8 predicted proteins | sample PhyBR1_FD_201035 | JGI IMG/M metagenome (GOLD analysis project Ga0308157, IMG submission 201035) | Phyllosphere microbial communities from UC Gill Tract Community Farm, Albany, California, United States - DLSLB.R1 | ecosystem: Host-associated > Plants > Phyllosphere > Unclassified | place: USA... | reverse complement strand
AGAATGTTATCGCCAGTTTCCGGGCTGAAATAATAACTATACGAGATGGCTGCCAGCCATCCGATAAATTCGGTCGCACTTCGATAATACCGACGAGTAACTATAATAGACGTTCTCGAAAGACAGACGTCCGGAAAAGGCTGTAGCTTACTGACTAACAAAATGCGCGCAAACAAAAGAATTATGGGGAACCCGTGCTTAAATTTCAGAACTCTGTTCTTGATCTGATTGCAAGGGGCAAGCCTCTGAAGCAGACGCTTGTGCGGTTGTGTCTTGAAATGGAGACATTGATCGCTGATGCGAGCGTAATGGTTTGTTCCGTCGATAGTGCTGGCATGATGCATCTGCTTGCAGCCCCCAGCATCCCCGACAGCTATAGCCATATTCTGGACGGGATCGTCGTCGGACCGGAAGTTGGTTCGTGCGGAAGCGCGATTTATCAGAATGCTCCCGTCAGCGTCGAAGACATTGAGAGCAATCCGAAATGGGCAACATATAAGAAATACGTGCTGCCATTTGGTTTGCTCGCCTGTAGTTCAGTGCCAATACACAATGAAGCGGGAGATGTAGTCGGCGCATTGGCCGTCTATTTCCGCAAGAAACACATACCATCAGCGCACGAAAGAGAAGTCATCGATACAGGAGCAATTCTCTGTAATCTCGCGATGACACGCGAAATGCGCATTCTCTATTATGAGCGCCGGGCAACAGTGGACGAGCAGACAGGGCTTCCTAATCGCGCCGCCTTTGACGACGCGCTTTCGCAATTGCGCTGTGAGTTGGCAGGCAGCTGGGCGTTATTTGTCATCGATATCGATAATTTGAAAGTCACAAACGATACCTTTGGCCATGAAGTCGGTGACTTTTTAATCAACACTATCGCAAGTCGTATTTCTGTATCGATGGCACCAGACATCACCTTCCGTACAGGGGGTGACGAGTTTACCGTTATCATCCAGAATCATAAGGCGCTTTATGACCTCGACCTGACGGCGGAGCTGATTTTCAGCGCACTCTCCTCACCTGTCGAATTTGACGGTCAGTCAATCTTGCCCCGCGTGACAGTCGGCGGCGCGGTGCTTGCCGCGCAGGACACGCAGCCGCAGATCGTACGGCGCAATGCGGATTTTGCGCTCTATCACGCCAAAGAAAATGCGCGCGGCGGCTTTGTGCGTTATCAGCCCAATGTTGATACACGCATCGTCCATCGCCGCAACTCAATACGGGAAGTGCGGGAAGCTCTGGATGAAGAGCGCATCACCGCGCATTATCAGCCCTTGTTGCGGCTTGATACGAAAGAAGTGATCGGCTTTGAAGCTCTGAGCCGCATGACCACAAAGTCTGGCGACATCCTGCCCGCATCGGTGTTTCAGGAGTCGTTCTCGGATGTCCATATTGCATCCGAAATAACACAATATATGCTCACAATCGTTGCGCAGGACATACGGCGCTGGCTCGACATGGGGCTGCCTGTGCAGCATGTCGGTGTCAATGTCACGGCAGCAGACTTCTATGTGGGCGATCTTGCGTCCTTCGTTTCAAAGACCTTTGGTCGTTATGATGTGCCACTCCATCATCTTATTATAGAAGTAACGGAAAACGCCTATATTGGACAGCGGGACGACGTTGTTGCGTCCGGCATTCGAAACCTCCGGCTACTTGGAGTCCGTATCGCTCTTGACGATTTCGGCACAGGTTTTGCCGCTTTGGCTCATCTCCTCACCGTTCCCGTCGACATTATTAAAATCGACAAATCGTTTGTGTGCAGGCTCGCGCCGGGTGACCCGAGTGTGGCTATTGTGAAAGGCATTGTGCAGATCGCTGGCGATCTGAAAATCAAGCTGGTCGCTGAAGGCGTCGAGACTATGGCTCTCGCTGAAACGCTCCTGCAGATGGGATGCCAGTTGGGTCAGGGTTATGCTTTCTCAAAAGCTGTCAGCTATGAGAGAGCCACCACATGGCTGCGCGAGCGTGGCCAGTATGTTGAGCGCCAACTCATTGAGGAAACAAAACCTTTCAAAGCAACTAACTAAAGGCCTCTCGCAAGAGCGGCTTCTTTCAAGCGCGAGACACTTTGGACTTGCAGTGGTCGCCATCACCGTCGAAAATACAGGAAGCCGGGTTCGTAATACCAGACTGAAACCTGGAATGCTGTTAGAGCGTCGTGGGCATTAATCCAGCGTGCGCCGAAAACGCAGCAGTGCCAACGACGCAAAGAGAAGCACGAACAATAGGAGGGCATTCACCTCCCCCGCAATATCGGTAAGGTTCGCGCCCTTCAGCATTACCGCCCGCACAATGCGCAAGAAATGAGTCAGCGGAAAAATTTCCCCTAGTGCCTGTGCCCACTCAGGCATCCCTCGGAACGGGAACATAAACCCCGACAACATCAGCGAAGGCAGAAAGAAAAAGAAGGTGAGCTGCATAGCCTGCATCTGTGTGCGCGATACAGTTGAAATCGTGTAGCCCAGCAATACCAGCGAAAACACGAAAATCAGCACGCACGCCAGAAGCAACGTCAGGGAACCGACAAAAGGCACACCGAATAGAAGCTTCGCCGCCGCCAGAACCACAAGCACCTGCACGGCCCCCACAGCAAGAAACGGCAACACTTTGCCCAACATAATTTCCGCTGGCGTGGCTGGCATGGCGAGCAGGTTTTCCATCGTACCACGCTCGATTTCGCGGGTCAGCGCCATGGCGGTCATCATCACCATTGTCATCTGGAGGATGACACCCAAGAGACCCGGAACGATGTTATATTGTGACACGCCTTCCGGATTGTAGCGTCTATGTACAACCACCTGCAGCTGACTGCGTGCGGCTTCCGCCGCCTCCGCCTGTTTGCCTTGCTCGCGCAAGAGAGCCTGACCAACCACTGTGCTAAGTGTCGATATGGCACCGCTGGCAACCGATGGATCAGTCGCATCGGCTTCGATCAGGATTTGGGGGGAATTCCCGGCATCCACCCGCCGGGCAAAGTCGGAAGGAATCGTTACGACGAAGGAAACTTTACCGCTGGCAATGAGGGCTTCCGCTTCCGCAGCACTTTGCACCACATAGTCAAAGCGGTAATAACCCGTCGTTTCCAGCACCGAAATCATTGCGCGCGTGTAGTGATCCTGACTCGTGACGACAAGCGCACTCGGCAAGCTTTTCGGATCATTGTTGATAGCAAAACCGAACAGCAACAGCTGCATAAGCGGGACCACCAGCATCATCGCAAAGGTAATGCGGTCACGTCGCATCTGGATGAATTCCTTCATCAGCATCGCACCGAGACGCTCGAACGAGAACCAATTCCCTCGCATCAGTTGCTGCTCCTGCCATTGGGAGATATAGGAACGTTGTCCTGAGCATTGGTCATCAATTGGATGAAGACATCTTCAAGACTGGTTTCACCCGGTTTGACCAAGATGCCTTCGCGATGACTGATCTTTTCGAGAGCAGTTTTCAGCATTACCGGGTCTGAACCAACAACATGCAACGTCGCACCGAAAGGTGCCACCTGTTCAACACCAGGGACGCCTTTCAGCTCGCGAGCAATATCGCCGAGCCTCTCTCCGTTGATGATGTAGGTCGAAAGCCCTGCCTGTGCGATCACGTCTTTAACTGTACCGGTCGCCAACAGCTTGCCGTAGGAAATATAGCTGATGCGATGGCAGCGTTCAGCTTCATCCATGTAATGAGTGGAAACCAGCACTGTCAGCCCACCATCAGCGAGACGATGAATTTCATCCCAGAAGTCGCGCCGTGCCTTGGGATCAACACCAGCAGTCGGCTCGTCCAACAGCAGAAGCCTGGGCTTGTGCATGATGCAGGCGGCCAGTGCAAGACGTTGCTTCCAACCGCCGGAAAGTGTTCCGGCCAGTTGATTGCCACGCGAAGTCATGCCGAGTTCGTCCAGCGTGCGGAGTACATGTTCACCAACTGGTTTCAGCCGGTAGAGCCGCGCGACAAACTCAAGGTTTTCGGCAATAGTCAGATCTTCATAAAAGGAAAAGCGCTGCGTCATATAACCAACCTCGCGCTTGATCTTGAGGCTTTCTGAACGCAGATCGAAACCCAATACCTGCCCTTCGCCTTCATCTGGCGTCAGCAATCCGCACATCATACGGATGGTCGTGGTCTTACCGGAACCGTTGGGGCCGAGAAAGCCGACAATCTCGCCTTCAGCCACCGACATGCTCACATGATCTACGACTGTGGTGTCACCAAAGCGTTTGACGAGGCCTTTAACTTCGATAGCGTTGGGCATCGCGACCTCGTTATTGGTTGTTCAGTTCCACGTCGACAATCTGGCCGGGCTGTAGGGGGGAAGCCGCATCAATCGGATGCGCCTCGACCAGATAAACAAGCTTCTGACGCGTTTCGAGCGAATAAATCACCGGCGGCGTGAATTCCGGGTCGGGCGAAACATAGCTCACACGAGCCTGCTGGTCCGGCGTACAGCCGTCGCAATGAACGGACAATATATCGCCGACCGTCACAGCCGAGAATTTATCTTCCGGTATATAGACCTTCAACTTCACTGCACCGTCTGGCAACATCGTCAAGATCGGCGCGGTCGGCCCTGCGGTATCGCCCGGATGACGGATCACATCGGTGATGCGTCCTGGTGCGGGAGCTTCGAGGGTTCTCTTGGCGAGGCGCCAGCGTGCAGTGTCAAGCTGAGCGGCCGCGCTCTTTACCGCGTTCTCTCCTGCCTTGATCTCTTCCAGACGCGCAGGTAATCGGCCCACGGCGAGGGTTGCGGTACTCTGGTTGATGTTTGCTTCAGCGACTTCCAGACTGGTCTTGGCATTATCCAACTGAGCCTGCGTCATCACTCCCCGACGCGTAAGATCCTGCGTACGCAACAACGTGCGGCGCGCATCCTCGGCCTGTGCCTTTGCAGTCCGTACTGACGCCTCCAGAACCGCAATTTCGTCGGGACGCTTTCCGACCTGAAGATTGGCGAGCTGCGCCTCGGCTTGGGCCAACGCTCCCTCCGCCTGCGCAACCGCAATCTTTGCATCCGTATCTTCGGTCAGGGCTACTGCTCTGCCAGCCTCCACACGGTCGCCACGTTTCACCATCACTGATTTTACCTGTGCCACTTCAAGCGGCGCGAGTTGAACGAACTCGCCCTCCACATAGCCGACGGCAAGCGATTGTGTGCCGCACGCAGCAAACAGATACGATGCCAAAGGAATGATGCAGAGCAGGCTCATTGCGACATGTCCTCATTTTGTTCATCGCGGGACGCAAATATGGCCATCAGATTTTGCCGGGCGACTGTTGCCACAGCGGTGGCCTCCTTCGGGCCGAACGTGGTCCAGCCCATCCGCCGTTTCACAGCTTCCTGACCGATACGGAAATAGATAACCTGCCCAAGTAGGGTAAAGACGGTGAGACGGGTCTCCTCGCTTTCACTGGGCTCTCCAGTTGCAGCTTCCCAAACGTCGCAAAGCCGCTTGTGGGTCGGTTCAAAAACCCCGGAATAAATACGGTCCAGCGCCGCTGTCGGATGCGCCAGTTCGCGAAGCAGAAATTGAACGATTTCTTCTGATGCGGCTTCCGCCACGATGAACTTGACCATCCGTTCCAGAGTGGCGCTCAATTGCTGCCGTGCGGCTTCCTTGGTTGGGGCCTTCCCGTCGATAGCTCCATTGGAACCCAGAGCCTGGCCGGCAACGCTCTGTACAGTCTCGACAATATAGTCGGCTACGGCGAGCCGCAGGCCCTCCTTGTTGCCGAAATGATAAGCGATGGAACCGATATTCGCCTTGGCACAAGTAGCGATTTCCCGCGTAGACGTCCCTTCGAAGCCTTTGGAACCAAATAGCTGCAAAGCTGCATGGATCAGCGCCATCCGGGTTTGATCACCAGAAAGGAGTGGTTCGCTGCGTCGAGATTGCCGTTCTATTTCCATGAATAATTTAATCAAACGATTGATTAAAAGTCAAGCAAATGACCGCCGAAACGCTGACGAATCCTGCCAATAGAGGGCACCTACAGCCCAAATCCAACCTGAATTCAGCTCTTATTCATAGAAGTGTGCGGACGGATTATCGTTTGCACCGTGGCAAATACTCTCATTTGCCACACCGTCCTTCGTCTCCTCTCATCATCTTCGGATATGATTTCACGCTTCGCAAAACGCAAATTTTGGTGCGCAAACTGTAAACGAACCCTTTCAGTTTCCCGTATCATATTGCTTTCAATAAGAACCGAGGGAACGAATAATGAAGAAACTATATCTCTTGCTCACCACCACCGTCATTACCGGAATGGCAATGATTTCAGCCCATGGCGCGGAGCAGAAGGAATGCAAGGCGCCGAAATTTTCAGATGTTGGCTGGACTGATATCACCGCAACAACAGCGTTGGCGTCGCTTATATTAGAGTTGGCTGACTACGAACCTCAGACAACCATTCTTTCAGTGCCTGTAACCCTTCAGTCACTTGAAAACGGACAGATTGATATCTTTCTTGGAAACTGGATGCCCCTTCAGGAAGAAGTACGAAAGCCTTATCTGGACGGAAAAAAGATCGAGAGGGCTGGCATTAATCTAGAAGGCGCCAAGATTGGTCTTGCCACGACAGGCGGCAAACTTGATATCAAGAATTACGCCGACATAGCCAATTTCAAGGATCAACTCGGTGGCAAGATCTACGGTATCGAAGCCGGTAGCAGTGCGAATGCCACGATTCAAACCATGATCGAAAAAGACAAATTTGGGCTAAAGGATTTTCAGTTGGCGGAATCCAGCGAACAGGCGATGCTGTCACAGGTTCAAAACGCGGTACGGAAGAACGAGCCTATCGTATTTTTTGCATGGACCCCGCATCCGATGAACATTCAATATAAGCTTACCTATCTTGAAGACGGTGAGAATGTTTTTGGACCAGATGACGGTGCGGCGACTGTGGAAACTCTTACACGCAAAAATTATGCGGTGGATTGCCCCAATGTTTCGCATTTCCTTTCGAACCTGAAGTTCGATACCGAAATGGAAAGCACCATGATGAAACTGATCCTGGAAGATGGCATGGAAGCAAAAGCAGCTGTTACAAAATGGATTGGGGAGAACCCTCAGCGACTGGACAGCTGGCTGGAGGGGGTAACTACATTTGATGGAAAGCCAGCATTGCCGCAAGTGAAAGCAGGTCTCGGCATAGAGTGACACCTGTCAATGTCTCAACTTGCTTGGAGACTGTCCGAAATGTCGCTTAAAGGCGCGTGAAAGCGAGCTGATCGAGGAAAAGCCTGTTTGTTCAGCGGTATCGGCCAATGGCAGATGCGTATCCAGGAGCAGTCGCCGGGCAGTTTTCAACCGTAGGGAAAGATAATAACTACCCGGTGATTGTCCAATCACACTGGCGAACAGTAACTCAAGGCTGCGGGTGGAAAGCCCGATCCGCCGTGCGATGCTTGACACCGGAATAGGTCGGTCGATGTGGCCTTCCATAATCTTGATCGCATCCGCCAGCCGCGGCTCTCGGTTGAGAATGCGTCCAAGAGAGACTAATGGCTGCGCGTCGGATGCCTGCCTGACTTCATCATAAATATAAAGGCTCGCGACATCGAGCGCGAGAGAATATCCGTGACGGGCACGGATAAGGGCAAGCATCATGTCAAGCGCGGGTGCTGCACCTCCCGTAGTCAGAAATGGACCGTCTTTCACCCAACGGTCCGATTTCATCTCCACATCGGGAAAGCGGTGCGAGAAAGCTTCCAGATCTTCCCAATGCGTTGTGGCTTTTCGTCCGTCAAGCAGCCCGGCCCGCGCGAGAACCCAGGACCCCGCTTCGATACCAATAACGAGCCGGGATCGGATGCTCGCCTGGCGTAATTGGCCCAATAGCTTTGGTGTTGCGTGTTCAAGCGCGTGAAATGCGCTGACGACAATGAGGATATCTTGGGTTCGGACCTCGAATTTGCCGTTCACGCCAACCTTCAATCCACTTGAAGTAACCGGATCGGCACCATCTGGAGAGACAACCTGCCAGTTATAAAGCGAGCGGCCTGCCACGCGGTTTGCACCTCGCATGGGGTCCAACGTCGCTGCAAGAGACATGAGAGAACAGTCTGGGAGCACAAGCAGCGTGACGCTCAGTTCCGCGTCGGATGGCTCAAAAATCATTCGTTTCGCCCTTCGCCAAATAATTTTCGTAAAATGATAACCTCACCGAAATGCAGCCTGTCAAGTTTGATGAAAATCGAGGACCTGATCATGCCATTAAATCCAGCTCGCGAGATATTCATCACCGCCGCCGTTACTGGCGCTGGCGCCACCACACATCGTTCAAACAAAGTCCCTATAACGCCAAGACAGATCGCAGATGCGGCCATCGAAAGTGCTAGAGCCGGTGCAGCCATCGCGCATATCCATGTCCGCGATCCGCAAACCGGCGAGCCTTCACGCGAAATTGGACTGTTCCGGGAAGTCGTCGATCATATTCGGGCTTCAGGTGTAGATATCGTCATAAACCTGACAGCAGGCGTAGGGGGTGATCTCGTTTTCGGTTCGCCTGACGCACCTTTACCCCCCGATGCCCTAAAGACCGATATGGCGGGTGCAATGGAACGCCTTGCCCATGTGACCGAGCTTTTGCCTGAGATTTGTACGCTGGATTGCGGAACCATGAATTTTGGCGAGGGCGACTACGTCATGACCAACACACCGGCCATGTTAAAGGCCATGGCGACCGAGATACAGCGTGTGGGTGTGCGCCCGGAAATCGAAATTTTCGACACCGGACATCTACCGCTAGCCAAGTGGCTCCATCAACAAGGACTCCTTGACGACCCTGTCTTGGTACAACTTTGCATGGGCATTCCCTGGGGCGCACCCGACGATCTGGCAACACTCCTTTCCATCGTACAAAACCTGCCTCAAAACTGGATTTTTTCAGCCTTTTCGATTGGTCGCAATCAACTCCCCTATGCGGCTCTCGCAGTTCTTGCAGGTGGAAATATTCGCGTCGGTCTTGAAGACAACATCTGGTTGGACAAAGGCGTTCTTGCATCGAACGGCGAACTGGTAGAGCGCGCCAAAAACATAGCCACGAATATGGGGGCAAAAGTGCTCACTCCTGCGGACGTTCGCGAGCGGTTGAAGTTGAAAAAGCGTTGGTGATTTAAATGAACACTCATTCTTCCAAAATCGCCTGTATTGGCAGCGGTGTTATTGGCAGTGGTTGGGCTGCCCGCTTTCTTCTAAACGGATTTGACGTTGCGGTTTACGATCCCTCACCCGACGCACAGAAGACGACTGAACAGATACTCGATAATGCTCGCCGTGCTCTGGCTGCCCTCGTGCACACTCGGCTACCAAAGGAAGGAAAGCTCTCGTTCCCGACTTCGCTGGCGGGAGCAGTTGCTGATGCATCGCTCATTCAGGAGAGCGTGCCCGAACGGCTGGAGCTGAAGCTGAGCGTATTAAAGGAGATCGAAGACGCGTGCAGGGATGATGCCCTCATTGCTTCGTCCACGTCGGGCTTTCTTCCAAGCAGACTGCAAGCCGATTTGTGTCACCCGGAACGGTTCCTGGTCGCCCACCCCTACAATCCAGTCTATCTCCTGCCTCTGGTCGAACTCGTTCCCGGCGCTAAAACCGAAAGTCATGCTGTCGAAACTGCGCGTTGTCTTTACCAGCAGACGGGTATGAAAGCTGTCGTGTTGGAACAGGAAATAGATGCCTTTGTAGGTGACCGGCTTCTGGAAGCATTGTGGCGCGAGGCCCTGTGGCTAGTTCGCGATGGCATCGCAACAGTTACCCAGATTGATGACATCATTCGCTACTCATTCGGGCTTCGCTGGGCACAGATGGGTCTGTTCCAGACTTATCGCATTGCGGGGGGACCTGCTGGAATGCGGCATTTTTTGGCTCAATTCGGCCCCGCATTGCATTGGCCCTGGACCAAGCTTACCGATGTTCCAGACCTTGATGACACATTGATTGATCGCATTGCCGATCAATCTGATGTGCAAAATGAAGGTCTCTCCATCCGAGATCTCGAAACCATACGGGATGACAATCTGGTAGCAATTATTCGTGCATTGTCGTGCCAGCAGCAGGGTAAAGGCTGGGGTGCCGGAGCCCTCCTTAACGAATATAGAACACAGCTCAATGCATTTGATGAACCGTCTAAGCAGCTTTCAGGAACGTTACGTCTTCTTGATGTCCGCGTTATCACCGACTGGATCGATTACAATGGACACATGACCGAACATCGCTATCTGGATTTGTTCGGGCAGGCCACCGATCAATTTCTGGCTCACATTGGTGTCGATACGGCTTACCTGCAAACAGGTCACAGCTATTACACTGTCGAAACTCATATTATGCACCGCGCAGAGGCGAAATTAGGTGATGAGCTTCATATC
>Ga0308157_10010022_pt1 | contig 10377 bp, 9 predicted proteins | sample PhyBR1_FD_201035 | JGI IMG/M metagenome (GOLD analysis project Ga0308157, IMG submission 201035) | Phyllosphere microbial communities from UC Gill Tract Community Farm, Albany, California, United States - DLSLB.R1 | ecosystem: Host-associated > Plants > Phyllosphere > Unclassified | place: USA... | reverse complement strand
GGCGGCGACGCTGAAGAAGCCGGTGCCGAGTACATCAAGCAGTTCGTGAAGAAGCCGGTTGTCGGTTTCATCGCAGGCGCCTCGGCTCCGGCCGGCAAGCGCATGGGCCACGCTGGTGCGATCGCATCGGGCGGCAAGGGCACGGCTGAGGGCAAGTTCGCAGCGATGGAAGCTGCTGGCGTTGTCACCGTCCGTTCGCCGGGCGACCTGGGCGCCGCCATCGCGAAGCTGGTCAAGTAAGGCTTTGTTTCAGTGATGTTTGAAAGGCCACCTTCGGGTGGCCTTTCTTGTTTTCAGGGTTGGTTGGGAGGGCAGGGTGAGGCCACGCTCTAGAGCAAGACCAAAGCTGGAGCAAGAACAAGAACCCAAGAGCTTGCCCTCACCCCTACCCCTCTCCCGCAGGCGGGAGAGGGGACGGCCAGAGCCACAGCCAGAGCCACAGCCACAGCCAGAGCCACAGCCAGAGCCACAGCCAGAGCCAGAGCCACAGCCACAGCCACAGCCACAGCCACAGCCAAAGCCACAGCCACAGCCACAGCCACAGCCAAAGCCAAAGCCAAAGCCAAAGCCAAAGCCAAAGCCAAAGCCATAGGCGGGGGCGGAGGCATGGCAAAGTGCGTTCCCAACCGAGGCCATAATTGCCGAAATCGGTCGATAAGCATGGGCAATCTCAGTGCACGGGTGTAGGCGAGGATTCAGGGGTAATACTGGGTTCTATGCAGAGGCTTTGCCTTTGCTTTTGCCTTTGCTTTTGCTTTTGCTTCTGGGTCTGGCTCTGGCTCTGGCTTTGGCTTTGGCTGTGGCTGTGGCTCTGGCATTGCTGCTACTGCTCTGGCCGTCCCCTCTCCCGCTTGCGGGAGAGGGGTAGGGGTGAGGGCAAGCTTCTGCCTTGCCCCTGGGTTTTCCTTTGCTCCCGCTCCTGCTTCTCCCGGGAAGGAAATCTCCCAGCAAGGCCAAGCACTTCCCCTGATCCCAAGCCTCCTCAAGATAAGTCAACGTCTCCAGACAAGGAGGCGCTCGTGCGCAAAGGCAGCAAAACCAGCACTGCCCGTGCCTTGCGCCGGCGTATGACAGATGCCGAGCAGCGCATCTGGTACTTCCTCAGGGGCCGCCATCTGGTCGGCTTCAAGTTCCGACGCCAGCACCCCATCGGTCCCTATGTCGTGGATTTCGTCTGTCTGGCGCACAAGCTGGTCGTCGAACTGGATGGCGGCCAGCATGCATCCGACCCCAATGACCTCCGCCGCGACGCTTTCCTGCAGCGCAGTGGCTACCGCGTGCTGCGCTTCTGGAATAATGAGGCCCTGAGCAACACCTCCGTGGTCTGCGAAAGCATCCTGCGTGCCGTGTTGGTAGAACCAAGCCCCCGCAGGGTGCGGGGCCAAGCAGAAGGTTGTTGATATGTCCGAATCGCTACGCATCGCCCTGGCCCAGTTCGATTTCCCGGTCGGCGACGTGACCGGCAACGCCAGCCGCATCATCGAGTTGATGCATGAGGCGCGCGACGAGTACGGCGCCGATGTGGTGCTGTTCCCGGAGCTGGCAGTCAGTGGCTACCCGCCGGAAGATCTGTTGATGCGCCCCGGATTTCTGCACGATTGCGAGCAGGCTGTCGCCCGCATCGCTGCCCAGGCGCAGGGCATCGTGGCTGTGGTCGGCTGGCCGCAAAGTGCCGGCGCGGTGGTCTACAACGCTGCCAGCGTGCTGCGCGATGGCACCATCGCCACCACTTACCGCAAGCGCGAGTTGCCGAACTACGCGGTGTTCGATGAGCGCCGCTACTTCGACGTGGACCCGGACGGCGACAACTGTGTGTTCGAGGTAAACGGTACCCAGATCGGCCTGGTGATCTGCGAGGACCTGTGGTTCCCCGAGCCGCTCGCGGCCACCGTCAAGGCCGGCGCCGAGCTGGTACTGGTGCCCAATGCCTCGCCGTATGAGCGCGGCAAGCATGCCCAGCGCGATGCGCTGCTGGCGGAGCGCAGCCGCGAGTCTGGTGTGGCCATTGCCTACGTCAACACCGTAGGCGGGCAGGATGCAGTGGTGTTCGACGGAGCTTCCGTTGTCGCCGATGGCGACGGTACTGTCCACCCGGCGGCGGTCGCATTTGCCGAAGAAATGCTGGTGGTCGAGTACAACCCGGCAGCGCGCAGCTTCATGCCGCTGCGCTGGATCGATGATGGCGACGAAAGCATGGACGCCTTGGCTTGGCGCTCGGTTACGCGTGGCATTCAGGACTATTGCGGCAAGAACGGCTTCAGCAAGGTCTGGCTGGGCCTGTCCGGTGGCATCGACTCGGCACTGGTACTGGCCATGGCCGTGGATGCACTTGGTGCGGACAATGTCACTGCGGTCAGCATGCCCTCGCGCTATACCGCTGATCTGTCCAACGACCTGGCCGTGGAGCAATGCCGCGCGCTGGGAGTAAAACTGGAAACGGTGCCGATCGAACCTGCCTTCCAGGGCCTGATGCAGTCGTTGTCGGCGATGTTCGAGGGCCAGGCCAGCGACGTCACCGAGGAAAACCTGCAATCACGCAGCCGTGGCGTGATCCTGATGGCCTTGTCCAACAAGTTCGGTGGCTTGTTGCTTACCACGGGCAACAAGAGCGAGTACGCGGTGGGCTACGCCACCATCTACGGGGATATGTGCGGTGGCTATGCGCCCTTGAAGGACCTGTACAAGACCGAGGTCTACGGCCTGTCCAAGTGGCGCAACACGGTCGGCGGGGCACCGGTGATCCCACCGGCGGTGATCGCCCGCGCGCCGTCGGCAGAGCTGCGCGACAACCAGACCGACCAGGACTCGCTGCCGGCCTATGACGTGTTGGACGGCATCCTCTACCGCTACATCGACCAGGAGCAGTCGCGCGAGGATATCGTCGCTGCCGGCTATGCACCGGAAGTTGTTGATCGGGTGTTGAAGCTGGTGCGCATCAGCGAGTGGAAGCGCCACCAGGCTGCTCCAGGCCCGAAGGTGTCACGGCGCGCTTTTGGTCGCGAGCGTCGCTATCCGATCACCAACGGCTATCGCGGTTGATCCATCGTCAGGTGTGGTTGGTATGAAGGGGCCGAAAGGCCCCTTTTTTGCGCGTAGCTCGCCTGTGGGATGGAAGCGTCGCGCGGCTTGCCGAGCAGCTTCTGAGGCAATTTGTCGATGCGTGTCATTGCAAGTCAGGTGACATTGATCTTATGGCAGTCCGGCAACCATGCGGTTGGATAAGGCTGGCTTTCGACAAATTCCCTACATGTTGTGGGTGCAGGATGGAGCTACAAGAAAACACCGGTTCATCTCTCTCTCCTTGCCACCGCTCTGTCGGTGGCATTTTTTATGCGTGGAGCTGGCTCCTCTGCAGCGCTGATGTGGTGATACATCGGCGCGCGTGGCGTCGTTGGTGCGTGCTGACACGCCATGACAAGAAGCAGGCAGCAAGCTGCAATCCAGCGAAAAACAGCGGCGAAATTCGCTCGTTAATTTTCCGTCAGGCCAATGCGATGTCGTCACACCCATTGCATCGACCCTAACGGTTCTGAGCGATCAGGACGTGTCCTTCTTCATCTGGAACACGAGAATAATGAACAAGAGAATGACGAATCCCGGTCTGCGCCGGGGTGCCCTGGTTGTTGCCATTGGCCTGTCTGTCAGCGGGGCAGCGCTGGCGCAGGATGCCGCAAGCAACAGCAGCGCCACCAACCTGGACCGCATCGAGATCACAGGGTCGCGCATCAAGCGTGCGGATGTGGAAGGTGCATTGCCGATCACGGTGATTGGCCGCGAAGACATTGAAGTGAGTGGCAAGGCTACCGTCGCTGACATCCTGCAGAGTTCCAGTTTCAACTCATTCGGTTCATTCGTTCCGAGTTCCGGCAGTTCGGCGCAATCGTTTGCTGGCCTCAGCCTGCGTGGCCTGGGCGAAGGTCGTACCTTGATCCTGATCGACGGTCGCCGTGCGGCGGTGTCGCCCTTGACCGGTGAAGGGCAGGACCTGAGCTCGATCCCAGCCGCGGCCGTTGAGCGCATCGAGGTGCTGACTGATGGCGCCTCGGCCATCTACGGTGCGGACGCCATTGGTGGCGTGGTGAACGTGATCACCCGCAAGAACTATGAAGGGTTCCAGGTCAGCGCCGGTATCACCGACAATAAGTACGGCGGTGATGCATCGGAGGGTTCGGTGCTGTTTGGTGCCGCGGGCGAACGTGGTTCGGTGATGGGTGGTATCTCCTACACCAACCAGAAGATCAGCTTCGTGCGCGACTATCCCTGGTCCGATACGGTTGCCGGGTCTTCCTACTCCAACAACTACCTCAATGTGCTGACGGCCGCTGATGGCAGCACCATTCCCGGCTCCAACCTGTACACGAACAACAGTTCGGTCGTGCCGGGCGGTTGCTCGGGCACCAACTTCTACGAGAGCACCAGCAGCTCGGGTCGTACCAGCTGCCTGTACAACTATGTCGGCGACATGGCCGATACCGCCAGTATCAAGAACAAGAACCTGTTCCTGCGCAGCGAATACCACATCGACGATATCTGGACCATCAATGCCGATATCTACGTCAACCGCAAGAACAGTGACAGCGTCTACGCGCCGGTGCCGGAAAGTATCTTCGTCAGTGCGGACAGCCCCAACAACACCACCGGTCAGGATGCTTACATCAAGCATCGCTTCGCCGCGCTGGGGAATCGTTTCACTTACACCGACGAGAACAGCCATGACGTCAATCTCAGTCTGCATGGCCAGCTGACCGACAGCACCGCGGTTGATTTCGGCGTACGCAGCAATGAAGCCCGCGCGAACATCACCGGCTACAACTACGTCAACATCCCGGTAGCCGAGAAGTACTTCGAGTCTGGCGAGTACAACGTGTTTGACCCGTACTCCAATTCGGCTGCCGTGCTTGATGCCATCGCTACCACCATCAACCGCAACACCTATTACAAGCAGCAGGAGTTCAACGCGCAGTTGACCACCGATCTGTTCGAGTTGCCGGGTGGCGTGTCGGCGTTGGCGGTGGGTGGCGAATACAGCAAGCACGACTACTCGGATATCTACGACCAGCAGTCGGCTGTCGGCAATGTCGGTGGTTCGTCCGGCAATTCGGCCTGGGGTGATCGCACGCTGAGTTCGGCCTATGCGGAGTGGAGCCTTCCGATCTTCAACAACTTCTCGGCGGACGTTGCACTGCGTTACGACCATTACTCCGACTTTGGCGATGCCACCTCACCCAAGCTGTCGCTGCGCTACCAGCCGCTGCAGAACCTGACCTTCCGCACCTCCTACGGCGAAGGCTTCCGCGCACCTACGTTGCAGGCATTGAACCAGCAGACCGCGTTCTCGGCTGACACCGTGACCGACGAAGCCACGGCCCTCGCGTATGGCCTGGCGGCTTCCAGCTCCATCCAGATCAACGGTTACCACGTCGCCAATCCGGACCTCAAGGCAGAGACCTCCAAGCAGTTCAGCTTCGGCGTGGTGTATGACCCGTTCTCCTGGGCCAACATCACCGTGGACTACTGGAACACCAAGATCGAAAACCAGATCAAGTGGTATTCCGCGCAGACGGTGATCAACCGCACCGAACTGGGCCAGTTCCTGCCGGACAACCTGTCGGTGGTGCGCAACACCGACGGTTCGATCCAGGCGGTGTATGCCGGCTATGGCAATGAGGGCCTGGTCAAGACCGATGGTGTGGACCTGAATATCCGCACCCAGTTCGATCTGGCCGACTGGGGCCGGCTGACGTCCTCGCTGCAGGGCTCCTGGACCCACAGCTACAAGGTCGACAGCCGTTACGGCTCGGACGAGTACGTGGGCACCAGTGGCTATCCGGAATGGCGTGCGAACCTCAACACGCGCTGGGAGCGGGGCGATTGGAGCGTGGCGTGGACCATGAACATGATCGGCTATGAGCCGGGCTATTACGTGGACTACTATCAAGGTGACTACAGCTGCTCGGAGTTGAAGTCCGAGGGCTATGTGAAGCGTTGCGGCGGGGCGTACATCACCCATGACCTGCAGTTTGCTTACAACACCCCGTGGAAGGCGAGCATCTCGCTGGGCGTGCGTAACCTGACCAACAAGGCGCCGGTATACGACGTGGCTTATTCGCCGACCAACTTCAACAACTATCTGTACAACGGCTACGGCCGCCAGCTGTACATGCGTTACACGCAGAGCTTCTGAGTTTGAGGTTGTTTGTTTGATTTCGGGCGGCCCTGGAGACGGGGCCGCTTTTTGTTTTGGCGTACTGCCAGTGCGCGCATTGCTAGCCCCTCTCCCGCAAGCGGGAGAGGGGTTGGGGTGAGGGCAGGGCGAAGCCGGGATCGTGAAACGAGGCGACGATCGCCGAGGTTCCAAAGCTCAAAGCTCCCCCCATCCGCCCTACGGGCACCTTCCCCCGCAAGCGGGAGAAGGGAATGCCCAAGCCCAAGCCAAAGCCGAAGCCGAAGCCGAAGCCTCCAATTCCCTGCTACCGAACCCCAGAAACAAGAAAGGGGCCCTGGGGCCCCTTTCTGATACCACTACCGAAGCAGCTTACTTGCCGCGGCTCATCGTGGCGTTGCGCTGGCCAGTGGCCACCGACTTCTCGCCCGCGAACGGGTTGAGCTTGCGGATCATCCACGGGTACTTCGGCCAATCGCCGGTCATCCACGGGTGGTCAGGCTGGTTCAGCTGCAGCACGCGGCGGGCGTCGTCAGCCAGGGTCTTGTTGCCCAGGTGGGTGTAAGCCTCGCCCAGCACCGCGACGGCGTCGTACTGGAACGCGCTCTGCGGGTAGGTTTCCAGCAGGTAGTTGGCACGGCCGGCGGCCGAGACCCAGGCGCCACGGCGGGCGTAATACAGCGCGTTGTCCAGTTCGTGCTGGGCGAACACGTCGCGCAGCTCGATCATGCGCTGGCGCGCATCGGCGGCGTAACGGCTGTTCGGGTAGCGCTCGGTGACGATGTTGAAATCGGCATAGGCCTGACGAGGGGTCGACAGATCGCGGCGGCTCGGGTCCAGCGACCATACGCGGCGCAGGAAAACCGTATCGCGGTTGCCGTTGGCCAGGCCTCGCAGGTAATACAGGTAGGCGATGTTGCGATGGGTCGGGTAGGTGCGGATGAAGCGGTCGATGCTCGACACGGCGTCATCGTTCTTGCCGGCCTTGTACTGGGCATAGGCGGTTTCGATCATCGCCTGCTCGGTGTAAGGACCGTAGGGGTACTGCGCGATCAGGCGTCGGAAGCTGGCTTCGGCACCGGACCAGTTGCCGCCTTCCATCAGCTTGTGGCTCTTTTCAAAGAGCTGTTCGACAGGGGCGCCTTCGTCGGCATCCTTCTTGGCGCCGCGGTGGCAGCCAGTGGCGACGAAGACCAGAACCAGCAACAGGGCGGTGAGGCGGACGGGCGCGGACAGCAGCGAGGAGCGTCGGATCATGGGTTCAGGGCAGGACGCGGCAGGAATACGAAGGGGCGATGATAGCCTAGTGGCCTGTCCTGCGACTGACTGTCGCCGTCAGGACCCTATAATTTTGTCTTCAGCCGGTCTTTTTGCCCATGTCCGATAACACTTCCAGCACCAGCCAGCGCCAGGCGCAGGTCCCCGATTCCGCAGCAGGCCGTCGTTTCGACGCCGTGGTCGCGGAACTGTTCCCCGAGTTTTCACGCTCCCGCCTCACCGAATGGATCAAGACCGGTGCCGTGCTGATGGACGGCGAGCCGGCGCGGCCGCGTGATCCGGTGCGCGGCGGCGAGCAGGTCAGCCTGAATGCGGTGCTGGAAACCGAGACCCACGCGCTGCCTGAGGACATCGCCCTGTCCGTGCTGTACGAGGACGAGCATGTGCTGGTGATCGACAAGCCTGCCGGGTTGGTGGTCCACCCGGGCGCGGGCAATCCCACGGGTACGCTGGTCAACGCGCTGCTGTTCCGCGATCCGGCGCTGGCCATGGTGCCGCGCGCTGGCGTGGTGCACCGCTTGGACAAGGACACCAGCGGGGTAATGGTGGTGGCCCGTACCCTGCAGGCGCAGACCGCATTGGTCGAGCAGCTGTCGGCACGCGAGGTGCACCGCCAATACCTCGCGGTGGTGGTCGGGGCGCTGGTATCTGGTGGCAGTGTGGATGCGGCGATCGACCGCCACCCGCGCGACCGAGTGCGCATGGGCGTGCGCGAGGATGGCAAGGAGGCCGTGACCCACTACCGCCTGCGTGAGCGATTCCGTGCCCATACCGCGCTGGAGTGCCGCCTGGAAACCGGCCGTACCCACCAGATCCGCGTGCACATGGCGCACTTGAAGCACGCCATCGTCGGCGATCCGCTGTACGGCGGTGCGCTGAAGCTGCCCAAGGGCGCCAGCGACGAACTGGTAGCCAGGCTGCGTGGCTTCAAGCGCCAGGCACTGCATGCCGAAACCCTGGAGTTCCAGCATCCGATCACCGGCGAGACGATCAGCAACAGTGCACCGGTGCCGGCGGACCTGCTGGCCCTGATGAAGGCCCTGCGTGACGATTCCAAGGCCTTTGCGGAGCGTGACCGGGACCGCTGGTGATGGCAGGGGCTGCACCGCTGTGGAAAGCCGATTGGCCTGCACCCCCGAAGGTGCGGGCCTTCACCACGATGCGCCATGGCGCCGGCGGCTCGCAGCCCCCGTTTGACAGTTTCAACCTGGGTAACCGGACCGCCGCCGATGGCGACGATCCGGTCCAGGTGCAGCGCAACCGCGACGAACTGCAGCAGCTGGCGAAGCTGCCTTCGGCAGCGCATTGGCTGCGTCAGGTACACAGCAGCGTGGCCCTGCGCTTCGACGCTCCACCGCAGGCACAGGGGCAGGACGCCGAACCGACCGCCGATGCTTCGGTGACCTCGGTGCCCGGCGTGGTGCTGGCCATCCTCACCGCGGACTGCCTGCCGGTGGTATTCGCCGCCCGCGATGGCAGTGAAGTGGCAGCCGCACATGCTGGCTGGGGCGGATTGGCGCGCGGCATGCTGGAAAACACCCTGGCTGCCATGCACACGCCCGCTGATGCGCTGGTGGCGTGGATAGGCCCCGCGGCCGGTCCCGCCCTGTACGAGGTTGGCGTGGACGTGCGCGAGGCCTTCCTGGCCCATTCCAGCACCGCTGGCAGCCACTTCGTGGCCACCCGGCCCGATCATTGGAAGGTGGACCTGCCGGGCTTGGCGCGGCAGCGCTTGGTCGCGGCAGGCATGGACCCGGCTGCGATCCACGGCGGAGACCTGTGCACGATGGCTGATCCACAGCGCTGGTTCTCGCACCGTCGGGACCGCCGCAGTGGCCGTATCGCCACCCTAGTATGGATGGAACCGTGAGCACGCCGCTGTTCGCGCGGGTGCTGGGGGCTGCGTTCCAGCAGCTAGCCCCGCAGGTGCGGGCGCTGCACTCGATTCCCGTGCGTCAGCGCTGGAGCGGGCAGGGCGAAGTGCTGCGCGGCAGCCATTGGCTGGTAGCGCCATGCGCCTGGCTGGCGCGGCTGCCACCAACCTCGAGCGTGCCGGTGACGGTGGAGTTCCTCGTTGATGCCAGCGGAGAACGCTGGAACCGGCAATTCGGCACAGCGCGCATGGCCTCGCGCCTGTGGCAGCGGGATGGGCAACTGTTCGAGCAGCTTGGCGCGGTGCGCTTCCGCTTCGGATTGCGCCAAGAGGCTGGCCAGATCCTGTGGCGGGCCGAGCGTGTCTGGGCGTTCGGTGTGTTGCCGTTGCCGACGCGCTGGTTCGCGCAGGTGCATTGCCGCGAGCGTGAGCACGCCGGGCGTTATGAATTCCTGGTGGATGTGTCGATGCCGCTGATCGGCCGGCTGATCCGTTACGAAGGCTGGCTGTTGCCGGAGGACGCGCATGGCTGAGCCGGCGGTGATCGTGTTTGATGGCGTCTGCGCGCTGTGCAGCCGCTGGGTGCGCTTCCTGCTGCGCTTCGACCGGGCCGGCCGCTACCGGTTCGCGGCGATGCAGGGCGGGCAGGGGCGTGCTTTATTGGCCGCGCATGGGCTGGATCCGGACGATCCTTTGTCGTTCCTGTTGGTCGCCGAGGGTGTGGCGTATACCGACACCGACGCGATTCTGCGGGTGGTGACCGGATTGGGCGGGGCTTGGCGCTTGGCTGGGCTTGCGCGGGTGTTGCCGGCTGCCGTGCGCGATCCGGCGTACCGCTGGTTGGCACGGAACCGGTATCGCTGGTTTGGGCGGCATGACAGCTGTTTCCTGCCTACGGCGGAGCAGCGGGGGCGGTTTTTGGATTGAGTGGGTTTGATCAGGGGCTGCTCGCTGGAAGCTTCCCCTCACCCCAACCCCTCTCCCGTAAACGGGAGAGGGGCTAGTGCACTATGAGTGCAAGCAATGCGAGCCCCTCTCCCGCCTGCGGGAGAGGGGTTGGGGT
>Ga0308157_10010021_pt1 | contig 10378 bp, 8 predicted proteins | sample PhyBR1_FD_201035 | JGI IMG/M metagenome (GOLD analysis project Ga0308157, IMG submission 201035) | Phyllosphere microbial communities from UC Gill Tract Community Farm, Albany, California, United States - DLSLB.R1 | ecosystem: Host-associated > Plants > Phyllosphere > Unclassified | place: USA... | reverse complement strand
GCGGCGGAGAATCAGCCGCGCGGGTACCGCGATGTCGTCCCGCGAGGGGTCGAGCCAGGAACGGTGATCTGCGCGACGGCGATCGAAATCATGGTGTCCTCCTCAGGCTCGAAGCCTCGCACCGAGCGGCGCGACAGCCCTCCAGCCTATGACTGTGAACCAGCTGAAGGCAAGCGCCATTCCCGGTTCTGTTCCGTTCCGGCCGAATCACGACACGACCGGAACCAGAACAGCGCCCGAATCAGCGCACGGCGCGCTCGCGCGCGAGCAGCGATTCCTTGACGTCTGTTCCCCATGCGAACCCGCCCATCGTGCCGTCGCCGCGGAGCACGCGATGACAGGGAACGAACAGCGCCGGCGCGTTGCGCGCGCAGATGGATGCCGCGGCGCGCACCGCGCTCGGCGCACCGAGTGCGACGGCGTACTCGGTGTAGGTCAGCGGCGCGCCGGGTGCGATGCGGCGCAGCGCCTCCCACCCGGCACGCTGCTTCTCGGTCCCGAACTGTCGCACGGGCACGGCGTCGATCGCGGTGAGGTCGCCGTCATAGTAGGCACGGACAGCCGTGGCGGCATTCGTCTCGCCCTCTCGGATCTCGGACGGACGGTTCTTCGCCGCCAGGCGGCCGATGATCTCGTCGTGCTCGGCCGTCCATCCGGACGACAGGACAAGCTGCTCTCCGCTTTCAGTCGCGACGTCGGCGAGGATCGTGAACGGGCCGTCGGCGGTGTCGATGGTCTGGATGAGGGCGGTCATGAGAGCTCCTTCTCTGTCGTCTTCTTCGTTCGTGCGGTCGTTCGCGGCGGCGCGGCGGCCCAGAGGTGAGCGCACAGGTAACTCCGCCACGGGGCGGTGCGCTCCGCCCAGGCGGTCAGCGGCGCGGGATCGGAAGGGATGCCGGCAGCCGCGGCGCCTGCGCGGACGGCGACGTCTCCGGGCAGCAGCACGTCGGGGTCGCCCAGCACCCGCATGCGCACATAGTCCGCCGTCCACGGTCCGATGCCGGGCATGGCGAGCAGCGCTTCCCGCTGTGCTTCTCCATCGTCGCCGACCGTGAGCGTGAGCGACCCGTCCGCGAGCGAAGCGGCGGCGCCCGTGACGGCGCGGATCCGCGCGGCAGGCCCGCGCAGCACCTCGGCGCCCCGTTCGGCGATCGCCGTCATGGTCGGGAACAGCCGTCCGCCGTCGGCGAGCACTTCCCCCAGCGCGTCGGTGAGCGCGATCAAGGCGGTGCGTGCGGCGAGGACGGAGATCTGCTGACCGATCATGGCGCGGATGAGCATCTCATGCGGATCGGCGGCGCCCGGTACCCGGATGCCGGGGATGCGAGCCGCGAGGGGTGCGAGCAGCGGATGCGTCGAAAGGGCGGCGTCGATGGCCACGGGGTCGGCGTCCAGGTCGAAGATGCGACGCGCGGTGGCGACGAGCGGAGCCAGGTCACCGAGGTGCGTGACACGGGCTCGCAGCCGCAGCCGGCCACTGCCGTCCTGGCGCACCTCGAACCAGGCCGGCCCTCCCGGCATCCTCAGGTGACGCGCGAATGAAGTGGCGGTGGCCGTCTCGACGCCCGGCACGGCGCGCGCCGTCATCCAGGCGAAGATGCCGCTCGCGTCCATCGGTTCCCGATGCGGAAGGAGCAGGTCGATCTCGCCGGCGGTCGCGAAGCCGCCGAGGCGCCTGGCGCGCAGTTCGCTCGGAGTCAGTCCGAAGACCTCCCGGATCGTGTCGTTGCACTGGCGGATGCTGGCGAAGCCTGCGGAGAATGCGATGTCCGAGATCGGCATGTCGGTGCCGATCAGCAGCATTCGCGCGTTGTGCGCACGGTGCGCGCGAGCAAGCGCGAGAGGTCCGGCGCCGAGCTCGGCGGTGAGCATGCGCGTCAGGTGACGGCTGGAATACCCGAGCCGCGCGGCGAGGCCGGGGACGCCCTCGCGCTCCACCACGCCGTCGGCGATGAGGCGCATGGCGCGTGCCGCGGCATCTCCGCGCAGGTCCCAGGCCGGCGAACCCGGCGCCGCTTCGGGCAGGCACCGCTTGCATGCGCGGAATCCGGCCTCGTGCGCGGCGGCGCTGGTCGGGAAGAAGCTGACGTTCTCACGCTTCGGCGTTCGAGCCGGGCAGGATGGCCGGCAGTAGATTCCGGTCGAGTGCACCGCAGTCACGAACTGCCCGTCGAAGCGGGTGTCGCGCGCGTCAATCGCACGGTACCGCTCGTCGAAACTCATCACCGGAAGGCTCATGCCTCCACTCTGACACGTCCGAAAGCCGCGGGCTCGCGGAAATCGGACATGGCTGTGGGGCGAGCGGTCTCACCCCTTCAGATACACCGTCGCCGTCTCGGTGAAGAACTCTCTGGCGGCGGCGCCCTGCTCCTTGGGGCCGAACGCGCTCGCCCGGCTTCCGCCGAACGGCACGTGCAGATCGGCCCCCGCCGACGCGGAGTTCACGTGCAGCACTCCGACCCTCACGTCCTCCATCGCCGCGAGCGCATGAGCCAGATCCGTCGTGAACACCGCAGCCGACAGCCCGTACTCGCTGTCGTTGACCAGGGCGACCCCTTCCGCGGGAGTGGCCGCGCGTCGCACCCCGATCACGGGTCCGAACAGTTCTTCGGTCCACAGCTCGCCCGGCGTGTCCGACGGCAACTCGAACACCGACGGCGGGATGAAGTACCCTTCGGCAAGCGGTCCCGACGAGTAGGGGTCACGGGCGAAGACAGGCCGCGCGTAGCCGTGGGCGCGCTCGATGGCAGCGGCAACGCGCTCCTGCGCTCTCGCATCCACGACAGGCCCCAGCTCCACACCCTCGTCCTGGGCGTCTCCGACGACGATCGCACGGGTGCGCTCCTCGAGCCGGCGCAGGAACTCGTCCGCCACGGCATCCTGCACGACCACTCGCGAGGTCGCGGTGCACTTCTGTCCGGCGGCACGAAAGGCTCCGAGTGCGATCTGCTCGACGGCGACGTCGAGGTCGGCGTCCTCGAGCACGAACGAGGCGTTCTTCCCGCCGAGCTCGCCCTGGAACGGGACACCACGAGCGGCGAGCTCCGACGCGATGATTCGGCCGACCCTGGTCGACCCGGTGAAGGTGACCGCGTCGACGTCGGGATGCGCCACGATCGCCTCCCCCACCTCTGCCGTGCCGTTGACGAGGTTCAGTACGCCACGAGGGAGACCGGCCTCCTCGAGCGCCTCTGCGAAACGCATCGCGAGCACCGGCACGAAGGTGGCCGGTTTCCACACGATCGTGTTGCCCCACACCAGCGCGGGAGCCAGCTTCCACGCGGGGATGGAGATCGGGAAGTTGAAAGGGGTGATGGCCCCCACCACGCCGATGGGACGTCGGATGACGAGGATCCGCTCACCCGGCGTCGGCGATTCGAAGACCTCGCCCGAAGCGCGCTCCACCTCCTGCGCGTGGTAGCGCAAGATGTTCGCGGAATGTCCGACCTCGCCGATCGCCTCGACGAGGGTCTTGCCCTCCTCGCGCGCCAGCTCCCTGCCCCACGCGTCGCGATGCGCCTCGATCACATCTGCCGCCCGCAGAAGCACGGCGGCGCGTGCACGGGCGGGAGTCCGACGCCAGCCGTCGAGCGCCGCTCTGGCGGCGACGTATGCGCGATCGACGTCCGCGGAGGACGCCCCTGCGCCGGACGCGACGATGTCGGACGGACGGCTGGGATTGACGTCGACGAAGGCCTCTCCTGTGCCCTCGACCCAGGCGCCGTCGATGAAGTGACGAAGATCGGTGATGCTCATCATGCTCCCTCTGCGGTAGGACGGAAAGCCGGGATGCCGGTGATATGCGCGCCGAGGACGAGCGTGTGGACCTCGTCGGTTCCCTCGTAGGTGCGGACGGATTCGAGGTTCGCGGCGTGGCGCAGCGGAGAATACTCGCCGCTGACGCCGTTCCCGCCGAGAATCGTGCGCGCCTCCCTGGCGATGGCGATCGCCGCTCGCGTATTGCTGAGCTTCGCGACCGAGATCTGGTGGGGCTGCAACGATCCGGCGTCCTTCAGCCTCCCGAGACGCAGCGCGAGCAGCTGCGCCTGTTCGATCGCAACGGCCATGTCGACGAGTTTCTGCTGCGTGAGCTGGAATCCTGCGATCGGCTGATTGAACTGCATCCGGTTTCCCGCGTAGTCCAGCGCCGTGCCGTAGCTGTCCCTCGCTGCGCCGATCACCCCCCAGCCGATGCCGTAGCGCGCCTCGTTGAGACACGCGAACGGCGCGCGCAGGCCGCGAGCCCCCGGCAGTTGAGCGTCGGCCGGAACGCGAACCTCCGTCAGTGAGATGTCGCACTGGATGGATGCCCTCATCGACAGTTTCGGCGCGATCGGCGTGGCGACGAATCCCGGGGCGTCGGTGGGAATGATGAATCCGCGAACGCCCTCGTCAGTCTGAGCCCAGATGATCGCGATCTGTGCGATCGTGGCCAGTCCGATCCAGCGCTTGGCCCCGTTGAGCACCCAATCGTCTCCGTCGCGCCTGGCGAAGGTGGTCATGCTCGCCGGGTCCGAGCCGGAGTTCGGTTCAGTGAGACCGAAGCAGCCGATCACCTCGCCCCGCGCCATCTGCGGCAGCCAGTGCTTCTTCTGCTCCTCGCTGCCGTGCTTGTGGATGGCGCTCATGGCCAGCGACCCCTGTACCGAGACGAAGGTCCTCAGACCCGAGTCGCCGGCCTCTAGTTCGAGGGCGGCGAGCCCGTACTCGACGGCGCTTCGGCCGGGGCATCCATAGCCCTCGAGATGCATGCCGAGCACTCCGAGCTCGGCGAGCTCCGGAACGATCTCGGTGGGGAACACCGCGCGGTCGTACCACTCGGCGATGTGCGGGCGGATGCGGGCGTCGACGAACCCGCGGACGCGGTCGCGCACCTCCCGCTCCGCGTCGGAGAGCATCTCGTCGAAATCGAGCAGATCGGGAATCTCGGTCATGCGGCGGCCTCCTCGGCGCTGAGTTCGGTGCGGATGGCTTCGGCGAGGATCTCCAGTCCCCGCTCGAGCACGACGGGGTCGATCACCAACGGCGGGAGCAGTCGGATGACGTTGCCGTAGGTTCCGCAGGTGAGGGTGAGGACTCCTGCGGCGTGACACGCCGCCGAGATGCGCTGCGCGAGGTCGGCGCGCGGTTCGAGGGTGCCGGGATCGGCGAATTCGATCGCCATCATCGCACCGCGCCCGCGCACCTGCGCGACGGCGCCGATCTCGACGGACAAGGGCTCGAGGCGGCCGCGGATCGTGTCCTCGATCCGTTGCACTCCGTCCAGCAGGCCGGGCTCGCCGAGCACCTCGAAGACGGCGAGTGCCGCCTCGCAAGCGAGCGGGTTGCCCGCGTAGGTGCCGCCCAGTCCGCCGACGTGAACGACGTCCATGATCTCGGCGCGCCCGGTGACGGCGCTGATCGGGAGGCCCGCTCCCAGTGCCTTGGCGGTGAGCGTCAGGTCGCCGGCGATACCCTCGTGCTCGCTGGCGAAAAGGCGGCCGGTGCGGCCGAGGCCGGTCTGGATCTCATCGACGACGAGCAGGATGCCGTGCTCCGCGGTGATGCGGCGCAGCCCCGCGAGGAACCCCTCGTCCGGGACGACGAAGCCGCCCTCCCCCTGGATCGGCTCGACGACGAGTACGGCGAAGGCGTCGGCGCCGTGCGACTCGATCGTCCTCTCGAGGGCAGCAAGGGCCGCCGCCGTATCGCCACCGCGGAGCGGATTGGCATTCGGCACACGCACCACGTCGCCCGGGAACGGTCCGAACGATGTCTTGTACGGATGCTCCTTCGCGGTCATGCCCATCGTCAGGAGGGAGCGGCCATGATACGCCTCGTCGATCACGAGGATGCCGGAGCGTCCGGTGGCCGCCCTGGCGATCTTGACCGCGTTCTCGACGGCCTCGGCTCCGGTGCTGAACAGCGCCGTGCGCTTGTCGAAGTCGCCCGGGACGTGAGCGTTCAACCACTCGGCCACCCTCACGAACGACTCGTACTCGGTGACCATGAAGCAGGTGTGGGTGAAATGGTCGAGCTGGGCTTCGACGCGCTCACGCACTCGCGGATTCGCTGCTCCCACGCTCGTCACGGCGATCCCGGACGCCAGGTCGATCAGGACGTTCCCGTCGACATCCTCGAGGGTCGAGTCGGTGGCGCGGGAGACGAAGACGGGCACCGTGACGCCGAATCCGCGAGGAACGGCGCGCTCGCGCTCGGCGTGCAGCTGCCGTGAGCGCGGGCCGGGGATCTCGGTGACGAGGAGCGGGATGGATGTGGTCATGGCTCGAGCGTACGACCGCGCGGACGGAGACGAATATGCCTTCTGCACACTGTTTGCATTCAGAATAGATATCTTGCACACTGAGCAGATGACGTCGCTCGCCGATCTCCTCCGCGTCGCCGGCGCCGCGCTTCGACCGGCCGCCCGGTTCGACGCCGGGCGCACGATCACCGGAGTGCATGTCTCGGAGCTCGCCGAGCCCGCACGGTACCTCGACGGCGGCGAGCTGCTGCTGACCACCGGCATCCCGCTCACCGGCGGCGCGTCGGATGCCGACTACGTCGAACGACTCGCCGAGGGAGGCGTCGGCGCGCTCGGACTCGGTCTCGGCGAGGGTTGGGATGCGCCGCCATCAGGATTCGTCGAGACCTGCCTCGCGCATGACCTCCCACTGCTGCTCGTGCCCGATGGCGTGCCGTTCCTGCATGTCTCCCGTGCCTTCGGCGAAGTCTCCGGCCGTGATGAGCGCGACGCCATGATGCGCACGGCGCACGCGCACACCAGAGTCGTGCAAGCAGCCTCCGACCCCGCTCCCGTGGTCGGCGTCATCCGCCAGGTCGCACAGGCGATCGGCGGATGGGCGGCGTGGATCCCGTTCGATGAGCGCGCGCCCGTCGGGGCTCTGCATCCCCCGTCGCTCGCCGGAATGCTGCCCGCTATCGCCGCAGACGTCGAGCACTCGCTGCAGCGCTCCGGGGTTGCGGCGGCCTCCTTCGTGGCACACGGCTCCGCAGTCGTCGCACACACCGTCGCCGCCCGCGGCCGCACGGTCGGCGCACTCGCCCTCGGCGCCGGTCGACCGCTCTCGCAGTCCGATCGACAGCTCTCCCTGACCGCGATCACCGTGCTCAGCCTGGTCGCCGCACCGTTCCAAAGCGCCGGGCCCTCGGCCATGGACTGGGTCTCCGCGCTGGCGCTCGACGGCGATGCCGATGCCGCCCGCGCCGTCGCTCGGCTCGCCGGAGAACCGATACCCGAGGTGCTGCGCGTCGTCCTCACCCCCGGTGGCCGGGCCGAAGAGCCGCTGGGGTCTCGCCTCTTCGGCGACGCGCTGGTGCGCGTGGTCGACGACTCGTATCGGAGCGGACCGAGTCCGGGGGCGATGAGCGCTCCGGTGCCCCTCGAGGACGTTCCTGCCGCGGCCGCACGCCTGCACGCGCAGTGGCTCGCCGGTGGTCAGGATCGTTTCATCGTCGAGCCGCTGGATCGTGCGAGCGCATGGGTTCGTGAGCTCACCGCGAATCCCCCGCTCGACGAGACCGTCCGCGCCCATCTGGCATCGGCTCACCGGATCGAACGGACCGCTCGTGCACTAGGGGTGCACCGCAACACCGTGCGGCAGCGGATCGCCGCCGCCGAAGCCCTGCTCGGGCTGCGCCTGGACGACCCCGACGTCACGGCGGAGCTCTGGTTCGCGCTGCGTGCTCGCAGGAGCGATCAGCCCGCGCGCTGAAGCATCAGCACGACGAACACGAGCAATACGATCGCGAGGATCAGGTCCGTGATCGTCGGGATCCATTCGCGCGCCGTGGCGAGTCAACGCGGTGCGGACAAGGGCTTGTCAATCGTCGCCAACCACTCCAGAACATCCTCAGTATGCTCGCCGAGCCGTGGCGGTGCCGAGGATGCGACAGCGATCTCCGGCTCCCATCGAATCGGAGGACGGATCTGGCGCGACACTCGCCCATCCGCGCCGACGGTCTCGACCACGGGATCGAGGCCGAGCCGTTCTGCCAGCGCGATCCCACCTCCGATCGTGTCCACGACTCCGGCGGCCACGCCGACGGAGTTCAGGCGCTCCGCCCAGGCTGCCGCGGTGTCCTCGGAGAGCGCGCTCTCGAGCACGACGGTGAGTGCATCCCGGTGTGCGACCCGGTCCGAGTTCCGTGTGAATCGTGCGTCGGCGGACAGGTGCGGCACCCCCAGCTCCGCACACATCCTGACGAATTGCGCATCGTTGCCGCACGCGACGGCGAGGGGCGCATCCGCGCAGCGGAGCACCTCGTACGGCGCGATGGACGGATGCCGATTGCCCAGACGCCGGGGTTCCGCGCCCGCACCCAGGTGCGCGGAGATCTGATTCACAAGCGCTCCCTGAAGGCTCGACAGCAGATTGACCTCGACGCGTGACCCGCGACCTGTGAGCTCCCGACGGCGAAGCGCGGCAAGGATCCCGATCACGGCATCCTTGCCGGTGAGCACATCGACCAACGCGACACCCGCCTTCATCGCTTCGCCATCCTGGTCGCCAGTGATGTGCATGAGTCCGCCGACGGCCTGCGCGACGAAATCGTAGCCCGGCAGTGCGGCGCCCTCGCCGAGTCCGAAGCCGCTCACGGAGACGAAGATCAGCCGGGGGTTCCGGTCGGAGAGCTCCTGCCACTCGAATCCCAGGCTCGCGAAGAGCCCGGGCCGGAAGTTCTCGATGACGACATCGGCATGGGCGATGATCGATCGAGCGCGCTCGCGATCGGCGTCATCGGCGAGGTCGAGCGCGACCGACTCCTTGCCGCGGTTGGCTGACTCGAAGTACGTCGTCATGCCCGAGGTGGCGTACGGCGGCCCCCACGCACGGGTGTCGTCGCCGGTCCCTGGACGCTCGATCTTGATGACCCTGGCCCCGAGATCCGCCAGGGTCATCGTCGCCAGCGGGCCGGCCAGAACGCGCGAGAAATCGGCGACGACGACACCCTTCAGGGGCGCCGTGGACCCGTCGGGCTGCGGATCCGTCATGCCGACCTCACCCTCAGCGGCCGCGCCGTCGACTCCCTCGCGACGACGCCGATCGGGAACTCCACGTCCGCGCCAGGTGTCGCCCGCCCCTCGACGAGGTCGAGGAGCAGTTCCGCACAGGCGACTCCCGACTCCCGCGGACGGAGATCGATCGACGTGATCGACGGCTGGAGGAATGGCAGGGACGGATGGTCGACGCAGGAGACGACCGTGATGTCCTCGCCGACGACGCGACCGAGCCGGGTCAGTACGGAGACGACTTCGATCGCGCTGGAATCGGGACCGCAGATGATCGCGTCGGTCTCCGGGTGCTCTGCGAGGAGCCGCTCCGTCGACGCGCGCACGGCACGCCACGGAGCCTCGAAGGCGACAGGGGCGATCACCGGCGGGAGGCCCCGCGCCGCACAGCCCTCCCGGTAGCCCGCCACGAGTTGCCGTGACCAGTCGGTGACGTCCGGCGCGACCAGCAGCGCGGGATGCCGCGCCATCGTCAGGTCGATCTCGTCGAAGAGCCGGAGCATGCCCTGCTGATGCGACGACCACACGACGCCGTCGGGTACCGCCCGGATGTCTTCCGGCAGGTGCTCCTGGGTGACCACCGGGATGCCGGAATCGAGAAGCGCGGGCAGCCCCGGGTCCCCTGACAGCGGGTCACCGATGATCAGTCCGTCAGCTCGGATCGGGCGCGACCGACCTGCCGAGACCGATGGGCTGACGATCGTCACATCCACGTCGTGCGCGGCGGCACTCGTGACGATGCCGAACGTGAAGGCCATGTAGTACGACGAGCGGGAGACGACTTCGGGCAGCACGATGCCGATCGTCCCGACCGTGCCGGTGCGCAGATGGCGCGCCGCTGTATTGACCGCATACCCGAGCTCCGCAGCCGCGGCGAGGACGGCGTCTCTGGTCGTGGACGACACGCGGCCGCTGCCGCTGAGCGCGTCCGACGCGGTGGTCTTGCCGACGCCGGCACGCCGGGCGACATCGATCAGGCGCGCACGCCGGGGCTCATGCATGCGGCGATTCTAACCATACTCAGCAAGATGTCATCCGCCGGAAACAGATCGGGGGTTGCGCTGTAACACTCTTTTCGCATACTTTTGCCGGAACGTTCCGGCACATCGACGTTCCGCACACAGCATCCGACGGAGAATCAATGAACTGCAGTTGTTCCGCATCCCCGCACGTCCAGCGCTCACGCCGTCTCGGCGATGAGTCGGACTCGCCGTACGCCACGCTCTCGGAATCGGAGCTGACGCGCGTCACGGATATCCTTCGCGAGAACGGCGCACTGGGCGAGACTCATCGGATCGCGTACCTCGGACTCGACGAGCCCGACCGCAGAGACGTCGACGCCGGTAGACCCGTTCCGCGACGCGC
>Ga0308157_10010020_pt1 | contig 10379 bp, 15 predicted proteins | sample PhyBR1_FD_201035 | JGI IMG/M metagenome (GOLD analysis project Ga0308157, IMG submission 201035) | Phyllosphere microbial communities from UC Gill Tract Community Farm, Albany, California, United States - DLSLB.R1 | ecosystem: Host-associated > Plants > Phyllosphere > Unclassified | place: USA... | reverse complement strand
TCCCGCAACAGCGAACACAGGCTGACTTGGCACCGAGAACCACATTTCACCTTTGAGGGGCGGTTTGCCGTCCTCCAGATCGTGCTTGTCGGGAGTGAACTCGCAAAACTCTGTGAGAGGCACGAGGCAGCGGTTTTCCGGCTTCTCGGCTAACTTGCGCCATTGCGGGAGCGCGAGGTTCCGCACGTTCGTCATAGGCCACGGGGCTTTGCCGCCTGTAACGTCCCATGTCATCACGTCCCAGGCGCGTTCGCCATCCTGTTCGCGGATGATGTAATTCCGGCTCTTCGGTCGCAGCTCACGCGGATTAAACCGATTGTCGCGAGGGCGTTCGATAAAGAGCTTAGACGCCGATCCCCACAGGGTTTCCGGTTCGCCATCCATGCGGGCGCGGTTGCACATTTTGCGACCCCTAGTCGTCTATTGCGTGGTCACGGACCGCTTGAGCGATCTTACGCAGCAGCTCCAGAACGCGATCGTCGGTTTCGCCTTCCGCGAACGCTTCAACGATTTGGGCGGATTGTTCAAAGGCGTCGGGCTTATCCATTGCCGGATGATGCGGCATCGATAGCCGGGCGGCAACGCCCGTCATTCCCACCCCTTTTTTTCGGTATCTAGAAACACGGCCTCGATGGTTTGGCAGCTCGCATCGAATGTGGCGATGATGCGAAGCCTATCGCGGTCCAGCTTGGCTAGCGCTTTGTCCCGGACTTCGCGGGCGCGGACTATTTCAGAATAGCGCGCCTGTTCGGCACGCTGGCGAGCTGGCGACCAGTGGGACCAATACAACGACATTTGTTCAGGGAGCGGGGGCGGCTTGCGGTAGACCATCCCGGCTATTCTATCCGAAAGCACGAAGACGACGCCGCAAAAATGCGATCGGTTGCACAGCTTTACCCGTTCCCTTTCTGTTCTTTAATGCGTTATGAGGGATCGAAGGGAGACGCCAAAATGCTGCCGCTGATGCAGCCAATTCCGATCGCAGATATTCCGCTAGGCATATTTCCGCGCATTCTCGCAGCCGCTGGAGCTGGCTTCCCGTCGCCCGCCCAGGACTGGAGTTGCGAGTCCGTCAATCTGGTGGACCTGTTACGATTGGACCGCGCTGCGAGCTTTGTTTTCCGGATCGAGGGAAGCAGCATGAGGGACGCGGGAATCCACGATAATGACGTGGTTGTGGTCGATCGAGACACGCGCCCGTCAGACGGTCACATTGTAATCGCTGTTGTAGATGGCGGGTTCGTATGTCGCCAACTGGTGTTTCGCGAGGGTGTGCCGCACCTAGAAGCGCGCAACGTGTCGACGAGCTACCCCGTGACGATCGCAGATGAGGCTGTCGACGTGTGGGGCGTCGTGCGATCGGCCGTCCGCGACTACCGGCGTTAGATCGCGCTATGTCCTATGCAATCTGTGACGTGGCTAATTTCTATGTATCGAGCGAGCGGCTTTTTGATCCTCGCTTGCGTGGCGTACCGGTAATCGTATTATCTAACAACGACGGATGCGCTATCGCTAGAAGCGAGGAAGCAAAGGCCCTCCATATAAAAATGGGCGATCCGATGTTTAAGATTCGTGATGTTGTAAGGCGTCACGGAATACAAGTTCGTTCGTCCAATTATGAGCTATACGCCGATCTAAATCGACGCTTTAACTCCGTTATTACGGAGTTTTCCGATATGGTTGAGGTCTACTCAATAGATGAAAGCTTTTTTCGCCTTCCCGCTCTTTCAAGCGGATTTGGCGACGTGGCGACCGCGCACCGTGTCATTGATGCTATATCAAGAAGCGTTGGTTTGCCTACCCGCATCGGATTAGGACCAACGCGAACGCTATCAAAGGTTGCTAATGCACTTGCAAAAGCGACCGAGAAGATTTGGGGCGGCGTCGTCGACCTTCACGACGAGGAATTGCGTCGCCGGCTGTTCGCACAATGGCCGGTCGGGGAGGTTTGGGGGATCGGGAAGGCTCTAGAGGCTCGCCTGAAGCCACTAGGGGTACGAACCACGGCTGACCTTGCCGCATTGCCCCCAGCGGTTGCGAGAGACGCCGGAACCGTCGTTCTGGAGCGCCTTGTGCGTGAGTTGAACGGTATTGAGTGCGCCGAGTTCACAGTTGAACCGGAGGCGATGAAGGGAACAGCCGTCACGCGGCAGTTTGGCGCACCTGTCAGCACCTTGGACGACCTATGCGAGGCGATGGCACGTCGCGCAGCTCGCGCGGCCGAGAAGATACGCGCGCAGGGGCTGGTGGCGTCTCGTATGATAGTCTTCGCGCACGGCAGCAAATACCGGCCGAACCCACCAAGCGCATCGCGATCGGCGCGCTTGTCCCCGGCGAGCCATGACCCGCGCGTAATTGTCGGGATGGCAACGAGGCTTACCGAAGCGATGTTTCAGGAAGGCGGGGTCTATACGAAGTGCGGCGTGCTTCTGGAGGATCTAAACCCGGCTGGAGCGGCGCAGACCGATTTGTTCGCAATACCCGACCCGCGCGCACCTGGCCTATTAGCCGCCATGGACGGGCTAAACGCGCGCTTCGGACGAGATACGATCACCGTTGCGGCTCAAGGGCGAGGGCCAAAGGCTTTTGACACGAGGCGTAGCCAGAAATCTAATTCGTGGACGACGAACATTGCGGAAATCCCGGTTGCGCGATGAGTACTGCACGTTTTGAAACGACGATGGATTTTGCGCGTCACCGCGCAGATATGCGGATCGTCTGTCAGTGTGGTCGAACAATCAACGTCCCGTTTGCCGATGTGTTGAGGCTCTTTGGCGGGCTTCCACAGACGATGCCCCAAGCCACCTCCCGGCTAAAGTGCAAACGGTGTTTCGAGGGAGGGCGAGTGACAGTTTCGCCGGTTCCTACGGTGCGCCGATAAGGCTTAGGATCGGATCGGCGTCACGGCGATCGGTCGCGACGCTGGCACTCTTTGCCGTACCAGAACGGGCTCTGTAGGTTGGGGCGGGAACGGACTTCCCCCGGCGCGGTTTTTACTATCGCTTGAAGCGTCCTGCCCTTCCGGGGGGAACGGCGGTGAAAGCTCGCAATGCCCTGTTGGTCTTCGATCGGCAGGGCATTTTCGTGAATGCTGTGGAACAGACCTTTGTCTGCGCGGTTGTTACAATGACCGGCCGGGCACTTCCCCCCTTTGGCTCCGCTGGTTTCTAAAGCGCCCCGCTGCCCCCCCCCGCAGCGGGGCATTTTATTGCATTACCGAAGGCAGGTTAACTAGTTACACAAAGTTTTTGGGGGGAAGAATGCTCGTTTACTTTTTGGCAGCGTTACAGGTCGCCGCAGCTCCGGTAAGTTCGCACGCTCCGTCGCAGGAGACGCAGCCGACTATCTGGCGGGATTTTCGTATAGGTATAACCCCGGAGCAATTTGCCGAAGGGTTGCGTAAAGCCGAGGGTATCAGCTCGGTCGATGTGACACGCAAAGGCAAAAAACCCGCGAAGATCAAGATCACATATTCCGCCGGCAATGGGATGCAGATTGGAGACTTAAACGTCGCTGTTATACCATCGTTCATCAACGATCGTCTTGACTCCGTCACCCTTTCGGAAACCGGCTGCTATTCGACGGTAGAGGTAAAACTTGAGAAGCTATTTGTAGCATTGGGAGAGAAATACCCACAGCAGCAAAGAGTTAAGGTTGTTAACCCGGATGGCGTATCGGTTGACACGCAACGAGCATTTCACAATCTAGAGACTAGAGTAACGGTATCTGTTTCATCGATCGATAACCCTTACCCGCAACATATCTATGGCGGCACAGGGGTTATGTCAGCCATGAATAAGCTCGCAAACAGTATGGCTGACAGCACCTACAATTCTAATATTGAGTCCTGTCCAATCGATAAGGGACGCAAGGCGACGCTCCAGCTCGAATACGTCTCACAAGATGCCTTTATGGTGGAGCATTCTAAGGAAAACGCTGATCGTGCCGCAAAGGCGAAGGCGATAAAGGACGGGCTATAAGGCCATAATGGGCGGCCGATGGGGCGGAATTGGTAGCCCTATCGACGCCTGATATTGAGGGCGTTACTGTCGGTATCTGCTCGATATGCGCGCCGAAACAGGGTTCTAAACGCTGTTTATGTCGGTTACGTCCGAGGCAGGGATACCGCACCCCTTCGCAATCTGCCTGCAATTTTTAAGTCCCTTGCCAGCAGAGACTAGTTTGCAACCCTTAGAACGTGCGACCGTCACCGCCTCAAAATGGGCAAATAACGGCAAGCCGCCAAAGACTCCAGACCCATGCAACTCTTGTAAAGCAGTTGCAGACTTGTGATTTGCTACAGTGGTCGGGACATACTTCTTCGGCATTATCGCCGTAAACGCCGACCAAAGATGCGGATATAACTCTTTTAGTTCACCCGAAACCGATCGTAAAATCAGCATTTCACCACTGCGGATCGCGTCTAGAACCCGCGTTTTAGCCGAATTTGATGTTGTAGTAAGCGCGTCCTTGATCCCATGTAGGTCGATAACCCACTTCGGCGTTACGGCGCTAGCTGAAGCTGCCGGCATCCGTTAAGCAACCCCAAAGAGCTGATCTTGGTAGACAGGTTTCAGTCCGCTCAAACGGTATATGTCGATTTCGTCTAGCTGTTCTGTAGCGCGTGCGCGTTTAAGAAGGCTCAATAGACGAGAGCCATACTGCGTTCGCTTGTCACGTAATGGGTCCGGGGTCCCCCCAGAACTCTTCTGTCCTTGATCACCGGCTGGAACAAAGTTCCGATTACCGAACTTTGCTTTCCATGTTCTATAGTCTTCTCGAAGAAGATAGTCAGTCTGAACTAACCGGACGTAGGTAGCTTCTTGGCTAATTCCCAGCTTCTTCGCGAACAGACGAATAAAGTCATCGTCTGGAATCGGTGTAAACCCAAAACGAGCGAGCGCTGCCTTGATAAGGCGCTTCGGTGCCAGAAGGCACGCTGCGAATCGGTTACAAAAGCGCTCGACCCTGTTCCGAATAATTGATGGATTGGAGGCGCCTTCCTTCCGCAAAAGCACATGACCGAATTCGTGTGCTAAGGTGAAGAGCTTGCGTGCTTTGCTACTGTTTGTTGTGTTTATGACGATAGTATGGGGACCGTCATCGATATGCACATATAGACCAGCAGCTTCGTCGTTCTTGAACTGTCTATGTAAAACAAGGACGCCAAGGCTTTCTATAAAACCCCGCAAACTGACATAAATCTTGTTGGCATCCTGCCACTCAAGCTGCTGATCGTCAGTTATACCCCATCGAGCGCGCCACTTTTTAGCAAGCGCAACAGCTTCTTCATTTGAATAGGTAGACGGCTGAATCTGCTCGACACTATCATCCAGCCCTACGTCGAGATCTAACGCAGATAGCGTGCTCGATAGCCGCTCCACGTAGCTTATCGCTTGGAGAGTGCCTTTCTCGAATTGGCTTATCTTTGGACTAGCGGTGCGAAAGTCCACGGATGGAAATAGGGGAAGTTGTTTTTGGGTAAAAAGAGCTTGAAGTGGTACGGCTAACTCGTCCGCAATAGCTACGATATCGTCGTCGTCGAGATCACCACCGGCGTCGACGACTTTTTCCAATTCGGAGCGCATGACCCCGCTACGGGACGCGAGGGTAGCCAAGTCGAGGCCGCGCGCCGTAAGGACGTTAGAGAGGGCACCAGCAGGAATTTTCACGTGTGTTTCGACTTATGGCCTTGGCAGACAACGACAAACGGGCTGACATTCGCCCAGCTGGCTAACGTCCAAACGGTAGGAATAGGACTGTATCTAGCGCTAGCGGTTATTCAAGCCGTATCCGCTACCGGCGTTGCGGGGCTGTCACGGCGCGTAAATACTTTGCTTGGCGCTGTGACGGCAAAGGATATGCGAGTTGAGATTTCAAATGTCCGTAGCTTAAGTGGCGAGGTAAGCGGCCTTGAGATTGGTTTTCATGACTTCAACCGACGGCTTTTACCGATTCTGTTCGCTCTTTTCACCATCAGTATTTGCTACTTTGCCTACTGCACTATCTGGCAGAATCTAATGGCAATGATGGACGGAACTTGGTTCATTTTTGGTTTCTACCTCATCTTGCCGACGATCATTTTTGTAGTCTGCTCAGCAATCATTTGGTGGCAGTGCAGAAAGGTAGCAAAGCGGGTCAAGGATGCTGAAACCCGTATTAGGCGCGCACTTGTCGGGTTGCCGTGATGCATCCTGACTAGTTTGTGACCGCGCGCCCGGCCTAGCATGACTGCGGGCCAACTAGATATTTGCTTAATAAGTGACGCACCGTTTTTGCAGGAATACAAAATCTACCGTTCCCGATTAGGCGCGGATTTTGCTGGATTCATTGTGGTCGGATTGCCACGAGAGGGAGCAGGTTCGGCCGCGCGTTTCAGCATAACACCCCGGCCGTTGTCATATCCAATCCGCGCACCCTCCCCGACGTGAGGCGTTTCCTTGAAGCGGTCGCGATCGTGGCGCACTACCTGGCTATCGTTGCCGAGCTGGTAAATGTTGGCTTTGTCGACGTGAAGCACCGCACCGCGATATTCGCCCTTGGTCTTCGGATCGGCGTCCCGAGCTGTGTCGAGGCGATGAATACCACGAGGGTTCATGCCTTGCGGTTCTGAATCCATGACGGTCCACTGGCCGCTAAGGTGCCTCTCGTGAAGGCGGCTACCATTCATTATCACGAGCCGTTCGGCACGTTCGGGCGGGCGATCGGCGGTCAATCGTTATGCCTTTTCCGAGGTTTGATCGTGACGGGCGGTAACAGCCTCCCGAACAGCGAAAGCGATTAACACTAGCGCGGCCCAAACAATCCAATCCTTTATGCCGTAGGGCATGAAGACGGAATGGCGCGCGGCGTCGATCGCTTGCGGGAGGGTGGCGTTGTAGCGATCAAGGCTGGTGGAGATTTCCAAGCCCGGCTCAATCGCAATCCCGATCGGAATTGCCGCGATCGATGCGACTGCAATGCGCCCGACTCTCACCATGTAAACGGCCGCACGTCCTACCGCTCGCGGTCGGGAGTCGTGCGGGTTGGCGTTTGGCTTGGCGCTGCCGGCGTCTGCACAGTTGGGGAAGGCGTAACGCGATCGGGAGTAGGTTCGGCGGCGCGCGTCAGCACAGCGGCTTGGCCTTTGTCGTATCCAATTCGGGCATTGTCCCCGACGCTAGGCGTATCCTTGAAGCGGTCGCGATCGTGCCGCGTTACCTGGCCGTCGTTACCGAGCTGGTACACGTTCGATTTGTCGACGTGCAGCACAGCGCCGCGATACTCTTCCTTGGACTTAGGATCGGCCTCCCTCGCGGTATCGAGACGATAGATCCCCTTGGGGCTGGAGCCTTGTGGTTCAGAGTCCTGCTCGCGCCATCCACCATCAATGCGCTTTTCGTGGATGCGCGTTCCGTCCGCGATGATGAGGCGTTCCCCAGTGTTCGCGCGATCGGCATCCGGCCGCGTCCGGTTTGAGGTCGCTGCATCGATCGACGGTTCAGCCGGTAGGCGTTCGTGAGAGGCGACGCGAAAGCCTTCGATTTTGCGCTGTTCGTCAAGATCAGCGCCACGGAAGCGCATAAGATCCGATGCGCGATCCCAAGTTTTAGCAGCGTCTTCTAGGCTGCGGCGATCGGGGTTGTTGTGAACGTCGCGCAGGGTATCCGCTAGACGTTCATCGGGCACCCATCGGCCGTTTTCTAGGTTGCTACTGCCAACAACCTTTCCGTCACGACCGTAAAGAACGATTGCGTGAGCGTTGTTGTTTTGCTGCAATTTCTCGATTGTATCGACCAGACCCTTTACAGCCTGATCGTGAAACTCATCACTAACACCACGACCGAATCCGGTTTTGGAGTCGACGATTTCGACCTCGCGGCGATCGTAAGTGCTTGCATGGCTCAAATCCGGAGACACAGCCATTCCGTGAACCTCGACACGGTAGCCCTTGTCTTTCAGTTCATCCATACTCTTGGATGAATTGCCGTAGTTCGATAGCGTCCCATCATAAATGATATTCCGCCGCTCTTCTGCGGATATCTGCATGACACGGTGCGCGAGATTGCCAGCATCCGAAAATGCGACTTGCGGAATATCCAAATCGCCGCGCTCGATCCGGTCGCGCATGTATGGGATTTGCGGCCTGATTTTGTCCGGGTCAATCTCGACGGCACCGCCGACGCCCTCGAAGTGAATCCGCATCGAGTTGACGATCATGCTCTTTCCGGAACCCGACTGCCCCGCTGTGAAAATAGCCACAGGCTCTTTTACAGCGGTCGATTTCTCGATTCCGGTTTCTGCTAGATCGCGAGCAAGCTTCTCGCGTTCATCGTCGCGCAATGGCTTTTGATCGTCACTCACTTTGTTTTGCGAGCTTCTATCTGTTCCATTGCGCACTGCACTAAAGGGGCGCGGCTACTCTCTACATCGCCGCGCGTATCATAGTGCTTTGAAAGCGCCTCTTTTGCAGCAGCCTTTTCGGCGTCTGGAGCCTTATCGATCACACCACGAAGCCGACCCTGTTCTACGGCCCAGCGTTGCGAGTGGAGATAAGGGAGGTTCGCGTCGATACTTTCCCGAATAAGCTCCGCTTCCGTCTTCCCGGTAGCTAGTCCAACATCGGCCATCACGCGCTCCTTGTCCTATCAAATATAGGGTGCAAACGGCTAAAGATACAGAGCGTAACACCACCCATCCCAGCCAATTCGCTACCTACAAACGCGATCATCGCACGCAGCGGGCTAACCGTTGGGTAGGGTCGAACTTAGCCCAGCGAACGGCGATACCGGCACGGATCGCGACGCAGCTCGCGTCCTGGCCGTTCGGTAGTTGGCACCACGCAACGGTCCTATTCCAGCTTGTCCCGACCGCTTCGCACGAGAGGCGAACCGGCCGGGCGAAAGTAAGATATCCGTCCGGCCGTCGATTGTCCGCCCCGATGCCGCCACCCAGCGCGACAGCCATTGCGCGGCGTTGTGCGAACGGATCACCCGCAACGCCGGGTTGTCCCGGTCGCTGCGAGCCGTCGAGTTCAGTTGCACCGACACCGGCAAGGCGGATGCGTTCGCCCGACTGACACCGAATAGGACCGTCAACGTCGTGCAAGGCGATGGCGAGGCAGAGCAGCAGCATCGCCTATCGCCCCCGCGATCGTTGCGGGGGTTCGCGCCGAGGGGTTGGCGGAACAGGTGGCGCACCCTCGACCGCACGAGCTGGAGCGGGTTGGCGGGCTGGCGTTGCTTGTGAACTTCCGGATTGCTGCGTGCGATCGGGACCGCCGCGGACTTGCGGGGTTCGGAGGCCGGTTCCCTGTTCGACACGATCGGCAAGCTGCGACCGGGCCGACGCCAGCACCTTTTTTGCGGCTTCCGGATTGTCAGCCAGTGCCTTACCCACGACGCTTTCAATCATCTTCATGTTAGCGCGGGCGGTGCGATCGGCGCCGATGAGTTTTGAGGCGCGATCGTCGCCTTGATCGCGAACCGTGAATCGTTCGAGCTTGGCCGGGTCCGCGCGTTCGCCAACGTACCAACGCTTTTCGGCTCCGTCCCACCGTGCGCCAGCCGCCTTCGCGGCTTCACGCTCCTTGTAGGGAACCGCGAGATATTGGCGTTCAGCCGGGGCAGCGTCAGAGCCACGGGAAGGCCCGTCACGAGGCGTTGGCGGTGTTTGGGTCCGGTCAGGCGCACTTGCGGCCGAACGGTCCTGCGTCGGCTGGCGATCGGGTGTTTGAGGCGAGCTAGATCCTCGATCGTTCGCAGCGCGGTCAACCGACTGCTGGCGATTAGGTTCGGTCAGCTCGACAGACCACCGGGCGCGTTGCGCCTCGATCGTCTTCGTCGACCATTCGCCGGTTTCCTTATCCTGCGTGCGCTGCGGGACTTGGACCGTTTCACGCTCGCCGCGTTGAACCACAACGCTATCACCGATTGCCGCGCTCGAGCGCGCGAGAGCATCGGGAAGGCCGACACCCCAAGCGCGCCGACGATCACCGTTCGATAGTTCAACATCGACGTAAGGCGACGAGCTGGACGGATCGCCTTCCTTGAAGTTTGCCCGGCCAGTCTCGACCAGTTTCCCGCGAACGCCGTCCTTAAAGTCGGCCGCGCGATCGGCGGGGGGCGCACCTGGCACACGATCGGCGCTATCAGCACGACGCGGCGAGACACGTTCCGCGCCGCTGCGTTCGATCGGCGCAACGCTATTGTTCTGGCGATCGGCGTTGGCCTCCCGAAGCCGGTTCAATTCCTGTAGATCGCGTTCGGTAGGCTTGTAGCCCTTTACGCCGATATCCTGCTGCATCGCCTGCAACCAGATTTCGCGCTTAAAGGCGTCGGTCCCGGTGACTTGGATTTCACCCCAGCCGCGATGTTGAGCAACCGCGACCAGATCGCGTG
>Ga0308157_10010017_pt1 | contig 10382 bp, 8 predicted proteins | sample PhyBR1_FD_201035 | JGI IMG/M metagenome (GOLD analysis project Ga0308157, IMG submission 201035) | Phyllosphere microbial communities from UC Gill Tract Community Farm, Albany, California, United States - DLSLB.R1 | ecosystem: Host-associated > Plants > Phyllosphere > Unclassified | place: USA... | reverse complement strand
ACCGCGTTCTGCGCGTCCCAGGCCAGCAGCTGGTTGGTGCGCAAGCGCATCAGCACCGTTTCCAGGCTTTCCGGCAGCAGATAGGCCAGGCGCGTGTTGATGTCGGCCCGCGAAAAGGTCGACGAAGCGGTGTCCGAGGCCAGTTCGCGCAATACCAGCAGGCGCACGGCCACGCCCTCAAAGCCGCCGTGGAACAGGGCCGTGAAGACTTGCAGCAGGGGCTGGGCGCGCTTCAGGTGGTAGACCTGCTCGATCTCGTCCACCGCAATGTGCGGCTGGAAGTGCGCCTGCAGGGCGTCCTGCGTCGCTTGCGTCTGCTGTTCGATGGGGTTCGCGTCTGCGGCCAGGGCCGCATTTGCCATTATGTCTATCATTCTGCTCCGAGTTGCCATTTTGTACACGCCGCGCAGGCAATGCTCGCGGGGGGCGTCAGTATAGCAGTTCGCCGGACCCGTCCAAGCTACTTGCGGATCACCTTGTCGAGCAGCTGGTCCACGGTGTCGCCGTCGTCGTCGAAGCGGATGCGCACCGGATACCAGTCGAGCGAGGGCGCCAGCCACAGGTCCACCTGCTGGCCCTGGTCGCTCCTGGGCGGGGACTTGGTGAAATGCACCGCCTCCACTTCGCCCACGCCGGTCTGTACCGGCTCGTGGCGCACCACCTTGAACACCCAGGGCTCGGCGTCGCGCCGGCCGGCCACGAAGAAGGCCCACTCGGAACCGGGCGTGAACTTGTCCGGCGCGCTGCGGGCGATGGCGGCCAGCTGCCACGGCGCGCTGGTGCGGTCCTGCTCGCCGCCCTTGATGGGGTAGCTTTCCTCGCCCTTGCTGAAGGTGATGGTCTTGGCGTCGCGCTTGAAGGTGGCCGTGGTGGGCTCCTTGCGGAAGCGCTTTTCATTGAAGCTGGACGGCGCCAGGCCGTAGCTGTCCACCGCGCCTTCGCTGCGGCTGTCCAGGATCTTGCCGAAAATGCCAGCATGGCTTTCGGTGGCGATGCTGTACTTGCCGTCCCCCTGGCGCCACTGCACGGTGGCGTCGCCATTGATGGACAGGCCTTTCTGGCGCGCCTTGATGGTGTAGACCAGGTCCGCCGGCGGCGGCAGGCTGAAGCCACGCTTGATGCTGGGATGGCTGGGCTGCTCGGCGGCGGCCTGCGCGGCCGCCTGGGGTGCGGCGGCGGAAGTTGCCGCAGCCATGGCTGCTGCAAGGGTGATACTTAGTGCGGTATGGCGCATATTTACTTTCCGGCGTTGCCGCTCAGGGTGATCTTGGTAATGGTCTGCGTGGTCAGCGCGCCATTCGCTTCGGTATTCCGTATCTGCACCGGGAACCAGTTCATGCCCGGCGCCAGCCACACGTCCAGCCGCGCCGAATAGGAGCCCGGCTTGGGCGGGCGCGCCAGGTGCCAGGTGACGATGCGGCCCAGCTGCGTGTCCAGCTCCTCTTCGCCCACCAGCAGGAAGCGGTAGATGCTGGCGTCCTTCTCGTCGCCCACCAGGATGTCGATGTCGCCGCCAAACTGGTTCACGTCGGCCCGGCCGATGGCGCCCAGCTGGAAGGGCACCGTGGCCTTGTCCTGCGCGCCGGCCATCAGCGGGTAGCTGCGCTCGTTCACCGAAAAGGTGATGCGGCCGTCGCCGCGCGCGAAATGCGTGGCGGTCTGCGCTCGGCCGCGCCGCTTCTCGGTGAACCTGAGCGGCGCAATGCCGGCGTCGTCGATCTCGCCTTCGCTGCCCAGCACCAGCAGATTCACGCGCGTCACCAGCATGCTGATGCCCGCTTCCATGCCCACTTTGTACTTGCTGCCGTCGGTCTGCCAGGACATATGGGCCACGCCGCTCCACTTGGTGCCGTTGGCGTCGGTGCGCTTGAGCTCCATCTCGAATTCGGCCGACGGCGGCAGGTCCACCTTGTAGCGTCGGGTGGACAGCGGCGCGGGCGGCGGTTCGGCGGCCTGCTTGTCGGCGCTGCCCGGCGCGGCGTCCGGCGGCGATTGTACGGCAGCCTGCGCGGCAGCGGCGCCCGGCTGCACCGGCTCGGGCGGCGCGGCCAGCGCTTCCAGTCCGGCCAGCGGATCGGACAGCGCGCCGGAAGCCGGCGCCGGCTCGGCCACGGCGGACGGCTGCGGCATGGGGGCGGGACGGGGCGCGGGACGGGCTTGCGGCGCCTTGGGCGCGGCCTTATCCAGCTGTTTGACTTCCGGCGGCGGCTCGCTGGACGCGCTGCGCTTGGGCAGCGCCAAGCGCAGCTGCGCCTGCATGACGGACGGCGCGGGCCGGACGGCTGTGCTCTGCTGCGGGCCGAGGCGCGCGCCCAGCCAGTCTATCGTCACGAAGTGCAGGACAGCGGTGGCCGCGCACAGGGCGAGTACGCGGCGGCGCCGGGAAAGAAAGGAAACTATCGTCATGGCGATAGTTTAACGCTTGTCAAGCCTGCTCCGCTGACAGGCCCTGGCAAATCTGCTACGCTGGCTCACCATTCCTATAGGAGACCTGCCATGCCCATGCCTCAAATGCCCAACATTCCAGGCGCCGCCGTCATGACGGACACGCTCGATTTCGTCAAGAACCTGTGGGGCAGCATGGGCGTGGTGCCGGGGATTGCCGCGCCTACGCTGTCGGTGGATGAACTGGACAAAAAAATCAACGACTTGCGCGCGGTGGAAGCGTGGCTGAACCTCAACTCGAGCATGGTGCGCGGCAGTATCCAGGCGCTGGAAGTGCAGCGCAACACCATCGCCACGCTCAAGTCCATGGGCAAGACCCTGGCGGACGCGGTGCAGCAACAGCAGCCCGCGCCGGGCAAGGAGAAGTCGCTGTTCGAGTCGATCCCGTATGCGTCGGCGTTCTTCCAGCATGCGGCGGACGCGCTGGCGCCGGGCGCGCCGGGGCCGGCGCCGGCCGCCGCCAAAGCGCCCGCAACGGAGGCGCCCACGCCTGCGCCTGCGGCCAAGGCGGAGCCGGCTGCTGTGCCGCCGGTGTCGGACGCGGAGGCGGCAGCGGCCGCAGCGGCGCCCATGGTGAACGCGGCGGCGTGGTGGAATTTGCTGCAGGACCAGTTCAAGCAGGCGGTGACCACCGCCATGACCACCGACGTGGTCAGCGGCGCGGCGGCGCGCGCAACGGAAGCGGCCGGCAAGTTCGCGGCGGCGGCGGGCAAGCCTGCGGCCAAGGCGGACAAGGGGAATTTACCGGAGGCGCAGGGCAAGGCCGAGGCCAAAAAGGATGGCGGCAAGAATGGCGCCGCGCCAGCGGCGGCGCGCAAGGCGCCGGCCAAAAAAGCCGGCGCGAAGGCGGGCAAGGAATAAAGCCGCTGGCGGCGCGCGGCGGGTTACGGTCAAGGCCTGGCCTTGACCTAACCCGCCCTACGCGGTAAGCGGTACGCGGAAAGCCCTTAGCGGGAAGTGTTGACTTCTGCCTGGCCGCGCGCGCCGGTGGGCTTCAGGTATTTGTCGAGGAATTCCAGCATCCTGGCATTGGCCACGAGCTGGTTTTTCTTCTTGCTGAAGCCGTGCCCTTCATCGTCGAACACCACGTATTCCACCGGCACCTTGTTGCCCTTCACCGCCTCCACGATCTCGTCGCTTTCAGGCTTGATGACGCGCGGGTCGTTCTTGCCCTGGATGACCATCAGCGGACGGCGGATCTCCTTGGCGTGGAACAGCGGCGAGGTCGCCACCAGGAAGTCCTTGTCCTTCACCGGGTCGCCTATCTCCTGGTACAGCGCCTTGCGCTGCGATTCCCAGTACGGCGGGATCGACTCCAGCGTGCGCACCCAGTTGCTCACGCCGAAGATGTCGATGCCCACCTTGAAGGCCTCCGGCCGGAACGCCAGCGCCGCCAGCGTCATGTAGCCGCCGTAGCTGCCGCCCATGATGCCGATGCGGTCCGGGTCGATATTGCCCAGGCTGGCCAGATAGGTCTTCGCTTCCACGCAATCCCACAGCGGCTCGCGGCCGTGCTTGCCGTCGTCGGCGGTGTTGAAGGTCTTGCCGTAGCCCGAGCTGCCGCGGTTGTTAATGCCCAGCACCGCGTAGCCGTGGTTGGCCAGGTACTGCATCAGCGCGCTGTAGCCGCGCCGGGTCTGGCCGCCGGGGCCGCCGTGCACAAAGATCACCGCCGGCGCCTTCGCGCCGGGCGCCAGGCCTTTCGGCTTGTAGTAGATGGACGGGATCACCATGCCGTCGAAGGACTTGAAGCGCACCACTTCCGCTTCCACCAGGTCGTTCGGGTCGATTTCCTTGTTCAGGCTTTGCGTCAGCTGCGTGGTCTTCCTGGTCTTCAGGTCATACGCGAACAGATTGCTCGGCGCGCGGTCGCCGTTCAGATAGAAGGCCATCAGCTTGCCGCTCGGCGAGAAGGTCACGCCGCGCATTTCGCCGCCGGGCAGCTTGGGCAGGGCCACCGGCTTTTCGTCCGGGCCTTCCACCACGCGCACGGTCTGGCTGCCGTCGTTGTCCACCACCGTGGTGCGGAAGCGGCCGTCCAGCGAATAGCCGGAACCGAACACGTCCCAGTCCGCTTTCTCGTGCAGCGCCACCGCGCCGGTGGCCAGGTCGTAGGTGCGCAGCGTGTTGAACTCGCCGCCCTCGTTGGAGGTGAAGAACAGGCGCTTGGACGCCGGGTCGAAGGTGGCGGCGCTGTAGCTGGCCGTGCCCTGGTGCGGCGTGATGTGCTTCAGTTCGCCCTTGCTCAGGTCGTACAGATAAATGTCGCTGTCGGACGTGGTGTTCGGTTTTTCCAGCGCAATCCAGCGCTCGTCGCGGCTGATGCGGTCCGGCGTCATGCCGTTCTCGTTCTTGTACAGCAACGTGCGCGCATAGGTCTTGGCGTCGTAGCGGTACAGGTCGAAGTACTTGGGATCGCGCTCGTTGCTCAGCACATAGAAGGCGCCGCCGTCGGCCGACCAGCCGGCAAAGCTGGCTTTCAGCTTGTCGCCCGGCGTGAGGTCTTTCTCGCTGCCGTCCAGCTCGCGCACGAACAGGTGGTTCTGCTCGTTGCCGCCCTTGTCGCGCGTGAACAGGAAGCGGTCGTCGGTGCGGAAATAGCCCACCGCGTAGGTGCTGTCGGTGGTGGATTGGGTCAGCGCCACCGGCTTGCCGCCGCCCACGGGCTGCGTGTAGACGTTGGGCAGGCCGCTCTCGTTGCTGGTGAACAGAATGTTCTTTTCGTCACGGCTGAAGGACGCGCCCGAAATGGACGTGGTGGCCATGAACTGTTCTATCGTGTATTGCTTGGGGACGTGCTGCGGGGACTTGGACGCCGCCAGCGCGCCAGGGAGGGCATGTAACATCAGCGCCAGCACGGTGAGACGCGCGGCAGTTTTCATACGACGCATGTTCGCTCCTGTCTAGATGGCCTGCCGTCACGATGACGGCAGGTCAGCCAGTGTTGCAAGAACGAACTACGTTGTCAAACAAATAAATGCCAGCGGCGGCTCAGCCCAGGCGCTGGATGCGGATGGCGTCGATCAGGCCGCCCACTTCGCGTTGTATTTTCACAATCTGTATCAGGCCTTCCTCGGCCAGCAGCTTGGCGCCTTCATGCGCCGACTGGAAGGACTCCAGCGTGTCGCCCTTGGCGGCTACCGGCCGTACCCACGCAGCAGCGCCAACTTTCATTTTGTCGTAAACCTCTTTAGTGATGTCGCGCATAGGCTCTCTCCTTGTTGTGTTTTAGTGTAATCATTGAAGTGCCGGGAAACAAGTTGATGAATACTCAACTACTCGTCGCCCTCCTCCGGCTGGGTTTCTGTTTCGGTGTCGGCTTCGGCCTCCGCCGCGGCATGGCGCGACGGCATCAGCATGGCCAGCTGCTCGATCAGCTGCGCGAAGCGCTGCTGGCCGGGGGCGATGCGGTCCACGTGCATCAGCACGTCGTTGGCCTCGTCCATCAGCGCCTGGGTGTAGCCGTTCTGCTGCATGTGCGAGATCAGTATCTGCGCCGAATTGAACAGGATGCGCATATTGTTCGGCAGCGCGGCGCGCGCGGTGCGCATCCACTCCACCGCCTCGGCCAGCTTGCCGGTTTTCCACAGCAGCACGCCCTTGTTCATCATGTCCGCCGCTTCCTTGCGGGAAGCCTGGATCAGGTCGGCGCCCTCTTCGCTCATGCGCGCCTTGTCGAAGATTTTCTGCACGTCCTCCAGCAGCAGCTGGTTGTCGTGGTTGTTGCGGATCACGTAGCACAGCAGCTCCACCGGCGCGTCCTTCACGCCGACGGCGAACAGCAGCGTCGCCATCTCGATGCAGGTGTCCGTGTCCGGGCGCTCGGGGTCCTCGTTGAGCATGGTCTCGAGCTCGTCGCCGGACTTGCGCGCGCGGCGGTAGTCGCCGCTCTCGTGGTAGACCAGGCCCTCGGTGATCTTGGCGCGCAGCGCCACCTGGTCGCCGCTGAACTCGCGCTGCGCGGTGGCCAGCACCTGCAGCGCTTCCTTGGGGTCGTTCTTCTGGCCGCACACGCGCGCCAGGCCGAAATAGGCGTCCACCGTCTTGAGCACCGAATACTCGCCGATGGCGATGCACTTGCGGAAGGCGCGCTCGGCCAGCGGGATATTGCCCAGCTTGAGCGCCGCATTGCCCAGGTTGCGCTGGCGCGGCACCGAGTTGGGCGACAGCTTGGCCGCCTTCTCCAGCACGTCGCAGGACTCCTCCACCTTGCCCATCAGCTGGTAGGCCGTGGCGAGCTGGTCGTAGGCGTCGATGTAGAAGCGGTTCTCGGCGATCACGCCCTGGAACATCTGGCGCGCCGCTTCGTGGTCGCCGTTGCTCATGCGGATTTTCGCCAGGCCGGTGCGCGCCCAGTTGTAGTCGCGCTCCTCCAGCACCAGGTCGTACACCACGCGCGCCTTCTCCGGCTCGCCGGCCTTGAGCAGCAGCTGCGCCTTCATGCGCAGCAGGTCGATCTCGTGCAGCTTGTTGTGCACGATCTGCTCGTCGCACAGGCGGGCGGCGCGCAGGTAGTCCTTTTCCACAAAGGCCTGGTCGATTTCGCGGAAGATCTGCTTCTTCTGCCACACGCGGTTCAAGCGCGTCAGCAGCACGCCCTCGGTGATGGGCTTGATGATGTAGGCGTCCGGCTGGTGCTCGGCCGCGCCCATGACGGACTCCACGCTCTTCTCGGCCGACACCATCAGCCACACGCTGGACGGCGTCATCAGGTTGCGGATGCGCACCTCCTCCAGCACCTGCTGGCCGTTCTTGCCCTCGCCCAGGTTGAAGTCGCACAGCACCACGTCGTAATGGGTCTTGGCCAGCATGATCATGGCCTCGCCGCCGCTGGCGGCCTGGTCGATGTGCTTGGCGCCGAGGTTACGCAGCGACTCGCGCAGCAGCTGGCGGATACCGACGAAATCGTCGACGATCAGGTAATGCTTGTCGGTCCAGTCGATGGCGGCGATGGCGGCCGTGACGGTGTCGGGCATGGCCGGGGCGACGGTGGGAAATGACATCGGACCTCCGCTCAAGGCAAACGCAGCACGAAGCAGCCGCCGCCCAGGGTGGTGTCGCCCGGCGCGCCATTCTCCAGCTGCACGCTGCCGCTGCGCTGACGGTGCTTGTGCATCTTGGCCACTTCGCAGGCGAAGTACAGGCCCAGGCCGCTGCTGTTGGTGAGGAAGTTCACGCCGCTGGTGTTGCCGCTCATGGCCGAGGCGCCGGCGTTGATCAGCGCCTGCGGGAAACCGCTGCCGTTGTCCTCTACGCGCAGCTCCAGGTAGCCGTCGCGCTCGGCGATGGCGAGGCGGATGGTGTCGCTGGTATAACGCACCGCGTTGTTGATGGCGTGCGCCAGCATGCCGATCACCAGGTCCTCATCGAAGGTCCAGATCAGGCCGGGCGGGAAGTCAATCTGCAGCGCGATGCGCTTGGACGCCAGCAGCACCTTGGCCTGCGAGCTCACCTGCTGCACCAGTTCGGCCACCTGCTGCGGGCGCGGATCGAAGGGATAGGACGGCTTGCCCACTTCCTTGTACAGCGCCAGCAGCTGCATCAGGTTGTCGTTCAGGCGCTTGGTCTGGTACAGCATCTGGGCCAGGCTGGGATAAGCGGGATGGTTCGCGTCGTTCTCGTTGGCGCCGCCCAGCAAACTCTCCAGCGTGCCGCTCAGGACGCTGATCGAATTTTTCATGTCATGGGCGGTTGAAGCCAGGAACAGGAACAGCTCGGGCGAGCCCGCTTGATCTTCCATAGATGAGGCCTCCACGCGGCAATTATTTCTGAATAGCGATTATACCCGCCCGCCACGCCGGGCTTTGAGCATAAAGCGCGCGGGGTCCAGGGCGGCGGCCAGGGCGGCCTCCAGCGGCAGCGGTTCGTGCTCCAGCTGCGCGGCCAGCAGCTCGGCCGCCAGCGGCGCCCAGATCAGGCCGCGCGAGGCATAGCCCAGCAGGCCATACAGCCCGGCGTGGCGGGGCACGTCGCGCAGGCGCTCGGGGCGCCCGGGGGCGCCATAGTCCGGCAAGGGGCCGGCCAGCGGCAGCCGGTCCGGCGCCATGCAGCGCAAGCCGACCCGGCCCGCCAGCGGCGGATGATGCGGCAAACTCTGGGCCAGCACGCCGGGCAGGATGTCGCGTGCGCGAGACAGATTTTCCTGCTGGCTAGCGTGGCGCAAGGCGCCGTCCGTGTCGCCGTCATAGGTGGCGCCGACGCTGACGACGCCCTGCACCGGCGGCGTCATATAGGCCTCGCGGCACACCACCAGCGGCAGACGGGGGAAATCCTGCTCCCGCAGATGGGTGACCTGGCCGCGCATGGTGTACAGCGGCAGCTCGGCCGTCTGCGCGATGGCGAGCGCGCCGGCGCCGTTGGCGAGGATGACGTGCGGCGCCTCGGCCAGCAGCTTGCCGCCCGCAGCCCGGACCTGCCACTGCCCGTCCGCGCGCTCCAGCCGCAGCGCCTCGGCGTTGAAGACGCGGGTCAGGCGCGCACCGCAGGCGGCCAGCATGGCGCGGCAGATGGAGGCCGGATTGGCCCAGCCGCCCTGGCTGAACAGCCAGCCGCCATCCGGCGTGGGCGCGCCCAGCAAGGCGCCGGCCTCCTGCGCATCGACCCAGCGCACGAACTCGCGCGGATAGTTCCAGGCCGCCGCCACCTCCTTCTGCAGCAGCGCATGCTCCGCATCGCGCGCCAGTTGCAGCACGCCGCACTGGGCGCCGGTAATGGCCGCAGCCGGGTCGGCGGCACCCGGTGCGGTGGCGCCGGGCAGGCGCGCCTCCGGGTCCAGGCCACCGAGGCGCCGCCAATGGCGTATGGCGTACAAATAGGCCGCGCGGCTCAGGCGAGTTGGGATATTGTCGTCCTTCGACAGCAGCGGCATGAAAATGCCCGCGCGGTTGCCGGACGCTTCCTGTGCCGGCGCCTGGTGGCGTTCGACCAGCGTCACCTGCCAGCCGCGCGCCGCCAGCCGTTCGCAAGCGGCCGCCCCCGCCACGCCCGCGCCTATCACCACCGCCTGCCTAACCGGCTCCGCCGCGCGCGGCGCCTGCGGCTTCCTGCTCGTAAAGACCGCCTGCACCCCCATCACCCCGCCGCCCGCCCCAACAGACTCAGCCGCATTAAAGGGGTCTGACCCCGAATGCGGCTCAGGCTGCCACTCGACGCCAGCGGCGCGCGGCGCCTTGATCGCCGCAATATGGATGTCCGCCGCATGCGCACCGGTACCAACGGACTCAGCCGCATTAATGGGGTCTGACCCCGAATGCGGCTCAGGTTGCCACTCGAAGCCGGCGGAGCGCAGCGCTTTGAGGGCGGCAGCGTCGGCGTCGAGCAGCGTCAGCGTGGCGCCGGGCAGGGCGAGCTTGGCGAGCGCGCGCATGGGGGCGATGGGCGCGGGCAGGTGGAAGGCGTCGACGCGCGCTTCGATCTGCGGCAGCGTGGCTTCCAGCTCGCCCACCGCCAGGTCGAGCACCACCCGCCCTTGGTCGAATTCGAGCCGGTGGAGGCCGGGGACGTTGACCGGCCAGCCGCCGCGCAGCTCGGCGGCGATGTCCTGCGCCGCCGGCAGCGCGGGGAGCAGCGCGATGTAGTGCAGCGCCTGTCCCGGCGTCGCCTGCATGGCAGCGAGGAAGTGTTCGCCCGCGCCGAAGCCGGTGGCAAGCACGACGCGGCGCGGCCCGCGCGGCGCGGTCAGGACAGTCGGCATGCGGCGTGCCGGAAACAGGCTTGGTCGTGGTCGTTGACCATGCCGATGCCTTGCATATAGGCGTAGATAATGGTCGAGCCGACGAACTTGAAGCCGCGCTTGGCCAGGTCTTTCGAGATGCGGTCCGATAGTTCGGTCTTGGCTGGCCGGTCGCCCTGCTTGAGCACGACGTTGACGATGGGCTTGCCGCCCACGTAGTCCCACAGCAGCCGGTCCAGGCTGCCGCCCTCGTCCAGCAGCCGCA
>Ga0308157_10010014_pt1 | contig 10382 bp, 13 predicted proteins | sample PhyBR1_FD_201035 | JGI IMG/M metagenome (GOLD analysis project Ga0308157, IMG submission 201035) | Phyllosphere microbial communities from UC Gill Tract Community Farm, Albany, California, United States - DLSLB.R1 | ecosystem: Host-associated > Plants > Phyllosphere > Unclassified | place: USA... | reverse complement strand
GGTCGCGACTCCGAGTCGAAGCGCCTTGGCGTGAAGAAGTTCGGCGGCGAGCGCGTGCTGGCCGGCAACATCCTCGTGCGTCAGCGCGGCACCAAATTCCACCCGGGCGCCAACGTCGGCCTGGGCCGCGACCACACCCTGTTCGCCACGGCGACCGGCGCGGTGCAGTTCACCACCAAACGTGGCGGCCGTTGTTACGTGTCGATTCTCCCGGCCAACGACGACGCCCAGGCGATGGCCGCCGAGTAACGCGAAGCCAGGACAGTATTTCCCCGGATCGCGTTGCTCTCGACAGCAGCCCGATCCGGACCAAGGGAAAATTTTCCGCGGGGAGTCTGGATCACCAGGCTCCCCGTTTGCGTTTCCCCGCCTCGAAGCCGCCCGAGCCCTCCAAGGAGGCGGCGCCGAAGACATCGAGGCCGAACCATGTGCGTGATCGAAACCTCTCCCGTCGTCGAGACGCGGCGCCTGCTGCTGCGCGCCCCCGGCGCCCAGGACGTGTCGCGGATCGCGACCCTGGCCAATGACCACGACATCGCCCGCATGACCAAGCGGATGCCCCACCCCTTCGGCGTCGACCACGCCGAGGACTTCGTGCTGCAGGTGGCGTCCCAGGACCCGAAGAAGGCCAACACCTTCCTGATCGAGCATGAGGATCACGGCCCGGTGGGCGTCATCGGCATGTTCCACGACGCCGACGCCGTGCCCGAAGCGGGCTATTGGATCGGACGGGAGTTCTGGGGGCGCGGCTATGCGACCGAGGCGCTGCAAGGCGCCCTGGTCTGGGCCTCGACGCGGTGGAAGCGCCGCGCCCTGATGGCCGGCCACTTCTCTGACAACCCCGCCTCGGGCCGGGTGCTGGAGAAGGCGGGCTTCCTCTACACCGGCGAGACCCGTCCGGCCTTCAGCCGCGCCCGGGGCGAAAGCGCCGATACGCGGATGATGGTCTGGCTGGCCTGATAGGGCGCGGAAATCGCGGGGCTTTCGGTCAGCGACGCAGTTTTTTCACGAAAGCGGAAAAAGGCTGTTGACCGCCCCGAGGGTCCCCCCTATTAGTCCGCGCCTCGGCGGGGCGACCCACCGGGCCCAGGTGGCGGAATTGGTAGACGCGCTGGCTTCAGGTGCCAGTGGCTTAACGGCCGTGGAGGTTCGAGTCCTCTCCTGGGCACCATTTCTCAAACGGCGCTGTATCCGACCGGATGCGGCGCCGTTTGTCATTTCGGCCCTCCCCTTCCCTTTCGATGGCCGCGACAGCAAAGGTCGAGCCTGCGTTCTGGCGATAGCGCGCGGTTCGTCTATGTTACGGCCTGAACGACTGACGAGTTTGCGCGCATGACGGTTTATTTCCACGAGGGCGACCTGCCCGACGGCCTCGACCTGGGCCCCGAGGTTGCGATCGATTCCGAGACGATGGGCCTGCGCTTCCGTCGCGACCCGCTGTGCGTGGTGCAGCTGTCGTCCGGCGACGGAAACGCCCACGTCGTGCGCCTGAACCGCCCCGCCTATGACTGCCCCAACCTGAAGCGGCTGCTGACCGATCCGAAGGTGCTGAAGATCTTCCACTTCGGCCGCTTCGACATCGGCATGTTCGAACTGCACCTGGGCGTCGAGACGCGGCCGGTCTACTGCACCAAGATCGCGTCCAAGCTGGCGCGCACCTATACCGACCGGCACGGCCTGAAGGACGTGGCGCGCGAACTGGCCGGGGTCGACATGTCCAAGGCGCAGCAGAGCTCGGACTGGGGGGCGGCCGAACTGAGCCAGGCGCAGATAGACTACGCCGCCTCGGACGTTCTCTACCTCCACGTCATCAAGGACCGGCTGAACGAGATGCTGGTCCGCGAGGGCCGCATGGAGCTGGCCCAGGCCTGCTTCGACTTCCTGCCCATGCGTTCGCGCCTCGACCTGGCCGGTTGGGACGAGATCGACATCTTCGCCCACGCCTGAAGGACGGACCTGAAACGCCGATGAGCGAACAGCACGCCCAGGACGAGCAGAAGCGCGCCGACGAGGCGCGCGTCGCCCGCGCCGGCGAACGCTGGCGCACGCGCTCGCGGCGGGTGAAGCTGTATCGGCGCGTCCTGCCCATCGTCATCCTGATGCTGGCGGGGGGCGCCCTGACCTGGACCGTGTTCCGCACCGTCATGTCGGGGGTGGAGCGCAAGGCCAGCGAGAGCCGCGAGATCCGCCTGGACAACCCCATGTTCCACGGCCAGGACGCGCAGGGGCGCTCCTTCGTCATCGGCGCCCAGGGCGCGGTGCGCGACCCGGCGACCGGCCATTTCCGCCTGATCGGCCCCCTGCTGCGGCTGAACCTGGGCGCGCGAAAGACGACGGAGTTGAGCGCCGACGCCGGCGCCTATATCGAGACGCAGCGCAAGGTCGTCATCGGCCCTAACGTCAAGATCTCCGACGGCGGCACGGGCTGGGAGCTGACCACGCCGGAAGCCGTGGTCGACACGGACACCGGCGTCGTCACCGGCGACAAGGGGGTGCAGGGTCGCGGCCCCCTTGGAAGCATCGATGCTTCGTCTTATGCGATCTATGATCAGGGCCAGCGGGTCGTCTTCAACGGCCAGGGCGAAAACAAGGTGCGCGGGACCATCAATCCCGCCGGAGCCGACAGATGAACATGTCCAAGTCCAAACTGACGCTCGCGGGCGTCGCCCTGCTGACCGCCCTGGCCCTGCCCGCCGTTTCGGGCGCCCAGAACGCATCAGCCAACCGCGCCGACGCCAGCCGCCAGCCGGTCCAGTACGGCGCCGACGCCGGCGAATACACGCCCGACGGCTTCTCCCTGCGGGGCCGGGCCGAGGTGACGCAGGGGTCGAACCGCCTGCGCGCCGACGCCATCCGCGGCTTCACCGCCAACGGCGACCTGACCCGCATCGAGGCGAGCGGCGGCGTCTACTTCGTCACCCCGGACCAGAGCATGAAGGGCGACCGCGCCGTCTATACGCTGAACGACGGCAACGTCGTGGTGACCGGCGACGTGATCCTGACCCAGGGCAAGAGCGTCCTGACCGGCAACCGCCTCGTCTACAACGTCCGCACCGAGACGGCCCGCATCGAGGGCGGGGGCGCCAACGGCCGCGTCCAGGGCGTCTTCTATCCGCAAGGGAACTGACCCCGCGTGGCGCGCAAGGAACTCTCCGCCCTCAACCGGGACGCCCCCGCCGCCGCAGAGACGACGGCGCTTGAGGAGGCGCGTCCCACCGGGCTGCGCGTCGAGCACATCGCCCGCAGCTTCGGCCAGCGTCAGGTGGTGCGCGACGTCTCCCTGAACGTCCAGCGCGGCGAGGTCTGCGGCCTGCTGGGACCCAACGGGGCAGGCAAGACGACCTGCTTCTACATGATCACCGGCCTGATCCCCGCCGACAGCGGCTCGATCTGGCTGGACAATGAGGACATCACCCAACAGCCCATGTACCAGCGCGCGCGCATGGGCCTGGGCTATCTGGCGCAGGAAGCCTCCATCTTCCGCGGCATGACGGTCGAGCAGAACGTCAAGGCCGTGGTCGAACTGCGCGAGACGACGGCCGCCGGCGTGCGCGACGAGACCACCCGCCTGCTGGAGGAGCTGCGCATCGACCATCTGCGTCACGCCCCGGCCACCGGCCTGTCCGGCGGCGAGCGCCGGCGCGTCGAGATCGCCCGCGCCCTGGCCGCCCGACCCAGCTTCATGCTGCTGGACGAGCCCTTCGCGGGCATCGATCCGCTGGCCATCGCCGACATCCGCCAGGTGATCCGCTATCTGTCGGGCCAGGGCATCGGCGTGCTGATCACCGACCACAATGTGCGCGAGACGCTGGACATCATCGATCGCGTCTCGATCATCTCGTCCGGCTCCGTCCTGTTCGAGGGCACGGCCGACGAGGCGGTGGCCGACGCCGAGGTGCGCCGCGTCTACCTGGGCGAGATGTACGCCTGACGTCGAAAGGCCGCCGTTCGCCTGACGTTAACAGCTTCGGATCATGATCCCAGCAAGAAGCGGGCCAACAGCGCCTGCGTGCGGGGTGGAACGACGTGATCGGGCAGAGGCTGGAGGTCAGACAGGGGCAGGGGCTGGTCATCACGCCCCAGCTGCAGCAGGCGATCAAGCTGCTGCAACTGTCGAACCTTGAGCTGGAGGCCTTCGTCGAGGGCGAACTGGAGCGCAATCCCCTGCTGCAACGGGACGAGGGCGAACCCGGCGTCGACGCCGCGCCCGAGGCTTCCCAGGACGCCGCAACCGCCGACGGCGGCGACGAGGGCGAACTGCGCTTCGTCGAAGGCTCGGACGCCCACGCCCAGACCCTGGACGCCGGCGCCGACGACCTCTACGGCGACGCCGCCCCCGGCGAACGCGTCGGCGACCGCCAGGGCGACCAGGCGACCGACCAGCCCGGCCTGACCGACTGGTCCCGCGCAGGCTCGGGCGGCGGCCTGGCCGACGGCGAGGAGCGCGAGCGGCCCGACCATCGGGACGAGACCCTGTGGGAGCATCTGCAGGCCCAGGCCTCGGCCGCCGGGTTCGGCCCGGCCGACCACGCCATCGCCCTGACCCTGATCGACGCCACGGACGAGGGCGGCTATCTGCGCGCCGACCTCGACGAGATCGCCGAACGGCTGGGCGTCGATGCAGCGCGCATCGAGACGGTGCTGGCCGTCTGCCACGGCTTCGAGCCGACGGGCGTCATGGCACGCTCCATTCCCGAATGCCTGAAGCTGCAGTTGATCGAGCGCAACCGCTTCGACCCGGCCATGGGCGCCCTGCTGGACAATCTGGAGCTGCTGGCGCGACGCGACCTGACCGCCCTGCGCAAGGTCTGCGGCGTCGACGGCGAGGATCTGGCCGAGATGATCGCCGAGCTGAAGGCCCTGACGCCGCGCCCCGGCGCCGGCTTCGGCGGCGAACCGGCCCAGACGGTCGTGCCCGACGTCCATGTGCGTCCCGATCCGGCCGGCGGCTGGCGGGTCGAGCTGAACACCGACACCCTGCCCCGCCTTTTGGTCGACAAACGCTACCACGCCGTGGTGGCGGCCGGCGCCCGTTCGGACGTCGAGAAGACCTTCGTCGCCGACTGCGCGGCCCAGGCCAGCTGGCTGGTCAAGTCCCTGGACCAGCGCGCCCGCACCATCATGAAGGTGGCGTCCGAGATCGTGCGCCAGCAGGACGCCTTCCTGGCCTTCGGCGTCGAGTTCCTGCGCCCCCTGACGCTGAAGACGGTGGCCGAAGCCATCGAGATGCACGAATCGACGGTCAGCCGCGTCACCTCGAACAAATACGTGGCCACCCCGCGCGGGGTGTTCGAGCTGAAGTTCTTCTTCACCGCCGCCATCCAGTCCAGCGACGGCGGCGCGGCCCACTCGGCCGAGGCCGTGCGCCAGAGAATCAAGACCATGATCGACGGCGAATCCGGCGACGGCGACGTGCTGAGCGACGACCGCATCGTCGAGATCCTGAACGAGGCGGGAATCGACATCGCCCGGCGCACTGTGGCGAAATATCGCGAAGCCCTGCGCATTCCCTCGTCGATCCAGCGTCGCCGCCTGCTGAAGGCCGGCTGACTGCGACCAAGCGTCACCACAAATCGGTGATCGCCATTGACACCAAAGCCGGTCAGTCGCGTTCTAGGGACATGAAGATCCAAGTCAGCGGCAAGCAAGTGGATGTCGGCGAAGCGCTAAGCTCGCGCATCTCCCAGGAACTCGAAGAGGGAGTCGGCAAATATTTCGCCCGCGGCGCTCAAGACGCCGAGGTCGTGGTGTCCAAGGATCGACACGGCTTCCGGGTCGATTGCTGGGTGCGTCTGGCCTCGGGCCAGTCCCTGGTGACGACGGGTTTCGGCGGCGACGCGCAGGCCGCCTTCTCGGACAGCCTGGACAAGCTGGAAAAGCGCGTGCGCCGCTACAAGCGCCGCCTGAAGGACCACCATATCGGTCCCAAGGGCCTGTCGCCCGAGAAGACCGAGAACGCGGCGCGTGAAGTCGCCGCCATGACCATCTTCCGCGACCCCGACACGGTCGAGGACGAGGCCTTCGGCGACGCCGGCCTGCCTGGCGAACCGCCGCCTGTCGGCATGGTCATCGCCGAGACCGAGTCGGAGATCCGCACCCTGACCGTGGGACGCGCCGTGGCCGAACTGGACATGACCGGCTATCCGCTGGTGATGTTCCGCAACGCCGCCCACGGCGGCCTGGCCGTGGTCTATCGCCGGCCCGACGGCAACGTCGGCTGGATCGATCCGCAACGCACGACCAAGGGCGCGGCGGCGCAAGCCGTCGGCTGAGGCTTCCTCAGGAAGGGCGAAGAGGCTAAAGAGCACTCGCCCTTCCGCCAATGTCGGGTTCGATTTTCGGGGTAAGCATGGACATCGCTGATTTGCTGTCGTCGGACGGGATCGTCCTGCGGGGCGGCGCGTCATCCAAACGTCAGGCCCTTCACGCCGTGGCCGAAGCCTTCGGCGCTGCCTTCGACATGGACGCCGACAAGGCGTTCGAGGCGCTGCAGGAGCGCGAGGCCCTGGGTTCGACGGGCCTGGGCTCTGGCGTCGCCGTGCCGCACGCCCGCATCCAGGGACTGGACCGCGTCTGCGCCGTCTTCGTGCGGCTGGACACGCCGGTAGCCTATGAGTCTCTGGACGATCGTCCGGTCGACCTGCTGTTCGCCCTGTTCGCGCCGCTGGAGGCCGGGGCTGAACACCTGCGCGCCCTGGCGGCCGTGTCGCGCGCCCTGCGCTCGCCGGAACTGCGCGAACAACTGCGTCAGGCGCGGACGGTCGACGCCATCCGGGCCCTGTTCGTCAAGGACGTGTCGAAGACCGCCGCCTGAGCGGTCTTCCCTTTACAGGAAGGGCGAGCGTCCGCCGCCTGGAGCGAATATCGGAGTTCGGATCGATTCCATCCGAGCCGAGCCTAGTGAACCGACATCGGCTCCAGGTCATGGGCGACGGCGGCGGCGAAGGCGGTTTCGCGATCCAGCATGACCGCCAGACGTTCGCCGTCAGCGCCGTGCACGGCGTAGAGAATCTGATCGGGATCGATCTCCAGATCGGACGCGGTCTCGACGCGAGCGTCGGCCAGAACGTCGGAGGCGCGGATCGCGCGCACATAGACCAGATCCGGGGCGCCGAAATCGGCGAAGTCGGGGATCTTCGTATTGGGCATCTTCATGGTGGGCGTCATAAGACCGCCTCCTTACGCTTGACTGAACGCCTGCAGAGCCAGGCGGTTCGACGGCTGGGCTCAGCCCGTCGTGATGGGAATGCGCCGCACGCTACGTTCCTGCTCCGGGCGGATCAGGTCCACGTGCAGCAGACCGTGCTCCAGCCGGGCGCCCGCGATCTCCAGTCCATCGGCCAGGACGAAGCTGCGGACAAAGCCCCGCGCCGCGATGCCGCGATGCAGGAAGGCCTGAGGGTCGCGCCCAGCGTCCTCTCGTTTGCCGGTGATGGTCAGCTGCCGTCCCTCGACGGTGACGGACAGCTCGTCCGGCGTGAACCCCGCCACAGCCAGGGTGATACGCACGGCGGTGTCGCCGAGCTGCTCCACATTATAAGGCGGGTAGGATTCGGCCGCCGCCTTGGCGGCCCGGTCGATCAGGGCTCGGGTATGATCGAAGCCCAACAGGAAGGGGCTGTCGAACAGCAGGGTGCGTGCAGTCATGGGGCCCTCTAACGAAGCGACCTCGGCCGTCCGATCTTCCCCGACGTCGGCAGAAGATCCGGCCTGAAGGATAGATGGGAAGATGGGGCCTTCGGGTCAACGCCGGACCTTCGTTCACCCCGCATACAGGTTGGAACCTTCACCATATGCTTCGCGTTTTTCGCGAAGATCGCGACCATCGAAAGGAATTCCCCATGAGCGCCAAGCTCGCCGTCGTCGGCGTCAGCATCGCCGCCCTGCTGGGCGCCGCCGCCTGCACCACGACCGATCCCTACAGCTCCGCCCCGCGCCGCAACAACACGGGAACCGGCGCCATCGCCGGGGCCGTGGGCGGCGCCCTGCTCGGCTATCTGACCAACACCTCGAGCGGCGAACAGGGCCGCAAGAACGCCCTGATCGGCGCGGGCATCGGCGCCCTGGCCGGCGCCGGCGTCGGTCAGTACATGGACCGTCAGCAGCGCGCCCTGGAAGCCGAACTGTCGGGCACCGGCGTTGGCGTGGCCCGTCAGGGCGACAACCTGGTGCTGCGCATGCCCTCCGACGTGACCTTCGCCACCAACCAGTCGTCGCTGGACGCCCGCTTCCTGCCGGTGCTGGACGACGTGGCCCGCGTGCTGAACGAGTACGACCGGTCCATGGTCGATGTCGTCGGCCACACCGACTCCTCGGGCGGCGACGCCATCAACCAGCCGCTGTCCGAACGCCGCGCCTCCTCGGTCGCCTCCTATCTGATCGACCGGGGCGTGATGCGCGAACGCATCTATGTGGCCGGCATGAGCGCCCGCAACCCCATCGCCTCCAACGACACGGTCGAGGGCAAGGCTCAGAACCGTCGCGTCGAGATCCTGATCCGCCCCTTCACGGGCTGATCGGCCGGAACGGCCTGAAACAGGAAGGGGCGGCCCGTTCGGCGCCGCCCCTTTTTCATGTCTGGCCGTCAGTCCGGCGGCCGGGACGAAAGAAACGGCCTAGCTTGACCTCTATCCCCTTGCCTTGGCCGGTTCACTGTCGGCTTGCTGTCCCGGCAGGAGATTCCGATGGACGGCGACGAGCTGGGCAGGACGATAAGGCTGATCGGCATCGCGGCGGCGACCGCCGTCGTGGTCGCCGCCGCGGTCATCGCGATCGGCCGCCTGCTTCTCTAGCTAGGCCGCGTCGAGGGGGCGGCCGATGGAGAAGTAGCGGAAACCGCGCGCCCGCATGTCCTCCGGACGGTAGACGTTGCGCAGGTCGACCATGACCGGCTGTTTCAACAGCAGCTTGATCCGGTCCAGGTCCAGAGCGCGGAACTGGTTCCATTCGGTCATGATGACGGCGGCGTCCGCGCCCGCCAGGGCGTCATAAGGACCGTCCGTGAAGACCACGCCGTCCAGAAGTTTGGCCGCCTCCTCCATGCCCTCCGGGTCGAAGGCCTGAACCCGCGCGCCGCGCGCGATCAGGGCCGGGGCCACGTCCAGAGAGGGGGCGTCGCGCATGTCGTCGGTGTTCGGCTTGAACGTCAGGCCCAGCAGGGCGACCGTCTTGCCCTTCAGCTCGCCGCCCAAGGCCTCGGCGACGCGGTCGGCCATGGCCTTCTTGCGCGCGTCGTTGATGGCCACCGTGGTCTCGATCAGCTTCAGCGGCGAACCGGCGTCGGTCGCCGTGCGCACCAGGGCCAGGGTGTCCTTCGGGAAGCAGGAGCCGCCGTAACCCGGTCCCGCATGGAGGAATTTGGAGCCGATGCGGTTGTCCAGACCGATGCCGCGCGCGACCTGCTGCACGTCGGCGCCGACCGCCTCGCACAGATCGGCGACCTCGTTGATGAAGGTGATCTTCATGGCCAGGAAGGCGTTGGCCGCATATTTGATCAGCTCGGACGTGCGCCGCCCGGTGAACATGATCGGCGTCTCATTGAGATTCAGCGGCCGGTAGAGCTCGGCCATGACGGCGCGGGCGCGCTCGTCGTTTGTTCCAACCACCACCCGGTCAGGGCGCTTGAAATCGCCGATGGCGGCGCCTTCGCGCAGGAACTCCGGGTTGGAGACGACGGCGAAGTCTGCGTCGGGACGGCGCTGGCGGATGATGCGCTCGATCTCGTCGCCGGTGCCGACGGGGACGGTCGACTTGGTCACCACGACGGTGAAGCCGTCCATCAGGTCGGCGATCTCTTCGGCCGCGGCATAGACGTAGGACAGGTCCGCATGACCGTCGCCGCGCCGCGAAGGCGTGCCCACGGCGATGAAGACGGCGTCCGCCGTCCGAATCGCCTCGGCTCCGTCGACGGCGAAGGCCAGCCGTCCGTCGCGGACGTTGCTGGCGACCAGATCATCCAACCCCGGCTCGTAGATGGGCATGATGTTCTGGTGCAGACGCTCGATCTTGGAGGCGTCCTTGTCGACGCAGGTCACCGTGTGGCCGAAGTCGGCGAAACAGGCGCCCGACACCAGGCCGACATAGCCGGTTCCGATCATGGCGACGCGCATGGGTGGCTCCTCTCATCAACCGTCTCTGCCGCAATAGCCCCGGTCGAGGCGCTTCGCCAGCGTCCCGCCGACGCAGGTCGAAGAAAGCCAAAGAAAAAGGACGGCCGACCCGATGGATCGACCGTCCTTGATGTCTTCAACCTGGAAGCTTTCGGGGGCCGATCGAGACCGGCCCCCTCAGGGCTTAGAAGTTGATGTCGACGGTGGCGCGACGGTTCAGCGGCTCACGCACGCCGTCGGCGGTCGGCTTGGCCAGCTGGGTCTCGCCCTTGC
>Ga0308157_10010012_pt1 | contig 10383 bp, 10 predicted proteins | sample PhyBR1_FD_201035 | JGI IMG/M metagenome (GOLD analysis project Ga0308157, IMG submission 201035) | Phyllosphere microbial communities from UC Gill Tract Community Farm, Albany, California, United States - DLSLB.R1 | ecosystem: Host-associated > Plants > Phyllosphere > Unclassified | place: USA... | reverse complement strand
TGACCATCCCGGTGACGTCAATGTTCCGCGACCCCAGCTACTGGCTAGCGCTGCGCGAGCAGGTGATGCCCGTATTGCGCACCTACCCGTCGCTGAAGATCTGGATTGCCGGCAGCAGCACCGGCGAGGAAGTGTATTCGATGGCGATCCTGCTCAAGGAAGAAGGCTTGCTGGACCGCAGCATGATCTACGCCACCGACATCAACCCGCAGTCGCTGGAAAAGGCCCGCAAGGGCGTGTTCCCGCTCGACGCCATGCGCGAGTACACGGCCAACTACCAGGCCGCCGGCGGCACCAGCAGTTTTTCCGACTACTACACGGCCGCCTACAATGCCGCCCTGTTCGACGGTGCGTTGTGCGAAAACGTCACCTTTGCCGACCACAGCCTGGCTACCGACGCGGTGTTTGCCGAGACCCACTTGATCAGCTGCCGCAACGTGATGATCTACTTTAAAAAGAAGCTGCAGGAGCGCGCGTTCGGCCTGTTCCACGAGTCGCTGTGCCATCGCGGCTTTCTCGGGCTGGGCAGCAAGGAAAGCATCGATTTTTCCGCCTACGCGCCTGCGTTCGAACCGATCGTCAAGCGCGAACGCCTGTTCCGCAAGCGCTAGCCATGGTCACCCACGCCGCCGCGCTCCTGGCCATCGACGCCGCCCTGGCTGCCCGCACAGCGCCGCTCGAAGCGGTGGTGATCGGCGCCTCGGCCGGTGGCGTGGGGGCGTTGCTCAAGCTGCTGCCGGGCTTGCCCAGGCAGTATGGGGCGGCCGTGGTCGCCGTGCTGCACCTGCCGGAGAACCGCCAAAGCCAGCTGGCCGACGTGTTCGCCCAGCGCATGACCCTGACCGTACGCGAGGCGGCCGACAAGGAACCGCTGACCTCCGGAACGCTCTACTTTGCCGGATCCGGCTACCATTTGTCGATCGAAGAAGATCGCTGCTTTTCACTGAGCTGCGAAGCGCCACGCAATTTCGCCCGGCCGTCGATCGACATCCTGATGGAGTCGGCGGCGGACGCCTATGGCCCGGCCTTGCTGGGCATACTATTAACAGGGGCCAACCATGATGGTGCTGTCGGCATGGCGGCCATCGGCCGCGCCGGCGGCCTGACCGTGGTGCAAGACCCCGACGAAGCCGAAGTGGCCACCATGCCGAAGGAAGCGCTGCGCATGCGGCGCCCCGACCTGGTGTTGCCGCTGGACGCGATCCACACATTGCTGTTGAAGCTGGAGAAGAACTGATGCAAGCCGAGCAACCGACCAAACTGCTGATCGTCGATGATCTGCCGGAAAACCTGCAAGCGCTGAACGCCGTGATCCGCGGGCCGGGCCGCGAGATTTTCCAGGCCGGGTCGGGCGAAGACGCGCTGGCACTGCTGCTGCAGCACGACTTCGCCATGGCCTTCCTCGACGTGCAAATGCCGGGCATGGACGGTTTCGAACTGGCCGAACTGATGCGCGGTACCGAAAAAACCCGGCAAATCCCGATCGTGTTCGTGACCGCCGCCGGCAAGGAACTCAATTACTCGTTCAAGGGCTACGAGGCGGGCGCGGTCGACGTGCTGTACAAGCCGCTCGACTCGCGCGCCGTGCGCGGCAAGGTGGAGGTCTTCGTGGCGCTGTGGGAACAGCGCGAAGCGATGCGGCGCCAGGTGCAGGCGCTGGAAGAAGCCCGCCAGGCGCAGGAAGCCATGCTGGCCGAACTGAACGCGGCGCAAACCCAGTTGCAGCGGGCGCTGGCCATGCGCGATGAATTCATGTCGATGGTGTCGCACGAAATGCGCACGCCGCTCAACACGCTGTACCTGGAAACGCAGTTGCGCAAGATGCAGCTCGAGCGCGGCAACATGGCCGCGTTCGGCGCCGAGCAGTTGCAGCGCATGGTAGCGCGCGACGACCGCCAGATTCAAAGCATTATCCGCCTGATCGACGACATGCTCGACGTCTCGCGCATCCGCAGCGGCAAGCTGTCGTTGCGGCCGGGCTGGGTGGAACTGTCGGGGTTGTTGCGGCGCGTGGTGCACGACCTCACGCCGCAGGCCGCCACGGCCGGTTGCAGCATCGGCCTCGATGCCGGCACGCCGGTGTCCGGCTGGTGGGACGAATTCCGCATCGAGCAAATTGTCGTCAACCTGCTCACCAACGCCATGCGCTACGGCGCCCAGCAGCCGGTGCAGGTGGTGCTGACGGTGAACGAAGAGCAGGTGCTGATCGAGGTGCGCGACCATGGTCCGGGCATCGCGCCCGAGCAGCAGCAGAAAATTTTCGAACCGTACGAACGCGGCGTGGGCAACGAGGTGCCGTCGGGCTTGGGCCTGGGGCTGTACATCTCGCGCGAACTGGCCGAGGTGCACCAGGGTAGCCTGACGGTGCGCAGCGTGCCGGGCGAGGGCGCCACTTTCACGCTCACGCTGCCGCGTTGCGACGCGCCTCCCGCTTAAGCGACAGGAACAATCAACGCGCGTTGGCTTCTTCGCGGCGCTGGATCAGGTAGGCGTTGACGTCGTCGATGGTCACGTGGCCGCGCTGGGCCGTGTCGATGTTGTCGAAGTTCTTGTCCACCACCGACAGGCCCGCCTGGCGCGCCTCGTCGCGGTTCAGCGTACCGCTATTGTCCTGGTCGGCTTCGGCAAAACGCCGTTTCAGGTTTTGCATGGACTGGAAGCGCAGCAAGGTGGGCGCGGGGCCGGGCGCAACATCGCGCTTGGGCTGGCGCATCGAGCGCGGCACGTAGGCATCGGAATACGGCGTGGAAACGGCTGTACGGCTCAGGTCGGCTGGTGGCGTCTGGGCTTGTACCGTACCCGTGGTGAGCAGGCTGGTGGCGGCGATGGTTGCCGCGAAAGTGGTTAATTGTAAGATCGTCATAGTTATCTCCCCGCGCATCTCGTGATGCCTGGTTCAGGGTGATACTGTGATCCGATTGCACCAATTAAGCAATCGAAAGCCCGCTGCACGCACCGTTTACGGACCGCTGCGGGGCCCTGTTGTGGCCCCGATGCATCATCCGAGCGCAGCAATTTTGTCAATTCACCACGCTGGTGCGTTTTACCTCAATTGTTATTTTTTCCAGAAACCGGTATGGGCCGCGCGTGCCTCATCTTCGCGCAGCGGGCCGATCACCTCGGTCGGTCGCTGGCCGGCCGCAAACACGGTACGGCATGGCAACGCCAGGGTGGGGTTCTCCGGATCGCTGCCGGTCAGGGCCAGCAGGCTCGCTTCCGACATCGCGTACACCACCCGCCCCACGCCGCTCCAGTAGGTGCCGCCGCTGCACATGGCGCACGGTTCGGCATTCGCGTACAGCGTGGCCGTGGCCAGTTCGGCCGGGCCGTACTGCTGAGACGCCAGGCGCAGCGCATTCATTTCGGCGTGCGCCGTGCGGTCGCTCGATGACGCGTTCATCGCCGACGAGATGATGGTGCCGTCAGCGGCGACCACCATGGCGGCAAACGGGTGGTGGCCTTCATCGCGCGAGCGCTGGGCCAGCGCCAGTACCTGGGTGAGGAATTCATGGTCTTGCGGGGTTGCGGTCATCGTAAAACTCCGTAATGCAGGTTCAGTTGTTTCAGGTAGCGGCGGTAGGCCAGCGACATGCGGTCGCACGCCACCGACACTTCGGCGCCGGGGATGAGCGGCAGGCGCGCCGGCGACTGGCTTTCCAGGATCGGCAAGTCCTGCAGGAAAATCGTGTCCTGGAAGCGGCGCAGCGCCTCGTCGCTGGCGGTAAAGTCGTCGAGCGCCAGGATGATCCACACGCGGGTGGTGGTTTCGGTCAGCGGTTGCGCCAGCAGCGCGATGGCTTCGCGGATGGCGCCCGGCGCCTGCTTGGTCAGCACAGCCGTCAGCGGGCGCACCACGCGGTAGCTGTATTCGATGTCGGCGCCGGCCGTGGCTGCGCGACTGGCCTGCGGCTGGAACGCGTAGCAGCTGCGGGCCCACACGCCGCTGCCGTAATCGGCGTCGTCAAACGTCTCCACCGTGTAGTCGGGGATGATGGTGTGCTGCGGGTCCCCCAGGATGCCCTCGTGGACGAACGCAAAGTGCGCCATGTCGAGGAAGTTTTCCACGATGCGCGGGCCGCTGCTGGCCACGTCGTACGGGCCGCACCATACCTTGCGCAGGCCTGGATCGGCAAACTCGGGAAACGCCGGCGGCCCGGCCGTGGTGGCCGCGGGCGTACCGAGGCATACCCACGCCAGCCCGTACTGCTCGCGCACCTGGTACACGGCCACCTGCGCCTTGGGCAGCGGGCTGCCGGGCGCGGCGACCAGCGCCGGGATGTGGGTGCAGCGTCCCTCGCGGCCGAAGGTCCAGCCGTGGTACGGGCAGCGCAGCGTATCGTGCTGCACTGCGCCGAGCGACAGCCGGGTGCCGCGATGCGGGCAGCGGTCTTCCCATGCCTGCAGCACGCCATCGCTGGCGCGCCACAGCACCACGCGCGTATCGAGCAGGTCGACGGCCAGCGTGGCGCCGGCGTCGATCTGGCTCGTCAACGCGACCGGATGCCAGTCGTCGTGCAGTACCGATTCCATTCGCTTCTGCTTATTTAGGAATCTTGCCGTCCACGCCCATGACGTAGAAGTTCATCGACAGCAGGTCTTTTTCAGGGGCCTGGACGCCGGCCGCGTACTTGATGGCGCCCGATTGATCCTTGATCGGTCCGGTGAACGGGGCGAAGGTGCCGGCCGTGAGCGCTGCCTTTTTCTCTTCGAAGATCTTGGCAGCATCGGCCGGTACCACGGCGTTCAGTTTCGACATCTTGACCATGCCTTCCTTCAGACCGCCGTGGTAGCTGGCGGTTTTCCAGGTGCCGGCGATAACGGCTTTGGCGGTGTCGATGTAGTAGCCCGACCAGTCGTTGGTGGCCGCCGTCAGGTGCGCTTTCGGTGCGAAACGCGACATGTCGCTATCCCAGCCGAACGCGTACACGCCTTTTTCCTGTGCCACCTGCAGCGTGGCCGGCGAGTCGGTATTTTGGGCCATGACGTCGGCGCCTTGCGCCACCAGGGTTTCCGCTGCCTGGCGTTCCTTGGCCGGGTCGTACCACGAGTTCACCCAGATCACCTTGGTCTTGATTTTCGGGTTCACGCTTTGCGCGCCGAGGGTAAACGCGTTGATGTTGCGGATCACTTCCGGCACCGGGAACGATGCGATGAACCCGAGCGTGTTCGACTTGGTCATCTTGCCGGCCAAAATGCCGTTCAGGTAAGCGCCTTCGTACAGGCGCGATTCGTACGTGCCCAGGTTCTTGGCGCTTTTGAAGCCGGTGGCATGGACGAAGGTGACGCCGGGTGCGGACTTGGCGACTTTTTCGGTCGGGTTCATGTAGCCGAACGACGTGGTGAAAATCAGCTTGTTCCCTTCGGCGACCAGCTTGCGGATCACGCGCTCGGCGTCCGCGCCTTCCGGCACGTTTTCCACGTAGGTGGTCTTGACCTTGCCGGCCATTTCCTTTTCCAGCGCCAGGCGGCCCTGGTCGTGGGCGTAGGTCCAGCCGGCGTCGCCGACGGGGCCCACGTACACGAAGCCCACTTTCAACGGCTCGGCGGCGAACGACGGGGCGGCGGCCAGCAGGCAGGCGGCGGCCATGGTGGTCATGGTGGTCAGTATGGTGCGGCGATTCAGCATGCTTTTTCCTCGGGTGAAATGAACAGTGAAAAATTAAAAGTGATATTCCGCGCGGACCATCGGCGTGCGGGCCGTGGCGCCGTTGTTGTTGTGGTCCGAGTTACCGAACTTGTTCTTCCAGTACTGGTACTCGACGCCCACCTTGAAGGTATTTTTCGGCGTTCCCACGGCGCCGCTCATGTCGTACATGATCTGCATGTCGATATTGGTTTCCGGCGCGGTGCCGCCGCCGAATTCATTTTTGCCCTTGGCGGTGATGAAGTTGGCGTAGCCTTCAAAGCTCAAGGGAATACCGAAGTTGAACGGGATGCCCCAGGCTCCGGTCAGCATGGCGTGGGTTTTGTACGAGTAGCGCGGCGTGGCCTGGTTGGTAAAGGTGTTGTATGGCGCGTTCGACTCCCACAGGGCCAGCAGGCTGACGTCGAAGAAGCCCGGTACGTCGAGCATCAGGGTGGGGCCGGCGACGACCATGCGTTTTTTCGAGTTGTAGCCGGCGTCGGTCTTGCTGTTGTAGTCGAAGCCGAGGGTGGCGCCCACGCCGCGCACCGGGCCGAAGGCCATGCTCTTGCCGCTGATCTTGCCGAAGTCCAACGTGTGGCGGTACACGGCATACGCTTCGTGGGCGCCGCTGTTGGCGCCTGCGGCGGACGGATCGAGGTCGGACGACATCAGCAGGTCGACGCTGAAGAAGTTCTTGCCGTACTTGTAGCCGGAGACGTGGCTGAAGTTGACGATGTTCTTGGTGATGTCGTTGTCGTTGAACGGCTCGGCGAACTTGGTGCCATAGCGGTAGCTGAGCGACGTGTCACTCCAGTCGGCGGCTTGTGCGGTGCAAGTGGCAAGGAGGGCTAGTGCAGCGGTGCAGCGGATCAGACGTGACGTAGAGGACATGCGCAAACTCCGGTGGATGAAGGTGATGGACAAGGGTGTAACGACTATTTTTGTATCCAATCGCCATAAACGATTGGATTCAATCTTATTCTCATCTCTAGCAAATAGCGGGCCATGTTGTGGTCATTGTTTTAAAAACCCGACAATGCTTCGGCCAGGTTCACCTTGCGGTCCTGGTCGGCCAGGTGCAGGCGCGCCTCGATTTCCAGCAGGTGGTGTTCGATCAGGTGGATGGCCTGCTGCACCTTGCCCTGTTCGATCAGCGTCGCCAGGTCCTGGTGTTCGTCGTTTTCGCACATGGCGCTGCCCGGCGTTTCGTACAGCGCGATGATCAGCGAGCAGCGCGACACCAGTTCGCCCATGAAGCGCAGCAGCACGTGGTTGCCGGCCAGGCGCGCTAGCAGCAGGTGGAATTCGCCGCCCAGGCGGATCCAGCCGGCGCGGTCGCCGCTACGCCGGGCCGCGTCTTCGGCGGCCAGCGCGGCGCGGATTTGCCGGATCGAGTCCGGCGTGGCGTGGTGGATTACCAGCGGCACGATCTCGCGTTCCAGCGCGCGGCGGGCGGCGAAAATCTCGCGTGCCTGCTGCGGCGTGGGCGACGCGATCACCGCGCCGCGATTGGGCCGCAACTCGATGATGTGGTCGTGCGCCAGGCGTTGCAGCGCCTTGCGCACGGTGGTGCGGCTGACTTGATACAGCTCGCAGAAATCGGCCTCGCCCAGGTGGGTGCCGGGCGGCAGGCGGTGGCTCATGACGGCGTTGACAACCGCCTTGTAGATGCGCAGGTCGACGGCGGTGGTACCGCGTTTGACAGCAGCTGGATCGGCTTTGCGCTGGTGGGGCATGCATAACTCCATGTGGTGGCACTACCCGCTGTAAAGCAGGAAGCGTGCTCACCGCAACCGGAAATCACTTGCACGGATTGTGTACGAAATCACTTTGTTTCGCATGCGATCGCACGCTTTTGGTGAGCCTGGCATCCCTCTTTAGTGCAGGCTGCACGCGAAAGCAGCACGCTGCGCAGGGCGCGCCCGTGGCATGTTACTTGCGTGTTCTGGCTCACTTGATTTGTATACGATGGAGTAACGGCGATGAAGGGAACGCGCAATGACTGAACCGCGCTTGCAGATGCTGGGCATCTCCAAGATCTACCCCTCGGTGGTGGCCAACGCCGATGTCAACCTGACCGTGATGCCGGGCGAGATACACGCCGTGCTGGGCGAGAACGGCGCCGGCAAGAGCACGCTGATGAAGATCATCTACGGCGTGGTCAAGCCCGACGAAGGCCAGATCATGTGGGAAGGCCGGCAAGTGCATATCAACTCGCCGCACGATGCGCGCAAGCTCGGCATCGGCATGGTATTTCAGCACTTCGCCTTGTTCGAGACCCTGACCGTGGCCGAGAACATTGCGCTGGCGCTCGACGAAAAGATCACGCCGGCGGCGCTGGCGCCGCGCATCCGCGCCGTGTCGGAGCAATATGGCCTGCCGCTCGATCCGCAGCGGCTGGTGCACAGCATGTCGGTGGGCGAGCGGCAGCGCGTGGAAATCGTGCGCTGCCTGCTGCAGTCACCCAAACTTCTGATCATGGACGAGCCGACGTCGGTGCTGACGCCCGACGCGGTGTTGAAACTGTTCGAATCGCTGCGCCGCCTGGCCTCGGAAGGTGTGAGCATCCTGTATATCAGCCACAAGCTCGATGAAATTCAAACCCTGTGCGACCAGGCCACGGTGCTGCGCGGCGGCCGCGTGTCGGGCACCGCGCAGCCGAAGCAGGAAAGTGCGCGGTCGCTGGCGGAACTGATGATCGGCCGCGAACTGCCCGTGTGCGTGAGCACGCCGCGCGAAGCGGGCGCCGTGGTGTTCGACCTGGCAGCGCTGAACATCGCCAGCGACGACCCGTTCGGCACGCGGTTGAAGGATATCAGCCTGGCGCTGCGCAGCGGCGAGATCGTGGGCATCGCCGGCATTTCCGGCAACGGCCAGCAGGAGCTGCTCAAGGCCATTTCCGGCGAGCGGCCGCTCACCCAGCGCCAGGGCGCCATTACCCTGTTCGGCGAGGACGTGGGCGCGCTGGACGCGGCCCAGCGCCGCCAGCGCGGCCTGGGCTTCGTGCCCGAGGAGCGGCTGGGGCGCGGCGCCGTGCCCGATTTGTCGCTGGCCGACAATGCGCTCTTGACCGGCTACGTGCCGCCCGCCACCGGCATGGTGCAGCGGGGACTGGTGGAACGTGGTGCGGTGACGGCATTCGCCCGCCAGGTGATCGAGCGCTTCAAGGTCAAGTGCGGCGGCGAACGGTCGGCAGCGGCCAGCCTGTCCGGCGGCAACCTGCAGAAGTTCATCGTCGGCCGCGAGATCATGCTCGCGCCCAAGGTCATGATCTTTGCCCAGCCCACGTGGGGCGTGGACATTGGTGCGGCCATGCTGATCCGCCAGGCCATCATCGACATGCGCGACGCCGGCGTGGCGGTGCTGGTGCTGTCCGAGGAACTGGAAGAGCTGTTCATGCTCAGCGACCGCATTGCCGTGCTGGCCGACGGCCGGCTGTCGCGCGCGGTGCCGGCAGCCACCACCAGCATCAACGAAGTCGGCGTGTGGATGAGCGGCGATTTCGATTACCACGCCATTGAATCGGTAGAAGGAGCAGCACATGTCCCGGCTTGAAAAACGTCCCGAACCTTCCCGGCGCATGATGCTGGCGTCACCGCTGATTGCGGCGCTGGCCATGCTGGCTACCGGCTCGCTGCTGTTCCTGTTCATCGGCCAGGAACCGCTGCACGCGTTTTACGTGTACTTCATCAAGCCGTGGACCACGCTGTACGGCGTGGGCGAGCTGCTGTTGAAAGCCACGCCTTTGATCCTGTGCGGCGTGGGCCTGGCGATCGGCTTTCGCGCCAACGTCAACAACATCGGCGCCGACGGCCAGTTGACAGTGGGCGCGATTGCGGCCGGCGCCGTGGCGCTGCACTTCCAGGACGTGGAAGCGTGGTGGGTGCTGCCGCTGATGCTGCTGGCCGGCGCCGTGGGCGGCATGCTGTGGGCGGCGATTCCCGCGCTGCTGCGCACGCGCTTCAACACCAGCGAAATCCTGGTGAGCCTGATGCTGGTGTACGTGGCATACCACCTGCTCAGCTACCTGGTACACGGGCCGATGCGCGACCCGGACGGCTTCAATTTTCCGCAATCGAAAATGTTCAGCGAGTCGGCCACGCTGCCGCTGCTGGTGGAAGGCTTGCGCCTGAACGCGGCCTTTATCCTGTCGCTGCTGGCCGCGGTGGCCGCGTGGTTCTTCTGCCGCCACACGTTTGCCGGCTACCGCATGCAGGTGAGCGGCATGGCGCCGGCCGCCGCCCTGTACGCGGGTTTCAGCGAGCCGCGCAACGTGTGGCTCGCCTTCCTGGTGAGCGGCGCGCTGGCCGGCGTGGCGGGCGTGGGCGAGGTGGCCGGTCCGCTGGGCCAGTTGCAGCCGTCGGTGTCGCCCGGCTACGGCTTTGCCGCCATCATCGTCGCCTACGTGGGGCGCCTGCATCCGCTGGGCGTGGTGCTGTCGGCGCTGTTGATGTCGCTGCTGTACATCGGCGGCGAAACCGCGCAGATCGAGCTTGGTGCGCCGTCGGCGATTACCGGCATCTTCCAGGGGCTGCTGCTGTTTTATCTGCTGGCCGCCGACCTGTTCATCCATTACCGCCTGAAGCCCCACAAGCGCCCGCATAAAACTCCAGGAGTACCCGCATGATGAGCACCGAATTGTTGATCGCCTTTTTGGCCAGCACCGCCGGCGCTGCCACGCCGCTGGTGGTGGCATCGATGGGCGAGCTGGTGACCGAGCGCTCGGGCGTCCTCAACCTGGGCATGGAGGGCATGAT
>Ga0308157_10010009_pt1 | contig 10384 bp, 8 predicted proteins | sample PhyBR1_FD_201035 | JGI IMG/M metagenome (GOLD analysis project Ga0308157, IMG submission 201035) | Phyllosphere microbial communities from UC Gill Tract Community Farm, Albany, California, United States - DLSLB.R1 | ecosystem: Host-associated > Plants > Phyllosphere > Unclassified | place: USA... | reverse complement strand
CTTCTAGAATTCTATAAGTACATGTTTCTTCATCAATAAATTGAACACTATTTTTTATAAGAAATTTTGCATATATATAATATGAAATATCTAATGCGGGAATAAATTCATTAAATATTTCATTCAAAGATTGGGTTTTGATCATCCATGAACATGGAGCCATATATCCCCTATCCCAAATGAATTTTTTGAAATCTAAATGTATTGGGAAGTTTTTAGTTCCAATAACCTTCCTATTCAGACTATCTGCATTCTGAAAATAAAACGCCACATTGGTCCCACATAATTCCAAGTCAGAATTTTTTTTGAAAATTTCAGATTGCTTCTTTAACTTTTCATTATCAGACCAATAATCATCACCTTCACAGAATGCCACATAAGGAGATTTAACATGACTTAATGCCCAAAGAAAATTTTCTTTAATACCTAAATTCCTCGTTGGTTTTATATACTTGATTGTTTTATTTGAATTTTTATCAAGATTATTAATGATGGAAAAAATTACTTCCTCTGTATTATCAGGAGAACAATCATTAGAAATTATCAATTCAATTATACCATCATAATTTTGTGATAATATAGAATTTATCGCTTCTTTGATGTATTTCTCATGACCATATGTAATCATTATTACAGAAATAGCAAAATTATTTTCCATTACTGATACCTAGCTTTATAAATTCTTAATAATTTTTCCTGGAATTCCTATTACTGTGCAATTATCTGGAACATTTTTAGTAATTACTGCGCCAGCACCTACAATAACATTATTACCAATGGTAACTTTGGGTAAAATTGTACAATTCGTACCTAAAAATGAATAATGGCCAATTTTACAATTTCCAGAGATAGCCACTCCCGGACAAACTTCAACAAAATTTCCTATTTCTACATCATGACCTATAGATACTAGTTGATTTATTAAACAACCGTTTCCAATTTTTATATCATTCGTAATTACCACCTGTTGCATAATGTTATTTCCAACGCCGAATTCTACCCCAAATGATCCAATTATCGAAGTGCTAGAGATTAGATTAATTGGTTTACCTCCTAAACTTATAAATTTGTTGTAAGCATATTCTCTTAATTTCGGTCCACCAATACCTAATGTGAAATCGGAATCTATATCAGAAAAATATTTTTCAGCATCTTCATCATTCTTTATTATATTAAATTTATCATAAAGTTTATCGATAAATTCATTACTTAAATTGTCGAAAAATGCCAATTTATTAAGTTTATTATTTTGCTTAGCTATCTCTAAAACTTCCTTGGCTAACCCTTTAGCTCCAAATACTAGCATATTTTAATTATTTTGAACTCTTAATATTAATCTACAGACCCAATCAACTTCTTCATCGGTTAATTCATAATATAATGGTAAGCATAACATTCGCTTAGATAGATCATCAGATATTGGCATTTCAACTGAATCTAAATAAGGTAAACTTGAGGATAGACTTGGATAAAAATATCTTCTAGTAAATATTTCATTTGCATCTAATGCTTTTTTTATTTTTAATAGTAAATTTTCAGAAGAGATAATGTAAGGTAAATAAGCACCGTTATTTAGTGAGTTTTTATGCCATTTCGGGCTCACGGCTTTAAAATTTTTAAGTTTTTCAGAATATCTATTTATAATTTCAAGTCTACGATCAATAATTTGATCGATATATTTCAAATTGACCAAACCCATTGCTGCATGAAATTCAGAATTTTTACCATTGATACCAAGTTCTCCAAAACAATCGAAGCCTGTAATTCCAAAGTTCCTAATTAATGAAAGCTTTTTCAATAAATCTGGATCTTTTGTGATTAACAATCCTCCTTCAATACTATGATAGATTTTTGTTGCATGTAAACTACATATAGAAATATCTCCATATTCAAAAATTGAACGGCCATTTATTTTAACTCCAAAAGAATGCGCACCATCATATATCACTTTAAGATTATACTGTTTAGCAATCTCTTCAATTGCTAAGACATCACATGGATTTCCATATACATGAGTTGCTAAGATTGCTTTCGTATCTTTCGTAATGGAAGCAATAATTTTTGATGGATCTATATTTAAAGTATCAGGATCTATATCCACAAAAACTGGTTTGCACCCCTCCCAAACTATGGAAGAAGTAGTTGCAACAAATGAAAATGGGGTTGTAATAATCTCTCCCTTTATTTCTAATGCCTTAATAGCCATTTGAAGTGCTACGGTACCATTAGTAACGAATAAAAGATGATTAAGATTTAAATACTCTTTTAGATCCATTTCTAATTTGCTAGCTAAAGGTCCCATATTAGTTAGCCACTCTCTTGACCATATTCCATTGAGGTAATTCTGATAATCTTCTATCGGAGGTAAAAAAGGCTTCGTGATTGGTATCATAAATATTACTATTATAAACCTTGTAAATCAGTTAATTTTTGAAAATAAGTCGAATTCTTTTTTAGTTCTTCAAAGCTACCTGATGAGGTTATTCTACCTTGCTCCATTAAATAGATTATGTCGGCGTTTTTAATAGTGGATAATCGATGAGCTATGGAAATGATAGTAATTTTTCCTTTAAGCTTATCTATACTTTCCTTAATTATTTGTTCTGTTTCAGAATCTAAAGCAGAAGTTGCTTCATCCATAATCAATAAATCAACATTTCTATAAAGTTCTCGAGCAATAGATATCCTCTGTTTCTGCCCTCCAGAAATATTAATTCCATTATTTCCTAAAAGAGTATCTTCTTTATTAACTAGGGTTTGTATATAATTATTTAATCCGCTCAGGCTTAGTGTATAATGGAATTTTTCAAGATTTTCTAGGTTCTTTTCATCCCAAAAAGTAATATTTTCAAATAAACTTGCATTGAATATTGTTGGGTCTTGAGTAATATAACCTATTTTTTTTCTATAAACAGAATTATTGATTGAACTCAGGATTTCCCCATTGACATGAATAGTTCCAGAATCATTAGGTAATAAAGTTGAAATTATATTTACTAAACTAGTTTTTCCTGAGCCAGATTCTCCAACGAATGCTATTGATTGATTTTTATTGATATTTAGATTGATATTATTTAAAATTTTATGATCTGAAAAGTTTAAATCAACGTCTTTCAATTCAATAGAATTAATATGATCTATGATTTTAGAGCCATTATAATTTTCACGATTTGAATCTAAGTAATTTTGAAACTCTTGAACATTTTCTACTGACCCAATATTGGCCAAGAAATTATTCCAATTGGTTTGTATATCCACAATTTTTTGCATCGCTCTATAGAAAAACAATAAAATAATCATTATTGCCGCTAATGGTGATTGAAAAAAAATGATGTGAACTGCTATTACAAGACATATAATGGCAATTGTCATTGGTTCTCGTAAAGCAGATAATTTTGCATTAAGTTTTGCGACTTCTATGCCGCTAGAAATTAGGTTAGATAATTCTTTTTGTAGCCGTTTAAAGAAATCAATGCTTCGCCCAGTAGCTTTTAAATATTTATAATGATTTACTACTTCGATTACTAAACCACCATATCTATGGTTATTCTTTGTGATTTCTCTTGAAAGTCTTTCAGTTTTTTTGTAAAAATACTTATAAATGAAATTAGATAACAAACCACCAATAGTAACTAAAATTGAAAACTTCCAATCTAAAAAGAATGCAAATCCTAGATAAATAATAACGAACATGCCATTTTTAATCGTTTCCAAATATTGGTTACAAGCGAAAACAACTTGCCATGCCTCACCTATTAAAGAGTTCTGCAAACGACCTATATCAATTCCTATAAATTCTTTGTATTTTAAATCTCTTAATCCATCAATCATTTTTGATCTGATTTCCTTAGAGAACATTTGTTGGTTAATAGCTAAGTATTTTCCTGCATAATAAAAGCATACACCTTTAATTGTAAATAAGATAACAATCAAGATTAACATATTGATTGGATTCAATTCTATTTTTAAGAATTCAAAGAAGTTTTGAATAAAATGGTATATTTTATCTTCGGAACCTACCGTATTACCGTCAGCAATTTGAATTAAAGGAACGAACATAGCTATACCTATACTATCCATTATTACCATTAAAAAACTAAATATTAATAATAAAAATAGTCTAGATCCTAAATATTGATAGAAAAAATATAATGTGGAAAATTTACTTTTTAAAAATGATTTCATTTATATTATTTTTTCCAATACTATTTAATAATTCTTTCTGGAAAGAGAAAAGATTTGCCTATATAATATATCAGCTTAAAATGTAAAATAGGCCTGATTTTATTGAATTTTGGATAATACTTCAATATTTGCTTATATCTTTCAGTATTATTATCAAGGAATCTAATTGCATTCCTAATGAATTTTTTATATATCAAATACTCTGTAAAATCATTTTTTGGATGGTTATAATCAGAACCCAATTCTTCTTTAACCATTATGTTAGATAAAAACCAATTTTTATCAGGATTCCCTTTAGAAAAATGATGTACTAAAATATTGTTAATTACATAATTATTATATTTCTTAGCAATTCGAAGGCTTATGGATAAATCATAACTATGAAATCCTTCCAATGTTTCATCAAATTGAAATTCATTAAAAATTTCCTTTCTAATAGCTAAAAATAATCCATCAATACTAAATACTCTATTTCGTGTATTTTGACATTGGAATATACTTTCTATTTCAGTTCCTTTGCCATGAATTAAATGAATAAAATTGTATGGTTCCATCATTCCCCAATCATTTGGTACTTGAGGTACATAATTGCTTCCCGCTAATCCAATTATACCTACATCCTCTTCATTAAGATGTTTGATTAATAATTGGCCCCAATTAAAGGTTTTAAATTCAACGTCTTCGTGTAAAAAAAGTAAATATGAAAATAAACTTTTTGAAGCTCCTAAATTATATGCCTGTCCAATACTCATTTCTCCATAATTCGGTATTCTTATAATTTCATATTCTATACCGATTGTCCTTAAAATATTATCTTCTAAATTTTTATATAAATCTTCCTTATGAGATGAAACAATTATTGACAGCATTTTATTTAAAAAAATATATTATTTTAAAAAATTAATTTTCTTAGAGACTAAAAGGCTTTTAGTGATAAAGTAAATTAATTTTAAATGATATAATATCCTAAAGCGATCAAATTTTGGGTAAAATTTAATATTTGATTTAAATCTTAACAGACTTGATCCTTCAAATTTGTTATTATTCATTATAAATCTCTTAAAAGCCAAATATTCTATATAATCCACTTTTTTAAAATAAAAATCTGAACCTACTTCTTCCCTAATTTTAATATTAGAAAGAAACCAATTCTTATCAGGATTGCCATGAGAAAAATGTAAAAGTTTAATATTGCTAATAACATAATTATAGTATTTTCTTGCAATTCTCAAACTTATAGACAGATCATAGGAATGAAACCCAAGAATATTTTCATCAAATTTAAATTCTAAAAACACTGATTTATTTATTCCTAAAAATACACCATCTAAAGAATATACTTGATTCACTTCTTGTAATGGTACAGACAAATTATTGTGGATTTCAGAAGCGTGATGAATGACATTAATAAAGTTATGCGGTCCGCTTGTAAACCAATCGTTTGGGGCTTGTGTTACATAATTACTACCAGCCAATCCAACAACACCAACATTCTCCAAATTTAAATGAGCTATCAATTTCTCTCCCCAATCAACCGTCAAAAACTCCACATCTTCATGCAAAAACAACAGATATGGAAATTTAGACTTTTCAGCTCCTTTATTATAAGCCTGCCCAATACTCATTTCACCATAATTCGGAATCCGAATCATCTCATAATCAATCCCAATGGTCTTAGCTACATTTAAAACCAAATTATTGTATAGATCTTCCTTATGTGATGAAACAATTATAGATAGCATACTTTAGAATTACTTACCAAACTCCTCCTTCAACATCCTCCTCAATCCCTCCTCCATAGCAAACGGAGGAACAAAACCAGAAGACATTGCTTTTTTAGAATCATATTTGGTCACTGCACAAAATTTCTTTACCCGAACTGAACTGATCGCCAATTTCTTTCTGCTCAAAAATGCCAAGACATCAAATCCATATCCTCCCAACATCCCGATCCAATAAGGAATATGCGTCGTCGGGATCTTCTTATCCAAAATCTCCCCTGTATGGTAAACCAAATCATTCGTCGTAAAATCAGGTTTATCTACGTAATTAAACACATGATAACCCGCTACCCTTTCCTTCACCAAAAATTCTATAAAAGCAATTACATTACCAACATAAGACATGGATTTTTGATTCTTTCCATCTCCTACCATCATAAATTTACCGGATGCAATCTGGTTTAGCAAATTAAAAACGTTTCCCCTATTCCCTTCACCAAAAATAACCGTTGGTCTTACCACATTAATATTCCAATCTGCATGCGTTTTATACCATTCCTGCAGCACCTGCTCCGCTTCCCATTTACTCTTTCCATAATGGTTAAATGGATCAGCTGGAAACGACTCGTCCGGGTTATCCTTATCCAAGCCATATACAGCCACAGAACTGGTAAAAATCAATCGCTTGATCCCATTGGCCGCCATGGCATCTAAGGTATTACGCATCCCCTGCACATTCACGTCATAATACAACGATACAGGAGAAACATCATCACGATGCTCCGCAGCCAGCAAAATAACCACCTCAAACCCAGCTAAACCTTTGCTCAACGATTCTTTATCCAACACATTACACATCAATGTAATAGCAGGAAACATCAAGCTTTCCGCTTTATCAAGATTGATCAATTCATATAATCCTGATTTGTACAAACGCTCTAACAATTTCGTTCCTACAAATCCAGATCCACCAATAATGGCAATTTTCATAAAATCCTTAAAAATTATATTTTTTCACCAAAGGCATGCCGATTTTTGCATCCTTTTTGGAACTTAAGTTGCTGCTTTCCAATTCAACAACAGGTTTAGTTTCAAGTTGTTTTTCCTTTTTTTTATTTACCACATAATTGAATGCCAACGTAAATATCATCCATAAAACCAGATCCAATGCAACCACAATATTGTTGCTGATGTATTGGACCATCAATATGTTAAATAAACAAAAGAACAAAGACAATCCAACAATAGTCATCATCGCCGATTGGTGCGACATGCCAGACCGTAACAATTTATGGTGAAGATGGCTTCTATCGGCTCTAAATAAAGGCAGTTTATTGAACCACCTCACTATGATGACCCTTGCTACATCGAAAACAGGAACAATCAAGGTGGATAGGGCAACTACGATTGCGCCTTCTGAAAATGGCTTGATACTTTTGTTTTCCATGGCAAAACTGATCGCCAAAAACGCCATCGTATAGCCTAAGGTCATACTTCCTGTATCGCCCATGAAAATCCTTCTCCTTCGCTTGGATTGCCCAAAAACATTGAAATAAAAGAAAGACATCAAGATACCTGTAGTGATGAATGCCAATAAGGCATGGATCCAAGCATGGTAATAAGCGAATAATGATCCCAACACCAAACAACCGATCGCCACTAAACCAGAACATAGTCCATCCAATCCGTCAATCAGGTTGATCGCATTGATGATCAAAACAACCAAGAACATGGTGAAAGGTATTCCAACCCAAGGGGATAATTTATCGATGAAAAGAATTCCATAAAGATCGTTGATCCAAAGACCACCTAAAGGAAACAAACTCGCTACAAGGATCTGTACAACAAATTTCCATTTGTAGGAAACACCAATAAGGTCATCCGCAATCCCCACAATGTACAACATCACCATTCCGCAGATCAACATAATGAACATAGGAAAGATCTCCCAGGTAACTACCCCTAAATCAACAAAATTGGTTTTATAAACTAAGATGACCGTAATAGCCAATAGGCAACACTGTACGGGAACAAAAGCCACTCCTCCCAATCGAGGAATTATGGTTTGATGTAATTTTCTGGAGTCTACCGGATCGAATAACCGCTTTTTATAAGTAATCAACAAGATGTAAGGAATAATGATATTCCCCAACAAAATGGCGACTACAAACGGGATAAAAAGAATCAGGTATTCCAAAACCATGTAAATTATATCTAGTGTGATAGGGATTTGATAAATAAATTATCGAATCCGTAAAACAAAGGTAAAAATTTAATGATTTTAGAAAACCTATTTGCCCACCCTTAACCCCTATATAAAATTATTTGTAGCATTTGGTTTACATAGCTAAATTCAATCCAATTTATTGTGATTCGTTAAAAATTGAAGCTAAATATTAATTGATTATCTTTAATATTATTTAAACTGTTAAATAAAAAGAAATAAAAGAAAATTTAGGTTATATCTTGCTTATCAAAGTAAGCTAAAGATTTATTTAAAAATACCAGAAAAAAATCCTTTTTTCGGCTTTTCCTTCTTTTCCTGGTAGATTAACTCTTCATTAAAACTCAACTTCAAGGCTTTTTTATGGATGATGGCTTGATAGATTGTTCCCCAATCTGGTAAGCCGCCAAAATTACGATCGTCTATAAAAAGATCTGCGGTTAATTTGCGACTACCCGCATTAGCCCTGTCTTCTTCGGGGAAATTAGAGTTATGCGCATAAAAATACAAACCATGCTCTGCGCAGTAATCAATGGCTTCCTGCAACAACTCACCCTCTCTTACCGTCCAAAGGATCAATTGATGATGGTCATTCATCAGCTGTTTCAGCACATCAATAGCATGCGGAATCGGCTTTCCAATCTCCGGATATCGGTGTTCCACTATCGTTCCATCAAAATCAACTGCAATAATCATGTTGCGAAGAAAATATTTTAATACTTAAAATACAATTATTTACTTGCTTTTATATAAATGACTCAATAAGGCAAAACAGAGAATAAAACTCATGATAAACCCGAACCAGGATAATACCGGTATTCCCCAAACCAGATAGCCTACCCTACCATGGGCTAAAATACTTGCTCCAACACCGAAAGTCATCGCCAAAATGGACAATAGAAACTTATTTCCCATCCGATGCAAGATCAATTGAAGGTTATCGAAATCCTGCATTTTGTGATTTAAGGTAACCTTATCATTCTTTACCTTATCCAAAAGATCTAATAAGTCATCTGGCACATCCACCAATACATCCTTGGCCATCTTCGCTTTTTCTTTGAGTTGAGCGATGAGGTATTCTGGCGATAATTTTTGCGCAGCAATTTTCTTGGCAAAAGGCGAAATACTTTCTGGAACATTCAGATCTGCATCCAATTGCCTTCCAGTACCTTCTAAAATAGATACCCCTCGAAGAAGGATATATACAAAATCCGGTAATAATATATGATTGCTCTGCAGAACGATGTTCAATTTTTGCAGCATGATGGAGATATCAATATCATCTAAAGCATTCTGTTTGATCATCTCAAAAATCTCATAGGCATCCCGTTCCAATCTCCTTTCATCTTCAATATGATGGACGATGGCCAGTTTCTTGATGTTCTTGATCAATCCTTTAGCATCGTTGGCCAGGAAGTCCAATACCATACCTTCAATGATATTCCTGTCCTGAGGAATCATAAAGCCCATGGCACCAAAATCGATGAATATGATCTGGCCACATTTATTGACAAAAACATTCCCAGGATGTGGATCAGCATGAAAGAATCCATGCATCAATACCTGTTCCAAATAAAGGTCTAGTACATTTTGGAGTATGGATTTGGGATACAGACCATACCGTTTGAACCCATCCTCATCATTGACCTTCACCCCGTCAATAAATTCCATACAGAGTAAAGAGTCTGTGCTGTATTGCCTGTAAACCTTAGGCACATAAACATCTTTATTTTCAGCGAAGTTTCGACGAAACCGCTCAATGTTATTTAATTCATTGGTGAATGAAAGTTCATTTAACAGCGAGCTTTCAAAGGAAAGGACAATTTGGTAAAGGTTCATTTTGTCCACAACCTCATATTTCCTTTGCAACAGTTTGACCAAATCCTTGATAAAATCCAGGTCAGCTCGGATGGCCTCATCAATATTGCTGCGTTTTACCTTGAATACGATTTCCTTGCCATTCAAAAGCTGGGCTTTATATACCTGCGCAATAGATGCAGAAGCAATGGGGACCTCATCAATGCCTAAAAAATGATCTTCAAATTTTATCTCCAGATCCTTCTCCAGACGAGCTTTGATGTCAATGGGTTCCGTCGGAACTTCGTCCTGAAGTTTAACAAGTTCGCTCTGAAGATCCTCCGGAATAATATCTGGTCGATTACTCAATAATTGACCTAATTTTATGAAGGTTGGTCCAAGTTCTTCAATGGCTAAACGAATGCGGACATTGAAATCATCCTCAAAGATCTTGCGG
>Ga0308157_10010005_pt1 | contig 10386 bp, 9 predicted proteins | sample PhyBR1_FD_201035 | JGI IMG/M metagenome (GOLD analysis project Ga0308157, IMG submission 201035) | Phyllosphere microbial communities from UC Gill Tract Community Farm, Albany, California, United States - DLSLB.R1 | ecosystem: Host-associated > Plants > Phyllosphere > Unclassified | place: USA... | reverse complement strand
CGATGGCCACCTCGTCGCCGGACAGGCGGCTGGCATAGTTCAGCGACTCTGGGGAACCGATGAGATTGTCGTCGGCGGATCCGTTGCTGCCGGGGTTGGAAATGCTCATCTATGATTCCCCAATTCTGCACGATTATATCGCCGTTATTCCCAACGGCGTACGAATGACGTTCATATCCGATCAAAATCGGCACATACGGCCGTAATGGTTCGTTCATGTATCTGTTACGATCCCATGGCGGACTGATGTCGGTCAAGGGCCAGCGTGACGGAATTTCGACGTGGAAGCGATTGGAACGCAACACGAATCGCTACGGTCGGGGAAAGCGCTGCGGTCGAGCGGTGAGGGCACTATCAAAGACGATGCCGAAGGACGGCCGGCTTTTGGGATGAACCGTCATCACGCCAATCTTCGTCCTCTCATAAGTCTCGTGCGCGGTACGCTCGCAGCATTGCCGAACGCCCGTGACTCGCGCCTGCGGTTCGCGTATCGAGACGCGTGTTCAGGCCGACGGAGAACGCGGTGGTTCGCATTTTGCTATTATGCTTAGCAGCATCCGCCGCATGCACCCCTTCACCGGAGGATGACGCCATGCGCAAACCGAGCCCGCTTCCAGGAACCAGTGTGCGAGGTTCAAGCCAAGCAAAGCGTGACAGAGGTGGATTGGCCACGTCCGGCTTGATCGGACAGGACGCTAGCGATCCCGTACGTGCCGCTCAAGGCCCTATTCCGGCCGCGGTGTCGGCAGCGGAAAATCCCGCTCCCCCCCTGGCCCCGACTGACACGCCTACAGAGGCGGTGGGACGCCGAACCCTATCCACTGCCTTCGTGAGGGTGGGGCCCGATGGCCATCTGACGGTGGAACTGCGCAACGGGCGTGAACTGCTCCTTCGCAACGTTGTCATGCGCCCCAAGGACTATTGTGGTTTGTATGTGGCTGGTGGGCCGGGCGGGACGAAATATTGCGGTGGATACGGAGATGTCGCCGCGGCTCGGCCGGGTGGTCCGGTCGCTCCCGTTGATTCTGAACCAGTGGGAGCGAACCCGGCCAAGTCGTAGAGCGGGTCTATCCCGGCAGGAATGACTGCTCCGTATCGGCGATCGCGACCTTGGAATCGTTTTGGACAAATAAATACTATTATCGAAGCTTAAGCGGTGGTGGCCAAAATCCCGCCTGTCGCCATTGGCAGGAACAGCCGTGTGCTGCTGGATGGCACCGGTTCGAAGCCATGGTTGGTGTACCCCGCAACCCCTTTGCCAGCATCTGAAAATCGCTACAGTCGTTAAGCTCGATCCAGCTGCTATTTTTGTTTTGTTTAAAGGACGGGGTGGTGGCGGCTATCGACCTCCGTCTATCGCCTTGATCAACTGCTTGACCTCTTGGCTACGCCCCCGCGGCATGATCAGTACGTCATCGCCACTGGCGACGACGATAAGATCCTCGACGCCGATCATTGATATGCGAACGCCGTCGCTGCGAACGAAACAGCTTTTCGTATCGACCGCGAGCACATCGCCGTCGCCGTGGCTGCGATGTGCGTTGCCGTTGCTGTCTGTATCGCTGATCGCGTGGAGCGCGTCCCAGCTGCCGACGTCGTTCCAGCCCATCGCGACCGGTACGACCGCGACCCGGTCGGCCTTTTCCATGACCGCGTAATCGATCGAATCGTCGGACGAGGCGGCGAAAGCGGCTGCGTCGGGGTAGATCCGCGTGCCCTCGATCCGTGCCTTGTCCATCGCCTCCTGCGTGGCGGTGAGGGTGCCTAGATCGAATTGTGCGAGTGCTTCGAGATAGGCGTCGGCGAGGAACAGGAAGATCCCGCCGTTCCAGGCATGATTACCGCTCGCCAGCATCGACTGCGCCTTGTCGAGCGGAGGCTTCTCGACGAACCGCGCGACGCGGTTGACGCCGGGCTGGAGCTCGCCGCCAATTTGGATCCAACCATAGCCGGTCTCGGGCGCATCTGGTGCGATGCCGAAGGTGACCAGCCATCCTTGCATGACGAGCGGCATCGCCGCCTCGATCGCGGCATGGAACGCGGGAAGGTCGCCGATGACGTGATCCGACGGCATCACCAGCAGCGCGTCGCCACTATCTCCAACAGCGATTGCAGCGAGCGCGATAGCGGGCGCGGTGTTGCGGCCGATCGGCTCTAGGATCAGCGCCTGCGGAGTCGCGCCGACCTCGGCAAGCTGCTGCTCGACCAGATCGGCGTGACGCGCATTCGCGACCACGATCGGCGCGACGAAGCGCTCGCCGAACGCCCGTACCGCTGTAAGCTGTAGCATCGTCTCGTCCGCGGTAAGCGCCAGCATCTGCTTAGGCATTTCGGGGCGCGACATCGGCCAGAGACGCGTGCCCGAACCGCCTGATAGAATAACGGGGACAATATTATGTGTGGTCATACAACTTCCTAAAATTGGCAACTTTATATAGAAGTTTGCTGGAAACAGCGAATAGTTAAATGAGCTGATTATAGTGGCGGAAATACAGGAAGTAGTGATATTTATTTAAGCGCGGTTCATTGATATTATTTAATATGCTGAATAACAAACGCTTGACGCTAAGGCGATGGCAATACAAAACCATCAGTATTTTAATATTATAAAATACTAACTATATGAAATGTTATAATATAATTATATTAATTTATAATATCGATATTACGCTTCTGAGTGAAGTTCATTGACAGCATTGAGAATGGCGCGACCGTAGTTCGTTTTTTTGAATTGTTCGCCCGCTTCGCGCGCCTGATCGGCGGTGATGAAGCCTTGGTGGAACGCGATTTCTTCCAGACAAGCGACCTGAATACCCTGGCGGTGCTGAATCGTGCGGACGAATTCCGACGCCTCGAGGAGGCTGTCATGCGTGCCGGTGTCGAGCCAGGCATAGCCACGGCCCATTTGTTCGACGAATAGGTCCCCGGCGGCCATGTAGAGGCGGTTGAGATCGGTGATTTCGAGTTCGCCCCGCGGGGAGGGTTTGAGGTCGCGGGCAAGCTGGACGACGCGGTTGTCGTAGAAATACAGGCCTGTGACCGCATGGTTCGATTTTGGCTTCTCTGGCTTTTCCTCGAGGCTGATCGCCTTGCCGCCTTTGCCCAATTCGACCACGCCATAGCGCTCTGGGTCCTCGACGCGATAAGAGAACACCGTCGCGCCGCTTTTGCGTTCGACTGCGCTCGCCAGCAGATCAGTCAGGTGCGCGCCAAAGAAGATGTTGTCGCCGAGCACCAGCGCGACATTGTCGCCGCCGATGAAGGTCGCGCCGATCGTGAACGCCTGGGCGAGGCCCTCAGGCTTGGGCTGTTCGGCATAGGCGATGGTCAGACCGAGCGCCGAGCCGTCACCGAACAGGTTCTTGTAATTGCCGATATATTCGGGGCTCGAGATGATCAAGATGTCGCGGATGCCGGCGAGCATCAGCACGGACAGCGGGTAATAGATCATCGGCTTGTCGTAGACCGGTAGCAGCTGCTTGTTGACCGCGAGCGTTGCCGGATGGAGGCGCGTGCCCGAACCACCTGCGAGAATGATGCCCTTCACGCGCGTGTCTCCTTGTTGGATGCCCCAAGCAGTTCGTCGAGGATATTGCCGAGAGCGGTTTGCCACGCCGATGGATGGATGCCGTAGTCGCGGGTTATCGCGTCATGGCTCAGCAGCGAATTGGCAGGCCGCGTCGCGGGCGTCGGATATTCGGCGGTGGTGATACCCTGCACCTCGGTGCTGGCCCCGCCACGTACGGCGCTCTGCGCGAAGATCTCGCGGGCGAAGCCTGCCCAAGTCACAGCACCTGCGTTGCTGAAGTGATAAGTCCCGGTTGGGGCGGCTGGATCCTCCACAAGACGCATCGTGATCGTCGCGAGCGCTGCTGCGAGGTCGGTCGCCGATGTCGGGCTGCCGTGCTGGTCGTCGACCACGCGCAGGTTTGAGTTGGTCGCGCCGACGCGGAGCATCGTCTTGATAAAATTGTTGCCGTGTGCGCTGACCACCCAGGCGGTGCGAACGATCGCATACAGTGCACCCGACGTGCGAACCGCGAGTTCGCCCCCGAGCTTCGACGCGCCGTAGACGCCGAGCGGGGCAACCGGATCGGTCACTTCCCACGCTCCATCGCGCGCACCGTCAAAAACATAGTCGGTCGAAACCTGAACGATCGGGATGCCGGCTTTAGCGCAAGCTTCAGCAAACGCCGCTGGCGCCATCGCATTGACAGCCCAAGCGGTAACGATGTCGCTCTCGGCCTTATCGACGGCGGTGTAGGCGCCAGCCGAGATCACGGCTGCCCAGGGTTGCCCGTCATGACCTTTGGCGACCATAGCGGTGATCGCTGCGGTATCGCGCAGGTCTAGCTCGTCGATGTCGATAGCGGTAACGGCCCAGCCCTCGGGCCACGAGTATCGCCTCAACTCGGTGCCAAGTTGGCCATTGCCGCCGGTAACGAGGATCCGCTTCACGTCGCTCATACGGAAAGCCCACGGCGCTGGTCGGCCTGGTGTTCGCTGACGATTGCTTCCCACCAGCCCTGGTTGTCGAGATACCAGGCAACGGTCTTCTCGATCCCCGTCTCGAACGTCTCGGCAGGTTCCCAGCCAAGCTCGTTCTTGATGCGGCTCGCGTCGATCGCATAGCGTTTGTCGTGCCCGGGGCGGTCGGTAACGTAGGTGATCTGCGTCGCGTAGGACTGGCCGTCAGTTCGTGGACGCAGCCGGTCGAGGATCGCGCAGATGGTTTTCACGACATCGAGGTTCTGCTTCTCGTTGTTCCCGCCGACGTTGTAGGTCCGGCCGGGCTCGCCCTGTTCAAACACCGCATGCAGCGCACGAACATGATCCTCGACGAACAGCCAGTCGCGGACCTGGTCGCCCTTGCCGTAAACCGGCAGATCAGCGCCTGCGAGCGCCTTGACGATCATCAGCGGGATGAGCTTTTCGGGGAAGTGATACGGCCCGTAATTGTTCGAGCAGTTAGTGATCAGCACCGGCAGGCCGAAGGTGTGACCCCAGGCCGAGACGAGATGGTCGGAGCCCGCCTTCGACGCCGAATAGGGCGAGCGCGGGTCGTACGGCGTTTCCTCGGTGAACAGCCCGGTATCGCCGAGCGAGCCGTAGACCTCATCGGTCGAGATATGATGGAAGCGGAATGCCGCCTTGGCCTCGTCATCAAGGCCAAGCCAATAGGCGCGCGCTTCGCTAAGCATCGTGAACGTGCCAACGACGTTGGTCTGGACGAACGCGCCGGGGCCATCAATCGATCGGTCGACATGGCTCTCAGCCGCCAGATGCGTGACGATCTCGGGCTTGAACTCGGCGATCGTGGCCTTGACCGTGTGTGCATCGCAGATGTCACCTTGGACGAAGCGGTAGCGGTTCGAGTTCGCAACGCGTTCGACCGTCGACAGCGTGCCGGCATAGGTCAGCTTGTCGAAGTTCAACACCTCATGCTCGGTGTTCTCGATCAGGTGGCGGACGAGGGCCGAGCCGATGAAACCGGCCCCGCCGGTGACAAAAATGCGCATGGGTCTGTCCTTCAGGCGAGCGGCGCCAGCGGGCGGCCATCATAGGGGAACGGGCTGTCGAAGTCGGCGAGCAGCGGCTGCACCGCATCCTTGGCCGACAATTCAGGCGAAGTGTCGGCGGGCAGCGGCCAGTCGATGCCGATCGCGGGATCGTCCCAGCGGATGCCACCATCTGAGTCAGGTTCGTACGTGTCCGAGCACTTGTACGAGACTTCGCAATGGTCCTCGAGCGTTACGAAGCCGTGCGCGAAGCCAATCGGGATGAAGAGCTGGTGGCCGTTCTCCGCCGACAGCTCGGCCCCGACCCACTGCCCGTAGGTTGGCGAACCCCTGCGGATGTCGACCGCGATGTCAAAGATCGTGCCGCGGACGCAGCGCACTAGCTTGTCTTGGCCGTGGGGCGGCGTCTGGAAATGCAGACCGCGCAAGGTGAACGCCGGTATCGACAGCGAGTGATTGTCCTGCACAAACGTGCAGGTGATGCCTAGCTTTTCGAAGGCGGGCACCGAATAGACCTCGGTGAACCAGCCACGGCTGTCGCCGAAACGCTTTGGACGGATGAGTTGAACGGGTAAAGAGAATGACATTGCTAAGCTCAATAGCTGGTTACGATCCACCAGACAATCGACCAGACATAGGGTCTAAAATAATCCGTATTCTGAATGCTGTCAATCCGTAAAGGAAAGATAAGTCTCAGAATCTCACGCAACTATAAGCTATATGCGGCTCTCTCTAAAAGTACAGCGACAATCTGATCGTCATAACCAGTAAACTTACCGGGATTTTGACGAGTGATGTACTGTGTACTTAGATTATAGCTGCGCAGGCATGACGAAAAAGATTCGTCTACCAACGTTCCAGCCATGCATAAAGCTCAATCTCTTGACTAAGGCCACTAGATAATCGTTTTATGCTATCGTTAACTTGCTCCTTGAGCATTAAGGGGCGCCAATGCAACGCGATCGATTTGCCCTGAAGTTCCACCTATTTTGTCGGAAGGCTGTGCAAAAAGGGTCAAAGTCTGAACTGGGCAATTTGCTGGGACCGTCAGCGTTCCAACGAACATACCGCGTGCCTGTGCCGAATCGGGCACAGGCACGCGGCCAAGTTCGCTCCCGTCACTACGGCAGGTCAGCATCCAATAGGGAAGTGCGTTCGCGTCTTGTGCGATGCCGTCACTGTGTCCGGCTAGGCGGTAGCTACCGGGCGGTAGGAGCTGGATCTGCTGAAGTACGGGGCCGCCGATGCTTGCTGGCATGGAAAATTCGAACATGCCGCCCTCGCGTGTTCGCTGAATAGAGGTGGCTATGCTGTTATCGCTTAGCGTCGTCCAGTCGAACGCCGACGGCGTTTCGAGCATTGCGGCAAAGCGTGGATCGCGTGCACGTGTACGATCGACGCCAGGGCGTATTGTGGTATAGTAGCGCCAAGCCTGATCAACATTGCCGGCATTGAGTAAGATGTTGATGACTGCAGCCTGCGCCGAGGCAGGAATGGTCACACCATGAGCACGCAGATCTACAAATAGTGAAGCGGTGCTTTTCGGATCGTCCTTCTGCCCTGCCGCAAAATTAATGTAGCTGTTTGCCCAGAGCGGGTTTCCCGCGAGCGTCTGCACTAGCGCGGTACGAATTGCGGGGTCATGCGATGCTCCCGCCAGCACAGGAAAAAGTATGTTGCTCACGTCGGGCTTTGTACGTAGCGCGATGTCGTACCAGCGCAGCGCAACTGCAACGTCTCCCCTTCCGACCGCGTCTTCTATTGACCACAATTGGGTCTGGAAGTTCCGGCGCGAAAGCATCTGCGCGTAGGCAAGTAGGCGTTTCCCGTTGGCTACGTCGCCCTGAGCAAGAGTGACGAGGCCAAGCGTCGCTGCTGCTGAAACAGCTGTAGGATCGTTTCGCAGTGCCGCGCGCGATAGCGCAGCTGCTTTGGCGCGTTCGCTTGTATTCACGGTTGGAGTCAGAAGCGTCGCAGCATGCGCCGCAATCAAGCGTCCGTCGTAGGAAATGATTGCGTCGGCAGATGCAGGTTGTGATTTGGCGGCGACCTGTGACACGGAGAAGATAATGCTCTGATACCCCAGTACGGCTACGCCGCAGAAGAGCGCAATGCGGCCCACCCAATCGCTGGGCGGACGGTGCCTGTGGCTAATACGACGTGGCGATTTGGACGGCATGCTGAGCTCTTAAATCCCGTCCTTGGCATCGTCTTTCGAGCGCCCGTAACCGTAACCATATTCGTAACCGTAGCCATATGTAGCGCGACGCGCTTCGAATTTTGTCAGTACACCACCAAAAATGCGTACATTAGAGGCCGCAAGGCGCCCCAGCGCAGTCTTCACTTGGTTCGCGCGGATACCGTTAGACTCTACTGCGTAGACGACGCCCTCTACCCGCGCCGCGATTAGGGGCGCGTCGGCAAGTCCCATGACGGGAGGGCTATCGATAACGACATGATCATACTGCCCGAGCAACCGATCGATCAATGTGGCAAGACGACTACCAGTTAGCAGTTCCGCCGCGTTGGGTGGAATTGGGCCCGCTGACATTGCGGTTAAGCCAAGATCCGACATTTGGAAGATGAGTGGCTCGATTGTATCCTCACCAGCAAGAAAATTGCTAAGTCCGCGCTCGTGTCCAACGTTGCCGAAGTGGTGAACTGATGGGGAGCGCATGTCGCCGTCGATTAGGATCACTCGCTTGCCCGCCCGTACGAGCATTGTCGCGAGCGCGAGTGCGGTCGTTGACTTGCCTTCTGCTGGACGCGTCGAGGTGACAGAGAGCGAGCGCGGCGCGCCGTGCTCAGTCGCAAAGCTCAGGTTTGTGTTGATAGCAAGATAAGAGTCAACGAGATCTGACTTACGATCAAGCAATTCGTCGCGCGGCTCACGATTGTCACCAATCTTGGGTACTGAGCCAAGCAACGGCAGTCCAAGCTTGCGCTCGACCTCGCCGGGATCGGCGAATGCCTCGTCCATCTGATCGAGAGCAAAAGCTGCGATTGCCCCAAGCGCTAGGCCGCCCAGCAGGGACACAAGAAGGTTAAGTAACAGGCGTGGGCTCGAAGGCTTCTGCGGCTCATCAGCAGTATCCACGACTGAAATGTTATTAACGCCGACACCGTTTGCGACGCCAATCTCCTTGTAGCGCTGTAGTAGGCCGTCGTAGAGCGCGCGATTGGTATCCACCTCTTGTTGGTAAATATTGTATTGAATTGAACGTCGGCGATTATCAAGATAGCTCAACTTAAGCTGGTCGACACGTGCCTGAAGCGCTTCTTCACGTCCGGTCGCTGCGCGGTAGTTGCTCTGGATCGATCCCGATACCCTTGACTCTTCCCGTCCGATCGCGTTGTCAAGCTGGTCAATCTGCGATTTGAGTGCGCGTGCGCTTGGATAGCCTGGCTCGAACTGCACCATCAGCTGCTGGTACTGCGCAGCAAGCTCAGCACGCCGCTGACGCAAATTATTAATTGCTACGTTGCCGAGTGCTTCGGTCGATGCGCCACCGCCCCCGCCTGCGCGGTAACGTGCCTCGGCTTGAATCCGATCTGCCGTCGCTTGTGTTAATGCAGAGTTGAGGGCGGCAAGATCGTCCGCGACGATGGAACGTTCAGATGTGACCGAACCATTGCTCCCACTATTCTGTGCAGGAAGATTAATGATCTCCTGTTCAGATGCATACGTAACCAGCTGGCGCTGGCTTTGGTCGAGACGCTGCTTCTGCAGTTGCAGCTGCCGCTCGAGCAGGTTGCGGCCGTAAGAAGTCGCCTGGACTTTACGCTCAAGGTTGGTTTGGATAAAGTTTTCTGCCCAAGCGTTGGCGACACGCGCCGACAATGCCGCTTGTGGGCTGATAAAGGCAATATCAACTAGACGTGATAACCGCGTAGGGTTTATTGATACGTTCCGGAGTAAGATTTCGCCCGCGAAACGCTGCCGTTCAGCGCGTCCTGCCGCCGTATAGCGACCGTCTTTTTGCACAAATGCGGAACTCTGACCTTTTCCACCAAACATCTTGAAAAAATCGGCATCGTCGACAAGACGCAACTGGCTGGCGACGCGCTCTGACAATGCCCGAGATCGCAGCAGTCCGTACTGCGTCTGGTAGAACTCTTGGTCGGCGATGCTGGTATCGCGGTCTACACCCTGAATATTAGTAACCTGTGAGCTTTCGCGCGCAATCTCAACGGTTGCGGTCGCGGTGTACTTCGGCGTCATCAGCAACGTGACAATGAGGCCCAATACGATACAAGCTACCGTAATACCGACGATAACATACTTCCAGCGGAGTATGATGCGCAAATATTGCTGCACAAGCGGCGGGCGCTCACTCTCGGCTAGCCGCGAAGCGGATAGTGATGCCGCTTTCGTAACGTTTCCAGGTTGCAGGTTTGACGAGATGACGTTCATGCGCTTGTCAGACCTTACTGCAGTATCGCGATTAGTGGTGCGGCGAGAAGTGGCGCGAGGGACACTACGTCCCGGAAACGGCGTCGTGCAGGGGAGTCGCCGACCACAACGACATCGTTGGCGTAGATCGCCGGATCTGCATAGGCCCCACGCCGGATCGCATCAATGTTGTAGAGACCTGCCATCTTGCGTCCGTTCACGGTGCGCAAGATTACCACCTCCTCCTGTCTAGCAAACTCAGACAGCCCTTTGGCGGACGCAATCGCGCGCAGAAGTGTCAGCTGGTTAGTGACAGGATAAAGACCCGGCTCTACCACTTGCCCGTCGATCGTCACTACCTGGCTTACCGAGCTCTTGATGTTCACAGTCACATCGGGATTGCGGACATAGCGACCGCGCAGTGCGGCCTCGATCGTCTGCGCTAGCTCTTGCGCAGTACGCCCGCGCGCGTCG
>Ga0308157_10010003_pt1 | contig 10387 bp, 8 predicted proteins | sample PhyBR1_FD_201035 | JGI IMG/M metagenome (GOLD analysis project Ga0308157, IMG submission 201035) | Phyllosphere microbial communities from UC Gill Tract Community Farm, Albany, California, United States - DLSLB.R1 | ecosystem: Host-associated > Plants > Phyllosphere > Unclassified | place: USA... | reverse complement strand
GCGCGCGTTGGCGGTCAGATCGAGGTTGATCGTCGTGTAGACCTTGTAGCCGCCCGTGCGCCAGTTCGCGTCGCGCTCGGCGGCGTCCTTCCCGAGCGACGGGATGTCCTTGATGCTCTTCTTGACGTAGTCGCAGAACTGCTGGGCTCCGGGCGAGGTGACGGCCACGCAGCCCTGGGTCGGCTGCGTCAGCTTGACGTAGGTCTCGGGGGCGTCGTCGATCGAGGCGTCGTAGGCCTTCTGATCGAGGTAGCCCTCGCCGAGCATGCTCGCGAGGATGACATCGCGGCGGTCGACGTTGGCCTTGTAGTTGTCGGGGGTCGCGAGGTTCCGCTTCTCGGGGTACTGCACCATCGCGATGAGGCTGGCCGCCTCGACGGCCGTCAGGCCTGAGGCGGGCTTGTTGAAGTAGTGCTGCGCAGCCGCCTGGACGCCGTACGCCTGATCGCCGAAGTACGCGATGTTCAGGTAGGCGAGCAGGATGTCGTCCTTGCTGTACTTCTTCTCGAGGCCGATGGCGAACTTCATCTCCTGGAGCTTTCGCTCGATGCTGACCTCCTTGGCCTCCTGGATGGCCTTGGTCTGCGCGTCGCCCGTGAGCTCCTGCGCCTCGGCGAGACGGATGTTCCGCACGAGCTGCATCGTCAGGGTCGAGCCTCCACCGCTCTCGCCCAGCCCTCCGGCGAGCGATCCGACGCCGGCCCGGACGAGAGACGTCAGGTCGACGCCGCCGTGCTCGTAGAAGCGGCGGTCCTCACCGGCCACGACGGCGTTCTTGAGGTTCGGCGAGACCTCGTCCCACTTGAGGGCGACGCGGTTCTGCGCATAGAGGGTGGCGAACGGGACGTCCTTCCCGTTCTGCTTGCCGTACAGCACGTTGCGCTGCTGGAGCTTGCCGATCTCGATGTACTCGGGGATCGACTCGAACACGCCGATCGAGCTGGAGGCGGTCATTCCGGCGACGGCGATGGCGGGAGTGACGCCGATGGTGACCAGCAGACCGGCGAGGACGCTGAAGCCGACGAAGCCGAAGAGCGCGCCGACGACGGAAGTCGGCTTCGATTTTGGGGCAGACATAAGATCAGGGTAAGTGATGACCCGGAAATCCAAGCTGAACGGAACCACAAATGGTCCTTTGGGAGTACATGACCACGCCGCTCATGGTGCACAACAGCACCGCGATCCTGAACAACTGGGGGAGTGACGGCTGGGAGCTCGTGCAGGTGACGCAAGGACCCGAGGGCGGCCCGGTCGCCTGGTTCAAGCGACCGAAGCAGGCGGACTGATGTCCGTCGTCGGCGACCGGCTCGCCGAGCTCGGCCTCGAACTGCCGGGCGTCGCGACCCCGGCCGGCGCCTACGTGCCCGCCGTCCGCACGGGGCCGTACGTCTACACGGCGGGTCAGCTGCCCTTCGTCGACGGCGTCCTGCCGGCGACCGGCAAGGTGGGCGACGGCCCGGGGCTGGTCGACCCCGCCGCCGCCAAGGAGCACGCGGCCACGAGCGCCCTCAACGCCCTGGCCGCCGCCGCCTCGGTGCTCGACTCGCTCGACGACGTCGTCCGCGTCGTCAAGGTGACCGGCTTCGTCGCCTCCGATCCCGGCTTCAGCGGACAGCCCGGCGTGATCAACGGGGCCTCCGAGCTCATCGGCCGGGTCTTCGGCGACGCGGGCGTGCACGCCCGCAGCGCGGTCGGCGTGGCCGTGCTGCCCCTCGACTCGCCCGTCGAGGTCGAGATCGTGCTCGAGGTCCGACCCGCCTGACGCTCACCGCATCTCGGCGGTGATGACGTTCATCACCGCCGAGTCGGCGAGGGTCGTCGTGTCGCCGACCTCGCGCCCCTCGGCGACGTCGCGCAGCAGCCGGCGCATGATCTTGCCCGAGCGGGTCTTCGGCAGCTCGTCGACCAGCACGACCGTCCGCGGGCGCGCGATGGCGCCGATGCGGTCGGCGACGTGCGCGCGCAACCGGGCCACCGCCTCCTCGGGGCTCACGCTCTCCTTCTTCTTGTTCCGCAGCACGACGAACGCGACGACCGCCTGACCCGTGGTCTCGTCGGACGCCCCGACGACGGCCGACTCGGCCACGAGGGGGTTCGAGATCAGCGCGGACTCGATCTCGGCGGTCGACAGTCGGTGGCCTGAGACGTTCATGACGTCGTCGACGCGGCCCAGCAGCCAGATGTCGCCGTCGTCGTCCCGCCTCGCGCCGTCGCCCGCGAAGTAGCGGTCGCCGAATCGGCCCCAGTACGTCTCGACGTAGCGCTCGCGGTCGCCCCAGATGCCCCGCAGCATCGACGGCCACGGCTCGGTGATCACCAGCAGGCCGCTCTCGCCGGGCGCCACGGTGACGCCCTGGTCGTCGACGACATCGATCACGACGCCCGGAACCGGCGTCTGCGCCGCACCCGGCTTGGTCGTCGTGACGCCCGGCAGGGGCGAGATCATCATCGCGCCCGTCTCGGTCTGCCACCAGGTGTCGACGATCGGGGTCCGCCCCGACCCGATGACCTCCCGGTACCAGAGCCAGGCCTCGGGGTTGATCGGCTCGCCGACGGAGCCGAGGAGGCGCAGGGACGACAGATCGCGCGCCTGCGGGATCTCGCGCCCCGCCTTCATGAACCCCCGGATCGCCGTCGGCGCCGTGTAGAGGATCGTCACGCCGTACTTCTCGATCAGGTCCCACCAGCGGCCGGGCGCGGGGGAGTCCGGGGTGCCCTCGTAGAGCACCTGGGTGGCGCCGTTGGCCAGGGGGCCGTAGACGACGTAGCTGTGCCCGGTGATCCAGCCCACGTCGGCGGTGCACCAGTAGACGTCGGTCTCGGGCCGCAGGTCGAAGACGTTCCGGTGCGTGTAGGCGACCTGGGTCAGGTAGCCGCCCGAGGTGTGGAGGATGCCCTTGGGCTTCCCGGTGGTGCCGCTCGTGTAGAGGATGAACAGCGGGTGCTCGGCGTCGAACTGCTCGGCGACGTGGTCGCCTCCGACGCCCTCGAGGGCCTCGTGCCACCAGAGGTCGCGCCCGGCGACCCAGTCGATCTCGTTCTCGCCTCGGCGCACGACGAGCACGTTCGCGACCGTCGCCGGGCCGTCGAGGGCCAGCGCGGCGTCCACGACGGGCTTGAGGGGCGAGACGGCGCCCTTCCGCCAGCCGCCGTCGGCCGTGATCACGAGCGTCGCCTCGGCGTCGTCGATGCGAGCGCGGAGGCTCTCGGCGCTGAAGCCCCCGAACACGACGGAGTGGACCGCGCCCAGCCGGACGATCGCGAGCATGGCGACCACGGCCTCGGGGATCTGCGGCAGGTAGACGACCACCCGGTCGCCCGGCCCGACTCCGAGCGACGACAGGAGGTTCGCCGCGCGCTTCACGTCGGCGGTCAGCTCGGCGTACGTGATCGAACGGGAGTCACCCGGCTCGCCCTCCCAGAGGAGGGCGACGCGCTCGCCGTGACCGGCGTCGACGTGGCGGTCGAGGCAGTTGTAGGCGACGTTCAGCGTGCCGTCGGCGAACCATCTCGCGAACGGCGGGTCGGACCAGTCGAGGGTCTCGGTGGGTCGTCGTCCCCAGGTCACGGACTCGTCCGCCTGCTCGGCCCAGAACGCGAGGCGGTCCGCGCGGGCGCGTGCTGCGAGCTCGGTCGTGGCGACCGCCTCGGCGGTGAAGACGGGGTCGGGCGCGAAGACCCGCCCCTCGGGCTGGGGCGTCGGCTGTCCGTCGGCCATGGCGTTCCTTTCGCGTCATTGCGGGAGGCGCGGGGTCAGCCGCGTAGGAGCCGACACTACCCCCGAGGGCCGGTCCGTCGGGGTCTGTCCGCTATCGGTGATCCGTCCCGTCGGTCGTGGCGCGCGGCGGTCATCCTGGGGTACAGTTGACGTAGTCGGATTCAGTTCCGACTCGCAATGCGCTGATTCCCCCCAATCGCGTGTTGCGGTGGCGGCGCCGGTTCCCCCCAATCGGCGCCGCCCCTCTTTCTTTAACCCGTCGGTCACCCTCGACGGGTGAGCGAGACCACCCCTCCACAGATCGATGCCGAGGCGGCCTCTCCCCAGTCACCAGACCGAACCGTCTGCTCGGACGCGGCCGGCTCTAGCGTCCGAGCATGTCCCTTCCGTCGGTCGCTCCCGCCCTCCCCGTCCTCCCGTCCGCCTCCGGCTCGTCCGCCTCCGGTCACCCGGGGCTCACCCGGGAGTCGGGCTCGGGCCGGTTCGTCCCCGCGCTCGTGACGGGTCCGATCATCGACCGGGGTACAGAGCGGCAGAACGGGGGACACCGATACCCTGACCGTTCGCGCGGCGCACCCTTCGGGCCCCTCCGTGACCTGATCGACGAGCCCGGGGTCACCGACGTTTTCGTCAACGGGGGACGAGGCACCTGGGTCGACCGCGGCTCCGGCCTGCGACCGGACGGCCTCGTGCATCTCTCGGACGAGGCGGCGAGGGCGTTGGCGACACGACTCGTCGCCGCGGGCGGCCGTCACGTCGACGAGGCGAGCCCGTGCGTGGACGTGCGTCTCGACGAGGGCATCCGCGTCCACGTCGTCCTTCCGCCCGTCTCGACCGTGGGGACCCTGCTCTCCATCCGCCTCCCGCGACGCGCACCCCTCTCTCTCGACGCGTTGTCCGCGCAGGGGTTCTTCGCCGCGGTCGACGAGACCGAGGTGAGGGAGTGCGTGGCGCGACGGGCGAACGTCCTCATCACCGGGGCGGGAGGCGCGGGCAAGACGACGTTCCTGGCGGGCCTGCTCTCGGAGGCCGATCCCTCCGATCGCATCGTGACCATCGAGGACGTCGCCGAGCTGCGGGTCGATCATCCCCACGTCGTGGCGCTCGAGGCCAGACAGCCCAATCTCGAGGGCGTCGGAGGCGTCGATCTCGCTCGGCTCCTCCGCGAGGCCCTCCGGATGCGCCCCGATCGGCTCGTCGTGGGCGAATGCCGGGGCGTCGAGGTGCGCGACCTCCTCTCGGCGCTCAACACCGGACACGACGGCGGCGCGGGCACCCTCCATGCGAACGGCCTCGCCGACGTCCCCGCGCGGCTCGAGGCCCTCGGCGCGGTCGCCGGGTTGAGCCCCGACGCCCTGGCCCGCCAGGCCGTCAGCGCCTTCGACGCGGTGTTCCACCTCGAGCGGACGCCCGAGGGCCGCCGCCTCGCTCAGGTGGGGCGGCTCGTGCTCGACGGACGCGGCGCCCTCGTCGCTCGACCGGGGCTCGGCCGACGTGGCGGCTGAGCGGGTCGGGCGTCCCGTCGCCGTCACCCCGGCGTCGACGGTCGTCGAGCGGATCGCCGTGCTGCTCTCCGCCGGCGTCGTCCCGGCGTCGGCGTGGCGCCATGTGGCGGAGTCGGAGCCGCCAGGACCCGTGCGGACGGTGACGACCGCCGTCGCCGACGAGGCGGTCACGGGCACCGCGATCTCCGATGCCCTGGGGGCCGCCCTCGACGGCGAGGTCTTCGCCGGCTCGCGCGACCGGCTGCGGCATCAGCTCGACTGGCAGCAGGTGGCATCCGCCTGGTACGTCGCGGAGCGCAGCGGAGCGCCGCTGGCCGACTGTCTGCGGACCTTCGTGGTGGGGCTCCGGGCGGCGGAGGCGGCGCGGCGCGAGGTCGACGTGGCCCTGAGCGGCCCTCGATCGACCGGCCGCATCGTGCTCGCCCTCCCTCCGGTCGGACTCCTCTTCTCGCTGGGCATGGGCTTCGACACGGCGGGCGTCCTCTTCGCGACGCCGATCGGGTGGTCGTGCCTCGGGCTCGGCGGAGCGCTCGTCGGCGTGGCCCGAGCCTGGAACGCGAAGCTGGTGGCGCGGGCGACCCCCCGGGGGCCGGTGCCCGGACTCCGTCTGGAGCTCCTCGCCGTCGCCGTGTCGGGTGGCGCGTCATGGGAGAAGGGCCTCGGCCTGGTCCGAGGGGCGTTCGCGAGATTCCCGGCGGCGATCGCCCGCGAGGCCGTGCCGGGCGCTCCGACGCGTGCGGCTGCGGGTGCGGTGCCGACGACTGCCCCGGACCCCGAGCAGGACTGCCTCGACGTCCTCGACCTCTCGCGCCGGGCCGGCGCCCCGGCGGTCGAGCTGCTCCGTGCCACCGCTCGCGAACGCCGCCTCGAGTCCGCTGCGGCGTCTCAGGCGGCGGCCGCGCGTCTGGGGTCGACGCTCATGCTCCCGCTCGGTCTCTGCGTGCTGCCGGCCTTCCTCGTCGTCGCCGTCGTGCCGCTCGTGGTGTCGCTCGTCTCCTCCACAACGGCCACCTGGTGACCGACGTCCCCACCCGGGAACGCCCCGTCGACCGACCCGGTCCCTCGTCTCCGAGACTCGATCCAGGCCACAGACGGTGGCCCCCAGAACAGTAAGGAACACCGTGACAACGCGATTCGTCTCCGAACGGCCCGATCCGACCCCCTCCTTCCCCTCGCAGACCAGCCCGTCCACCCCCGGCGCCCTCCGGCGACTGCTCGCGGCCGACGACGGGGCGGCGACCGCCGAGTACGCCATCGTCATCATGGCGGCCGTCGGGTTCGCCGGACTCCTGGTCGTCATCATGCGGTCGGACGAGGTCAGGGGGACCCTCTCCGATCTGGTCCGATCCGCGCTCACGGTGGGTTGACGTGTGCGGCCCCGCACCGTGCGTCCTCGTCTCGCAGCCGACGACGGCAGCGTCGTCGCCGAGTTCGCCCTCGTGGTGCCGGCCCTCCTGTCCGTCCTCGGGCTCGCCGTGATGGTCGCCGGCGCCGGTGTGCAGACCATCCGACTGGCCGACGCAGCCGCCGTCGTCGCCCGGCAGACCGCGCGAGGCGGAGCCGACTCGGTGCCGGGCACGCTCGCCGCTCTGGCTCCGGGTGCGGTGATGGTCACGTCGGTCGAGGGCGATCTGATCTGCGTGCGGCTCACGCGTTCCGTGGATCTGGGGCCGGTCGAGGCGGTGCAGCTGTCCGGGCGGAGCTGCGCCCCCACGGCGGGCGGATGACCCGCTCGGAGCTCGAGCGTCACAGTCTCCGCGACGACTCCGGGTCCGCATCCGTGGTCGCCGTCGGAACGCTGGTCGCCGTCGTCTCCCTCGTCGTCGCCACGTCGATCGCGTCGGGCGCCCTCGTGGAGCGCAGCAGGGCGGCCGGCGCTGCCGACGCGTCCGCCCTGGCCGGCGCCGACGTCGCCGCCGGGCTGACAGCGGGCGCCGTCTGCGATGTCGCGGGTCGTGTTGCCGCGGCGAACGGGACGACCCTCCTCTCATGTCGGACCGACGGCCCCGTCGTGACCGTCCAAGTGTCGAGCGCCTTCGGCCCCGTCTCCGTGACGGCGTCCGCGACGGCGGGACCACCACCGGACGCGGCGCCTCGACCCTCGACCACGCCGTGAGCAAGTCGCGAGTGCGGTGTGTGTATGGTGTGCCTGTCGGCAGCCAGCCCGTCGCACCCGGCCCGGAGGGACATCGTCCCCCGGCCCCGCCGATCTCTCTCGATCGGCCGTACACGTTCCACAATCCAAGGAGTCCCGTGCCAGGCACGAAGAAACTGGTCATCGTCGAGTCGCCCGCGAAGGCCAAGACGATCGCCCAGTACCTCGGCAGCGGATACGAGGTCCTCGCATCCGTCGGCCACATCCGCGACCTCATCGAGCCGAAGAACCTCCCGCCCGAGATGAAGAAGGGCTCGCTCGGCAAGTTCTCCGTCGACGTCGAGAACGGCTTCGAGCCCTACTACGTCGTCTCCGACGCCAAGAAGAAGACCGTCGCCGATCTCAAGCGCGCGCTGAAGACCGCGGACGAGCTGTACCTCGCCACTGATGAGGACCGCGAGGGCGAGGCCATCGCGTGGCACCTGCTCCAGGAGCTGAAGCCCAAGGTCCCCGTCAAGCGGATGGTGTTCCACGAGATCACCAAAGACGCGATCCAGAAGGCGCAGGAGAACACCCGCGAGCTCGACACCGCGCTGGTCGACGCGCAGGAGACGCGTCGGATCCTCGACCGCCTCTACGGGTTCGAGGTCTCTCCGGTCCTCTGGCGCAAGGTCGGGCCGGGTCTGTCGGCGGGCCGTGTCCAGTCGGCCGCCACCCGCCTGGTCGTCGATCGCGAGCGCGAGCGTCTCGCGTTCGTGTCGGCCACCTACTGGGATCTCACGGCGACGTTCGAGCCCTCGAGCGGGTCGGTCGCATTCTCGTCGAAGCTCGTCCGGGTCAACGGCTCGCGGGTCGCGAGCGGTCGCGACTTCGACGACCGCGGTCAGCTGAAGAGCGAGTCGGTCTCGCTCGACGAGACGACGGCGCAGGCTCTCACCCGCGCCCTGGAGTCCGACGGCGTCGCGATCGAGGTCACCTCGGTCGAGTCGAAGCCCTACACGCGCCGTCCCGCGGCGCCGTTCACGACATCGACGCTCCAGCAGGAGGCGGCGCGCAAGCTCCGGTTCTCGGCTCGTCAGACCATGAGCGTCGCCCAGTCGCTCTACGAGAACGGCCACATCACCTACATGCGGACCGACTCGCCGTCGCTCTCGCAGCAGGCCATCGACGCGGCGCGCAACCAGGCGTCGAAGCTGTACGGTGCCGAGACCGTCCCGGCCAAGCCCCGGCTCTACACCGGCAAGAGCAAGAACGCTCAGGAGGCGCACGAGGCGATCCGGCCGTCGGGCGACACCTTCCGGACCCCGTCCGAGATGTCGAGCTCGCTCCGCGGCAACGACTGGAAGCTCTACGACCTCATCTGGAAGCGCACCGTCGCGTCGCAGATGGCCGATGCGAAGGGCTCGACGGCCTCGGTCGTCGTCGCCGCGACGACACCGGGTGCCGTCGAGGGCATCGCGTCCCGAGCCGCCGAGGGCACGCTCGCCGAGTTCACCGCCTCGGGAACGGTCATCACGTTCCGCGGCTTCCTCAACGCCTACGAAGAGGGGCGCGACGAGGACCGCCACGGCTCGGCGGAGCCCGCCGACGCCAAGCTCCCCCCGCTGACCGTCGGTCAGTCGCTCTCCCTCGACGAGATCGAGGCCAAGGGGCACGACACGAGCGCTCCGCCGCGCTACACGGAGGCCAGCCTCGTCAAGACCCTCGAAGAGCTCGGGATCGGGCGTCCGTCGACCTACGCCGCCATCATGTCGACCATCGTCGACCGCGGCTACGTGACCCCGCGGGGCACCGCGCTGGTGCCGAACTGGATCGCGTTCTCGGTGGTTCGCCTGCTCGAGGAGTACTTCGGCGACCTCGTGCAGTACGACTTCACCGCCAGCATGGAAGACGACCTCGACCTCATCGCCGGGGGAGACGCCGACCGGGTCGACTGGCTCAATGGCTTCTACTTCGGAAACGAGCAGCACCGGGGCCTCCGCAAGGTGATCGACAACCTCGGGGACATCGACGCTCGGGACATCAACTCGATCCCGCTGGGCGAGGGGCTGACGCTCCGCATCGGACGCTACGGCCCCTATCTCGAGGCACCCGGCGCAGACCCCGAGACCCCTCGACGCGTCAACGTCCCGGAGGACCTCGCCCCCGACGAGCTCACCGCCGCGAAGGCTCGAGAGCTGATCGATGCGCCGGTCGTCGGCGACCGCGTGCTCGGCGTCAACCCCGAGACCGGCAAGGAGGTCGTCGCGAAGGACGGCCGCTTCGGTCCGTACGTGACCGAGCGCACCCCCGAGGAGGTCGAGGCCGACCCGAGCACGGGCGAGGTCGTCGAGGCGACCCCCGCCGTCGCCGAGCCCGCTGCGGCGAAGCCGAAGAGGGCTCCCGCGAAGAAGGCCGCGCCGAAGGAGCGCACGTCGTCGCTCTTCAAGAGCATGCACGTCGACACGGTGGATCTCGAGACCGCCCTGCGTCTGCTCGACCTCCCGCGCGTCGTCGGGGTCGACCCCGAGAGCGGCGAGGAGATCCAGGCCCAGAACGGCCGCTACGGTCCGTACCTCAAGAAAGGAGCCGACACCCGGTCGCTCACCAGCGAGGATCAGATCTTCGACATCGATCTGGCTGGCGCCATCGAGCTCTACGCCCAGCCGAAGTACGGCGCGAAGCGCGCCAGCAGCGCGCTCAAGGAGTTCGAGGCCGACCCGGTCAGCGGCAAGCCCATCAAGGTGAAGGACGGCCGATTCGGTCCGTACGTGACCGACGGCGAGACGAACGCCACGATCCCCCGTGGCGAGACCGTCGAGGAGGTGGACTTCGATCGGGCCGTGCAGCTGATCGCCGACAAGCGCGCCAAGGGGCCGGCCAAGAAGCCCGCCGCGAAGAAGCCGGCCGCTAAGAAGCCGGCGGCGAAGAAGCCCGCCGCGAAGAAGCCGGCCGCCGCGAAGACGACCGCTTCCAAGACGACGACCGCCGCCAAGACGACGACCGCTGCCAAGAAGCCGGCGGCCAAGAAGCCGGCTGCCGCGAAGACGACCGCCGCCGAGAAGCCGGCCGCCGAGAAGCCGTCCGAGT
>Ga0308157_10010002_pt1 | contig 10388 bp, 7 predicted proteins | sample PhyBR1_FD_201035 | JGI IMG/M metagenome (GOLD analysis project Ga0308157, IMG submission 201035) | Phyllosphere microbial communities from UC Gill Tract Community Farm, Albany, California, United States - DLSLB.R1 | ecosystem: Host-associated > Plants > Phyllosphere > Unclassified | place: USA... | reverse complement strand
TCTCTATCTTATTCAAATCTAGTTCATCTTTTCTAATACTGGAAGCGTCTCTTCTATTTTCTATCAACAATTTATTAACCGTCTCTGGCTTCACAAAAAGCGTATTTTCTCCTACAAAAACGACCACAGATTTTTTCAATTTTCGATCGCCATTTCGGTGCTTAGCGAAAGAATATAGAAACAAAACCAGTCCGAAAATAAGTACTAATCTAATATTTGCCCAATTAAATATTTTCATTTAAAATCTTTTTAATTGACGGAACCATCTCTCCCAGATCACCAGCTCCAATTGTTACAATAATAGGTGCATCACTGGCTTTAATTTCACCTAATAAATCTTTTTTTGCAACAATCTTTTTGTTCGAATTTGTCATTTTACCCAAAAGCCACTCAGAAGTCACTCCTTCCATCGGAAGCTCTCTAGCAGGGTAAATATCCATCAAAAACACTTCATCAAACTGCGATAAACTTGCCGCAAATCCGTCAATAAAGTCTCTTGTTCTGCTAAACAAATGCGGCTGGAAAATTGCCAAAACTTTACGCCCTGGATACAACTCTCTAACTGCCTGATGAACAGCATTTATTTCTGTTGGATGATGCGCATAATCATCAATATATACTAAATTTTCACTCTTAATTTGATATGAAAAACGTCTTCTAATTCCGTTGAATGAAGCAATGGCTTTTGCAATAGAATCGGTCGGGGTGCCATAAGTTTTAGCCATCGCAATAGCCATCAATCCATTCATTAAATTGTGTTTCCCTGGCAGCCCAAAACGTAAATCCTTCATAATTTCTGATGGCGTCTGCACATCAAAAACATAAGCCCCATCTTCAATACGAACGTTAAAAGCCTTATATACAGCATCCTCATTTATAGCGCATTGAACACCATCTAAAGGCAATTCTTTGGTTATAAAGAGATTATTTTTATCTTCTACTTTAGAAGCAAATTCTCTAAATGAAGCCTGAATTGCATCACTAGTTCCATAAATATCCAAGTGATCCGCATCCATAGAAGTTACACAAGCAATGTCTGGACGTAAATGCAAAAACGATCTGTCAAATTCATCTGCTTCTACAACCGTTACCGTTTTTCCGCTTCCTATCAAGTTTGAATTATAATTCTCGACAATTCCCCCAATAAAAGCCGTTACATCGGCACCGCTTTGAAACAAAATATGCCCCAGAATACTAGAAGTTGTTGTTTTTCCATGGGTTCCTGCCACTGCAAAACAAAAAGTGTCTTTACTTATAATTCCAAGAACTTCAGCTCTTTTTTTAACCACATAATTTCTTTCAATAAAATAATTCCATTCTGAATGTGTTTTTGGAACCGCTGGCGTATAAATTACCAATGTATTCTCTACATAATAATCACTCGGAATTAAATTAATATTGTCTTCAAAATGAATATCAATACCACTCTCAATCAATTCATTAGTTAGCATAGAAGGCGTTTTGTCGTAACCTGAAACTTGTTTTCCAATAAACTTGAAATAACGAGCAAGGGCACTCATTCCGATTCCTCCGATACCAATAAAATAAACGTTTTGTATTTGATTTAAATTCATTTTTATTTACTTTTTTTGCTTTAAGCAAAGGCTTTAAGCTTTAGGCCTTTTCTAACTTTGCCCTTTATTATTTGATTCTTTTTTGCTTTAAGCAATAGCTATACTGCCTATAGCTTACAGCTTATCGAATTAACTTTACAATCTCTGCTACAATATCTTGTGTAGCTCTTGGTTTTGCCAATTTTTTAATGTTATCACTTAATTGTTTCTGTTTCCCAGAATCTTTCAGCAGCGCTTCAAAAACAATGCTAAACTGACTGTCAAGCTCAGATTCTTTCAACAAAATGGCGCCTTTAGCATCAACAATGGCTTGTGCATTTTTAGTTTGGTGATCCTCAGCTACATTAGGTGACGGAACAAAAATCACTGGCTTTCCAACAATGCACAATTCTGACACTGATGAAGCACCTGCACGTGAAATTATGACATCTGATGCTGCGTAAACAAAATCCATTCTTTCAATAAAATCTACCACTTTTACATTCGGCTGATTGTATTTTTTATAATCTTCAAAATATAGTTTTCCGCATTGCCAGATTACCTGAACATTTTGCGAAAGGAAATTTTGCAATTCTTTTTCAATTAACTGATTGATTCGTCTTGCTCCTAAACTTCCTCCTAAAACCAATAATGTTTTCTTATTCGGATCTAAACCGTAAAAAGCAATTGCTTCGTCACGTTTGCTTTCAATATCAATCAAATCCTGACGAACTGGATTTCCTGTTAAAACAATTTTTTCTTTTGGAAAAAAACGCTCTAAATTTTCATAAGCTACGCAAATTGCATTTGCTTTCTTGCTCAACAATTTGTTTGTAATTCCTGGATAAGAATTCTGCTCCTGAACCACTGTTGGAATTCCTGCCGAACCTGCCGCTTGCAATAAAGGTCCGCTGGCAAAACCACCTGTACCAATTACAACATTAGGCTTGAACTTTTTAATTATTCTTTTTGATTCTAATAAACTGCTTGCCAGTTTAAGCGGAAACATCAAATTTTGTAAGGTCAATTTTCGCTGTAAACCAGCAATCCAAAGACCTTTTATTTCGTAACCTGCCTGAGGCACTTTTTGCATTTCCATTTTATCTTTGGCGCCTACAAAAAGAAATTCTGCATCAGGAAATTGTAATTTTAATTCATTTGCAATTGCAATCGCAGGATAGATATGTCCTCCTGTTCCTCCTCCGCTAAGTATGAATTTATACTTTGTCATCTTTCTAAAAATTACAACTTTTTAAAAAATTTTTATATTCTAATCTTATTTGTTTAAAACCGCATTCATCGGATTTCTAGAATTGTCTTCTATCGAATACATTGCCTCTTCTTCATATATTTCGTCTGCAGGCAAATCCTCTTCCGCCATTTCTTTATCTATTAAGCGCTGTAAAGCTTCTTTTCGTTTCTCTCTCTCAAGTTTGTCCTCAGCAATTTCTTCTTCTTTTCTCGTTACACTAATGATAATTCCAAGTCCAAGACAAGTCATCCAGATCGAACTTCCCCCACTACTTATCAATGGAAGTGTCTGCCCTGTAACTGGCAATAATTCTACCGCAACCGCCATATTGATCATTGCTTGAAATATCATGGGAAACCCAACACCGACGACAACTAATTTCCCAAATATTGTAGGTGCTTTGTGAGAAGCAATTACAAATCGAAACAATAGCAATAAATACAAAATAACAATTGAAACTCCCCCAACCAAACCGTATTCTTCAACAATGATAGCATAAATAAAATCGGAAGAAGATTGCGGCAAAAAGTTCTTCTGAACACTTTTTCCTGGACCTAATCCTCCTAGTTTTCCAGATGCAATTGCAATTTTTGCTTTCTCAATCTGATAGTCATCTTCGTCTGGTTTGTCTGTTGTAAAATTCGTAATACGGCTTTCCCAAGTTGAAACCCTGCTAAAGAATCTTGAATCAGGAAAAGCTTTTGCCACTAAAAGGAAAAATGCCAACATCGCAACTCCTGAACCAATGATAAAAGCAATATATTTTAATGGATATTTACCAATAAATGTCAACATCAAAACCATTGCAAAAATTAACGCTGTAGTCGAAAAGTTTGCTGGAAGAATTAATACTAATGTGATAAATACTGGAACCCAAAGCTGAATCAATGATGTCTGAAAAGGCTCATTTTCTTCTTTAGTCTTTGACAAATAGCGCGCTACATAAATAAACAAAACGATAGATGCCAATGTTGATGTCTGAAACGTAATTCCGATAAAAGGAACCTGAATCCAACGGCTAGCATTTGCACCAGCGATAACAGTTCCTTTTAAAAGCGTATAAAGCAATAAAATCCAAACCACTGGAAGTGCAATCTTCGAAATTGCTCTAAAATAATGATACGGAACTCTATGCACCCAGTAAATAATTAAAAATCCGATACAAATATGCGCCAGATGTTTTACTAAATATCCTAATGTATTTCCTGTACCGTGCCCAATATAAGCCAAATTACTACTTGCACTAAAAACAGGCATAAACGAAAACAACGCCAATAAGGCCACAAATGACCAAATTACCCTATCTCCTTTTAGTTTGTTTACCAGCTCTTTCATAATTCTTTCGTTTCAGGTTATTCTTGTTTCAGGTTTCAGGTTCCTTCTAACTTGAAACATGAAACTTGAAACTCTTTCTTTTCTACAAGTTGTGTACTGCTTGCTTAAATTGTTTTCCTCTGTCTTCGTAGTTTTCGAATAAATCGAAACTTGCGCAGGCTGGAGACAATAAAACCACGTCGCCTTTTTCTGTTAATCTTTGAGCAGTTTTTACTGCATCATTCATATTATTTACTTCAACCATAATATCAACAACGTTTCCAAAAGCATCAATAATTTTACGGTTATCGATTCCAAGACAGATAATAGCTTTTACTTTTTCGCGTACTAACGACATTAATTCGTTGTAATCGTTTCCTTTATCAACACCTCCAACAATCCATACCGTTGGTGAATTCATACTATCCAAAGCAAAGAAAGTAGCATTTACATTTGTTGCTTTTGAATCATTGATATATTGAACGTTCTGTATTTTTAATACTTTTTCTAAACGGTGTTCAACCCCTTGGAAATTAGATAAACTTTCACGAATCGTTGCATTTCTAATTTGCATCAATTTAGCTACAGAGCTTGCTGCCATGGCGTTTTTCATATTATGTTTTCCTTCTAACGCAATGTGTTCTGTATCCATTGTAAACTCTTCTTGGTTGATCTTTATTTCCATTTTGTTGTTATTTATAGAAGCCCCTTCATCAAATTTTTTCGTCAATGAAAAAGGAATTAATTTTGCTTTTGTTTTGTTCTTCTTTAACCATTCTGTACTTGCTTCATCATCTGCATCGTAAATCAGATAATCATTTTCAGTCTGGTTCATTGTTATTCGGAACTTCGAATTGATATAATTTTCGTATTTATATTCGTATCGATCTAAATGGTCCGGACTGATATTCGTTATAATGGCAATATCAGGTCTGTAATCTATTATTCCGTCTAACTGAAAACTGCTTAATTCAAGAACGTAGGCATCAAACTTATTTTCTGCCACTTGCCAGGCGAAGCTTTTTCCAATATTTCCTCCCAATCCTACATTTAATCCTGCATATTTCAGCAAGTGATGTGTCAGCATTGTGGTGGTTGTTTTACCATTACTTCCTGTAATTCCAATGGTCATTGCTTCTGTGTAAGGAATCGCAAATTCAATTTCCGAAATCACTTTTATTCCTGCGGCAATGAGCTTTTTTACTATCGGAGATTTGTCTGGGATTCCTGGGCTTTTCATGACCACATCTGCATTTAGAATTAAATCTTCTGTATGCTGCTCTTCTTCCCAGGCTATTTTATTAATGATAAGAACTTCTTTATAGCTTTCCTTTATTTTTCCAAAATCGGATACAAAAACATCGTAACCTTGTTTCTTACCGAGGATCGCGGTTCCTACACCGCTTTCTCCTCCACCTAAAACTACTAATCTCATTTATCTTAATTTTAGGGTAATGATTGACAAAATGGCTAACATTACAGCAACAATCCAGAAACGGGTTACAATTTTACTTTCGTGATACCCTTTTTTCTGATAATGATGGTGAAGCGGCGACATCAGGAAAATTCTTCGTCCTTCACCGAAACGTTTTTTAGTATATTTAAAATAAGTTACCTGAATAATTACTGAAGCACTTTCTGCTAAGAAAATTCCACAGAATAAAACAATCAATATTTCTTTACGAACTGCAATAGCTAAAACTGCAATAATCCCTCCAATAGTCAAACTTCCTGTATCTCCCATAAATACAGACGCTGGATAAGAATTATACCAAAGAAATCCGATCAAGGCTCCAACAAAAGCTGAAATAAAGACCGTCATTTCTCCCGAATTGGGGATATACATAATATTGAGATAATTCGAAAAAATGATATTACCCGAAACAAATGTAAAAATCCCGAGCGCGAGGACAGATATTGCCGAGGTTCCTGCAGCGAGACCGTCGATTCCATCTGTTAAATTAGCCCCATTTGAAACTGCTGTTATAATGAAAATAACTACTGGAATAAAAATTAACCAAGCCCATTTCTCATATCCATCTCCCATAAAAGACAATACTTCAGCATAATCAAATTCATTGTTTTTTACGAAAGGAATAGTCGTTGCTGTAGATTTTTCTTCAACACCTGCAGGCACAATAATTGTCGAATTTGCTGCGGCTTTAAATACATCTGTACGCCCAGTATCTGTTCTTACAGTAACAGCAGGGTTAAAATAAAGAACCGCTCCTACTATAATTCCAAGACCAACTTGGCCAATTACTTTAAAAATACCTTTTAAACCTTGTTTGTCTTTTTTGAATATCTTGATATAATCGTCAACAAAACCAATTGTTCCCATCCACAATGTAGTTACAATTAGTAAAACGATATAAATGTTATGCAATCTTGCAAATAACAAAACCGGAACCAAGGTTGCAAAAATGATAATTAATCCACCCATTGTTGGCGTACCAGCTTTTTCATTCTGACCTGCAAGACCAAGCTCACGTACAGTTTCTCCAACTTGCTGACGGCGTAAAAAGTTAATGACTCTTTTACCATAAATAGTCGACAGAAGCAACGAAAGCATAAATGCCAAAGCTGATCTAAATGTGATGTACTGGAAAACTCCTGTTCCAGGAATGTCCAATGTTTTATCAAAATATTCAAATAAATAGTACAGCATATTTTTTCTGTTTTTTTTAAATTCCAGTTTCGAATTAAATTCCAATTTTTATCCCGAAGCTTCGGGACCAAATTCCAATGCTACATTGGTTTTGGAATTTTGATTTTGTTATTTGTTTAATTGTTCTAAAATCTCTTTTACCGTTTCCATATCATCAAAATGATGGCGAACACCATTTATCTCCTGATACGTTTCATGCCCTTTTCCTGCAATTAAAATGATATCTTTAGGCTGAGCCAATTGACAAGCGGTTTTAATTGCCTGTTTTCTATCTGTAATTCGCAGCATTTTTTTATAGTTGTGAGGCTCAACTCCCTGCTCCATTTCATCCAAAATAACTTCAGGATCTTCATTTCTTGGATTATCCGAAGTCAAAACTGCTTTATCGCTTAAATCTGAAGCAATCTTTGCCATTATTGGACGTTTTGTTTTATCACGATTTCCGCCACAACCTACTACAGTAATCAGCTGTTCATTTTTTGTACGAATATCATTTATTGTTTTCAACACATTTTCCAAAGCATCTGGAGTATGTGCATAATCTACAACAGCCGTAATTCCGCCATCTGAAACGATATACTGAAAACGACCCGAAACACTTTCTAAATCAGACAGTAATCGCAACGCTTCAAGACTATCAATTCCGAGCTCTACTGCGGTTCCATAAATCGCTAAAACATTGTATGCGTTGAAAGTACCAATCAGTTTTACCCAAACTTCATTATCATTAATTTTCAACAACAATCCTGACAATTGGCTCTCTAAAATCTGAGCTCTATAATCTGCATAAGATTTTAAAGCGTAAGTCAGTTTTTTAGCTGCAGTATTTTGCAGCATTACTGATCCGTTTTTATCATCAATGTTTGTCAGAACGAAAGCTGATTTTGGAAGTGAATCAAAAAACGACTTTTTAACATCTCTATATTCAGCAAATGTTGGATGATAATCTAAGTGATCGTGAGAAAGGTTCGTGAAAATTCCGCCAACAAAATGCAAAGCTTCTGTACGTTTTTGGTGAATTCCATGCGAGCTTACTTCCATAAAACAATGGGTAACGCCAGCTTCAACCATTTCATTCAAATAATGATTAATAGTTAAAGAATCTGGTGTTGTATGCGTTGCTGGATATTCTGTTAGATCTACTACGATTTTTACAGTTGATAATAATCCAACCTTAAAGCCTGCTTTTTGAAATAACTGAAATAATAATGATGCAATCGTCGTTTTTCCATTTGTTCCTGTTACACCAACTAATTTTAGCTTTGCAGATGGATCTGCAAAATAATTAGCCGCCATAAAAGCCAATGCGGTATTAGTATCTTTTACTTGAACATAAGTTACTTCATTAGCCGTATGTTCAGGAAGCGTATCACAAATAATAGCTTTTGCTCCAAGCTGAATTGCTTTTTCGATATAATCGTGTCCATCTGAAAGTGAACCGCGAATTGCCACGAAAATGTCATTTGCTTCTACTTTACGAGAATCAAATTCAATTTTATGAACAGCAATATCCGTTGAACCTTTTACAGATTCAATAGCTACTTTATATAATATGTCTTTTAATACTTTCACGATAATTCTAATACAATTGTTGTGTTTTTACTTATACTGGTACCCGCTTGAATCGATTGATTCTTCACTTTCCCCATTCCGTTTACTTTAACTTTCAAACCTAAATTTTCTAGTAAAGCAATTGCATCCATTCCTGGCATTCCTTTTAAATTCGGAATCTGGTTAAGCTTTTTATTAGCTTCAGCCGTATATTTATCATAACTAGCCTCCTGTTTTGGAATTCTAGTATCTAATTTTTTAATCTTATTTGTTGAAGGCGCATCAGTAAAAATCTTTTGAGCGATTCTTTTAAAAACTGGCCCCGCAACGTCTGCTCCGTAATAATTATTTCGAGATGTATTTGGCTTATGAACCACTACAATACATGAATATTTCGGATGATCAGCTGGAAAATAACCCGCAAAAGAAGACGCATAATACATTCCTTCTCTTCCTGCGTTACCATAATTCACCATAGCCGTTCCTGTTTTTCCTGCCATTGAAAAATCTTTTGAATACAGCTTGGAACCTGTTCCTTTTTTCACCACATTCGCCAAGACTGCTTTTACTTTTTTAAGTGTTTCTGGCGAACAAACCTGTGGATTCATTACTTCTGTATCAAACTTTTTAATGGTTTTATTCCATTCTTTAATTTCTGACACAAACTGTGGCTTTACCATTACCCCATTGTTTGCAACCGCATTATATAAGGTCAAAGTCTGCATTGGCGTAACCGAAACGTTATATCCAAAAGCCATCCACGGAAGCGTAGTTCCCGACCAATGTTTGTCTCCAGGCTGTGGAACATAAGGCCTTCCTTCTCCTTTAAAATGCAATCCTAATGGTTTGTTTAATCCTAAATTATTGATATGATTTACAAACTTAGAAGGGTTACTTTTGTAATTTTCGTAAACCGCCTGAACCATTACGGTATTGGACGAAAGCTCAAATCCGCGTGCCAAAGTAACTTTCCCATAACCACCTTTATGCGAATCACGAACAGCTCTTCCATAATATCTAATTTCCCCTCCATGGCTATCGTAAACTGTACTTGTATCAGCCACTTTATCTTCTAAAATCGCCATTAAATCAACAAGTTTAAAAGTCGATCCAGGTTCGTGAGATTCAGCAACCGCATAATTTGTTGTCTCGTAATAAGAACCATCTTCTGCTCTTCCTAAATTTGAAATCGCTTTTATGTATCCTGTTTCCGTTTCCATTACGACCACACAACCATGATCTGCTTCGTAATCTTCCAATTGTTTCAACAAAGCGTGGTGCGCGATATCTTGTATAAAAACATCTATAGTCGAAATCACATCGTATCCGTCAATTGGATCTACTTCGTTAACATCACGAATAGGCTTCCATTGTCCTTTTGCAATTTTTTGCTTTAGAATCTTACCATCTTTTCCGTTCAAATAACTTTTAAAAGCCCATTCAATGCCTTTTCCTACTTCTATCCCAGTTGCTGGATCAATACGATCATAACCAATTGTTCTTTCTGCAATTTTACCTATCGGATGTTTTCTAACTGTTTCTTGCTCAACAATAATTCCACCTTTGAAAGCCCCTAAATTGAATAATGGAAATCCTTTAATTTTCACATATTCTGTATAACTTAAATTGCGGGCAATCAAATAATAACGGTTTTTATTCTCGCGTGCTTTTCTTAACTCTTTTTGAAAATAGCCGCTTGGTTTATCTAAAACAGTTGCTAGTGAATCTGACAATTGCTTTACATACTTTTCGAATGTTTCTTTTTTTGACGCTTTTGCATCAAAACGAATTTCGTAATTCGGGATTGATGTTGCCAGCAAACTCCCATCGGCAGAATAAATATTTCCTTTGTTAGCAGGAATTACAAAGTTTCTAACCGTACGCTGTTTCGCCAATTTTCTATAGTAATCACCTTCAACCCATTGAATATTGGTTAATTTAACGACAATAGCAATTGCCATCAAAAAGATGAAAACTGCTACGAGGTAAATTCTGTAGGATATATGTTTATCGTCTACTGCCATATTCTTTTAAAGAAACTTTTTTCTTC
>Ga0308157_10010001_pt1 | contig 10388 bp, 5 predicted proteins | sample PhyBR1_FD_201035 | JGI IMG/M metagenome (GOLD analysis project Ga0308157, IMG submission 201035) | Phyllosphere microbial communities from UC Gill Tract Community Farm, Albany, California, United States - DLSLB.R1 | ecosystem: Host-associated > Plants > Phyllosphere > Unclassified | place: USA... | reverse complement strand
GGCAAACCGCACGTCATCCTCCACCACGAGAATGGTGCGCCGGCCGGGCTCCAACTGGTCGCGGTCGTCGGGCACGGCATTGGGTGATCGGCGCACGTCGGTCGTCGCCGGTGCCGGCCGCTGCGCGCCTGCGGCTTCGGGCGCCGGAAGGCCGGCGCTGGAGCGGCTGGCCGGTGGCGGGGCCGAGGGAGCCGGCGCCGCCTGCGCAGTGGGCCGTGCCGGCTCCTGTGGCGCGCGCACCGGTGCCACCAGCGGCAACACCAGGGTGAAGACGCTGCCTTGACCTGGCGTGCTCTGCACGGTGATGTTACCGCCGAGCAGGTGCGCGAGATCGCGCGAAATCGACAGGCCCAGCCCGGTGCCGCCATAGCGGCGATGGGTGCTGCCATCCGCCTGCCGGAATGCCTCGAAGATCAGCTCCTGCTGGTGCTCGGGAATACCGATGCCTGTGTCGCTCACCGCGAAGGACACGGTGCCATCGGCGTTGCCGAATACACGCAGGGCGACCTTGCCCTGCTCGGTGAACTTCATCGCGTTGGACAGGAGGTTTCTCAGCACCTGGCCGAATCGCTGCACATCCGTCTGCAGGGTAGGAGGCGTGCCCGGCTCCACGGCGCAATGCAGTTCCAGGCCTTTGTCGTGCGCGATGGGTCGCAGCGGATCCACCAAGGCGTTCACTGCGCGGGTGACATCCATCGGTTCGACGGAAATGGTGGCCTGCCCCGCTTCGATCTTCGACAGATCCAGGATGTCGTTGATGAGTGCCAGCAGATCGTTGCCTGCTCCGTGGATGGTTTGGGCGTACTTGACCTGTTCGCCCGTCAGATTGCCGGCCTTGTTGTCAGCCAGCAGTTTGGCCAGGATGAGGCTCGAATTCAGCGGGGTGCGCAGTTCATGGCTCATGTTGGCCAGGAACTCGCTCTTGTATTGGCTCGCCTGCTCCAGGTCATTGGCTTTTTGCGACAGGGCGTCCTGCGCGCGCAGCAGTTGCTGCTTCTGGTATTCGAGCTGCTGCGTCTGCTCTTCCAACTGGGCATTGCTTTGCTCCAGCTCGGTCTGTTGCGCCTCCATCTGGGCCTGCGATTCCTGCAGCACCCGGCTTTGCTGCTCCAGCTCTTCGTTGCTCACGCGCAGCTCTTCTTGCTGCGCCTGCAATTCTTCGGCCTGCCGCTGTGTTTCTTCCAGCAGCGCTTCGAGCTTGGTGCGGTCGATGGCGGAGCGGATGGACGTCGCCAACAGGTCCGATGCGCGCGACAGCAGTTCCAGGTCGGCATCGCGCAGCGTGCGAAAGAAACCGAACTCGATCACCGCGTGCACGGCACCGTTGTGCACTGCAGGCACGAGCACGATCTCGGCTGGCGTGCTGTGCCCCACTCCCGACGAGATCGGCAGGTAGTTCGTTGGCACCTCTTTCACATGCATAAGTTGGCGCGAGTCGGCCGCCTGCCCCAGCAGGCCCTGGCCGCTCAGCACCCGCGCTCCTGCCTGCGGGTCGGCCAGTGCATAGCTGCCGAAACGCTGGAACACGCCCCCACCTTCCGCCACATAGGCCGCGCCCACCCGCGCGCCCAGCCAGTCGGCCAGGTAGTTCATGACGATCGGACCCAGATCGCTCAGGCGGTGATCGCCCTGCAGCCGGTTGCCGAGACCCACCAAACCGCTCTTGATCCAGTCTTCCTGGGACTTGGAACGGTGGTCCCTCATCGCGAGAATGGCGGAGGCCAGGATCAGCAGCAAAAGGACCAGGGAACTGGTCCAGGTGAAATAGGCGCCGAAGCGGGCCGCGCTGTCCCATTCGCTGCGCCGGTTGTCCAGCTCGGCGCGCTCGGCGACCAGCATTTCGCGCAAGGTGTTGCGCAAGGCGTCCATGGTGGCCCGGCCCCGGTCCGTGCGCACGACATCTGCCGCCCCTTCCGCATTGCCCTGGCGCCGCAGATTCACGGTTTCATCGAGCTCCCCCATCTTCTGGGCCACCAAGGCCTGCAGATGCTCGAACCGCTGCAACTGGTCAGGCGATCCCTGCACCAGAGCGCGTAACCGGCCCATCTCGGGCTTGAGCGCAGCCTGCGCTGCCGTGTAGGGCTGCAGATAACGGGTCTCGCCCGTGAGCAAATAGCCGCGCTGGCCCGTTTCGGCGTCTTTCGTGATGGAAAGAACCGTCTGCATCTGCGACAGCGACTCCACGGCCGCATTGATGCGTGCCACTGCTTCGGCACGCTCCTGCTGCGACTGGTAGGTGAACAGGGCGATGAAGGCGGTGGCCAACGCGGCCAACATGAAACCGGCGAACAAGCCGATGGGCAAGCCTCGCTGGATCTGGAAGGAGGGGGCGTTTGAGGTCATGGGCACTGAACGGAGTGGGCCCAAATCATAGAGCCCCAAAGGCCCGGAGATAACGTCCGCACGCCAGGTACGGATACCGGCTCAGCAGAAGAAGCACCGTGAAGAAAAAGACCGGGGCGCACTCCCCCCGGTCTCTATTCGCCCGCCTTCGCCTGCCACTGCGCCAATTGGCGGCGCAGCTCATCGTTTTCGGCGGTCAGTTCCGCCACGCGTTCGCGCAACGATTGCAGGGTTTCCGAGGAGGCATCGGCTTCTTCTCGCGGCTTGCGCTTGGCTTCACGGACGCGCTTTGCCGCCTGTTTCAGCTCGTCGCCGCCCGCGATGGCGGCGGCCCGCTGCTCTTCCTGCGGCAGGGTGGCCACGGCGGCGGCGGCATTGATCGACAGCGTGCCGGACTTCACGGCGGCCACCACTTCCGGTGCCGCCTGCTTTCGGATCTTTTCGATCATCACCACCTGGCTGCTGCTGAGGCGCGCAGCCTTGGCAATGGCCTCCCGATTGGAGAGCGGTTGCGGCTCGATCCCGGGCGCCTGGCCGGCCTGTGCGGACGGTTCCTGGCGATCACCCGCCTCGTTGGGCAAGCCCTCCCCAGCACCCGGCGCACCTTCGACCGCCTCCGGACTGCTGGTGCGGGCATTGCGATCGGCCAGAATCTCGCGCTTGCGCAAAGCGAGCACACCGCGCTGAAAGTCCGATACGCTACGTCGGCCCAGGTGCTGATCGATCATCCAGAGATGCACGTCTTCCATGGAGCGGAAATTTTGATTTTGGACCGTCTGGAACGGCAACCCATGCTTTTGGCAGATACCGTACCGGTTGTGGCCATCGACCAGCACATCGCCCCACAGCACCAGCGCATCGCGGCAGCCTTCTGTCAGAAGGCTGCGCTCCAGGGCCGCATGTTCATCGGGGCTCAGCGGGTCGATATAGGCCTTCAGTTCTTCGTTGACGACGATATGCATGGGCAGGGATTCCAGGACCAAAGGGCCGGCATTGTAGAGAGCCCGCCCCGATGCGGGGAAAAACGAAAGGCGTATGGAAACCACCGATAAGGCAGCGCGCTCGCACCATAGCTTCAGGGGACAGCTCACCCTGCTGTTTGGTGGGCTGTCGCTGGCCAGCCTGCTGGGCGTCGGGCTTTACGTGGGCCACATCGCCACGGCAGAGCTGGCACGATTCAGGGGCGAATTGCTGCACACCAGCGCCCGTTCGGCCGTCGATCTGCTGGCCACCAATCTGCGTGAGCGAGCGCAGGAGATCGACCTGCTGCGCCAGTTGACGCTGCTCACGCGCGGCGACCTCTCCGCTCCGGAGATCAGGCAAGCACTGGATTTGCGCAAGGCGACCCACAACGAATACGCCTGGATCGGCGTCACCGAAGCGGGTGGTCGCGTGGTGCAGGCCACCGATGGCGTTCTGGTGGGTGCGCAGGTGGAGCACCGGCCATGGTTCCAATCAGCCCGGTCCGGATTGTTCGTAGGAGATGTGCATGAAGCCGTGCTGCTGGCCAAGCAACTGCCCAACCTGAACCCCGACCAGCCGCTGCGGTTCATCGATTTTGCAGCGCCGATCCTGGATAACCAGGGCCAACTGAGGGGTGTGCTGGGCGCCCACGCCCATTGGTCCTGGGTGACCGAGACGGTGGAATCCATCGTGGTGAACCGCGTGGGACAGCATGGTGCCGAGGTGCTGATCGCGGACAAGGAGGGACGCATCCTCTACCCGTTCCGGCATGCGGGGCAATTGCACCTCCCGCATGGCGCCACTGCCCAGGCAGAGTCGGAGCCCTTGGAATGGAATGACGGGGCGCAATACCTCACCAGCGTGGTGGAAGTACCCACCGTGGCGCACACCGATCTGGGCTGGCGCATCGTGGTGCGCCAGCCGCTGGACAAGGCACTGGCGCCCGTGAAAGCGTTGCGCCAGCAATTGATTCTTCTCGGCTTGCTCACAGCCCTGGGCTGCGCGCTGGTCGCCTACCGCTTGGCAGCGCGCATCAGCCGGCCCATCGAACAACTGGCGCGCGCCGCCCGCATGATCGAAAGCCGCGCAGGCACGCCGGTGTATCCGGGCGACGAACACGCGTCGGAAATCACGCAGCTGAACCATTCGTTCCAATCGATGACGGCCTCGCTGCTGGAGCGCGAACGCGAACTGTCCCAGTTGAACACCTCACTGGAAGAACTCGTGGCGGAACGCACGCAGGCACTGCACCGCGCCAACCAGGAGTTGGAGAATCTGGCAGTCCACGATGCCCTCACCGGTCTGTACAACCGCCGCAGGTTCGACGAGAAATTGCACGAGTACGTGCAGCTCTTTCACCGCACGGGCCGCACCTTCGCCTTGCTGCTCATCGATGCGGACCATTTCAAGAACGTCAACGACCAGCATGGCCACCAGGCCGGAGATGCGGTGCTCCAGCAATTGGCGCGGGTGATTGCGGGCAGTGTGCGTGTTACCGACTTCGTGGCGCGCTATGGCGGCGAAGAGTTCGTGGTCTTGCTGCCGGAACCCCAGGATCAACAGGAAGGCCGGGTGGTTGCCGAGAAGATCCGCTTGGCCGTGAGCCAGAGCCCCTTTCCTGCCGTGAGCCAGATCACCGTGAGCCTGGGCATGAGCTTCAGCAGCCTGGGGGACACCCGCGAAACCGATCTCGTCCAGCGTGCCGACCAGGCCCTGTACCAAGCCAAGCAACAAGGACGCAACCAGGTGGTCCTGGCGAACGAGAACACCTGAGACTTCACGCCCAGGCGTGACTGGGCTGCGGACGCCGCTATGATTCGGCGCCCCTTGCCATGAACCGTTGCCGCGCCCTCCTCCGCCTGGTCCTGATTGCCGTGTTCGTCCACACGTGCATCGGGTTGCCCCTGCACGAGGCGGAACATTTCCAGGCCGCAGCCCGCGGGGGGCAAGATGCTGCAGTCATCGCAGCGCAGGACGACGCGCCGCCAGCCAGCAAGCCGATCCATGCGCAAGAGCACGGCCCTTGCGCGGGTTGCATGGCGTTTGCGCAGCCATCGGTCCTGCCGGGTGGAATACAGGCGGCCATGGCCGCCGACGGTGCCGTTGCCCGTTGCCCGCAGCCGGAGGCGGCCTTTGCCTTCGTTCCCGCACCGGATCGCTGGCCTTTTGCCTCGCGCGATCCCCCCGTCCGGCTCGCCTGATGAAGTGCGCTGCATCCAGCGCAGCTTTTGACCCAATTTGCCTCCCGCCTGTGGTGCCACGTCGCCACAGGCGGGACCGTGCACGCCCATCCGGCGCGGCGATTCGCGGCCGATGACCTCCTTTCTGAGACTTTTTCATGTCCTTCCACCCTTACCGGGGAGCGCGCGCTCCCATTCCCTTTACGTTTGCCATGGCGGCCCTGTCATGCGGGTCGGCCATGGCGCAACCCGCAGCAGAAAACGCACCCCAGTTGTCCACGGTGGAGATCGTGGGTCGCACCGAGTCCGGCGCATACCACGCAGAAGAAGCCGCTGGCGCGAAAACGGACCTGCCACTGCGGGAGTTGCCCCAATCGGTTCGCGTGGTCACCCGCCAGGCCATTGACGATCTAGGGGCTACGCGGCTCGATGACGTGCTCGACTATGTGGGCGGCGTTTCCCGCCAGAACAATTTCGGCGGCCTGTGGGACAACATTGCGATGCGCGGTTTGCCCGGCAATGAAAACACCGGCATGGCCACGTTGATGAATGGCTTTTCCTCCAACCGCGGATTCAATGCCCCGCGCGATCTGGCCGGCGTGGAACGTATCGAATTCCTCAAAGGCCCGGCCGCTGCGCTCTACGGAAGCAGCGAGCCCGGCGGCACCCTGAACATCGTGAGCAAACGCCCGCTCTGGAAGGCGGCCAACTCGGTCGAAGGCTCGGTCGGCAGCCAGGGACTCAAGCGCGGCGCGTTCGACAGCACTGGCCCCATCGGCGAAAACTTTGCTTATCGATTGAATGTCGCGGCAGAGGACCGGGACAGCTTTCGCGACCATGTGAGCTCCGAGCGGCGCGTGGTCGCACCGGCTTTCACCTGGAAGCTGGGACGCGACACGGTGCTGGAATATGCCGGCGAATTCCTGCGCCATGCAACCCCGCTGGACCGGGGCGTCGTGGCCGTGAACAACCAGCTGGGAACCATCCCGCGCAGCCGCTTTCTGGGCGAGCCCGGCGACGGCGATGTGACGCTGGAGAACCAGACCCATCAGTTCATCCTGTCGCACGAATGGACACCGCAGTGGCGCAGCCGGCTGGGCCTGTCGTACCGGGAAACCTCGGTGCAAGGCTTTTCCACCGAAGCCAGCGCGCTGCAGGCCAATGGCTTGCTATCGCGCCAGCGACGTTTTCGAGACTTCGCATCGGATGACATCGCCCTGCAGGCAGAAATCCAAGGTACCGTGGAAACGGGAAGCCTTGCGCACGAGCTGCTGTTTGGCATGGAAAGCTTCAAGTTCCATATGGACACCCTGATGCTCCGCGCCAACCCGACGGCCGCGGCGCCCTATGCCATCGACATCCAGGCACCCACTTATGGTCAGACGCAGCCCACGCCGCTGCCCAACACAGATACGCTGGAGCGCCAGCGCAACACCGCTTTCTACTTTCAAGACGCCATCAAGCTGGCACCGCAATGGCGGCTGGTCGGCGGCGTGCGAGTGGACCAGTACAAGCAATCGCTGGAAAACCGCCGCAACGGGTCCACGGTTCACCAGGACCCGTCGGCCACCTCGCCACGCATCGGGCTGAGCTGGCTGCCCTCGGCGCAGTGGACGGTCTACGCGAACGCCGGGCGCTCGTTCCGGCCGAACGTCGGCTCGGACAGCGCCGCGCAGGCCTTCGATCCGGAAACCGGTCGCTCTTTGGAAGTGGGCGCCAAATGGGAAAGCGCCGACCAACGCATGGGCGCGACGGCCGCCTTGTTCGACATTCGCAAACGCAATGTGCTTACGTCCGATCCACTCAACTCCGGCTATTCCGTGGCCGCTGGCGAAGTGCAAAGCCGTGGCCTGGAGCTTGATTTTGCTGGGCAGGTAACGGCCCGCTGGCGGGTCAATGCCAGCCTGGTGCTGAACGATGTGGAAATCACACGCGACAACACGCTGGAGGTCGGGGGTCGGCTGCTGAACGTGCCCAAGGTCAATGGCAGTGTTCTGGCGGTGTACGAAAACGCTTTCGATAACGGTCAGCGCTACGGCATCGGCGGCGGTGTAACCCATGTGGGACGCAGACTGGGCCAGGCGCGCACGCAGGCCGAGGCCGACGCTGGATCGGCTGCATTCGACCTTCCGAGCTACCGCACCGCCAAACTGGTGGCGTACTGGCGGGTGACCCCTGCGGTGCGCCTGACGCTGGACGTGGACAACGTCTTCGACACCACCTATTACAGCAGCTCGTACAGCCGCCTCTGGGTTGCACCTGGCACGGCGCGCACAGTGACTGTGGGGCTCCAGGCACGCTTCTGAAGCCGTTCGGACAGGACAGACAGCGGAGGGCGGCGGATGACACTGGACGTGAGCAACGTCCGACGCCGCCTGCCCAGACCGCTGGCGAGCATGGAGCCTCATGCCCCACCCATCGCCTGAGCCCATGCCTGCCCCCCCCCGCCACTCCAGCAAGGCGCGGCCAACCCGCGCGCCCTCTGCCTCCCGCATCCGGTCGCTGCTGAAAAACACATTCGGGCTGCGCGAACTGCGCGCAGGCCAGCGCGAGGTGATCGAACGCGTCCTGCAGTCCGAGAACACGCTGGCCGTGATGCCCACTGGGGCCGGAAAATCACTGTGCTATCAATTGCCGGCCTTGTTGATCGAGGGCCGGACCGTCGTGGTGTCCCCGTTGATCGCCTTGATGCGGGACCAATGCGAATCGCTGCGTGAACGTGGCGTACCTGCCGTGCAATTGCACAGCGCGCTCACCCCCCAGGAAACGCGCGAGGCCGAACAGGCCATCGCCGATGGCAGCGCGCGCATCGTCTTGACCACGCCAGAGCGGTTGGCAGATGCAGATTTTCTGGCCCTGCTGGCCGACAGCGGCAAGGTCGGCCTGCTCGCCGTGGACGAAGCGCACTGCATTTCGCAATGGGGCCACGATTTTCGGCCGGCATTCCTGGAAATCGCGGGTGCTGCAGCGCGACTGGGCCGACCGACCATATTGGCACTGACCGCCACGGCCGCTGGACCGGTGGCAGCAGACATCCGCCGGCAACTGGGCATTCCTGCAGCCGGCGTGGTGGACACAGGGACCTATCGGCCCAATCTCCGTTACCGAGCAGAGGCCCTCGCCACCGAAGCGGAAAAGCGCAGTCGCCTCATCGACATCATCCAGGCTGCTGAAGGGGCTGGACTGGTGTACACGGCCACGGTGAAAGCAGCCCAGGAAGTCCACGCCGCTCTATGCGCCGCCGATGTGTCGGCCGGCCTTTACCATGGCCGTATGCCTGCGCAGGAGCGAAGCGACGCCCAAGACGCGTTCATGCGCGGAGATGTGCGCGTGATGGTTGCTACCAATGCGTTCGGCCTGGGCATCGACAAGCAGGATGTGCGCTTCGTCGTGCACTACCAAATGCCCGGCGGGCTGGACGCGTACTACCAGGAATCAGGTCGCGCCGGAAGAGATGGCGAGCCTGCGGACTGCACCCTGCTCTTCATGCGCAAAGACAAGTCGGTGCAGCAGTTCTTTCTGGCGGGCCGTTACCCCAGCGCAGATGACCTCGACGCGCTCTACCAAGCTCTGCACGACCCGGCGCCTCAAGGCGAGAACGCCTGGACACTCGACAGTTTGCAAGCCTGCCTGGATCGGCCACGCAGCAAGCTACAGGTCGGGCTGGGCCTGCTGCAGCGGCACAAGATCGTTGCCAAAACGAAGACTGGCGCACTTTCCTTGCGCCGGGCCGAACTGGAGCCGGCCACGGTGCGCGCACTCATGCAGTCCTACGCAGACAAACGCGAGCAAGACCAGCAAGCGCTGGAACGCATGGTTTTTTACGCGCAAACGGGCCGCTGCCGTTGGCAAGTGTTGCTTGAATATTTCGATCCCTCGGACTCTCCGCAGAGATGCAGCACGTGTGACAACTGCGTCCGAATGGCGAAACTGGCGGAGCAGACCCTGGCCGAGCGCGCTGCTGAAACGGTTAGAGGCCTTGGAGGCAGCGATGGCGAGCAGTCTGCGCCGCATTCAACGCTGCAATCGGTAGCGCCGGTGCAACCTGCGCCCGTTGAAAATAAAGCATTCGAGCGGGGAGCCAGCGTGCGCGTGAAGCGCTATGGGCAAGGCACCGTGGCCGCGGTCGATGCGATTTCCGTGACCGTGGATTTTGCTGATGGTAGCCAGCGCTGCTTTCAGCCGGAGTTCGTGCAACGGTTCATTCCTCGCGGCAGCCGGGCGAAACCATTGTCTTGAAACGGGTCAAGCACTGACTCAACTGCTGCGCGTTCCCCGGCAGGACGGGTAATGACAACAGCCCAGGAACGCGCTGCCGGCCGATGGCCCTCGCTTGGCAATGCGCTGAACCATTGCGCCGCCGCATTTGGGACATGCCGGTTGCTGCAGTTGCGTTGGGGCAGCGCCTTCAACCGCTACTTGTGGCCGGGGGTTGCGATCACTGTCGGATTCCCGGATGAGCTGCAGCAGCGTGGCGCCATCGATGAGCCGGATGTTGCGGCCACTGGCGAAGGCGGTCGCCTCATGGGTGAAGCGCCCGGAGGTCACCACGAAGCCTGCCGAAGCCCCATGTGCGGCCATGACGCCGTACAGCTCACGAACCACGGGAACACCGACCTGAAAGGCTTTCCAATGCTTGCATTGGACGAAAGACTTCTCGCCATCTTTCGTTAAAACCAAGTCCACTCCGCCGTCGGCGCCCTCGCCTGCTCGCTCTTGAACCGAGTAGCCCCGCCGCCGAAATCCTTCACCCACCAGTTTTTCGAAATCCTGCCATGACATGCCTTGCAAAGCCTGTGCGCTGGAATTGGCCGTGCCGCAGTCGTTCAAAAGCTTGCTGCGTTCGCGTCGCTTCATGAACGATAGCAAGGAGCCCAGTCCAAAAAGAAGCGGCACCACGAA
>Ga0308157_10010000_pt1 | contig 10388 bp, 12 predicted proteins | sample PhyBR1_FD_201035 | JGI IMG/M metagenome (GOLD analysis project Ga0308157, IMG submission 201035) | Phyllosphere microbial communities from UC Gill Tract Community Farm, Albany, California, United States - DLSLB.R1 | ecosystem: Host-associated > Plants > Phyllosphere > Unclassified | place: USA... | reverse complement strand
CCCACCCAGTAGGTGACGGCGTTGGCAGGCAATGTGAAGCCAACATCATTGAGCGCCTGAAAAAGCTCGGCCGAAACATGATGCGCTCCGTCCTCGTTTCCTACCACAACGACAGCCGCGACGCGTCCGTAGGAGGGCATGCGGTTTCTGTCATCGGTTTCCGTTAAAAACGCGTCCATACGTTCCAAAGCGCGTTTGCAGACGCTGGATGGTTGGCCGAGCCAGATCGGCGTGCCGATCAGAATAATATCGGCTTCGACGATTTTCTGTCGCAGCTCGGGCCATTGATCATCCCCACCTTCGTCCGAGCTGACGCCAGGCGCAATGGTAAAATCTGTCAGAAGCACATGCTCGGTTTCCACACCAAACGGATGAAGCTCAGTTTCGACATAGGATAACAGATTTTTTGTCGAGGACTGCTTGTCAGACGCTTTCAATGTCGCGTTGAGAAGGAGAGCTTTCAACGGCTTCTGCGATCGGCTGCTCATGATGATTCCTTTGTTGTCTATACCAGCACAGTCCGGGTGCACCGGACTGTTTCTTGGTGTCTGGGGCCGGCCATACCCGCGCTATTGACCGGTTATGGATCGGCATTGTCGCGATTGACCTAACCACAGCAACTGCAAAATGTTTCGCGCTCCCTCCACTGCATTGGTCGCAATTTGGGATGAGATGTCCGCTGAACCTCCTGGCTAGGTGGGATATGACAACGAAAAGCAGCTTTGGCTTGAAGGTTAGGGAACCTTGAACCAATCGGCGGGTTAGGAGCGCAATTCTTGAAGGGAGGAAGGGAGAGAGCGAATGCCAGCCAAGAAAAGCCAGCCAGCAACCGCCACGATTCACGACCAGAAGCTTGAAGAGGGGCGGGAGGAGAGCTTCATCAGACTGTCGAGGAGGGCAAGACGCGGCTGACCACCGCCCAGGGCGTACCGATAGCCGACGATCAGAACAGTCTCAAGATCGGGTCGCGCGGCCCGGCTCTCATGGAGGATTTTCATTTCGATCATGAGCGCATTCCCGAACGCGTGGTTCATGCAAGGGGATATGGCGCGCATGGCTATTTCGAGAATTATGCGTCGCTGGCCGCCTATACACGGGCAGATCTTTTTCAGCGTGCTGGCGAGAAAACGCCGGTTTTTGTCCGCTTTTCCACGGTGGCGGGCTCAAAAGGATCGTTTGATCTGGCGCGGGACGTGCGCGGTTTCGCCGTCAAATTCTACACCCAGGAAGGAAACTGGGATCTTGTCGGCAACAATATACCGGTCTTCTTCATTCAGGACGCGATCAAATTCCCGGACATTATTCACGCGGTGAAGCCGGAGCCGGATCGCGGTTTCCCGCAAGCGCAATCCGCGCATGACAATTTTTGGGATTTCATCAGCCTCACGCCGGAATCCATGCATATGATCATGTGGGTGATGTCTGACCGCGCCATACCGCGCTCTTTCCGGTTCATGGAAGGATTTGGGGTCCACACGTTCCGTCTGGTCAATGCCAGGGGTGAACCCACATTCGTGAAATTCATCTGGAAGCCAAAGCTCGGATTGCAATCGGTGCTGTGGAACGAGGCCGTCAAGATCAATGGGGCGGATCCGGACTTTCATCGCCGCGATCTGTGGAACGCCATTCAGGCGGGGGATTTCCCGGAATGGGAACTCAATCTGCAGGTCTTCGACCAGGAATTTGCCGACAGTTTTGATTTTGATGTGCTGGATCCCACCAAGATTATTCCTGAAGACGTTCTCGCCCCGATACCGGTCGGCCGATTGGTTCTGGATCGCATGCCGGATAACTTCTTTGCCGAGACGGAACAGGTTGCCTTCATGACGCAAAACGTGCCCCCGGGTATCGATTTTTCAGACGATCCCCTGCTTCAGGGGCGCAACTTCTCCTATCTCGATACGCAACTTAAACGACTTGGCAGCACCAATTTCACACATCTGCCGATCAACGCTCCCAAATGTCCGTTTCATCATTTTCAGCAGGATGGGCACATGGCAACACCAGACTTCGTCGAGCACGTCACCATCGGCGTCAATGGCCCGCCATAACCAGAATTTCTTTCCGCTGATCGTGATGACGGCCTCATCCATATGCCACTTATCGTTTGGCTTGGGCCGGTCCCTGCGAATGCAAGCAGCAAAATGTTGGCCAAAGCGCATGATCCAGAGACGAACCGATTCCCTGCTCACGATAACACCGCGTTCAGCAAGAAGGTCCTCCACATCGGCTGTGCTCAGTGCAAACCGATGATAGGCCCAGACGGCGTAGGCGACAACTTCACGCGGAAAACGAAATCCCTTCAAACGAGGGAAAGTGCTCGGTAAATTCATGTCGCCTCGATAGAGGAAACGCTGCGGTCAAACAACTTGGCAATACCCTTCCTACTGCTATCTGCACTTTACGAAAGCTGGTCAATTCCCCTTTCAGTAATGTTGGTGGTTCCGCTCGGGGTGATTGGGGCAGTGCTTGCAGTTATGTTGCGCGACATGCCCAATGACGTTTATTTCAAGGTGGGCCTGATCACCATCATAGGATTGTCAGCAAAGAATGCCATTTTGATTGTGGAGTTTGCCAAAGACCTGAGAGCAGAAGGAAAACCGCTTCTGAAGGCAACAATTGAAGCCTGTGAGCTGCGGTTCCGACCAATTCTAATGACTTCACTTGCCTTCACTCTTGGAGTTGTGCCGCTTGCGATCGCCAAAGGTGCGAGTGCTGCCAGCCAGAATGCGATCGGAACCGGTGTGCTTGGCGGGATGATTACAGCAACTATTCTGGCAATCTATTTTGTGCCGGTGTTCTTCGTATTCGTTATGAAATTCTTCTCGAAGGAAAAAGCGGAACAGAGAGTTCACTCGTCTGATGGGGGAAAGGCGGTTGAAGAGAACTAAATCAGAGGCTGCCCTGACAAGGGCGGCCATTCTGGAAGCAGCAGAACTGCTCTTCTATCAAAAAGGTATGACATCATGCTCACTCGATGAGATCGCAGTGCAAGCAGGTGTGACACGTGGTGCGCTTTACTGGCATTTTCAGGGCAAAAAAGATCTGGTGAGCGCGCTGTTTACCGGTTCTTATGTTTCCATTCTTCGCGAGATTCTCGGCGAAAATAACATCGACATAAGATTGGAACCGCTCAAATCAGCGGAGCACAAAATCCTGATGTGGCTAGACGCTTTAAGCCGGCTACCACATTTAAAACGAATGTCAGCAATTTCATTGCGTATGGATATGCAGGCTCACTTTGGAGCGCCTATAAAAGTCGTAAGACGCTTCGAAAGCAAAGGGCAAAAAATGTTGAAATTTGCATTTCATCGTGCCCAGGATCTTGGTCACCTTGGCAAAGGCCACTCTCCAGAAAATTGCTTTAGCACAACGCGCTGCCTCGTAAGAGGATTTGAATATGAAATCCTGTTTGGTGCGGGTGACGACAGTATTTTTGAGATAGCAAAACTTGGTGTCGCAAGCCTGTTCTCTTCGTACCGCCGAAATCTGCTGCATTGATCCGAGCTGCGCCCCAATAATTTGCAGTTTTCGGGATGCATTGGTCTTCATTCACCGAAGCATTAACATTCAGACACGAGGTGTGTGATGTCCTCTCACGAGAAACTGATTGAAAGATGTGCCATTCGCCTTTGGCGCTATCATAGTACAAGCCGATATGGCCATCCGCCCAAGCGTTCCTGGGACGACCTCGCTTTGGTTGAAAAACTGATATACAGGCGTGCCGCAGAGGTTGTCATGGAAGAAGCTTGCTCTGAACTTTCTGAAATTAGTAGAGGCTTCGATCATGTAAACCATGCGTGTGAAAGTAGCTCTGGCACCGAACGACGCACTTTCGTTTCGGATAGACCCACAACGACCTATGTGAAGCTCACAGCTCGCGAATACGGGGTCTTGCAACGACTAGCTGAGAAGCCGGAAGGCGCCAATGTTAGTTTCGTTAGCCAGGTTTTTTTGAATCGTCATCCGTATCTGGCGAAGGCTTCGGCCCGCGATTGTTTGAAACGCCTGTGTATCAAAGGCTTGTGTGAAGCCGTCACGACTAGACCATTAAAGTACTGCATTTCAGAGCGTGGCACAGCAACTCTCGAGGAGAATTTACGGATTCAGCTATCGGATTAGTACAATATTCGAGAATTATCTTTCAGCTAGCGCTCGTGGACAAAGGGTATCCATAGTTTGACAGCTGCGATTGCGACGAAGCCGAGGTAGGATTCTTTGGTCTTGTCGTAGCGGGTCGCAACGCGCCGCCAGTTCTTGAGCTTGTTGAAGGGGCGCTCGATCTGGTTTCGCCATTTGTATTTGGCTTTGTCATGGGGGATTGGTTCGCGTCTGTTGCTCTTGGCCGGGATGACAGCCTCGACTTTGGCGCTGGCGATCTCCTCGCGAATGGCATCAGCGTCGTAGCCCTTGTCGGCGAGAAACGCCTCGATCTTGTCGGAGGTCATCCGGAACAACGGCGCGAAGCCTTGGGTATCGTGCGTTTGTCCGGGCGTCAGGACGAAGCCGAGCGGTCGGCCTTTCGCATCGCACCGGGCATGGAGCTTGGTTGTAAAACCGCCGCGCGATCGGCCAAGCGCCTCGATCTCTTGAGTCCCCTCACATGGGGATATTTAAGTCAAGGTTGTTGTTCGTGCTACATCAGCATTCTCCACCCTATCGGTATCCAGGTTCTGAGCCATACTGCATGACGCGGCTCGACATCCGAGCCTGATCAACCTCACATCCGGTCGCCGTTGTATGCGGCTACACCAATATCCCGCTTACGGCGGGCAAGGCTCAGGACAACGGGACCATTCTTTAAAACGGCATTTCGCCAGGGGACTCATCGGTCCGTTTTTTGGCCGATGCTTTTGGCAAAGAGAATGGCTTTTTGTTTTTGTCTCAGGAGGGAATGCGTAGTTCGATGTTAGCATCAATTCAAGTGCCCTTTGCATTGAGTTCAAGTTCTGGTATGAATTGTTCACACCTGACCTGATGCATTGCTGAAGAGAAGAAGAATGGCCAACATCGAAAAACGCACGATTAGCCTGCCTAGTGAGCAGGCAGCCTTCATCGAATCCAAAGTCAAGAACGGTGATTACGCTTCAGTCAGTGAGGTTGTTCGTGCTGGTATTCGAGCATTAAGAGAGCGGGATGAAGTGATTGAACGGTGGTTAAATAACGCGGTTTCTGCATCTTACGATGCGATGAAATCAGATCCATCCCGTGCGGTAACCGTTGATTCTGCCTTTGCCTCAGTTCGTAATCGACATGCTGAACGCGTGAAAGTTCGAAAGTGATCTGCAGATCCGTCGTCTTATCCCCGGAAGCGGAAACAGATCTTGTGGCTCTTTATGATTGGATAGCCGAAAGAGCATCGCCTGATACCGCACTTGGATACATTGATAGGCTCGAGAGCTATATTCGCGGCTTCGACTACGCTTCTGAACGTGGCACTTTGCGAAACGATATACGCGAAGGGCTGCGAACCGTTGGGTTTGAACGCAGAGTAACGATCGCGTTCAATGTCACTGCGCAAGAAGTTATTGTGCTTGGCTTATTTTATGGTGGCCAAAATTGGCAGGAAGCCTTATCTGAGCACTGAAATCGTGATCGTCGTTCTTGACTCCAACTCTAAATCGGAGAGACACCGATCAAGTTGCCCCAGTTACCTGCTGAACCTTGTCCTAGAGTTAAAGTTACAGTACCAGAGATTCTCATAATTGCCGTTGCACTGTCGCTTTTTTATGAACCAAAGTGAACGCGTCCTTTGAACGTGCCATGCAGTATCACAACAGTTTTGAGCCCGATTGGTTCGTCTAGCCGAGCTGTGTCTCAATAACGTGGAAATAGCTGCCACAACATCGGGTTATTGACGCACGTCGAACGGTGCGATGACCTGACGAAGAAAGTCGATGAGTTTGCTTGCAGCCAGGGATCTTGGGTGATTTTTAGGCGTAAGAAGCCAGAGATCAATCGTTGTTTCTGGAACGATACGTCGTCTAATCAACATATCGGGGGCGAAATCCAAACCGACAAACGAGGGGACGATTGAAACACCCACACCACTGGCTACAAAACAGCAGGCAGTTTCGGAAAGCGGGACTTCGATGCGGTTTTTCTTTTGAACGCCTTTGATCTGGAAAGCGCGGTCAATCGTCATCAGGGAACAGTCGTCGCGAGCCAGAGAGATGAAAGGGTCGCTGCTCAAGTCTTCAAGATCGACCACGGCTTTGTCTGCTAGGGGATGACCCGCAGGCAATACACAAACCATTTCAAAACGTATGAGGCGCTCCGCTTCAACATTGGGGTTTTCGAAGGGCAATACACTCAGACCGATATCAACTTGCTGTGCCGCGACAAGATCGATAATGCGCGGGGAGGGCAGACTGCGCATGGTAAAATGGATATCGGGCTGATCGGCAAGCAAAGGTGCCAGGGATTGGGCCAGAAACCGGGTGGTCAGGGCAGGCGGAGCGACAAGGGTTATCTCACCCCACTCCTGATTGCGCACAGCATCGGCCAGTCGCGCAACACGCGCCGTGCCTGAAAACATCTTGGCGACCTCAGTGGCAAGCATACGTGCTTCAAGTGTCGGTGTAAGACGTCCGTTTGTTCGGACAAACAGCTGGAAGCCGCATGCATCAGAGAAACTGCGCAGCAGCTTGCTGACGGCTGGCTGCGATATTCGCATACGTTCCGCAGCATGTGTCACCGATCCGGTTTCGATTGTGTTGTGGAATGCTTCCAGCTGGCGGATGTTCATATAGATACTCTCATCAGGAATCGACAATATGAGTTTTGGTTATAATGATAGGATAATTTGATATTTGACAATTATGTCCCGGCTCGCTTTTCTCGTTGAAAACAAGACGGACTGATCGCTGACGCGATTTGTTCCAAAAAGGGGAATGAGCATGACATTGGTCCGTAGTTCGGCCTTGGCCGCCACACTGGGTTCGGCCCTTGTGGCTTTGACGCTTTCGACAACAGCCCATGCAGGCATCTTGTCGGTCTGCGTCGAAGGTTCGCCAGAGATATTCAATCCACAACTGAGCAGCAACGGCACCACGTCCAATGTTCTCGGCAATATTTACGACAATCTGGTATCCGTGAAGGCGACCAGCTCCGATATTGAGCCGTCGCTGGCCGAAAGCTGGGCAGTTTCGGATGACGGACGGTCCTATACATTTAAACTTCGCAAAGGAGTGAAGTGGCAATCCAATGCCGGATTTACGCCTAGCCGGGATTTCAACGCCGATGATGTGGTCTTCACATTTGATCGGATGATGAAGGCGGACAATCCCTATGCGAAGATAAATGGCGGCAACTATGTCACGTTCAACACCAAGCTTGCCGATATTCTGCAAGCAGTGAAAAAGATCGATGATTACACCGTCATTTTTACGTTGAAGGAGCCGCTGGCCCCTTTTATCGGAATTATGGCGCACCAATCGCTGGCTATCACTTCAGCGGAATACGCGGATACTTTGTTAAAAGCCGGAACGCCTCAAGCGTTTGATATGGAGCCCGTTGGGACCGGTCCTTTTGCGCTGCAAGCCTATCAGCAGGATGCTATCGTAAGGCTTATACCGTTCAAAGAGACATGGGGTGCAGCTATCGGCGACAAGAGCCGCACGCCAATGGTCGATGCGCTTATCATGGCAATCAGTACGGATGCATCAGTTCGGCTGCAGCGTGCTTTGGCGGGTGAATGTCAGATAGCACTCTACCCCAATCTGGCTGATCGCGAAATGATCGAGAAAAGTGACATACTTGATCTCAGACAAACCCCGGTGGCGTCGACCGGGTTCATTGATTTCAATTTTCGCGATGAAAAGTTTCAGGACAAGCGCGTGCGAACAGCTCTCGCTGAAGCGATCAACGTGCCAGCGCTTGTCGATGCAGTCTATAGCGGCATGGGTGTAGCTACAGGAGCGCTCATCCCTCCTGTCTTGTGGGGACACGCCAAGGACTTGCCGCCACACGAATATGATCCAGAAAAGGCCAGGGAACTTCTGAAGCAGGCAGGCTATCCAGATGGATTTTCAACGCAGGTATGGGCTGTTCCTGTTTACCGACCCTACATGCCAAATGGCCGTCGTGCCGCAGAAATGATCCAGGCAGATTGGGCAAAGATTGGCGTTAAGGCTGAAATCGTGACCTATGAATGGGGCGAGTATGTTCAGCGCGCCAGGGCAGGCGAAGCCCCGGTTGCCATGTTTGGCGGCATTTATGATTTCCCGGACCCAAGTCAGATTCCCAATAATTATTTCATCTGCGATTCCGAAGGCAAGCCAAGCCCATCCAATGTGGGCGTCTGGTGTGACAAGGAATTTATCAGCCTGATGAATGAAGCCGGACGTGTTAGCGACAAGGAAAAACGCATCGAGCTTTACGAGAAGGCGCAGAAACGGTTCCATGAGGAAGCACCTGCGGTCATTCTCGGCGGAGCCGATACGCTGACAACGGTCAGTAAGAATGTGAAGGGCTTTGAGCCCGCCATCTTCGGTACGAGCCGGTTTTCCGGCGTGACGGTTGATTAGATTTAAATTTTGGTGGCTCCCGGAGAGTTCTGTCGGGAATCGCTTGAAATTGCGCATTTGCATGGGAGCGAATATGAAAGTTCTGATTATCGGTGCGGGTATACTTGGTGCAAGCACCGCCTACCATCTCGCCCGGAAGGGTATCGATGTTGAAATTATTGATGCCCAGCATGAAGGTAAAGCCACGCTTGCTGGAGCAGGCATCGTGTGCCCATGGGCAACCAAGCTCGAGGACGGCGCTTTTTACGACATGTATGCCGCCGGTGCCGCCTATTATACAACATTGGTGGAAGGGCTCAAATCCTTTGGCGAAACTGACCTGGGCTACGGCAAGGTTGGCGCATTGGTCGTTGCGGAAGACAGGCAGGAATTTGACGCTGCAGCTCAACGCATTGCTCATCGCGTTGCAAATGTTCCAGAAGCGGGCGTGGTTGAACATTTAAACTCAGCAGCAGCGCGCGCAAAATTTCCACCTTTGCGGGAGGGGATGGAAGCAATATTCATTCCTGGAGCTGCCCGTGTGGATGCCCGGTTGCTGGCAGCAGCCATGTTGCGCGCCGCCGTATCTCTTGGCGCTAAAGTCAGACAGGACCGTGTTACGCTCTCCTTGAGAGAAGGAAAGCCGGTCTGCATTGCTAGCAACGGCACTTTGCTTGAGGCCGATGAAATCGTTGTGACGGCAGGGGCATGGGCGTCACAGATTCTAGATGCGCTTGATCTTAGCCATCCAGTCGAGCCGCAGAAAGGGCAGATCATTCATCTGCGTCTGCCAGGCGTTCAGACTTCGAACTGGCCGGTGCTTCTGCCGATGGGGAGCCATTATCTGTTGGCTTTTGACGATTCTCGTGTGGTTATCGGCGCAACGCGGGAGGACAATTCTGGTTTTGACTATCGTGTGACGGCAGGTGGTGAAGCTGAAGTGCTCAATGCCGGGCTTGCAGTGGCGCCCGGACTTGCTAACGCAACGCATATCGAGACGCGGATTGGCTTCCGTCCGGCATCCAGGAACGCGAAGCCCATTCTGGGACGTGTTCCGGGTATTGCCGGACTGACCGTGGGAAATGGACTTGGTGCCGCAGGGCTCACCATAGGACCATTTGCGGGCAAGCTGCTGGCGGATTTGCTGACCGATGCACCACTTGGCATCGATCTTGGAGTTTATGCGCCAGCGTAACATCCTCACTATCCAATAAATGAACCTGTAAGAGAGGTATAGTCATGGTAACTCGTTACCGGAAGCATCGCATCATGCATGCGGCAGTTGAACATAACGGTTTGATCTTTGTGGGCGGTCATGCGGCAACCGACATTTCGCTCGGTATGAAAGAACAGACACAACAGATATGCGCCAAGCTGGACGGGGTCCTGGCGGAGTGTGGTTCCGATAAAACGCAGCTTGTTTCTGCTCGCATCTATCTGAGTGACATGGCAAAAAAGGAAGAAATGAACGAAGCCTGGCTTGAATGGCTCGACGGGGATGATCTACCCTCCCGCGCTACCATAGGAGTGGCTGATCTTGGCGATCCGAAGCGGTTGATTGAAGTTGTGGTCGTTGCAGCAAGAAACTAAAATCAGTGATAAATCCGCCGATGATTTCGGCGGATTTTTATCTTGGGGGTGCGGACGAAAACTTGGACTATCAAGGAGGTAGTTCATGTCTTCCTACGAAGACCGGATGCGAGCAGTTGCGCTGTATATAAAGCTGGGCAAGCGTGCGAAGGCCACTATTCGCCAGTTGGGCTATCCAAGCAAGAATGCGCTGAAGGGCTGGTGCCGGGAATATGAGCATCGGTCTCAATTCATTGCTGGTTGGCGATCAATGTTGGTAAGAATTTTCCTTCATTCACGCGATTATAAAAC
>Ga0308157_10009999_pt1 | contig 10391 bp, 8 predicted proteins | sample PhyBR1_FD_201035 | JGI IMG/M metagenome (GOLD analysis project Ga0308157, IMG submission 201035) | Phyllosphere microbial communities from UC Gill Tract Community Farm, Albany, California, United States - DLSLB.R1 | ecosystem: Host-associated > Plants > Phyllosphere > Unclassified | place: USA... | reverse complement strand
AGGCGAGGAACGCCTTGAACGCGCGGCGCGTGCGCATGCTGACGAACTTGTCGAGCAGGTCGGTCTTGCCGGTGGCCAGCAGCTTGCTCATCTGCTCGCGCTCCACGGGCTGCTGCAGGATGATCTTGCCGCTCTTGAATTTGCAGCTCGGCGTGGGCTGGGCCGCCGTGGGCACGGCCTTGCTGCACACGTAGTTGCTGCCGTGCTCGTGCACGTCGGCGCCGCAGATCGGGCAGGGGCCGAGCGATGGGTCCTGGAACTCGACCAGCTCGCCGGATTCCTCGGCGTTCTTGTCGTCGCCGAAGTCGAATTCAAGCTTGTAGTTGTGCGCCTCGTCGTCGTACTTGATGACGATCTCGGACGTGAACGGCCAGCCCGCCTTGGAGCGAAAGCCCTCCAGCGGCCCGATCTTCTTGTCGCGCAGCAGGGCGTTGGCCTCGGCCGTCTCGAACGTGCGGCCCGCAGGCGACTTGCCGAAGCTGAAGCCGCAGGGCTCTGCGCCGGGCTTGCCCACGCAGGCGAAGCGGCGGTAGTTCTCCTTCACCACGCCGCCGCAGTTGGGACATGGCGATTCGAGCGTGGCGTAGTCGCCCGGAATGGTGTCGCGGTCGTATTCCTTGGCCTTCTTGACCATGCGCTCGGTCATGGCGGCGATCTCGGCCATGAACGATTCGCGGCTGAGCTGGCCCTTTTCCATCTGCGAGAGCTTGTACTCCCACTCGCCCGTCAGCTCGGCGCGGCAGAGTTCGTCCACCTCCAGCCCGCGCAGCAGCGTCATCAGCTGGAAGGCCTTGGCCGTGGGGATGATCTCGCGGCCTTCGCGCAGCATGTACTTTTCAGTCAGCAGGCCTTCGATGATGGCGGCGCGGGTGGCTGGCGTGCCCAGGCCCTTTTCCTGCATGGCGGAGCGCAGTTCCTCGTCGTCGATCTGCTTGCCGGCGCTTTCCATGGCGCCCAGCAGCGTGGCTTCCGAATAGCGGGCCGGGGGCTTGGTCTTGAGGCCCTTGGCTTCGGCGTATTCGGTACGCACCATTTCGCCAGGCTTCACGGGCACCAGGTTCTGGCCCTTGTCGCCGGCCTGTGCACCGTCCACTTCGTTGGCGGCTTCCTTGCCGTAAATGGCCAGCCAGCCCGGGCGCACCAGCACCTTGCCTTCGGTCTTGAAGTTATGACCCACCACTTGGCTGATGCGCGTGGTGACGGTGTATTCGGCGCTGGGGAAGAACACCGCCATGAAGCGGCGCACGACCAGGTCGTACAGCTTCTGCTCGGCCTCCGACAGGCCCGAGGGCGCCTGCAGCGTGGGGATGATGGCAAAGTGATCGCTCACCTTGCTGTTGTCGAAGATGCGCTTCGTCGGCTTCACATAGTTGCCGTCCAGCGCCTGCTGCGCGAACGGCGCCAGGTGGCGCATGCCGCTGGTGGCCAGCATGCCGAAGGTGTCGCGGGCGACCGGCAGGTAGTCTTCCGGCAGCGCGCGGGAGTCGGTACGCGGGTAGGTCAGCGCCTTGTGGCGTTCATACAGGCTTTGCGCCAGGGCCAGCGTCGTCTTGGCGCTGAAGCCGAACTTGCCGTTGGCCTCGCGCTGCAGACTGGTCAGGTCGAACAACAGGGGCGACGCCTGGGTGGTGGGCTTGCTTTCCTCAGTAACGGTGGCGGCCTTGCCGCGCACGGCCTCGGCAATGGCCAGCGCGTCGTGGATGTTCCACAGCCGGTCGGCACGGGCCTCGGGGTCTTCGCTCTTCTTCCACTTCGGGTCGAACCACTTGCCCAGGTATTCACCGGCCTCGGCGTGGAAGCCACCATGCACCTCCCAATATTCGCGGCTGACGAACTTGCGGATCTTTTCCTCGCGCTCCACCACCAGCGACAGCGTGGGCGTCTGCACCCGGCCCACGGTGGTCAGGAAGAAGCCCCCGTCGCGTGAGTTGAACGCCGTCATGGCGCGCGTGCCGTTGATGCCCACCAGCCAGTCGGCCTCGGAGCGGCTGCGCGCGGCGTGGGCCAGGCCCTGCATCTGCTGGTCCGAGCGCAGTTGCTCGAACCCGTCGCGAATGGCCTGCGGCGTCATCGACTGCAGCCACAGGCGCTTGACGGGCTTGCCCAGGGGCTTGGCGCCGCCGGCGTACTGCTCGATCAGACGGAAGATCAGCTCGCCCTCGCGGCCCGCGTCACAGGCGTTGATGAGGTCGGTCACGTCCTTGCGCTTGGCCTGGCGCACCACGGCCGACAGGCGGCTCTTGGTCTTGTCCACCGGTTTCAGGTCGAAGAACGGCGGGATGACGGGCAGGTGCGCAAAGCTCCACTTGCCGCGTTTCACGTCGAACTGCTCGGGCGCCTGGATCTCCACCAGGTGGCCCACGGCGCTGGTGACCACGTAGCGGTCGTTCTCGAAGTGGTCTTCGTGCTTGTCGAACTTGCCCGCCACGGGCGTGAGCGCTCGCACGATGTCTTGTGCCACCGAGGGTTTTTCTGCAATTACCAGTGTCTTGGTCATTTTTGTGGGTCGTCTCGCCTTATCGGCATTTGAAGAGCTTGGCCTTGAAAGACACGCTCTAGAATTCGTCTCTCACGCGCGCACGCGCACGCATGTGTGTGCATATTCAAACTAACAGAGTTTTTCCATGGCCCGCACCGCATCGCCCGCAGTCCCCACGATCGCCCCGGGGCGCCGCATCCAGACCCGGCGCTCGGGCGTCCATGGCAAGGGTGTATTTGCCGTGCAGGATATCGCCGAGGGCGAGGTGCTGGTCGAATACACCGGCGAGGTCATCAGCTGGGACGAGGCGCAGGACCGCCACCCGCACGACCCCAAGCAGCCCAACCACACGTTTTACTTCCATGTCGATGAAGACCGTGTGATCGACGCAAAGTTCGGCGGCAACTCCTCGCGCTGGATCAACCACAGCTGCAACCCCAACTGCTTTGCCGACGAGCGTGAAGGCCGCATCTTCATCACCGCCCTGCGCAACATCGCCGCCGGTGAAGAGCTGAACTACGACTACGGCCTGATCATCGAGGAGCGCTACACGCCCAAGCTGAAGGCCGAATACCCCTGCTGGTGCGGCAGCAAGAGCTGCCGCGGCACGCTGCTGGCCCCCAAGCGCGGCTGGGCGCCCCCTGGCCTGGCCCCTGAAAAGAAGCCCAAGGCCAAGAAGGCAGAAGCTGCCGCCACCCAGGGCAAGGCCGGTAAGCCAGCCAAGGACGCCAAGCCTGCAAAGGCCGAGAAGTCCGTGAAGTCCGTGAAGTCCGAGAAAGCTGCCAAGAAGCCGGTGAAGAAGGAAGCCAAAGCCAAGAGCACCAAGACCGCCAAGGCCGGAGGCAAGCGCCAGTGACGCCCCCCGTGCGCTGGCCCGCCGAAGCCGTGTGGGAGGCGGTTGCGCCGTTGCTGCCGGGCTTCACCGTCGAGGTATTGCCCACCATCGACTCCACCAACACCGAGCTGATGCGCCGCGCGCGCGCCGGCCAGACCGAGCCGACGCTGCTGGTGGCCGAGGAGCAGACTGCCGGCCGTGGCCGCCTGGGCCGCCCCTGGCAAAGCGCCAGTGAACACCAGGGGCCCCTGCCCTCGCTGATGATGTCGCTGGGCTTGCCGCTGGCGCCCCGGGATTGGTCAGGCCTGTCGCTGGCGGTGGGCGTGAGCGTGGCCGAGAGCCTGCAACCCACCCTGCCCGCCGCCGGCAGCGGCGTGGCGCGCATCGGCCTCAAATGGCCCAACGACCTGTGGCTGGACGGTGACCGCAAACTGGGTGGCATTCTGGTCGAAACGGCCAGCTTCGTGGCCCCGCAGAGCGGCCCCGCCCCGGACGGCGCCCAGGCGCCGCGCTATGTGGTGGTGGGCATCGGCCTGAACGTGCTGCCACGCAGCGGCGAGGGCATGACCATGCCGCCAGGCTGCCTGCAGGACATCGACTCCGAGTGGGATGCCCCCACCGCGCTGTTGCGCATCGTGCCGCCGCTGGTGGGCATGCTGCAGTCGTTCGCGCTCTACGGCTTTGGCCCGGTGCAGCCCCGCTTCGATCTGCGCGATGTGCTGCGCGGCCGCTCCGTGCACCTGAGCGACGGCCAGGCCGGCACCGCGCACGGCGTGGGTGAAGACGGCGCCCTGTTGGTGCACACCCCGCAGGGCATGCAGGCCGTGACCAGCTCCGAGATCAGCGTGCGCCCTGCCGGCCACGCACTGCCGCCGGCCTGACTTTCACCACGCACACCTCCAAAGAACACCGCCCCTATGCTGCGCCTCGCCGTTCTGGTTCTCCTGCTCGCCAACGCCGGTTACTACGCCTGGTACGAAGGCTGGCTGCGCGGCATTGGCCTGGCGCCGGTAGAGCAGTCGGAGCCGCAGCGCGTGGCGCAGCAGATCCACCCCGAGAACCTGCGCGTGCTGCGGGTGCAGTCCAACGGGCGGACGGTGGAGGGCAGTGGCAGCTCAGGGGCGCCAGCAGCGGCAGCCCCGCCCGCCCCATCGCCCGCCCCTGCCAGCGGCGCGAGCAACGGCAGCACAGCCCCCGCTTCCGCGGCGGCGCCGGAGCCTTCGGTCTGCCTGCAGGCCGGCGTGTTCGACCAGAAGCAGGCCGACGCACTGCGCCCGGTCGTGGCGGCCGCGTTGCCGAGCGGTAGCTGGAGCCTGGAGAGCACGCCCATCACCGGCCGCTGGATGGTCTACATGGGCCGTTTTGCGGATGAAGAGGCGCTGGAGAAGAAGCGCGCCGAGCTGCGCGGCCGCAAGGTGCCTTTCGACCGCCCCGGCGCGGCGCTGGAGCCCGGCCTGTCGCTGGGCCGCTTCTCGACCGAAGACGCCGCCGAACGCGCCCTGACCACGTTGGGCAATCAGGGCGTGCGCACGGCCCGCGTGGTGCAGGAGCGCAACGACGCCACCGGCTACGTGCTGCGCGTGCCCCAGGCCACCGACACCCAGCGCGCCGCGCTGGAGTCGCTGCGCCCAGCTCTGGGCAGCAAGACGCTGCGCGCCTGCAGCTGACGCGCTGCGGTTACTTTCCCGCAGCGCGGGCCACGCCTGTCAGCGTGCTTGGACAAGGACCTGGGCAGGCCTGAAGCGCCACGGCCTGTGATGGCCGTACTACCGGGAGATGCGACCACTCTCGCGGTCGCGCCCGAGATCACGCGTCCAGGCTGATGTGCGCGAAGCGGCTCACGCGGCGCATCTTTTCCACTTCCTTCTGGATCAGATGGCCGAATTCATCGGGCATGCTGCCCGAGGCGAACAGCCCCTGCTCACTGAGCTGGCGACGCACGCCGGCATCTTCCAACGCCTTGGCCACCGCGTCGCGGCGGCTGCGGGCCACGACGGCCGGCATGCCTGCGGGGCCGACCAGGCCGAACCAGGACGGGTCGTTGTTGGTGAACAGGCTCAGTTCCGCATAGGTCGGCACCTTGGGCAACACGGCCAGGCGCTCTTTCCACGACACCGCCAGCGCGCGCAGCTTGCCGGACTGGATGTGCGGCAGCGACGAGGCCACCTGGTCGCAATACACCTGCACCTTGCCTTCCAGCAGGTCGGCCAGCGCAGGCGCGGAACCGCGGTAGGGCACGTGCGTCATCGACGTGCCTGTGGTGCTCTTGAGCAGCTCGGCCCACATGTGGCCGATGGTGCCGGCGCCGGGCGAGGCGTAGGCGATCTTGCCGGGCTGCGACTTGAGCAGCTTGATGAACTGGTTGAAGTCCTGCGCAGGGACGCTGGGGTGCACCACCAGCACGCCGGGCGCCTTGACGATCTCGGTCACCGGGGTGAAGCCCTTGATGGCGTCGTAGGGCAGCTTCTTGTAGACCGCAGGGTTCACGCCGTGCGTGGACAGCGTGGCCACGCCCAGCGTCATGCCGTCGGGGCGCGCTGCGGCCACTTCCTGCATGCAGGTGGCGCCACCGGCGCCGGGCCGGTTTTCCACCACCACGGGAAAGCCCAGCAGGCGGGACAGCGGGGCGACCAGCGCGCGCGCAGTGATATCGGTGGCGCCGCCCTGCGGGAACGGCACCAGCAGCCGCAGTGTGCTGCCCGAAGAGCTTTGTGCGGCCGCCAGGCCCGGCAGCATGGAGGCCGAAGCCCACGCCAGCATGTCGCGTCGTTGCATGTTGAAAACTCCCTCTCGGTTCATGTCATTGGAATGCGGACGATTCTGGTGAGTTGCCCAACGCGCGGCCAACAACCATTGCGACTGATGTCATTCCCCAGCCGACTGTCCACCCGCGCTGAGTTTCAAGCAAAACGGGGCTGCAGCGCTTGATCTATCTGCGCAGATAGCTCCTTTTTCAGGAGTGCATCGACCGCCAAGCCGAGCAGCAGCGCGCACGGAGGGAGGCACGCCCGCAGACCTCTCTGTGGCGCGCACGCGCCGCCAGGGAAGGTCTTGACGCCCCACCGGCGCCAGATAGCGTTGCCGTATTGCACGACGACCGCCAAGCCGAGCCTCCAAAGACAAAGGCCCCGCCGTTGCCGGAGGGGCCTTTGCAGTCCGTGTGCAGCCCCCAGGCCGCATGCATCAGGAACGCGGGTCGGTCGCCAGCAGCAGGTCGACCAGCGTGCGCAGGTCACCATGCAGCCGCGCATAGCCGGCGGGGTCGAGCGACAGGGTCTGCTCGTCCATGTACAGCTTGCGGTTGATCTCCACCTGGATGCTGTGCCGCTGCTGCGCCGGGTTGCCGTAGCGGCGCACCAGCTCCACGCCCTTGTAGGGGTGGTTGTAGTCCACGCTGTAGCCACGCTCTCGCAAAAAGTCACAGATCTTTTGTGACAGCGCGGGGCTGGCGGTGGTGCCGTCGCGGTCGCCCACCACGAAGTCCGCATGGTGCAGGCCCGGGTGCAGCGTGGCGTGGCTGGCAGCCACGGCCGGCATGGAGTGGCAGTTGATGTGGATGCTGTAGCCATGGCGGGCATGGGCGGCATCGATCTCTTGCGCCACGGCCGCGTGGTAGGGGCGCCAGCAGCGGTCGATGCGGGCCTCGATCTCGGCCACCGTCAGCGGGCGGCCATAGATGGGCACGCCTTCGTCGGTGAACTTCCAGACCAGGCCCTTGCCCAGGCGCACTTTCTGCAGCACTACCGGGTCGGCCGTCACTTCGTGCGGCCACTCGCCGCCGTCGAACATCGACGCGTCTACCTCGGTGATGTCGCGGTTAGCGTCCAGGTAGATGCGCGGGAAATGCGCCTCGACCCAGCCCACGCCGAGCGCGGGGGCGAAGTCATAGAGCTTTTCGACGTGCGTGTCTTCGGCACGGCGCAGCACCGGCAGCGCCAGCGCCGCCCCGAAGTCTTCGGGGTACACGGTGCCACTGTGCGGCGAGTCGAGCACCACGGGCGTGCGCCCGGGCACCACCGACACCATGCGCGCCTGCGGCGGCGCGCAGGGCGCCCCCGCAGCGCCGGGCTCGGCGTGCAGGTACTGGCTGTGGATCAGTTTCAGCACGGCTTGCATAGGCGCACTCCTTGCGAATTACTCGATCTTGATCTTGGCATAGGCCGCGACCTGCTTCATCTTCTCGATCTCACGCACGATCTGCTTGGAGAAGTCCGCTGGCGTGGTGCCCGAAGGGTACAGGCCCTGGCCGGCCAGGCGGTCGCGCACGGCAGGTTCCTTCAGCGCCGTGGCCACGGCCTGCTGCACGCGCAGCACGGCGGCGGCAGGCGTGGATGCAGGAGCCACCAGGCCGAACCACGAAGGTTCGTTGGCTTGCTTGAAGCCCAGTTCGGCGTAGGTCGGCACGTCGGGCAGCACGTCCAGGCGTGCGGGCCACGACACGGCCAGCGCCTTCAGCTTGCCGGCCTTCACGTGGGGCAGCGACGAAGCCACCTGGTCGAAGTACACCGGCACCTGGCCGCCCAGCACGTCGTTGATGGCCGGGCCTGCACCGCGGTAGGGAATGTGCACCATGGCCGTGCCGGTGGCGCTCTTGAACAGCTCGCCCCACATGTGGCCGATGGTGCCGTTGCCGGGGGTGGCGTAGGAGATCTTGCCGGGGTTGGCCTTGAGGTACTTCACCAGATCGGCGAAGTCCTTCACGGGCAGCACTTGCGGGTTGACCACGATGATGCCGGGGGCCTTGACGATCTCGGTCACGCCCACGAAGTCTTTGACGGGGTCGTAGGGCAGCTTGGCGTATACGGCAGGGTTCACGCCGTGCGTGGACAGCGTGGCCACGCCGAAGGTCAGGCCATCACCCGCAGCGCGGGCGATTTCGGCCATGCCGATGGAACCGCCGGCACCAGCGCGGTTTTCGATCACCACGGGCTGGCCCAGCAGGCGCTGCAGGGGCTCCTGCAGCGAGCGGCCGGCGATGTCGGTGGCGCCGCCCGGTGGGAAGGGAACGACGATGCGCAGGGGCTTGTCCTGGGCGAAAGACATTCCAGGAGCGACAGATGCGGCAGCCAGTGCAGCGAGAAGATGGCGACGTTGCATGGATTTATTCCTTTAAGACAGACTGAGATTACCGGAAGCGGTAGGTTTCAAAAAGCAAATGGTATGCCTGTTAATATTCCATTCTGGAATGTTTTGATCAATTGCCGAGCCATGTCCTTGCGCCGCCTCAATCCCCCGCTGCATTTATTGCGTGCGTTTTGCACCGTCGCCCGCTTCGGCGGCGTGTCGCGCGCGGCCGAAGCGCTGCATCTGACGCAGAGCGCCGTCAGCAAGCAGGTGCAGGAGCTGGAGCGCTGGGTGGGCATCGACCTGTTCGAGCGCAGCCGCAAGCGCCTGGCGCTCACCCCTGCCGGCGAGCGCTACGAGAAGGCCGTGAGCGCGCTGCTCTCGCGGCTGGAGGCGGCCACGCTGGAGTTGATCACCAGCGGCGGCGACGGCGGCGCGCTGCATCTGTCGGTGCTGCCCACCTTCGCGGCCAAATGGCTCATTCCGCTGCTGCCGCAACTGCACCAGCAGCACCCGCAGGTGACGCTGCACTTCGTGCCGTTCGTGCACGGCTATGACTTCTCGGACCCCGAGTTGGATTGCTCCATCCTCTTCGGAGACGGGCACTGGCCCGGCGCGCGCTCACACTACCTGGCGGGCAACGATGTGGCGCTGATCGCCCCGCGCAAGGAACTGGCCGAGGTGGAGATTCGCAGCCCGCAGGACGTGGCGCGCTGCACGCTGCTGCGCCACGTGACGGTGCCAGAGGCCTGGCAACGCTGGAGCGAAGCGCAGACCGGGCTACCCGAAATGGACACGCTCGCCGGCCCGCAGTTCGACCAGTTCCAGACCATGATCCGCGCCGTGTCGGTAGGCATGGGCGTGGCGCTGGTGCCGCGCTGCCTGGTGCAGGACGAGATCACGGCCGGCACCGTGACCGAGCCCTTGCCCGGCGGCGGCTACACCAGCGACCTGGGCTACTGGCTGTGCTACCCGGAAGCGCGCGCGCACTTGGCGACGCTGGTGCGCTTTCGTGACTGGCTGCTGGCCGCGCCCAAGCCGGTGGCCTAGCGCGCCTTTAGAGAAACAAGTATCAAATTGGCCTGCAGCGCTTATTCCATAAGCGCCAACAGCTATCAATTTTGAATTGCCCGCTGGCTGCGCTCAGTCGCCGCGCACCTCGGCCACCAACGCTTCCAGCTCTCGCACATCGGTCACCACCAGCGTGTGCGTGCCGTCCTTGCGCAGCACGCCGCGCTTGGTCAACGCGCTGATCTCGCGCGTGACCTGCTCGCGGTTGGTGCTGATCTTGCCGGCCAGCACGGCGTGGGCGGGGGCAGGGTCGATGCGGGCGGTGTTGCCTTCCACGCCGGCCGCATGGGCCAGGCGCAGCAGTTCGGCATGCAGGCGCGTCTGCACGCCCAGCGTGCTCAGCTCGATCACACGCTCGGTCAGCCGCCGCACCAGCTGCGTGAGGTTGCCCAGCATGCGCATGGCCACCACGGGCTCGCGGCGCAGCAGCGCCAGGAACGACTCGCCCGACAGGCAGGCCAGCAGCGAGGGCTCCAACGTCACCACGTCGGCTGAGCGCGGCTGACCGTCGATGGCGGAAAGATCGCCGAAATGCTCGCCGGCCTCGTAGTCGCGAAAGGTCACTTCGCGCCCGTTGGCCGAATAGGTGGTGATGCGCGTACGCCCCGACACCAGAAAGAACACCTCGCCCGGCGCAGACGCCCGCGTGAAGACCGGCTTGCGCGCGTCGATGTTGCGCCAGTCGCAGTCGGCCGCGATGCGGTCCAGACAGGCATCGCCCAGACCTTCGAACAAGGCGATGCGGCGCAGGGCCAGGCTGGAACGGGTGACAGGGGCAGACATGGGAACCACAGGCTAGGAGCTGGCGCATTATGCTCAGGCGCCCCTCGCCCTGCCGTGCCCCGCTCCATGACCCTTGCCCGCCCCCGCCTTAGCCTGCCCACCGTGCGCAACCTGCGCTGGACGAGCGGCGTGGTGATGTGGGTCTATGTGGCATTGCAC
>Ga0308157_10009998_pt1 | contig 10391 bp, 7 predicted proteins | sample PhyBR1_FD_201035 | JGI IMG/M metagenome (GOLD analysis project Ga0308157, IMG submission 201035) | Phyllosphere microbial communities from UC Gill Tract Community Farm, Albany, California, United States - DLSLB.R1 | ecosystem: Host-associated > Plants > Phyllosphere > Unclassified | place: USA... | reverse complement strand
ATCGGCGAGCGCGTGAGCTGCTGGATTTCGCGCGGTGCCCGGCCGGCCTTCTGCGCGATTTCCGCTTCCTGCTCGGCGATGAGTTGACGCGCCGGCTCGTCGCCGTCGAGCCCGCCGAGGATTTCCATCGGGACACGCCGGTTCGAGGCGCGTGTGCCGTCCTCAAAGACAACGTCGAAGAGAACGAAGCCGCGCTGCTGCGGCAGAGATTTGGTGCGTTTAGACATTCCCGCTGATAGGCGGCCTTCAGCGGAAAGAGCAATGGCGACGGACGCATGCGGGGTCGCACCCGGCGCCCGGCCGGGAAAGGCAGCGATGAACGAGTGGGTGCACCTCGAAACCAGCGACGTGCCCGGCGGCGGCAAGAGCCTCGCCTTGATGCAGCGCGGCGGTGAATTCTCCATCGTCGTCGGCAACATCGAATTGATGAACAGCACGCGTGGCGCCTCGGAGGAGGCGCTGGCCTCGCTGACCTGCGCCCGGCTGACGGGCCGGCCCGCGCCGCGCATCCTGATCGGCGGCCTCGGCATGGGCTTTACGTTGCGCGCCGCTTTGCGGGAGCTGGGACCGGACGCGCGCATCGTCGTCGCCGAACTTGTGCCGGCGGTGGCCGCCTGGGCACGGGGACCGCTCGCTTCCATCTTCGCCGGCTGCCTCGACGATCCGCGCGTCGAGCTGTGCGAGACGGACGTGACCCGCCTGATCCAGTCCGAGGCCGCCGGGTGGGATGCGATCCTCTTGGATGTGGATAACGGCCCGGAGGGTCTGCTGCGGCGCGCCAACAACCGGCTTTACGACGAGTGGGGCCTGAAGCGGGCGCAATGGGCGCTGAAGCCCGGCGGCACGCTCGGGGTCTGGTCGGGGACCCCGGACCGAAAGTTCAAGGCGCGGCTTCAGCGGCTTGGTTTCACCGTCGAGGAGGTTCGCCGGCCGGCCAGCGGTTCGAGCGGTCCCCGCCATGTCATCTGGCTCGCAACGCAGCCCTGACCTTCGGTGCGCTGTTGGCGCGGAACGGCCGGGACACGCGCTTCAGCCCGCCTCGCTGCGAGCGTATCCCACGGGTTCGATTTCGCACGGATGCTGGACCCGTAAGAATCGCGCACCGGGCCGGAATCGTTCGGCCCGATGCGCGATGTCGTGTCGCTCGACGATGCGAATGCCGAGCTCGCCTGCGGATCAGCGGTCCGCCTTCTCGCCCGCGATGGTGAGATCGACGTAACGCTTCGTCGTCGGGCCGATCAGTTCACGCACCCGGCGCGCCATCGCCTCTTCCTCCTGCAGGGATTGGCGGAAGCCCGTCAGGCTACCGCCCTGCCCGGCCGCCTCGCCGATGGTCAGCAGCGATTCGTAGGCCGCGATCTCGAAGTTCTCAAAGGCGTGGTTGGCATAGGTGTTCTTCAGGATCTCGTCCTGCGCCGGCGTGTGGCCCAGCGCCATCATGTTGCCGACGAAGCCGAGGATGCCTTCCTTGATCGCCGAGGGGCTGTCGCCGAGCGATTGAAGAGCCTCTTCCAGGCGGGTGCGCTGGCCGTGCGTCTCCTCGATGTGGCGGCGCAGAGCCTCTTCCATCTCAGGGTAGCGGGTGAGCCGTTCCACCTGGCGCTCCATGATCTGCAGGGCCTGCATCTCCAGGGCGTGGGTGTTCTTGAGTGCGGTGACGTAGATTTCGCGTGTGTCAAGGGCCATCGTCGGCGTCTCCTGTTCGAACGGTGCGGGGTGAAGCGCAAAAGGATCGCCCGGCCGCAGAGGCAGCCGGGCGATGAATCAGCCGATCTGTTGCGTCTCGGCGCCGCTGTCGGGGCGAGCGGGGCCGAGCACGGGCTCCTGACCCATGGGCTCGTTCTGGAAGACGCTGAAATTGCCCTTGCCGTCGATCGAGGGGCCGGCCGTCCAGCGGCCTTCCGGCGGCGGAGCACCGTCACGGTTCGTGGCGAAGAAGCTGTAGTTGAACTTCTGGTTCTCTTCCGATTGCGGGAAGCTGTTCGGGATCGGCAGGGCTCCCTCGGTGCCGCCAAGCTCCTCGATGACCGCGAGCCATTGCTGCTGGTGCATCGTGTCGCGGGCGATGAGGAAGCTCCACATGTCCTTCATGCCGGGATCGTTGGTCGCGTTGGACAGGCGCACCGCCAAGGTCCGGCCGGTCGCCTCGGCGGCGACGTTGCAATACATGTCCGCGGCGATGTTTCCGCTGGCATAGATGTGGTTCATGTCGAACGGCACGCCGTCGGAATTGCCGGGGAAGGCGGCCATGCCCGAGGAGAGCAGGTGCTTGTGCAGCATCCCTTCGGCGATATGGCGCGGGTTTTCGCCACCCATCACGGCGCCGACGATAGCATCGGCGGCCCCGGCCTCCTGAACCTTGGTCGGTGCGTTTTCGAGATTCATTGCAACGGCTGTTGCCAGCATCTCGATATGGCCGATCTCCTCCGTCGCAGTGTGGAGAAGCATGTCGCGGTACTTGGTGTTGGGCGCGCGATTGCCCCACGCCTGGAAGAAGTACTGCATACAGACGCGGATCTCGCCTTCGACGCCGCCGATCGCCTGCTGTAGCATCCGGGCATAGATCGGATCCGGGCTATCGACCCGCACTGGGTATTGGAGTTTCTTGTCGAAATAGTACATCGGCTAACTTCCTCGGCACACAGATCACACAGCCGTGCACGGCCAAGTCTTTCGACTGGCTGCGCTTCGGCTCTTGTGTCGGGGAAATCGCCAACTCCGCGCTTTGTTCAGCGGAAACTCGCGCCGATCGTGTCGCACTCATATGTTGTGCTGATATAGCACAATGCATAATCCCAGTGAGGTAACCTATAGCCTCTTGAGAGCGACGGGAGCCGAGACCGGTCGCGTCACCGTTCAGGCCGCGTTGCGGCCGAGTGCCGTCACCAATTCACGGATCGTGGCCGAGGGGACGGGGCGGCTGAACAGGTAGCCCTGACCCTCGTCACATCCTTCGAGCCGAAGCTGCTCGAGTTGCGCCTCGGTCTCGATCCCCTCCGCCGTGGTCGTGATGCCGAGGCTGCGGCCGAGGCCGACCACGGAGCGCACGATCAGGCGCGAGTTGCCCGGCGCGGCGAGGTTACGCACGAAGGACTGGTCGATCTTGATCTTGTCGAACGGGAAGCTCTGCAGGTAGCTCAACGACGAGAAGCCAGTGCCGAAATCGTCCATCGCCACCCGCACACCGAGGCGCTTCAAGGTGTGGAGCGTCGCCAGCGTCGTCACGCTGTCGTTGAGCAGGACCGACTCGGTGATTTCCAGTTCCAGCCGGTGCGCCGGCAACCCGCTCGCGGCGAGCGCATCCATCACCGCCCGGACGACCGCCGCATTCTTGAATTGCGCGGCGGAGACATTGACGGCGACGCGGATGTTCGAGGGCCAAGTCGCGGCCTCGCTGCAAGCCTTGCGCAGCACCCATTCGCCGATCTCGCCGATGGTGCCTGTCTCCTCCGCCAGGGGAATGAAATCCGCGGGAGAGACATAGCCGCGCTCGGGATGGCGCCAGCGCAGCAGCGCCTCGCAACTGGCGATCCGCTGCCGGTCGAGCTTGACGATCGGCTGGAACACGAGCTCGAACTCGCCGTTCCCGACGGCCTTCTTGAGATCGCTTTCGAGAGCCCGGCGCTTGCGCAGCTCGACGTCCATCTCCTCGTCGAAGAAAGCCCAGCAGCCCCGTCCGGTCGCCTTGGCGCGGTAGAGCGCGAGATCGGCGCTCTTCAGCAGCTTCTCCGGGCTCGTTCCGTGTTCCGGTGCGAGCGAGATGCCGATGCTGAGCCCGACCGTCACGGTGTGTCCGTCGAGCAGGAAGGGCTGCTGGAAGGCCGCGATCAGGCGCTTGGCCAGGGCGCTCGCATCCCGCCGCGCATGCGTGCCGGCCTGGACGCCGGCTTGGACGATGGCGAACTCGTCGCCGCCGAGACGCGCCACGAGATCGGTGTCGCGCAGACAGCCTTGCAGCCGTTCCGCAACGCTGCGCAGCAACCCATCGCCGATGGGATGGCCGAGCGTGTCGTTGACTTCCTTGAACCGGTCGAGATCGAGGCAGAGCGTGGCGAACCCGGCACCGGCCCCTTCGTCGAGACGCGCGGCGGCCTCTTCCAGGCGCTCGCCGAACACCATGCGGTTGGCGAGCCCCGTCAGCGCGTCCTTGCGCGCCATGGTGATGATCCGCGCTTCCGCCTCGTAGCGCTGGGTGACATCCTCGTAGGTGGCGATCCAACCACCCTCCGCCGTCGGCTGCTGCTTGAGCGCGACGATGCAATCCGTTCGGATCGGGCAACAGAGCGAGGCGCTCAACCCGCGTTGGAGCAAGGCCTCCTGTTCGACGAGGAGATCGATTGCGCGGCCGTTATCGGACGCGGCTTCGACGAGACGGGCCACGTCGCGGATGCTCATGCCGGGCCGCAACGCGGCGGCATCGACGCCGAACATGTCGCAGAAGCGGCGATTGTAGACGAGGAGGCCGCCCTCTGCGTCGTAGAGGCAAAGCCCCTGGAGCATGTTGCTGAGAGCCGCGTCGAGCTGTGCATTGCTGCGCTTGAGCTGATCCTCCTGCTCCTTCAGCAGGGACACGTCGCTGCAGACGGCAACGAAGCCGCCCTCGCGTGTGGGACTGCGGCTGATGCGCAGCCAGCGCCCGTCGGCGGTGTGCGTCTCGGCGGTCAGGGTGGCGTGGCCGGGCATGGCGAGCAGGGCATCGGCGACGGCGGAACCGCGCGAGTCCGAGAGCGGGCGATGGCCGGGCTCGGCCTGATCGATCCCGAGCAAAGCGGCCGCCCGCGCGTTCGCGAGCACGATGCGGCCCGCGGCATCGACCACGACGATGCCTTCGATCGACCCCTGCACGGCGTCGGCGAGCAGGCTTTGGGCGGAGCGGCGCTGCGCGACCTCCTCCTGCATCATCGCCGCGATGTTGTCGCGCATGACCGCCATGGCGCGCAGCAGGGCGCCGAACTCGTCGTCGCCGCCCTCGGGGACGCGCACGGTCAACTCACCGGCGGCGATGCGGCTCGCGACCGTCGAGGCGTCGGCCACCGGCCGAACGATCTGCCGCAACAGGAGCAAGGCGACGATGCCCGAGAGAACGATCGCGAGTGAGGTCGCGAAGATGCTGAGCCGCACGTCGCGGGCCACGTCCGCGCGGGCCGTCTGCCGATAGGAGAAGCCGTCCCCGGCGGTAAAGTTGATCAGCAGGTCGATATGCTGCTCGGCTACCGCCGCGTGGGCATCGAGCGCCTGCCAGACATCCGCCGTCTGTTGATCGGGGCCGAACTCCCTCCGGGCGGCGAGCCAGTGCGCGACGGCGTCTTTGGCGGCGGCGGCCTCCCGTGTCGCACGCTCCGACTGGGCCCGGTCCGCGGCGATCTCCAAATCTTCTTCGAACGATTGCGTCAGCGCCTCGATCCGCGCTTCGAGCGTCCGCCGCTCGGCGCTATCGCCGGCGAGGCGGGCTCGGGCCACCGCAGCCTGGAGCATCGCGAGGTCGGTCGCGGCAGCCCGGGCGTAATTGATCGCCATCAGAGAGCGATCGTAGGTTTTGTCGACCAGTGCACCCGTCGTCATGATGCCGAAGGCGGCGTAGCCGCCGAGCGCCGCCGTGATCGCGCTCAGCACTAGGAAGGCGAGGAAGATGCGGCCGCGAATCGTGCGACCACCGCGCAGCACGGCCCCGACGGCGGTGCGCCCGAGCGAAAAGCCAAAGGGTCGGCGTGGAAGACTCATCGGGCAAACGCTCGCTTCTCGCAGCCAGCATGTCCGACAATCGTTAAGGTAATCTGCGACGTCAGCGATTTCGGTAGTGTATCCCTCGAATTCGGTGATGACGTTAAGGCGAACGCAACTTCATGGATGCTCATCTGAAACGAACGAGTGCGCGGGGGCGTCCTCGAAGTAGAGGAGACGGGCATGATGGATGCGTGCCGGATGAGAACTGCGCCCACGCCGCGGCGTACAGGTTCAGTCCTGTTGCTCACATCCCTCATCGCATCCGGAACGGCGCTCGCGCTGGCGGGCGATACGGCGTCCCACCGCGTGACGCAGAAGGGGCGGTCCTTCGCCCCGGGGGCGATTTCCCTTCGGGCCGGCGAAGGCCTCGCGATCGTGAACGACGACGGTGAACTCGTCCATCACGCCTATCTCGAAAATCCTGACTTCAGCTTCGACACCGGAGAGCAGATTCCGGGAAGCAAAACCGTCGTCTTCTTCCCGAAGCCGGGGCAGTTCACGATCCTGTGCGGCATTCATCCGAAAATGAAGCTCGCGGTCTCGGTGAAGTAAAGAAGCTCAGTTCAGCTTAAAGTTGCATGCGACCGAGATGTTTTCCAGGCTATCTGTCCGTCATCATCTTAAGATCTGGGCCGGCCAGCGCGATTCACGCCACTATTAAGCCAATGCCTTAACTGAAATTAAAGCCAAAGCCCCGAAGGTCGAACCTGTCGAGGTTCGAATGGCTTGGAAATTCGTGGGGGGCGTCGCAGCCCTCCTAACGATCCTGATGGGAAGCTTGGCGATCGCGACGAACGGCGAGCCCGATCGTTCGGCTGTGCTCGCCGAGTACCGCCGTCCGGCCGAGATTCCCTTCCCCGACGACAACCCGTATCGGGCCGCAAAGGCCGAACTCGGCCGCGCGCTGTTCTTCGAGCCTGCTCTCTCACGGGACAGCGACCGCACCTGCGCCACCTGTCACGTCCCAGGGCAGGATTGGACCGACACGACTCCGCGCGCCCCGCGCAGCGACGGCGGCTTCATGGATTTCCGGACGCCGACGCTGCTCAACGTCGCCTGGACCGAAACGATCTACGGTTGGGATGGTAAGTTCCGCGGACTCGAAGCGGTGGCCCGCACCCCGCTGACCGCGCCGGGCAACATGAACATGCCGCCCGAGGAGATGGTCCGTCGCCTCTCGGCCGATCCGAAATATGTCGTCGCCTTCGCTGATGCGTTCCCTGGACCCACCCCGGACGGTGGGCCAATCACTCAGGAACGGATCGAACAAGCACTCGCGACCTTCCAGCGCCTGATCGTCTCCGGTCGCGCACCCTTCGACCGCTGGGTCGAGGGTGATGCACGCGCGCTGGGCCCAGCCGCCAAGCGCGGCTTCGATCTGTTCAACGACAGGGCCAACTGCGCCGCCTGCCATTCGGGCTGGAACTTCACGGACGGCTCGTTCCACGACATCGGCGTCGCCACGGACGGTGCGATCGGCCGGGGGCGGTTCTTCCCGAACTCGACGGCCCTGCGCTACGCCTTCAAGACGCCGACCCTGCGCAACGTCGCGCGGCGCCCGCCCTACATGCATGACGGATCGTTGCCGACGTTGTCCGAAGTGATCGACCTCTATGACCGCGGCGGCATCGATCGGCCGAGCCGGTCCCGCGATATCCGTCCGCTTCATCTGACGGCGCAGGAGAAGGCCGACCTCATCGCCTTCCTGGAAACCCTCAACGACGACGGTGCCGAGGGGCCCGCCTACCAGCCGATCGGAACCGAGCCGCCACGGCCGTAAGGGATGCCGAGGCCGGCGCGTCCGTCAGTAATTGATGGTTGCGCGCAGACCCAGAACCGTGGCGTTGCGCAGCCGGCGTCCGCGCTCGTCGGCCACGCCGCCGCCGGGCCGCACGACATATTGGAGATCCGGCTGAAGGGTGAAGCCGGACACCAGCTCCGCCTGATAGGTCGCCTCGAACACGGTCTCGCTGCTGCGCAGCGGACCCGATCCGGCCCCGAAAACGCGCTGGTCGCGGTCGAAGGCGCGGGCAGCCGGACTGATGCGGGAATGGATCACTCCGAGGCCGAACGTATCGTTGGGGCGGCCCTCGAACAGGCCTCGATAGGCCACGCCGGCATCGACATAGAGATCGATCAGGTTGCGGTTCGTCGGTACGGCGGAGACCCGCAGGAACGCAGAGGCACCCTCGTTCACCGTGCCGGGTTCGCGATAGATCGTCTGGTCGAGCATCGCGTAGAGCCCCGCATTGCCGCGAAAGCGCCGGGCGATACCGGTCGCCTCGGGATCGGCCAGCAGTCGCCCCCGGACTTCGTCGAGGCGGGGGCTGTCGAACCGGCCGAAATGGTACCAGCCGCCCAGGGTCGCGGTGCCGGGCAGCCGCTCAGCGCCGGGCAGGCTGGGATAGGCATAGGCCACTTCGCCGATCAGCAGTGCCGGATCGTTGACGCGGAAACTCGTGCCGGTGCGGTTGCGCCGCTCCGGATCGGTCTCGTCGCCGGCCGGTGTTCCCGCCGGATCGCCGTTGAACAGCCCGCCCTGCAGCGAGAGTTCGGCGGTCGGCTCGTATTTCAGGCGGATGGCGGGCGTGGCCAGCGGATAGATCGGCCCGCCGCTCGGCAACACGACCGCGCCGATATTCGGCCAGCCGAATCCGGCATTGATGAACACCACCGCCGATTGCGCGATGGCGAACTCCGTATCCGCCGAGACCTGGCCGACCTTCACCGAGAGCCGGTCGTCGAAGAAGCGCTGCTCGATCCACAACTCGAACAGCCTCGTCGAGGGCAAAGCCTCGATGCCGCTGACCGTCGTGAGGTTGTTGACGAAACGCCGAGACAGGCCGTGCCCGTGGATCTGGAAGAAGTCGGTGTGAAACCGGGCACCGCTCCAGCCGGCGAACTGATCGAGATCGATGTCGAGCGAGGTATCGAGGCGGCCGCCGAAGGTTGTCCCGCGCCGCAGCCCGCCGGAGGCGCTGGAAAACCCCTCGCCGATATAGGTGAGGACGTAGGTGACGCCCCGCGCCGCCAGCGAAGCGCGCAGGCCGAACGGGTCGCCGTAGGGGCCGAGCACGTCCTGGATCGAGCCCTCGTTCGTCACGGAGACTTGATCCGATGTCCGCGATTGCGCGATCGCGGTCTGCGGGTCGCCGCCTGCGCCGGTCAGCGGAAGGCCGAGCGGCATGGGTAAGGCGAGCGACGGCAGCGATTGGGCGCCCGCCGGGACCGAGGCGAGGCAGAGCGGAGCAGACAGGGCGAGGATCGCGACGCCGCTCGCGAGGAAGCGGAGCGTTCGGGCCGCGCGGCGACGTGTCGTTTCCGCTCTCACGTCATTGCTCGGCTCGCCACACAGGCGTGTTTCCGTAAGGCGGCGATCCCCCGTCGAGGGGCGGCCGGGTCGGGCCATATCGGACGATACCCAAGCAGGCGCAAATGACAGCTCTGCGAAGCGCCACCCTCGTCCTGGTCGTTCGATGGGGATCACCGACCGTCAGAGCGGTTCGATCCCCAGCACTTTCATCCGCGAGCGCAACGTCGTCGGCTTGAGCCCGAGCAACTCGGCCGCGCCGCCGGCACCGAAGACCTTTCCGCCGCTGATGTACAGCGCCGCCTCGATCTCGCTGCGGGCACGGGCGCGGCGCTCCTCTTCGGATAGCGGCCGGCCGAGATCCGCTGGGCGCTCCGGCGCGGGCATGACAGGGCCGGTGCTGCGGGCTTCCGGCAGATCGAGGCGCAGGCGCCCGCGCTCGGCGAGAATCGCGGCGCGCTCGATCACGTTCTCCAACTCGCGCACGTTGCCCGGCCAATCGTAGCGTGACAGGCGGCGGGCATCGGCCTCGGTCAGGCGCAAATCCGTCCGGTTGAGGCGCCGCGCGGCGGCCTTCAGGACGTGCTGCGCGATCAGCGGCACGTCCTCGCGGCGCTCCCGTAGGGGCGCGGAGGTCAGGGGGAAGACGTTGAGGCGGAAGTAGAGATCCTCGCGAAAACGCCCGCGGCGCACCTCCTCCTTGAGGTCGCGGTTGGTCGCAGCGATCAGCCGAATATCGACCGCGCGGGTGCGCTCCTCGCCGACCCGTTCGAACTGGCGCTCTTGCAGGACGCGCAGCAGCTTGCCCTGGAGGTCGAGCGGGATCTCCCCGACCTCGTCGAGGAACAGCGTGCCGCCGTCGGCGAGTTCGAACCGCCCGATCCGGTCGCGCAGCGCCCCGGTGAAGGCCCCCTTGGCGTGGCCGAAGAACTCGCTCTCGAACAGGTCGCGCGGGATCGCTGCGCAGTTCACGCGGATCAGCGGCCGCTCGCGGCGGCGACTCGCCTCGTGGATGGCCCGGGCGATCAACTCCTTCCCGGTGCCGGATTCGCCGGTGACGAGGACGGTGGCATCGGTGCCCGCCACAACGTCGATCTGGCGCAGCAACGCCTCCATGACCGGGCTACGCCCGATGATGCCCTGATGGTGGCTCTCGGCGCGAATTTCCTCCTTCAGGTAGGCGTTCTCCTGCTCCAGGCGCTCGCGCAGGGAATCGACTTCGGCGAGTGCGGCCCGCAACCGGTCCTCGTCCTCACGGCGCTGGCTGACATCGCGAAACACGATCACCGCGCCGAGCAATTGCCCGCCCTCGCGGATCGGCGTCGAGGTGTACTCGACGGGGAAACAGGTGCCGTCC
>Ga0308157_10009996_pt1 | contig 10395 bp, 8 predicted proteins | sample PhyBR1_FD_201035 | JGI IMG/M metagenome (GOLD analysis project Ga0308157, IMG submission 201035) | Phyllosphere microbial communities from UC Gill Tract Community Farm, Albany, California, United States - DLSLB.R1 | ecosystem: Host-associated > Plants > Phyllosphere > Unclassified | place: USA... | reverse complement strand
CCCGATACCCAGGCGCTGGGCGGCTTCCATGCGTCGGCCGTGGGTGGCGTGAAGCGCCGTCCGGATCAGCCGCGACTCGAACCGGCGGCTGAGCACGTCCCACACCTCGGCCTGCCCTCCCTGCAGCAGCTTCTGCGCTTCGGCTTCCAGGGCCTGCTCCCAGCCTGGCTGTGCCGTCGGTGGAGCGCCCGCAGAACCAGCGGCGGGTTCCGCAGCAGTTGCCGGGGCGTAGGCGGCTGCATAACCGCTGCCACCACCGATGGCAGGCTGGGGGTTCGCGGCTGCGTTGGGCAGCGTTGCTGCGTCCGCTGCTTGCGCTGCATCGGCCCCCGGCCCCGGCTCGGCAGTCAGGCCGGATGTCCACGAGGCAGCCGGAGCGGCGGCCACTGACGCTTCTGCGGTGGAACGTGGCGCAGCCAGCACTTCGGGCGGAAGATCCTGCAGCGAAATCACCTGGGCCGGCGCCATCACCGTGAGCCAATGGCAGATGTTCTCGAGCTGCCGCACGTTGCCCGGGAAGGCGAAATGCTCCAGCCGCTGCAGCGCCGCTTCGGCAATGCGCTTGGGCTCCACGCCCAGCTGCCGCGCGCTCTGTTGAAGGAAGTGGCGGGTAAGCATGGGCACGTCTTCATGCCGCTCGCGGAGCGCTGGCAGCCGCAGCCGAATGACGTTCAGGCGGTGGAACAGGTCCTCGCGAAAGCCCCCTTCCTTGACGCGACGCTCCAGGTCCTGGTGCGTGGCGGCGATCACGCGCACATGCGACTTGACGGCCGCATGGCCGCCCACGCGGTAGAACTGCCCGTCGGACAGCACCCGCAGCAGCCGGGTCTGCAGATCGAAGGGCATGTCACCGATTTCGTCGAGGAATAGGGTGCCGCCCTCAGCCTGCTCGAAGCGACCGCGGCGCTGCGTCTGCGCGCCGGTGAAGGCTCCCCGTTCGTGGCCGAAGAGTTCGGATTCGAGCAGGTCCTTGGGGATGGCGGCGGTGTTGATCGCGACGAAGGGCCCTCCGGCGACCGGGGAATGCTTGTGGAGCGCACGCGCCACCAGTTCCTTGCCGGAGCCCGATTCACCCGTGATGAGCACCGTGACCTGGCTCTGGCTCAGGCGGCCGATGGCGCGGAACACGTCCTGCATGGCGGGCGCCTGGCCCAGCATTTCCGGCGTGGCGGTCTGGCGCTCTTCGGTGACTTCCTCGCGCTGGCTTTCCTCGACCGCGCGGCGGATCAGCTCCACCGCCTTGGGCAGATCGAACGGCTTGGGCAGGTATTCGAAAGCACCGCGCTGGAAGGCCGAGACGGCGCTGTCCAGATCGGAATACGCCGTCATGATGATGACGGGCAGGCCGGGTTGCTGCTGGCGCACCTGCTCGAGCAGCTGCAGGCCCGAACCGCCGGGCATGCGGATGTCGCTCACCAGCGCCTGGGGGCCCTGGCGCGCGGGGTCGCCGGCGGCGATGTCGGCGAGGGCATCGAGTACCTCGCGGGGATGGGTGAAGCTGCGGGTGGGCAGGTTCTCCCGCGCCAGCGCTTTCTCCAGGACGAAGCGGATCGACGGGTCGTCATCTACTATCCAGATCGGCTTCATGTGTTGGTTCTACCTTGTTCCCGTTGGTGGCTGTCTGTCTCTCGGGACCTCAAGGCAAGGGAATGAGGATGCGGAAGTCGGTGCGCCCCGGAACGCTGTCGCATTCGACGAGGCCGTGATGCTGCTGCACGAAGGTCTGTGCCAGCGTCAACCCCAACCCCGATCCCCCGTCCCGCCCCGTCACCAAGGGATAGAAAATCCGTTCCTTGATGGCCTCGGGCACGCCCGGTCCGTTGTCGATGACATGCAATTCCAGTGCCAGCCGGTAGCGCTGGCGACCGAAGGTGACCTGGCGGGCAACGCGGGTGCGGAGCACGATTTCCGCATCGCCCTGCGCAATGCGCTCGGTCAGCGCCTGGGCGGCGTTCTGCACGATGTTCACCAGCGCCTGGATCAGCTGGGCCCGGTCGCCGCGGAACTCGGGAATGGACGTGTCGTAGTCGCGGCGCACGCGCAGCCCCTGGGGAAACTCCACCAGCACCAGCGATCGGACGCGCTCGCACACCTCATGGATGTTGACGTCGCCCACCAGGTGCGGATGGCGATGGGGTGCCAGCAGCCGGTCCACCAGGCTCTGCAGGCGGTCGGCCTCGTGGATGATGACCTGCGTGTACTCGATCAGCTCGCGGCTTTGCAGATCCATCTCGAGCAGTTGCGCAGCGCCGCGGATGCCACCCAGCGGGTTCTTGATCTCGTGCGCCAGGTTGCGAATCAGTTCCTTGTTGGCCAGGGCCTGTTCGCGCAGCCGCTCCTCACGGTCCTGGCGGGCCTGGGCCTCCAGTGGCCAGAGTTCGAGGAGCACCTCCCCGCCGTGCTCGGCGAGAGCGAAGCTGACATGCACGGGCAGCGGCTCCTGCGGCGGCCGGCGCAGCCCGGCCTCGAAGCGCAGCGCCGCGAAATCCCGCTCGCGGGCCCCGGCCAGCGCGGTCTGCAGCAGGGCCGGGTCGGTGAAGAACACGCTGAAGTCGGTGCCATCCAGCGTGCGGCGCGACAGGCCGAGGCAGGTTTCCAGCGCGGCGTTGGCGAAGAGCACCGCACCGTCGTCGGCGCGCAGCACGGCGATCAGGGTGGAGACGAGGTCGAGCGCAAGGTAGCGCGAGGTGTCGGTTTTGGGCAGACGATTCCCTTTCTGAGGAGTGCCGGATCCGCCGGCCGGCGACGGTGCCGCCGCAGGGCCTGCGGTCAGTGCCGATGGGGCCTCGCCCCAACAGGGCGGGCCGCCGATCAGCGCGGTGCGCGCCTGTCAGTTCTCCGATCGACAGGTCAGTTGGCGGGCGGCAGGCGTGCGAGTTCGCGCTTGATGCCGGCCACGTCGCTGTCCGCCCGTGCCAGGCTGGCCTTGAGGGCGGCCAGCCGGTCCAGATAGGCCTGGGTGTTGCGCAGTTCCAGCGCGGACTTCTCCGGCGTGCCGTTGTTGTATTCGCGCACCAATTCAGCCTGACGGGCTTCGGCCTTGCGCAATTCCGATTCAAGGATGGCGCGCGCATCGGAGTCGCGCGCGCGCTGGTCGGAGGCTACGACACGCGGCGTGTTGACCGGTGCGGCTGCAGAACTGCCGGACGAAGCGCTGCTGCCGCCGCCACCGCCAGCACCACCCGAGGACGGAGCTGCGGCGGGACGCTGGCTTTGCAGGACCGTGACGTTGCCGCCTTCGACCACCTTGCAGCCCCGCTCCTTGGCCTGCGTGGCGTTGTTGGTGTATTCGTTGCCGCAGCGGTAGATGCGGTCCTGCGACCAGGCGGCCGGCAGACAGGCGCACAGCGTCCACAGCGCGATCAATGTCTTTTTCATGGGTTCCTCACGTGGCATGCAGAAGGCGCATGCGGGGCTGCGGGGAGTATCTCCCCAATCGCCCGGCAGCGCCAATTCCTCCCGCCCAACGCGATCTGGTCAGGGCAGGTTGACCCATCAGGCCCTCACGCTCCGCGCAAGTTCCTCCGCCGCCAATGAAAAAGGCGGCTTGCGCCGCCTTGGGTGTGGTCGAAGCAGGCACCGGTGCCCGGCGCCGCTTCGGCGTTGCTGGATTACAGCGAGTAGTACATGTCGTATTCGACCGGGTGGGGAGCCATGCGGAAACGCGTGACTTCGCTCATCTTGAGGTCGATGTAGGCGTCCAGCATGGAGTCCGAGAACACGCCACCCTTCGTCAGGAAGCCGCGGTCCTTGTCCAGATACTCCAGCGCCTGGTCGAGGCTGTGGCACACGGTCGGCACCAGCTTGTCTTCCTCGGGCGGCAGATGGTAGAGGTCCTTCGTGGCGGCTTCGCCGGGATGGATCTTGTTTTCCACGCCGTCCAGGCCGGCCATCATCAGTGCGGAGAAGCACAGGTAGGGGTTGGCGGATGGATCGGGGAAGCGCGCTTCGATGCGGCGGCCCTTCGGGTTCGCCACGTACGGGATGCGGATCGAGGCCGAGCGGTTGCGGGCCGAGTAGGCCAGCTTGACCGGGGCTTCGAAACCGGGCACCAGGCGCTTGTAGCTGTTCGTGCCAGGGTTGGTGATGGCGTTCAGGGCGCGGGCGTGCTTGATGATGCCGCCGATGTAGTACAGGGCGAAATCAGAGAGGCCGGCGTAGCCGTCACCAGCGAACAGGTTCTTGCCGTCTTTCCAGATGGACTGGTGCACGTGCATGCCGGAGCCGTTGTCGCCAGCGTAGGGCTTGGGCATGAAGGTGGCGGTCTTGCCGTAGGCGTTGGCCACGTTCCAGACCACGTACTTCAGGACCTGCGTCCAGTCGGCGCGCTCGACCAGCGTGCTGAACTTGGTGCCGATTTCATTCTGGCCAGCGCCTGCCACTTCGTGGTGGAACACTTCGACCGGGATGCCCAGGGATTCGAGGATCAGCGACATCTCGGCGCGCATGTCCTGCGTGCTGTCGACGGGGGGCACGGGGAAGTAGCCGCCCTTGACCGTGGGACGGTGGCCGCGGTTGCCGCCTTCGAGCTTGGCGCCCGAATTCCAGGGAGCTTCGTACTCTTCGATCTCGAACATGACCTTGCCAGGCTCGTTGGACCAGCGCACGCCGTCGAAGATGAAGAATTCTGGCTCAGGGCCGAAGAAGGCGGTGTCGCCCAAGCCGGAGGCCTTCAGGTAGGCCTCAGCGCGCTTGGCGATGGAGCGGGGATCACGGTCGTAGGCCTTGCCGTCACCGGGCTCGATCACGTCGCACTGCAGGAACAGCGTGGTTTCTTCAAAGAACGGATCGATGTTGGCCGTGTTCGGATCGGGCATGAGTTGCATGTCCGACGCTTCGATACCCTTCCAGCCCGCCACCGACGAGCCATCGAAAGCGTGGCCCGACGTGAACTTGTCTTCGTCGAAGTGGGAGACAGGCACGGTCACGTGCTGTTCCTTGCCACGGGTGTCGGTGAAGCGGAAGTCAACGAACTTGACTTCGTTTTCCTTCACCAGCTTCATCACGTCTGCAACGGTCTTGGCCATCAGGATCTCCAGGATTTAAGCGCTTGTTAAAAACGACAGGTTAAAAGCAGGTTGCGTGCCAAGAGCACGCCGCCATGCACTATGGCGGAGCACGGCGGACCGATTCCGCTGGCTCCGCTCGCACAGGCCCAAAATGGTGCGTGATTGGCAGATGACACAATCGCTAAGTATTGCGCACCAACTCAGGGCCCAGTTTCGCACCAACAGAGTGCAACTCCTTCAGCAGCAGCGCCCAGGCTGCGGGAACCAGCTCCGCAGGGCCTTTGACCCCGAGTTCGATATGGCGGCCGTGGATGGGGTGGTCCACGCTGGGAAGGCTGAACACGCGGATCGGCGCGTGGGCCTGCTCGACACGCTCCATCAAAGGAGTGAGGCTTGCTTCCATGGAACCGTACACCACGACGGAATGCTCGGTTTGCGGCTGTTGGTTGAACCAGCGACTGCAGTGCTCTTCAAGCACCCACTCGATCATGGGCCACGCCATGACGGGAAAGCCCGGCACGAAATGGACCTGGCCACCGCCGGCGCCACCACAGGAGAAGCCTGGAATCTTGTTGTACGGATTGGGGATGATGGCCGCGCCTTCGGGAAAGACGCCCATGTTCAGGCGGTGGACGTTGTCAGGCCGGTCCGGCTCATAAGGCACGCCCTGCTCTCGCGCCGCGTCCTGCATGCGCTCGCGGATGAGGAGTTCCGCCTGGGGATGCAGCACCAGCGGCCTGCCCAGCGCCCGCGCAGCGCATTGGCGGGTGTGGTCATCGGGTGTGGCACCGATGCCGCCGCAGGAGAAGACGATGTCGCTGGAAGCGAAGGCGCGCTCCAGTGTGGCCGTGATGCGGGCCGGATCGTCGCCGACATAGTCGGCATAGGACACGGTCAGGCCGCGTGCGCCCAGTAGCTCGATGACTTTGGGCAGATGTTTGTCGGCGCGCTTGCCCGACAGAATTTCATCACCCACGATGATGACGCCGAAAGAGGGAATCATGATGCGAAAGAAGTGGAGGGAGGAGGAGAAGCCCGTGGCGAGAGGCCATCGGCCGCCGGCATCGACGTCGTTGCGGCGGCTGCCACTGCCGAGCCCGGCGTGGTGCCAGCAGACTCGCCACGCTCACGGCGCAGCTGCTCCAGCGCAGCCAGCGCGTAGTGGGTGAACCAGAGCGATGAGAACGCGAACACCAACGTGTAGATCCACATGGCCACTGGCACCAGGACGATGAAAGCCGCAGCGAACACGACGCCGGAGGCCCAGACGATGCCGGGCGCTGCGCCCAGGTACCCGCACAGAACGCCCATACCCAGCAGTTGCAGCCGGTGCCGTGCCACCACGGTGATGCGCTCTTCCTTGTTGGCGTGCTCTGCCAGGGCATCGAAGGTCATCACCCGGTAGGTCAGCCAACCCCAGATCAGTGGAGGCAGTACCAGCACCAAGGGCGGCACCAGCCATAGGGGCACCGAAATCAGGAGAGCCAGCAGCGCAGCCAGCGTGGAACCCAAAGACCAGGCCAGGCTGGCCATGAAGGACCCGCCTCGCTTGCGCTCGAGCGCAGGAAACCGGCGGTCTGCCACCAGCCGCACGAGCGCGGGGGTCATCAGCACCGCGACGGCCAGCACGGCGAGCAGAACGATGACGGGGGTGGCCGCGACGACGACCAGCAAGGGCGCCAACGCTCCGGCCGCATCGCTCACGCCGAACTGGCGCAGCCAACCCCATAGCAGCTCCAGCCAGGTGGAGCTCTGCAGCGATTGCTGCACGCTGGCAACGGCCGGCTCCCACCACAGGTAGCCCGCGCCCCATGCCAGCAGCCCGATCAACACCAGGGGCAGGACGGACAGCGCCATCACCCGGGGGCGCAGGCAGTAGACAGCGGCACGCCAGAAGGAGTCGATCAGAAGTCTCATGGCCGGAGCATAGCGGCTGCGTTGCTGCGCTGGTCAGGCGCGCCCGCAGAGGCGCAACAGGCCACGCCATTGCTGGGACCAGAACCCACGTCCGTAATCGCGGACTTGGCCGGATGGCCCGGGCTCCACCTGATCACGTACGCCGGTGGGGTCGTAGCGCAATTCGAAGTTGGCCGTCCGAAACAACATGTCCCACCAGGGCAGCAGCACACCGAAGTTGTGGCCACCGAGCACGGGTTTACGGGACCGGGAAGGTGGGGATCCGGCCGGCGACCCATCGGCTCCACCACCCTGGGGTTCTGGGGGATGCGATTCGTGGCCGATGCCGATGGCGTGGTGCAGCCGATGAAACCGAGGACTGACCCACAGCCGCTCTCCCACCCGCCCGAACCACACACGGACGTTCGCATGATGGAAGTTTTCGCTCAGCTGGGTGATCGCCACAATGGCGACGAACTGCCCCGGTGCCACGCCGATGAGCTGGGCGACCGTGACCACGATGACGTCGTGGATCACATCGTCCAGCAGGTGGTTGCGGTTGTCGCTCCACATGGTCATCTGGCGCTGCGAATGGTGCAGGGAATGCAGCTTCCACCACCACTCGAAGTGGTGCTGGCCGCGGTGGATCCAGTATTCCAGCGCATCGAAAACCACCAGGTAGATCAACAGGCTGACCCAGGCCACATCACTCACCCCGGGCCAGACCTCGTCCAGATGGAAGGTGCTGATGCCGTGCATGCGCAAGCCGCTCCAGAGGGCATCCCACATCGGCGTGAAAGCGAAGAACAATGCCAGGCGGAACAGTCCGAGCCGGTGGATGAGCGTGTAGAGCACGTCCACGCGGATGGCGGCGCGATCGGTGACAGGCTCGGCAGGCCGCCAGCGCTGCAGCGGCGCGATGATGGCCAGCATGACGAGCAACTGCAGCAGGCCGACAAGCAGCCAGCCGGTGGCGTCGTAGCCATCCTCGAGCAGGTTGGCGAGGCCGAAGGTGAACATCAACGGTTGCACGACCGTCTCGAACAGCCATTGCTGTGCCAGATCGAAGCCGTTGGCCAGGAAATTCATGTCAATCGTTCAAGCAAAGTTCGGTGATCAAAGCGCCGTCGCGTCCTGCCTCAAGCCTTGCTGCGGATCCACTCCCGGTAGTCGGGATGGTCTCGCAAAGTCTTGAAGCAAAAACCTCTTTCCTTCAGCCCGACGATCAGCGGTTCCAGTACGGCCGGCGCCCAGGGGTCCTTGCGCGACCAGATACCGAGGTGGGCCAGCAGGATGTCGCCGGACCGGATGGTACGCAGAGACTGTTGCAGCAAGGCGGCATTGCTGGCCTTCTCGCTCGACAATTCGTCGCCCAGAAAGCCGGCAGGAGACCAGCCGACATGGGCGTAGCCGCACTGGCGTGCCACCGCCAGCAACTGAGGAGATGTTTTGCCGCCCGGTGCGCGGAACAGAGGCAAAGGTTTTTTGCCGGTGATCTGCTGCAGCCGCCGGGCTGACCGGGCGATTTCCTCGCAGTAGTCCGCCGCAGTCATGAGAGATTCCTGCCCCTCGCGCGGGCCCGCGGAGGGCCTGATGCGAAAGGCCGGAGCGGAGGCGTTGCCGGCATCTGCGCGCCAATAGGCGTGATCGAAAGTATGCGAGGCGAATTCGTGCCCTTCGGCAGCGCGCGCCTTCCACCAAGGGGCCCAGTCGTTGCCGAGGCTGCCGTCACCGACTTGGGTGCGCTCGTTGGCGGCAAAGAACGTGACCAGAACATGCTGCCGCTTGAGCACGTCGGCCACCAGATCCGCCACGCCCATGTGCCCCGTGTCCAGCGTCAGGTAGATCGGCTTGTCACAGGGCGGTTCGGCATGGGCCCCGAACGGCAGGGCGCAGGCAGCCATCAACAGCGCAGCAAAGGTGCGTCGGGCCCGACGCGCAGGGTGGGTGGATCTCACAGCGCCCGATCAACGTCCCGCATGCCGCAGGGTCCACACGCCATGAGGCGATTTGCCCACGTTCACCGATCGCACGACCTTGCGCTCCTGCGTGTCGATCACGAGCATCTTGCGCGCCCATCGTGCGCTCACGTAGATCCAGCGTCCATCGGGAGAGACATCCATGCAGTCCGGACCACCCGGCGCAGGGTAGACATCCACCACCTGGCGGCTCAGCATGTCGATCTTGCTGATCGTATTGGCCACCCGGTTGCTGACGAAGAGATGCCGCCGATCGCCAGCCGCCCGGAACGCATGGGCGCCCGCGCCGGTCTTGATGCGCTGGACGGCCCGCGGCTCAGGGCCCGACACATCAAACACTTCCACGCTGTCTCCACCGGTCAGTCCGATGAACACGTGCTTGTCGTCGGGACTGCCATACACGTCCGCGGGCATGGGGCCAGTCTTGATCCGCCACTTGATCTGCTGGGTCGCAACGTCGATCGCCACCAACTCATCGCTGTCCTGCATCGTTGAGTAGACCGTCCGGCTTTGACTGTCGATCCACAGGTGGCTGGGGGTCTTGCCGGTAGCGACGCGCTTGGCCAGCGTCAGGTCTTTGCCATCCCAACGATAGAAGTCGACGTGGTTGAGGCGATTGGCCGCCGTCACCAGCCACTTCATGTCTGGAGAGAACCGCAGATGGTACGGGTCCACAATCCCGCGCACCGTGCGTTGCACCTGTGCGGTCATCGGGTCGATAAAAGTGAGCGAATCACCCAGGGCATTGGCCACCACCAGAGACTTCTCGTCAGGCGTCAAGTACATGTGGTGCGGCTCCTTCCCGGTGGGAATGCGGGCCGTTTCCGTCCAGGTTGTCGGGTCGATGACGCTGATATCGGCTTCCAGCGAGTTCAACACGAAGACAGGAGGTGCAGGATCGGCAGCTTGTGCGCCCGACAACGCGCACCCAAGAAAAAGCGCTGCCAGCCAGCGCCCACGTAGCGGAGATTTCACGTAAGACTTCCCAAGACGGATTCGTTCAGACCATCGGTGCTTCAAACACTCGGTGGAAGAGCACGGATTAGACGCGAAAACAAAGTGCCCTGACGACAGGTCCGAAATCTGAAACGAAGTTCCTTGTGCATGGGGTGTTAGAGCGGGGGCTGGCATCCCGGCGCTCCTGGGGCCTCAATCAAATGCCGGCGCTGGGGCCAGCCTCGCCGTCGAACGGTCCGCAGTGGGCCGCGCCCCTCAACTTGGTTCAGTCCTAGTGGTTTGCGTTGCGGCGACCCACGCAGCGACCATTTCCACCCGATTCTTGCGGAGCTTGCCTAGCGCAACAGCGCCAGATCGTCCTGACTGAGCCACCTCCACTGACCTGGCAACAGGTCTTGAGGAAGCTGCATGGCGCCGATGCGCGAGCGGTGCAAACCCTCCACCCGGTTGCCAACGGCAGCCAGCATGCGCTTGACTTGGTGGTACTTGCCTTCGGTCAGGGTCAGCGACAGGCTTTTTTCGCCGGTTTGGGAACACGCAGCAGCGCTTACCGG
>Ga0308157_10009995_pt1 | contig 10395 bp, 14 predicted proteins | sample PhyBR1_FD_201035 | JGI IMG/M metagenome (GOLD analysis project Ga0308157, IMG submission 201035) | Phyllosphere microbial communities from UC Gill Tract Community Farm, Albany, California, United States - DLSLB.R1 | ecosystem: Host-associated > Plants > Phyllosphere > Unclassified | place: USA... | reverse complement strand
CCTGCACGAATGTTTAACAAGGCTTTGTTTAAATGCTCAATAGAACCGTTCATTGATTCTTTTGCTTCGTCTATAATAAAATTAATTTCTTCTGTCATTGCTTAAAATATCTTTGTTAATAAACCGTGGTACCAATATTGTCGCCTTGGCAAACTTTTAATAAATTACTTTCTTTGTTCATATCAAAAACAACAATTGGTAGGTTGTTTTCCTGACTTAAAGTAAATGCAGTGGTATCCATAACATTTAATCCTTTTTCCAACACATCAGCAAACGAAATGTTTTCGTATTTAGTTGCAGTAGGATCTTTCTCCGGATCGGCAGTGTAAACACCATCAACTCTTGTTCCTTTTAAAATAACATCGGCACCAACTTCAATTCCTCTTAAAACTGCAGCGGTATCAGTAGTAAAATACGGATTTCCCGTACCTGCACCAAAAATTACAATTCTGCCTTTTTCTAAATGACGAACGGCTCTACGCTTAATATAAGGCTCTGCAATTGCTTCAATTTTTAAGGCTGTTTGCAAACGCGTAAGCATTCCGGCATCTTCCAACGCTCCTTGTAACGCCATTCCGTTAATTACGGTTGCAAGCATTCCCATATAATCGCCTTGTACGCGATCCATTCCTTTACTTGCTCCGGCAACACCTCTAAAAATGTTTCCTCCGCCAATTACAATGGCTACTTCAACACCTAAATTAACGATTTTTTTTATTTCTTGCGCATATTCTGCCAAGCGATTTGGGTCAATGCCGTACTGGTTATCGCCCATTAAAGCTTCACCGCTTAATTTTAGAAGTATTCTTTTGTATTTCATACTGAGGAAAATTTATTTGCAAATATATTGTTTTTGCTATTCTTTAAAAACGGTTAAGGTAATTTATCTTTTATTTTTCCCGATCTATTTTATTTGGGTTTTGACGGATATCGAAAACATCGGCAATTTTTATCAGCATTTCATCGTCATCAATTGAGTAAATGATTTTATAATTCAACGCTAACATATAGTGATATGTAATTAATCTCTGCTGTAAAGTAGGTTCTTTTTGTCCGATTTTTGGATTGTTTATTAGAGTATCCGGAGCTAAAAGTATTTTAGTAATAATTTCTAATGCAACTTTTGAAGTTGCTTTTTGCGTGTAATAATTGAAAATAGCATCAATCTGTTTTTCAGAAAATGCAGACCACACAATTTTATAGCTCACCGTTTAGTATTTTGAAAGAAGTTCAGCGGTAGTTTTAAACTTGTTGTTTTCAAAATCTTTTTCCGATTGTAAAATACGTTCGTTTAATTCTTCCACAGTAAAAGGCTCAAAATCTTTTTCAGATTCTGACTGTTTTGCATTTCTTAAAAGTTTTTCAAATTGAGAGATCATTTCTTCGCTTTGAAGTTTAAGAAAAGCCTGTACAAATTCTATTTTTCTTGTTTGTAAGTCCATGGTTTTAAAACTCTTTACAATTCAAATTTACGAAAAAAAATCAGATAACTGAAAGCTATTAATTCTGAAAGGATTCATTAAGGTAATTTATCTTTTATTTTTTCGAAGTTCTTTTTTGCTTCCTGATAACCGATGTCAAAAATTTCATCCATTCTTTTTTTCGATGTTTCAAAGGTGCTGTAATTTGCAAGAGCTTCGGGCTGAATATGCCAATCACACAATTCGTTTTGCGGAAAAGTATTTTGCATCATCATAATTTCAAAAGCGCGTAATGCAACCGATTTTATCGAAGTAAAACGAGTTTGATTGTACATTAACACCGGATTTACATTGCTTCCAATTAAAAAATCGCAACGCCCCTGAATGGTATTTACCGGATAATTATTTAAAATACCGCCGTCGCTGTACACTTTATTATTGATGATTACTGGCGAAAATACACCCGGAAATGCGCTTGATGCTAATATTGCCGATACTACTTTTGTGTTTTTGTGAAAGATTTTCAACTTACCGCGTTCAATTTCGGTTGCCGAAATATACAGTTCAACATCTAAATCTTTAATGGTTTTATCGCCAAATTCTTTGTCAAGATAGCGCGCAAACTGATCGGCATCTAAAAAACCTGCCTTTTTAAAAGATAAATGCGTCCAACTGAACAAACTTACTGATTTAAAAAAAGTAAGTATGCTTTTAGGTTTCATTCCGTTGGCATACAATCCGCCAACAATAGATCCTGCGCTTGTTCCCGATATAATTTCCGGAAAAATTTCCTGTTCGTTTAAAAACTGTAACACACCGGCATGGGCAATTCCTTTGTGACCGCCGCCCGATAATGCCAAACCGAAAACGGTTGAATTGTTATTCATTATTTTTTGTAACGTTAAATCGTTATTTTTGTATAAAAATACAAATTATGCAGGCAATATTTCAAAAAGCAATCGAAAATTCGATGTCTTATAACGATTATTTAAATTTGATCGACCAAAAAGTTAACGAGAACAGTTCAACGGGACACGAGCAAAATGAGATGCTTACGGATTTTACAAAACTGAACCGTGCCAGAATGAAGCGTTTAGATAAAACTCAGCAGATAATTCCGGAATTGGAAAATCTTACAAAACAAATTTCTGAAAAACAGGTTTGGATTGTACTTACTGAAAGTTGGTGTGGCGATGCGGCGCAGAATGTTCCGGTATTGCAAAAGCTTGCCGAAATAAACCCAATGATTGATTTACGTTTGGTTTTACGCGATGATAATGACGAGTTAATGCAGCACTATTTAACCAATGGTGGAAAATCAATTCCTAAATTAATTGCTGTTTCTGCCGATTTAGATAAGGAATTGTTTACTTGGGGACCACGCCCTGCAACTGCTCAGGTTGAAGTAAAACGACTTTTAGATGAAAACGGAGGTTTTAACGATAAAGTAAAAGAAGGTGTACAAGTTTGGTACAACAACGATAAAGGAATTTCTATGCAGAATGAACTTATTGATCTATTAAAAAACGCAGCTAATTAAGCTGCGTTTTTGTTTGGAATTATCTTATGACTTCTGTTTTTGTCATTCAGAGTGAAATGAAATGTAACGAAAAATCTCATTAAATTACTACTGAGATTCCTCCTTCGTCGATATAACAAAATAATGTTAGTTTTCATTGTAGTTTAGAAGGTATCTTTAATTAATTCTTCTTAACATAAACACTTCCTTCAGTAAAACCGTTTTGTTTAACAAATTTTCTAAACTGTTTTTTAGAAAGCTGAAAAGTAGTAGGACGAATAGTATCTACAACTGTTTCGGTTAATTCTGCCAGCGTATTAATTTCTTCTTCTGTACGAATATCATTTAGAGAAACAATGTTATTTTTAAATTTCAGTTTGGTAACATTCCAGTTTTTATCTTCGTTTGTAATGTTTAAAAAATAATAGCCTTTCAGTTTTCTTAAAATATCATTTTGTTGCAGATTAAAAATCGTGTCTGTTACATTATAACTTGCAATAAACAAGCTGTCGTTCAGTTTTGTCGACGCAACTTCTATTTCCTGCTGAATTTTCAAAAGATCTTTTTCTGATAACGTATCTCTAAAATACTGTGTCCTTATGATTAGTTCTTTCTGAATAACCAAATCGGTATCTGTTTCGTAATTGTGATACGTTCCAATCATTTTGTTTGGAAATGCAGATAGATCTTTTGTATTTGCAGGTTGTGCTTCGGTAAAATTAGCTAATGGTTTTTTGCACGATACAAGTGCGCAAAAAGAAATAAGTAGAATAAAGTTTTTCATAAGTGTATTTTTAGTTTTTTTCTTGAATAAATGTTTAAAAACTGTCAGGTCGAGCGTAGTCGAGACCTCTCCGCTAGTTGTTGGGTTGCATCTCGACTTCGCTCGATGTGACAAAATTCTGACAATTTAATATTATTTCAGCAAAGCATTCGTGCGTCTAATTGCTTCGGCATCTTTATAATCTAACCATTGTTGTCCTTTTGTTTTACGCATGTAATTATCATAATATCTGTTGAAAACTACATTTTTTAAACCGTTGAACAAATTTTTTGGTCTGCCTGCCAACGATCGTAAACTTAAAGAAAATCCTGGCGTTTGATACTTCATATAATGCCACCAACCTTCAGGCATATAAAGCATTTCGCCATGTTGCAATTGTGTAATATACGGATTTACTTTTTTAAGTGCCGGAAAACGGTCAAAATCTGGATTGTCAAAATCTATTTCTTCATGACAAATCCAAGAATAGGGCAAACGGTACATGTATTTTGTTTCTTTAGGATCTACCAATACGCACTGCTTTTTTCCATCGAAATGAAAATGGAAAATATTAGGAAAATCGATATCGTAATGCATAAAAACCTTCGCATTCTCGCCACCAAAAAACACCAACGGCAAATTTTTAAGCAACCTGATACCTAAATCGGGCCAACGCATATCGTCTTTCATAGACGGAGCATCTTTCATAAGGTTGTACAGAAAAATACGTAAATCGGTCGGACCTTTTTCTAAAATATCAATGTATTCTGCCATTGTCATTTTAAAATCGGGCTCGTTTACTTTTTTTGTATAATCGGTTTTTCTGCTGTCGTAAAGCGGAACTGTTTTATCGCCGGCAATTTCTTTAATAAAGTCTAAATTCCACTTGGTAAATGCAGGCCAGTCTTCAATTTGATTGGTAATTACCACAGGTTTCTGCTTTTTGTAGTAATTCTCTATGAACTCTTTTTTCGTAAGCTTTGTTACGCGTTCAATCTCTATATAATTAAAACTCATACTTAAATTTCAGCTTAAATACTATGACGTATAAAAGTAGTGAATTTAAAGATTTGTTGTTTTTTATTGAACTTTTTTTTAACAATAAATTCTTAGTTTTTTAGGCTAAGGATTTAAATGGTTTATTACCACAGATTCACAGATGTATAATAATGTTAAACCTAAATTACAGATGTTAGTTAAATTGTTCTTTATAATCGTTAGTGAATAAATAAACAGTGACTATTTAACCCGTTGAGTGTAATTGTTTTCACCACATAGAAACATAGAATTTTTCTTATGTTTTTAAAAGTATTATGATAGACGTTTTACTTTTCGCATAGCAAACTATGTGAAAAATAGTATCATTTTCTATCCCATCTTTACGAACTAGTTATGATTCTATGCGTCTATTGTGGTTAATTTTTTATTTATTTTGAACTACACCCAATGCTATTTTAATGATTTTGTATTCATTAAATCATCAAAGGCTTTATTGGTAGCTTCGGTGATTTTCGCATGAATTCCGTTACCGTAACTAACTCTGTGCACACCTAAAGCGGCAAATTCTTCATAGGTTTTCAATCCGTCTTTCATAAAAACGTTTAATGGAAGTTGCGTGGTTTCTAAAACCGTTTTAATATCTTCATCTCTATTTATCAGTGGAACAAAAAATCCGTCGGCACCAGCAGCTTCGTAAGCTTTAATACGCTTGAAAGTTTCGTTAATGGCATCGGCATGTTTGGTTGTGTAGGTATCGATACGCGCATTAATGTAAATATCTTTGCCTTTTGATTGAAGGTGCGATTTTATGGCTTTGATTTTATCAGTCAAAATAGAAATATCACCTAAAGCTCGATCTTTTCCGTTGGTTAATCCATCTTCCAGATTGATTCCTAAAATACCGGCATCAACCAATTTTTCTACATTTTTGGCAACCTGTTGCGGATCATCAGAATATCCTGATTCAAAATCGGCAGAAACCAATAATGAAGTAGATTTCGCAATTTTTTCGACCACAAAAAACATTTCTTCAAACGGAATATTCTCACCGTCTTCATAACCTAAAATATTCGCAATGGCGTGGCTTGATGTTCCTATAACCTGAAAACCCGCTTTTTCTGCAGCTTTACTGCTAATAACATCCCACGTATTGGCAATTAGTAACGGTTGGTTTTGGTTGTGTAACGATTTAAATTTGTCTAAACTCATAGCTTTATAATTTTCTTGTTCCTTATAAATTTACGGTTTTTTCAATTGATATAAAAAGGAGTTTATCAAACAAAACAGTTTTTTAACTTAACTTTATTCTACAACGGTTTTAAAACTTCTAAAGTGATTTTTTTATCAAGACTCATTCCGCCTGGGTTACAACCCGGTTTTCCTTCTGGGATTTCTATTCCGCGTTTTGCAAAATGTGCTGTCCAGACAGGAAAAAAGTTGTCAGACTTTGGCTCTTTGTAGGTCATTGGAAATAACTTGAAAAACGGTTTGTTTTTATTGGCGAATTTAAAGGCATCGTAAATCAATTCGGAACAATAATATTTGCCGTTGTCGTATAAAAAATCATCATCGTACGCAACACCTAGATTTTCTTCACAAAACGAAATAGCTTTTGGAATTAAATGAAGATGTTTACGCTTTAATGTACCTACATAAACCGTGTTTTTGGTGTAAGCTAGAAAATTTTTAAGAGGCGTTTTTACTACGGATTTGCCAATAGCCTCGTAAACAAAAAAATCTTTATTATTTGTAGTAACAACCAATCCTATGTGGTTAAAATCGTTGTTTTTATAGCCGTTTGTAACTGCGTTAATGGCATTGCACATTTCGCCACAATTTATATTCATAAACAGTAGATCGCCATTTTTTAATTCCGTTTTTTGAGCGAAAACGTATAGTGAGCAAAGTAAAAAGAATAGAATTTTTTTCATAAAATTTTAATTTACTAATTTTTTTAACCGTGCTAAGGCGTCGTTTATTCCTAAAGCAAAATTCTGATTTCTAAAGTTTGGAAGTAAAATATTTTGGATGATATTTTCTGCTTCTTCATCTGTAATAAATTCTTTAGATTGATCATCTGTGGTAATTCTGATCTCTTTTTCTGTATTACTTATTAGAATTACTAAACTCCCTTTGTTGGTTAAATTACTTTTGTTTTCTAAAAGAACATCATATGCAAAATCTTCTTTGTTGTTGTATGGGTAGTACGACGGAACTGTAATTAATATAACCTCTAAACCATTGGTTCTGATAGATTCTATTTCTTTTCTATATGTATAGAAATCATCTTCAGTAAAAATATTTTCAATATCAATTACATGAGATAAAGTAAAGAATTTACATACTGAGAGATCGTAGTTTTCACAATGTTTTTTTAATGCGACTTTTTTATTAAAAGTAACAACATTCATTGTGTTTAAAATAGTTTTATAAGTTTTGCTTTCTATTTCTTCAGATAAGTTCTTAGTGAAATTTTCAGCAAACAATTCATAGTTTCCTTGTTTATGTAACTTGCATAATAAATCTAAATCATTTGATGAATCAGCTTGCGCATAAATTTTAGCAGATATAAGGAAAAATAATATTATACTTTTCATGTTTATTATTTTTTATCTTTAAAAAGCGTACCGCCAAAACCAATACCTAATGTACGATAAACTTGTTGTTTTAAACGAAACTGATGATCGTTAGCGAATAAGAAAATTCTAGAACCACCGCCCAGTTCAACTCCGAACTGATAATGAGAAAATACTCCGTTCAAGTTTCCTCTGCCAATTGCCGTATTCCAACCATAAGCTACTTTACCGTAAACTCTGGTTTCGCCGCCAATTAACCGAGCTAAAGTTACAGTCGGAGCAATAGGAATTGTATAAGCACTGTCGAAAAAGTTTGCGTGCATACCTGTAAGTAATCCAAGGCGAATCCATTGTTTGTAAGCAATTCCGTATTCATAATGACCGGCAATTCCACCAATAACAAATTTAGAAGGTTCTTCCATTTGCCCGGTGTTTGCATCATAATAACTTTCTTTATCTGAATTTGCATTGAATAATAACATGTAATCTACTGCTTGATATTGTTCAAAAACAGGCTTTTTATCTTGAGCAGATATTTGTAATGCTGAAATTAGCAAACTTATCTGAACGATTTTTCTCATAAGCAAAAAAGAAGCTTATTCGGCTTCTTTAAAATTTAAATTGTATATTTTCTCAAAGGCTAACGGTTCTATGGCATCAGCAACAGAAAAATCGCCTATCTTGGTTCTTCGTAAAGCGGTTAAATGTCCGCCCGAATTCAAAGCTTTTCCAAAATCGAAAGCTAAAGATCTAATGTAAGTTCCTTTGCTGCAAACTACTCTGAAATCAATTTCGGGCAAGGCAATTCTTGTAATTTCAAACTCGATAACTTCAATTTTTCTCGATGCAATTTCAACTTCTTCACCCGCACGTGCATGTTCGTACAAACGTTTGCCATCTTTCTTTAAAGCCGAAAAAATAGGAGGGAACTGATCTATAACTCCAATAAATTTTTTGCGGGTTTCTTCTATTAATTCGTTCGATATATGATCGATAGGGAATTGCTGATTAATTTCGGTTTCTAAATCGTAAGATGGTGTTGTAGCGCCAACAGTAATAGTTCCGGTGTATTCTTTAACCTGACCTTGCAATTCTGCGATACGCTTGGTGAATTTTCCAGTACAGATAATTAAAAGTCCCGATGCTAAAGGATCCAATGTTCCTGCATGACCAATTTTGAACTTTTTAGGAAGATCTAAATTTTTTAGTAACGCGTATTTTATTTTATTTACCGCCTGAAAAGAACTCCAAGTTAATGGTTTATCTATCAGTAAAACCTGTCCTTCCAGAAAATCTTCCTTTGATAATTTCTGCATTATTTCGTGTAAAAATAAATTAACAACCCAATCCCAATGATGATTCGGTACCAGCCCCAAAACTTAAATCCGTATTTTGTAAGTACGGCAATGAATGTTTTTACGGCAATTAAAGCGGTTATAAACGCAATAACGTTACCAATTAGGAACAATATAATATGGTGCTGATCCTGCAAAATCATTTCGTAACCTTTCATTTCGGTTGCTGTTCCTTTGCCCCATGTTTTTACAAAAATTGAGTAAACCGTAACGGCTAACATGGTTGGAACTGCCAAAAAGAACGAAAATTCTGCGGCTGCTTTTCTGCTTAAACCTTGGGTCATACCACCGATGATCGATGCTGCCGAACGCGATGTTCCGGGCATCATTGCCAAACATTGCCAAAAACCTATAGTGATTGCTGTTTTAAACGTAATGTCTTTTTCGTGAATGATTTTAGGATTTTTAAACCAGCGATCTACGAATAAAAGTACGATTCCGCCGATGACTAAAACTGATGAAATAGCGATTTGATTTCCTAAAACAGCTTCAATTTTATCATCTAACAAATACCCCAATCCCAACGCAGGAATCACAGCAAATGCTAGTTTGTAGTAGAATTGCAGGTTGCTGAAATCGAAGAATTTCTTCCAATATAAAACTACAATTGATAAGATCGCTCCAAACTGTATTGAAACCTGAAACATCTTTAAAAACTCAGACTCTTCCATTCCTAGAAGAGCCGCAGTAAAGCCCATGTGAGCTGTAGATGATATAGGTAAATATTCTGTTAGTCCTTCAACAATTGCTATGATGATGGCTTGTAATAAATCCATTTATAAGGTTTTTATGATTTTTTTGCAGGGTTTTTAAAGATCGAATAAATGCAGATTCCAAAACCGATAAAAATTACGGTTGGTGCCAAACGAATTCTTCTAAAACTGAAAACAGCTTCGTTAAAAACATTAGGATCCTCACTGTTTCCGCCTGCCATTAGTAAAAAGCCTAAAGCAATTACTGCGACACCTGCTAATAAAAGTACGTAGTTCTGTTTGCTGAACAAAAATGATTTTTCGGTATTATTTTCCATAAGTTACAGGTATAAATCGTCTGATTTTAAATTTAAAAAACGTTGCGTTGCAAAATACGTGCTAATGTAGGTAATGATGATACCCACAATAAAAACGGCTCCGCATACTAGAACTATGGACTGTAAATCACTCATTAATCCTAAAGTTGGTAGTTTGCTGTCTGCATAGGCTGTTAATGCCAAAATACCAATGATTGCCAAAACCGAACCAATAACTCCTAACTTAACGCTTGTAAGGATAAATGGTTTACGAATGAACGATTTTGTTGCGCCAACCATTTGCATGGTTTTTATAATGAAACGTTTTGAATAGATCGATAATCGCAACGAACTGTTAATTAAAAGTATCGATATAAAAGCAAAAACGCCACTGATTATTAAAATCCAGAAACTGATTGTTTTTATGTTTTTGTTCACTAAATCAACTAATTGCGAGTCGTAAACAACTTCGTCAACCAACGGGTTTTCTTTAATGCCTATTTCAATATCTTTAATAGAATCTTTTTCTACGTAAGCGCCGTTAAAATGCAAATCGAATGAATGCTGTAATGGGTTAAAGCCCAAAAACTTCACGAAATCTTCGCCAATTGTTTTCTGGTGCGCGTTTGCTGCCGAATCTTTATGTACAAAAGTAAGGTCTTTAATAAATTTCTGCTGACCTAATTCGGTTTGATAGGCTGCAAGCTGTGTTTCGTTTACATTCTCTTTAAAATAGATCGACATTGGAATGTT
>Ga0308157_10009992_pt1 | contig 10396 bp, 13 predicted proteins | sample PhyBR1_FD_201035 | JGI IMG/M metagenome (GOLD analysis project Ga0308157, IMG submission 201035) | Phyllosphere microbial communities from UC Gill Tract Community Farm, Albany, California, United States - DLSLB.R1 | ecosystem: Host-associated > Plants > Phyllosphere > Unclassified | place: USA... | reverse complement strand
GGGAATGAAGAAAATCTCCCCAGGGAAGACTTCATAAATGGTTGCGTCGGCGGCATAGGGCGTGACATCGATATGGCCGAAGCAGACACCATTAAGCGCTGATTTTTTCTCTAGGGCCATGTCATCGAAATACGCCGGCGGCCAGATCATCATGCGTTTGCGGCCGTATAACGGAAACAGAAAGGTGTCGCATGCATCGTTGTGTAGGCCAATCCAGGTCGAACGGTACCGGCCGCCTATAAATACTGCGTTGGCGCCAGGGTAAGGCATGCCGTAGCGCTCGTTGTAGCCATGGGTAAACGCGCGCAGTTTCCTCGTCACGGTACTGGAGTGCTTGAGGCAATAGTCACGGGTGAAGGTAATGCCCTCTGCGTTATTGAGCGCGGCAAAGTCGCGCACAAACTGCTCGAACCCGTCAAAGTCGGGAGGGAAGTTAGGGACCGCTGGTTGCTTGAGCATCTGCCCATCTGCGTTGACGGTCATGTCACCTGATTTGACAACATTTCGGGCTAGATCGAATGCGTCCTCCAGACTCAACAGTGGCTCTATCAATGTGTCCTGTTCAAGCACCGCCGGCTGCGTCTTGTTATCGGAGAGGCTGACGAAGTGCTCCCAGAAAGCCGCCGGTACGGTGGGTGTATTGTTTGCGCCGAACAAGTGGGCGCAGGTCGTGACAGTAATCATGATTCACCTTCAATCCGGGAAAGCATCAGGGTAAAAATCCTTGTAGACATTCTTGATCTGTTCATCGCCCATGCTTAGGACACACACCAGTACCCCACTGAACATGCACGGCAGGGATGCCACGATAATGAGCAAACCCAAGGCTGCCATGGCGTAGCCCACGCCTAGCGCTTCAGAAAAAGCCCCACCGACCAGCGCCCCGAAGGGGATGACCATGCCGGAAACAAACGAGGTCGCAGACCCAATCCGGTTGCGGTAATTGTCGGGGGTGGCCAGCATTCGCACGGTCGAAGTGTTTACGGTCACCATGACCAGGCCGATGCCTGCCATAAACAGCAAGGGCACAGTTACTCCGGCGAACCAACCGGGCTCGACATGGAAGAATTGGCTGAAAAGCCCACAACTAAGCATGGCCAGCCCAACCAGCAGGAAACCGCCAAATACTACATAGGGCCGGCCACAACGCTCATTGGCGCGTTTCACTAGGAACAGGCTGCCGGCCAGTAGGCCCAACGCGAAGGCGCCCTCGGTGACGGCGATCAACCATAAGTCTTGGGAGAAATAGCGATTGATCAGCACAGGGAACAGCACCGCGAAGAGCGGGTACAGCGAGAAGTTGACGATGAACGCCAGTAGGCTCAGGTTCCATTCAGGCTTGACCCGATAGAGCGCGGTAAAACCTTCACGGGTGCGTGTGTACCAAGTCGCCAGATAGGACATCTGCCGAGGGGTACCAGGGCTGTGGCTGGCAGCGGGAGCCCTGACCAGCACTATCAGCGCTAACGCCACCATGACTGCCAAGGAGTTGAGCCAGAGAGTTCCCAACACCCCCAGCGGGCCTAATAAAATGCCCGCAGCCAGAGGCCCCATCAGCGCAGATGACGAGCCGACGATGCTTCTGAGGCGCACCGCGTCGCTGATCCTGTGCGCGGCGACCAGTGTAGGTGTCAAGCTCATCTGGATAGGGTCGCGAATGCCAATGGTTACCCCGGAAATCGCCAGACAGCCCCCGATCACCCAAGGCAGGTAAAGATCTAAGGTGCTTAGGTAGGCCAATACTAGGGTCATCGTTGCGCTGATGACGTAGCAGCCCACCAGCAAGCGGTGCCTGTCATACTGATCCCCCAGCCAGCCAAACACGGCTCGTGCCAGCACATCCGCCAGGGTGGCCACCGCCACATAGCCTGCAAAGGCAACGGGGTCTGCGGTTTTTCCCAGCACCCACCAAGCGATTGCGAATTGACCACAACGCGTTCCCACCGCGTTCAAGAACGCTGCTAGTTGGATCAGGTAGAAATCCCGTCCCAGCCCACCGAGGGAAGGAATACTCATTGCCCCACCTCGGCGCGGCGCAGGCGCTCAAGGCAGCCGGCTGCAACGTAGGCGTCTAGTCCACCACTCAAACTGCGGCAGCGGCCCTCGCCGACGGCGGCGCTAATTGCATGCAAGGCTTTCAAGCTACGCACGCCACTTTTACAGTAGACCACAGTCTCGACGCCAGCCACTGTCTCGGCCAAGCGTTGTGGCAACTCCCTCAATGGAATGTTGATCCCGCCCAACGACAGCGTCAGATGATCGTGCCCGTCCCGCACATCAATCAATTGCAGCGCAGGTCCGCTGAGCAGGCATTGTTCCAGGGCCAGGGGCGAAATAACATACTGCGCGCCAACCGTCACTGCGCACTTAGCCTCAATGACCTTAGGTTGCCGGATCCGCGGCCGCTCGCCACTGAGCGGGTTGCTGGCCCGGTGGCGAACCGATACTTGGCGAAGTTGCAAGCTCAAGGCATCGAATAAAATCAATCGGTTGACCGAGGGTTCCCCAACTGCGCTCAGGATTTTGATTGCCTCCAATGCTTGGATCGAACCGATAATGCCCGGCAACACCCCTAGCACACCAGCTTCACCACAGTTCTGGGCCAGCTCGGCAGGTGGTGGCTCGGGAAAAATATCGCGCAGGTTGGTAGAACTCTGCCCTTGCGCGTCCGGCAGATTGAATACCGCTACCTGCCCTTCGAACTGGCTGATTGAGGCATAAACCAACGGCTTGCCGCTGAGATAGCACGCATCGTTGAGTAGGTATTTGGTAGTGAAGTTATCCGTGGCGTCGAGTATCACGTCGTAGCCTTGTACATAGGCCATTACGTTGCTTTCGTCGAGCCGATCGGCGAAATGCCGGATGTCGATATGAGGGTTATTATCGAGAAGTTTTTGCCGTGCCACAGCACCTTTTGCCGAGCCGACATCGCTGACCCCGAACAGGAGCTGACGGTGTAGGTTACTAATGTCGACGGTGTCGTCCTCGACAATGGCGATATGGCCGACGCCAGCGGCTGCAAGATACATTAGGGCCGGGCAGCCCAATCCACCGGCTCCCACCACCAGCACCTTGCCCTCCTTGAGCCGACCCTGCCCCTCAGGGCCAAACCCTTTTACCAAAAAGTGCCGGGCGTAGTGGGCGCGCTCCTGCTGACTGAAGCGTTCGTCAGCCATGTCAGCCTCCCGCCACGGCACTGATGATCAGTGCCGTGGAGTCCGGGCGCAGGGCAATTTTATTCCAAGTTTCCTGATCGGCATAAGGAATGTCGTCGATCACCAGGCTGATAAATGGCTTGAGGCAATAATCGCCTTCGACAATAGCGCTGTACAACAGCGGCTCTTCAATGCGCAAGCCGTCCATTAACTGCAACGCGTTTGTGCAGGGTAAGGCAAAGGTTTTGCGACCATTGGTAAATTCCGCGAACTGGCTGGCGATAATTATTTGGGGCATGATCATTTTCCTTGCTGGAGCTTAATAAGATGCTGATGGCAGTCGTGCAGTGCACTGAACACCAGACTGCCCATTGACGTGAAAAACGGGCGTTGGGCGGCCGTATCTAGGCAGATGGCCAAATACTTTTGCAGGTACACCTGGCGCTCCGGGGCAGCAGCTGGACCGGGGAGCTGGCGGTAGTACTTCAGGGTGGCTGCGGCAAAATGCGCGGCAGCCATCACCCCGCGCAGAGTTTTGCCGCGCGTGCCTGAAGGCAGTACATAATCCCTAGGCGCGTCGGGCGTTTGCAGGTCGTAAACCTCCATGATGAAGTTCAACCAGATGTGGGCGTGCTCATGCACCAGCGTTTCTTCCAAGGGGATAGGCGAATCAAAGGCGCGCCCCCCTAGGTAAATGGTCTGGGGAATCAATGCACTGGTCGAGCTGCTCATGGGCTGCAAGAGCCGGCGGTACCGAATGGGGATGCTGAAGAAACTGCCCCAGGCTGGGTTCGCCCGGCAGACAGTAGCCGTGGCCATCTGTATCTGCTGTTGCTCGACGACCGAGCAGTCCGTGGACTCAAACTCCGCGACCTGGCTAGTAGCCAGGCGCTTGTAAAGCGCTCGCGCGTTGCCCGGCTCTAAGTAATCGGTCAGCGCGGCATGGGCATTGGGGTCAGCGTTGCGACGGATGCACGCCACCGCTGCCAATAACGTGGACGGTCGCACGCCTTCATCGATAAACGGGAGGCCGCCGACAGTGTTGAAAAATGCGCTCGGGCTCATACGCCAATTAGCCCTCTGATATGCTGTGCCAGCAGCGTGAGGCCAGGAAGCCTTCCAAGTCCTGGTTCTTGACGCGAAACGCCTTAAAACCGGCCAAGGCCTCGTCCACTTCGTGATGCGCCATTTCACCGCTTGCCTGCAGAAGTTCCTTCAAGCGCGATAAGGTTCGCTCGGCGTACCAGCGTTCCTTGAGGTCGCGGATAATCGCTTGAGCGTTATCCGCACAAATCTTCTGCTGGTCCTGTAACGCGGCAACAAATCCACGCAGATGGATCAGTGGCTCAGACATGGCGCGATACGGCGCGTCGATCTCATGCACCAGCGTGACCTCGTCGTCATCGAACTCCGGGTCGTCGCGGTAACGCCCATAGACAACGCCGTAACCTTGCATGCCGAGCAAGCGCATTTCACTGGCTCGGATCGCGCCCATAGACGCCAGGCCCCAGATCTTCCAACCCTGCTCGATGGCGTGGCGGATCTCGATATGGCCTACGGAGGGGAAGCTGTGAAACGTGCCATCAACGATCGCGATGCAACCAGGCTGTGCGTTGTGCTCGACTAACGCTTGTATATCGCCGCGTCGCGCAGGGGCATGCACGACCACCTCGGGCCGCTCCAATAACTCTGGCTCCATCCCTGCGGCCGAGGGCCCTACGAATAAATGCAGCTTCATGCGTGCTCCTACCTAACGTGCGATATAGCGGGACAGGCGAGGACCTGCGCGCTTGAGTGCCGGCTGGAACGATTCCATGCCTGGAATAACAATCTTGACCACCGCCAACGGTGAGTCGTTTTTGCTCAACACTACCCGCAAGACTTGGCTGAATCCTTGGCTACGCAAGCGTTTAAGCAAACACTCGAGAGCAGAGTCAATGTTGTCGATCTGCGCATTGGCATCCTCGATCTGAGAGTAGGCGATGGCCTCACTAGGGTCGTTGATGTGACTGCGCAAGCGCGCAACGGCGTCGAGCTCTGCCTGACGATCGTTGGCAGAGAAGTACTTGAAGCGCTCGATCAAATCGTCCCTGCCCCCGTGGATATAAGACAGCCGTGATTGCGCAGCCTCGGCCAGCCCTCGGACTGACGCGATATCGCGGCACAGATGTAGGCCGGAGCCGCACGAGATGGCGATAGGCGCATCATCGAAAGGCTCCATAATGAACCCTTGGACATAAGGCAACCCGATCACGCTGGGGGTGTAGCGCACCACTGCGCTCAACCCGGCGGCTTCTATCCGGCAGAACAAGGGGTCCAGGGTGTCGACCGGGCAATCGCGCAACATCAGACGCGAGGTGTCTTTCATGAAGTTGAAGGCTTGGACGTCGCGCTCGACGATCTCAGCAATGCCATGCACGCTCGCTTCGTCCACGCTATTGCCCGAACTGAGCCCATTGGTGCTGGTGCCGAAAATTCGCTGCCCTTGGTTTTCGCTGAATGGCGAAAAAATCAGCTCAGCGGGGACTGCAAAAAGTTTCCCGGTGGCGATGTCCTGCGCGTGCACGCAAACCAAGAGGCCATCGGGGTCGATTGGTGCGCCGAGGATAGGGCAAAAATCAACGAAATCGTGGGCAAAGCCAGATTGTGCCGCGACTCTGCGTGGCGTGGAAATAAACACATCAATGTTACGATTGCGGTATTCGGCGACGGCAAACTCAATGGCCTCCATATAGGCACCGACCTGAGCCTCTTCCGCTCGCATGCCCTTACCCGCGCTGACACAAAGCGAGCCTTCAACCGCGTCGGGTCGGATACTGGCAAATACCGGAATACCTATCTTGTCCAGCCAAGTGGTATTAGTCACTCGCGTAATACCAAATTGCACAGCGAGTTTTCTGGCATGGGCCAATGTGTCGGACAATGAAGCCTTGCGCAAACTTGAGGTCATGCGATACATGTATTTGCCTGTTACAATCCTGATTAGTAAGTTCGTGCTGCTCGAATATTCGAACAGCACGCACTATATTACTTGTCGGCGACTTCAATATCGGCGGAGATATTGTTATTGGATTCGTGAATAACAAACCCGGCGCGCATTTGGCCTTCGTCATTCAGAATATCTGCAAACGCCTCTACAGCAGATGCGTCAAGCACGAAGGTTTCGTTGGTTGCGTTCATTATGTTCTCCTTGAATAACTGAATGCCATTATCGGCTATACTTTTCAGGGGCATGACGCATTCAATTAACCAATGCGACATTGGATAGCTCCTAATCAGCAAGGAGATTTATAGAGCATTGTGTGATCACGATCAACTACAAGATCTGGTAGTGGCGCTGGTCTAATTTTTCAAATAATGTCTTGGTGACTATTGACCTGGCATTTAGGGAAACTCTGAAGAAGATCTCCTAATTTGGCAGAATGCCTGATCTCAACCGCCGATATGCCTAATGAAGCAGACGACCTTCGCTGACGCAGAATACGCTGGCAAACGCAACCAAACTCGTAAAGAGCGTTTCCCGATCGAGATGGATCAGGTCGTACCTGAAGGGATTGGTCAATCTGATCGAGGCTCATTACTCCTAGGGTGAAGGTGGCCGTCCGGCCTATCCTTTAATTGCTTTTCTGCGCATTCACTTGGTGCAAAACTGGTTCGACTACAGCGACCCGGCGATCGAGGAAGCGTTCTATAGAACAATTATCCATCGTCCGTTCGCAGGATTGAGTCTGGATCGGATTCCCGATGAAACCACCATTTTCAACTTCCCGCGTCTGTTGGAGAAAGGTGAGTTGGCAGGCGGAATTTTGCAGGTCATCAACGGCTATCTGGGCTACCTTCATGTATCAGATTGGGTCAGTGATATCTAGGCAACTGGCTCAATTCCGCGTCGGCGCTAACAAGGCGTATACAGCGATGGCGGGTGCAGGAACCAAGTGTAACAGGATCATTGAATTGAATTAGGGAGCTTATGATACATACCCACCACCTCAGTAATCATCTCAATCAAATATCTGAAATCGAAGCACTTACGAGACCGAATGTTTGGTTGATAAGAGATGGCGTCCAACTGCTCCTGGGTGTGCTTCGACAAGGCCGTACTTTTGGGCAGGTACTGGCGAGTCAAACCGGTGATGCTCTTGTTACTGCCGTGCTGCCACGGACTGTGCGGATCGCAAATAAATCGCTACGCCCGCTTTCTGGGTCAGTTCCGCATGCTTGGCCATTTCAAGGCCTTGGTCATAGTTCATTCTTTTATGGACTTCCAGCGGCATGCTGTTCAAGACCGCGCTGAACCCTTCATCCGCCGAGGTTGCGCTGGCATCGCGCATTTTAACCAGAATCTAATAACCACTGAAGCGATCAACAAGCGTGCCCACCCCAGAGGCATTGTCCTTGCCTTTGATCAGATCGCCCTCCCAGTGGCCGGGCATTTGCCAGTCTTTGATCTCGGGTAGACGTATGTGAGTGCTCACCATGTCCGGAATCTGGCCGCGCCGGTCAATGCCGCCACTACGCGGTCTGCGGGTGCTTCTGCCTTGGCGCAGACACAGAACAACTCCTTGCGCAACTCGCCTACAGGCATCGCGTAAATGGCTTTGTAGATAGTTTCACGGCAGGCGTAAGCTTCTTCAAAATTGATTTTCATACGACGCAGCTTGCCCGCGATTTGCTCGGGAGAAAAGCCTTCACGAAGCAAGTAAACAATCAGCTCGGATCGCTCATTGCCCGGCATCAGCTCTCTGGCAGGACGGCAGATTTCTCGACGATCACGAGTAAACGCCTGGGCTTGGCAGGCTGCATAGCTCGCGTTGATAACCTTATTTCTTCTCAACTCGCGACTGATGATAGACGGACTGCGCCCCAACTGACGGCCAATTTCGCGCTGGCTGATGTTCCAACATTACCTGATTTGAATAAATACGCGCTCTTCAATACTGAGTTCGGTATCAGACATCGCCGTACCTTACCTGAGGTCGAGGTGCTGCACTCAGCTTTCGCGGCCGTCGATTATTTCAGAACTATCCAATCCTAATTCTAAACTGTAAAACTGCTCGGTTGAGAAACTTAGTGCAACCAGCAGCTCGCGCCCATAATTTACCGCTGAACCCAATCGGACACAGTCGATCCCTCGTAACTTAAAATAACGTTCAAGGCTGCAGGTCACCACGGCAACAACATTTCGAGCACCCTGCGCCCGTGCGAATCTAAGTGAGAGATCGAACAGCTCTGCCGCCAAGTTGCCTTCTTTGATATTCAATGCTGCGCCGCGGGATATCTCCCATGTGTGCTGATTTCGAGGCACGCCCTCAGCATATAGTTCGGGAAAAATATCCCCCATCAGAAAAGGCTGCACGGTAGGCAATAATCGAGTACATCCAATAATATTCCCGCTAGCATCCCGAGCAATTACGTAGGAGGTATTCGGCACATCAAATTGGTCTAATTCCACACCTGCATTTTCTTGCGTATCGCCAACGCTCCACTTGAGCCTGCCAATGAAGATCCTATCCCTGAATCTCCCTAGATCTTGAATCACTCCCTCATCCAAATGGATATATTGCTCACACTCAAACCGGTACATTGAGAGTATTTCCTGTGGCTATCTATCTTCGTGCAACAGGGTAGAATTTAAAACAACCAAAAAGAGCTCACAACTACTAAAAATAGTAGGCTTGCGAGGTGGACAGTGTAGTTTCTAGGTCGGATTATCGCTGCAGAGCCGGTCGCAATAGTCAGTCACAGCGTAAATTGATTTTACTACGCTTAGATTAATCCCAATGCGGCAGCATATGCCGCTGCTAGCACTCTGTTGCTTGATCCAAATTTCCGTTGAATTCCCTTGACGTGAAAATTTACAGTATTCTCAGAAATACCTAAAATGCAGGATACATCTTGTGAGCATTTTCCGTCACCGATCCATCTGAGAATCTCGAGCTCCCTGCAGCTCAACTTTATATTCGATGCGGCGACTATATCTACTGGATGGATGTAATCCTCCAATGATGCCATTATATTGCTAATCTTCAATCGTAGTAGCAGCGCTTCGTTTGCAGACACTGATCCACTACGGCGTGAAACACCTATTGCATGCGCAGTCTGATCTCTGCCACGCATCATGAAGGTCGCACCGATATTCAAACCCCACTCTCTTGCCTCACAAAAAATCGGCGAATCCATCATTTCCCTGTGGTCGGTCCAGATCACAAACCCTATTTCCCGAGCCATGACTACTGACGGATCGATCTCCCCGTAACATCTGTCCTCATAGTGCGACAGCCACTCTGCAGGATAACTTCCCTCAACGCGTCCTTCGATCTGATTGAAGGGAACAGGCCGCCGATATCCGTACGCGAAACAGTCGAAATCCAACGCCCGAATTTCCTGTTCCACTTGCGCAAAAAGATCATCGGATGTTACGCAGTTGCCGAAGCGTGTGTTGACATCGAGCCACCAACCAACAAAGTCTGAGTCACGTCTAGACCGCGCCATTTCACAAGCTCCTTTATTTGCGAATATGCAACTTACTGACAGACGAACTACGTCGCAACGATAAAGTACGACTTTGTATGTCTCAAACCCTGGTTACCCAAGTAGCCTAAACCGTGCTGTATCCCCGCTTCTTATTACATCATGTCCGCATAGAAACCCAGCGGCTAGCCATGCTGGTCGATACCACCCATCTTCCACCGCCATAACAAAGCATTTCAATATCTCTCCCTCCCTGGGACTCAGTCGGTTGGTGCTTGAGGTCGACACCACCCAGCCTAGGAATCAATTCAGGCCGTCACACCTTGCGTAAGCCATGACGGGCATACATGGCAAACAAAACGATCACTCCCGCGACCAGACCGCTGGCGATTGCTACTGCTGCACTGAAAGCAGTGTTCGCGGCTTCAGTCAACACCACTCCAACTTCGGCAGGTAAATCCTGCGCAAGTGAATGAGCACCTCCCAACGTCGCCGCAATAGCAGCCGTTGTATCCTTTAGCTCCTCGGGCAAAACCAGACTCAATCGATACCAAGCCGCCACGGCCCCTCCCACTAAAGTTGTCCCCAACACCACGCCGACCTCATACGCCGTCTCGCTCACAGAAGACGCGCTCCCTGCCTTGTCAGCGGGCACTGCGCTCAGTACAAGGTCGTTGGAAACGCTGGTAATCGCCGCAACTGCAGCATTCAGCAGTATAAAAGCCGCTGCTACGGTCATCGCCGTCGCTGTAAATAACGCCATTACCGCA